>OUNM010458423.1_pt1 | contig 162337 bp, 159 predicted proteins | sample 1769961 | NCBI WGS metagenome assembly OUNM01 (sample SAMEA3914820, study PRJEB12502) | metagenome | biome: forest; material: soil | place: USA | collected 2012-03-12 | depth 0.3 m
AATGAGTTGATGAGAAACCGTACTTCCCATCGTGGCACTTGGTTGCCGTTTGCCGCAACGCGGCTAGTTCGGGACGGGGAAGTCCCTTTCATTCGTTAAGCGGCAGAGGCTGGCCGCCCACCAGGGCCTCGATGTCGGCCACCGCCGTGACGCCGGCCGCGAACAGGCCGTCGGCGCCGGCCGCCGCGTAGTCCCGCGCTCGCAGCAGCACTTCCTCGACCGACCGGCCGGGTGCCAGATTCTTCAGCCAGACGTCGCAGCGCGCATTGATGAAGATGTCGACGCCGGCCCGGGTCGCCGCCGTCTTGATGGCTTCGATCTTGCGGCACAGCAGGGCTGGTGCATCGGCGCCGTCCTCGAGATTGATGCCGACGACGCCGGCCGCGGCGAACTTCATGATGGTGTCGGCCACGGTGGCAGGGTCGTCGCTGTAGCCGGCCTCGCTGTCGGCCGACAAAGGCACCCGGGCCACCCGGGCGATGCGGCGCAGCGCGTCGGCATGCTCGTCGATGGGCAGGTGGTTGCCGTCGGGATAGCCCAGCGCCCAGGCCACGCCCGCGCTGGTGGTGGCCAGGGCGGGCACGCCCTGTGCCTGCACCAGGACGGCGCTGCCGGCGTCCCAGACATTGGCGATCTTCAGGAGCCCGGGGCCCTGGTGGAGCTGGCGGAAGTTCATGGCGTTTGCAAGGAAGGCAGAGTGAAGAGGCGATGTTGCACCCATGCGCTGACAGCCACTGGCAGCAGGCCGCTGACAGGTACGTCGAGTAACAGCTGCCGCCAATGTCGCAATGTGCCAAGTCTTGCGCGTCCACGGTCACGTCTTGCGTGTAACGTCAATCCTTTGAAGAACTTCCCGCCCTTGCGACCATGAAGCTTGCGCTGATCGCCCACGACGGCAAGAAGGACGCCATGATTGCCCTGGCGGCCGACTACCTGCCGCTGCTGCGCCGCTGCCAGCTGATGGCCACCGGCACGACGGGCACGCGGCTGAATGCCGCCCATGGCCTGACCATCGAGCGCATGCTCAGTGGTCCGATGGGGGGCGACCTGCAGATCGGCGCGCGGCTGGCGGTGGGCGACCTGGACGGCGTCATCTTCCTGCGCGACCCCATGACGCCCCAGCCCCATGAGCCCGACATCAACGCCCTGGTGCGCGCCTGCGATGTGCACGATGTGCCCTGCGCCACGAATGTGGCCACGGCGCGGCTGCTGCTGACGCGCTGGAGCGCCGAGTGAGCGCCGCCCGGCCGCCCGAAGGCGCTCAGCTCCCGCCTGGCGGGAGTGAGACCGGACTTGCGATGCAGGGCATGGCGAGCCTGACGAACGCGCTGGCCACTGCAATGGCCGAGCAAGCGCGCAGCGCGAAGGGTGCCAAGTGACCCGCGAGGTAGCCGCCCGTCCATGAACAGCCGCAACAGGCCCATCAGCCGGCTGTCGAAGCGGTTGCGCATCCGCACGCGCCTGGGCATGGCCTTCGGCCTGCTGCTGCTGCTGCTGATGGGCCTCGCCGCCCTGTCCATCTATCGCCTGACCGGACTGTCGGATGCGCTGAACCGCATCGTCGACGACCAGGCCGTCATCCGCGACTCGGTCAACGAGATCAATCGCAACGCCGAGGCCGTTGCGCGCAAGTTGCTGGTGCTGATGAGCCCCGACGCCGAACTGCGGGTGTCGGCCTACCCCGAGATCGCCTCGGCCAACAACCGGCTGGACGATGCCATGCAGCGCCTGTCCATGGTGTTGCCGACAGGCCCGCGGACCGAGAGGCTGGCCGAGGTGCGCCAGCGCCTGGCCGACTACCGCGCCAGCTATGTCGACGTGCGCAACCTCATCGAGCGCGACGACTTCCAGGCCGCCCGCGCCCTGCTGGGCAGCGACACGGAATCGGCGCTGTCCCTCTTCGTCAGCGCCATCCACCAGCTCGCCGCCAGCGAGGAGCGTGCCGGCACGGCGCAGGCCCGCGAGCTGCGCGACCAGATCGACGTCGACCGCACCGGCGTGCTGGCCCTGTGCATCGGAGCCCTGGTGGCCGGCGCCCTGCTGGCCGTGGGGGTCACGCGCTCCATCATCAAGCCGCTCAAGCGCGCCGAGGACGGCGCCGAGCTGATCGCCCAGGGCCAGTACGGCCACCGCATCGAGGTCGACTCGGCGGACGAGGTCGGTCACATGGCCGCCGCGATGAACACCATGGCCGAGGCCGTGGGCCAGCGCGAGGCCGAGCTGCGCCGCCTGGCCGACGTCGACCTGCTGACCGGCCTGCCCCAGCGCGCCCGTTTCATCGCCGACGGCGACCGCCTGCTGGCCAGCCTGCCCGAGCGCGAACAGCAGGCGGTGCTGATCTGCATCGACGTGGACCGCCTCAAGGCCGTCAACAGCGTGCTGGGCTTCGACGCCGGCGACGCGCTGCTGAAGGGCGCGGCAGCCAAGCTGGAAGGCCTGTTCGAAGGCGTGGCCGCCTATGGCCGACTGGCTGGCGGCACCTTTGCCGCCCTCGCGCCCGTGGCCCGCATCGACCATGGCACTGCCCTCGCCGCCCAGCTGCGCGAGGAGGTCGAGCACAAGCTGTCCTGGCAGGGCCAGTCCCTGGACCTGTCGGTGTCCCTGGGCGTGGCCCACTGGCCCGAGCACGCGACCGACACCGAAGCGCTGCTGCGCCGCGCCGAGCAGGCCATGTTCGAGGCCAAGCGGCTGCGTCAGGACGTCGCCGTCTTCAACCCCAGCGCCGAGGCCGCCCGCGCCCTGCACCTGAGCCTGCTGTCCGACCTGGCCACCGCCATCCAGCAGGACCAGTTGCGCCAGTTCCTGCAGCCCAAGCGCTGCCTGAAGACCGGCCGCATCACCGGCGCCGAGGCCCTGGTGCGCTGGCAGCATCCGCAGCGCGGCTGGCTGCCGCCGGGCGACTTCGTGCCCTTTGCCGAACGCAGCGGCCGCATCCGCCAGATCACCGACTGGATGCTGGCCCGCGCCGTGAAGACCCTGGCGGCCTGGGAGGCCGAGGGCCGCAAGCCCATGAGCATCGCCGTCAACATCTCGACGCTGGACATCCAGGACCAGACCCTGCCGGCCCGCCTGGCCGCCCTGCTGGCCGAATACCGCGTCGACCCCGGCCAGCTGCAATTGGAAGTGACCGAGACCGGCCTGATGTCCAGCGGCACCGACCCCATCGCCGTGCTGAACGCGCTGAAGGCCTGGGGCGTCAGCCTGGCCATCGACGACTTCGGCACCGGCCAGTCGTCCCTGGCCTATCTGCAGCACCTGCCCGTGGACGAGCTCAAGATCGACCGCAGCTTCGTGCAGGACGTCAACGTCGACCCGCGCCGCCAGGCCCTGCTGAAATCCATCGTCGGCGTCGGCCAGGGCTTGGGCCTGACGGTCACGGCCGAGGGCGTGGAAAACGCCGCCGAGCTGGCCTGCATCACCACCTGCGGCTGCGACCTCATCCAGGGCTATCTGCTGGCCAAACCCATGGATCTGCCGGACTTTGAGGCCTGGTTGGCCCGGACAGGCTAAAATCCGCGCCTTTCGTCGTTTTGCCCCTGCTGTGGGCTTGTTTCACTGGAGCCATCATGGGCAACAAGATCGTTACCGAAGCCGACCGCAAGGCCTCTCCCCGTCCCGCCGCCCCCAAGGGCGTGACCTTCACGGCCGGCAAGGGCCAGCTGCGCAGCCTGGAGCGCGGTTCGCACACCCGTTCCAAGAAGAACCCGGGCAAGCGCCCCCATTCGGGTTGATCATCGGGCCGAGTGCCTGAAGATCCCCTCGCACACAGGCCCCTCGGGGCCTGTTTGTTTTTGTCGGCTAGATATCGACCAAACCATGATCCGCATCAACGAACTCCGCCTGCCGCTGACCCATGCCGAAGAGGCCCTGCGCCCCGCTGCGCTGGCCCGGTTGAAGCTGGCCGATACCGAGCTGGCCGGCATCCACATCGCCCGGCGCGGCTATGACGCCCGCAAGCGCAGCGACATCCAGCTGGTCTACACGCTGGACTGCACCCTGGCCGAGGGCGTCGACGAAGCGGCCGTGCTGGCCCGCTTTGCCGGCGACCACCAGATCCGCGCCACGCCCGACACCGGGTATCACTTCCTGGCGCAGGTTGGCGAGTACACCGGCCCGCGTCCCGTCGTCGTCGGCTTCGGCCCCTGCGGCCTGTTCGCCGCGCTGATCCTGGCCCAGATGGGCCTGCGCCCCATCGTGCTGGAACGTGGCAAGGCCGTGCGCGAACGCACCCAGGACACCTGGGGCCTGTGGCGCGAGCAGAAGCTGCATCCCGAGAGCAATGTGCAGTTCGGCGAGGGCGGCGCCGGCACCTTCTCGGACGGCAAGCTCTACAGCCAGATCTCCGACCCCCGCCACCTGACGCGCAAGGTGCTGACGGAGTTCGTCAAGGCCGGCGCGCCGGAAGAGATCCTCTTCGTCAGCAAGCCCCACATCGGCACCTTCCGCCTGGTCAGCATGATCATCAAGATGCGGGCCGACATCGAGGCCCTGGGCGGCGAGATCCGCTTCCAGCAGAAGATGACCGACCTGCTGATCGAGGACGGCGCGGTGCGCGGTGTGCAACTCGAATCGGGTGAGCAGATCAGCACGACCCACGTCGTCATCGCCCTGGGCCACAGCGCCCGCGACACCTTCCAGATGCTCCATGCCCGCGGCGTGCAGATGGAGGCCAAGCCCTTTTCCATCGGCTATCGCATCGAGCACCCGCAAAGCCTCATCGACGCGGCCCGCTTTGGCGCCTCGGCCGGCAACGAGATCCTGGGCGCAGCCGACTACAAGCTGGTGCACCACGCCAAGAATGGCCGCTCGGTCTACAGCTTCTGCATGTGCCCGGGCGGCACGGTGGTCGCGGCCACCAGCGAGCCGGACCGCGTCGTCACCAACGGCATGAGCCAGTACTCGCGCAACGAGCGCAACGCCAACGCCGGCATCGTCGTCGGCCTGACGCCCGAGGACTACCGCCAGGATGGCAAGAAGGACGGCAGCCCCGTGAACCCGCTGGACGGCATGGCCTTCCAGCGCATCTGGGAGAGCCGCGCCTACGAGCTGGGCGGCGGCGGCTACCTGGCACCGGGTTCGCTGGTAGGCGACTTCGTCAAGCGCCAGGTCAGCAAGGAATTTGGCGACGTGGCGCCGAGCTACAAGCCGGGCGTCACCTTGACCGACCTGCAGCAGAAGGGCCGCGGCTCGCTGCCGTCGTATGCGCTGGAGGCGATCCGCGAAGCGCTGCCCGCGTTCGCCAGACAGATACGCGGCTTTGATCGGCCGGATGCGGTGCTGACCGGCGTCGAGACGCGCACCTCCTCACCGCTGCGCATCAACCGCGGGCGGGACTACCAGAGCCTCAATGTGCGCGGGCTGTTCCCGGCCGGCGAGGGTGCGGGCTATGCGGGCGGGATCATGTCGGCCGGCGTCGATGGCATCGAAGTGGCCGAGGCGCTGGCAGCAGATCTGCTGGGCATGCCGGATGCGCCGGTGCTGCAGGGCAAGGGGGCGAAGGCGGGTGGGCAGGTCTAAGGCTCTTCCCGCGCATCTTTGACGATTCTTCTCATCCACATCCTGTCTACCGGCAGATCAGCGCTCTTGGCCTCAGCGCAGACCTCCGCTCCCGTCATCAGGCCGGACTGCGAAACACAGACCGTCAACCTATCCAAAGGCCCGAAGTATTCGACGCTTGAGATGCTTGGACCCTGACCACAGCTAGAGCCGAACCACGCCGGACCGACGACGCTGGCGCCATTCCTTTTGATATGAAGCCACGTCGCCGGCTGAGCCGCACAGCGCCCTCGCTCACGCGGTTCGTCTGTCTGAACAGCGATCTCAAAGGTTGTCAGACGGAGCTTGCATGCTTTCAGATTCGGTGGTTCCGGCGCATCAATGGTTTTGTGCTGCACTCGAAATACATTCGATTCAGGCAGGCAGATCACCTCAGCCCCATTGAATTCCTGATCAGCCATGCACACCAGGCTGAACAACAACAAAAAGCAGCCGACGGCAAACGATACGAGTTCTGACACTCAATCCTCCGGAAACCGTTCGCGCCACAACGCCGCCAGCCGCGGCTCTTCATCGACACGCCGGATCACCTCCGCCATGCCCGGCGCCGCGGCATAGAAGCACTCCCGCCACGGCCCGAAGCGCGAGACGGTGGCGACATACAGGTCCAGCACCGTCAGCTCATCGCCCAGCAGCCAGTGCCCCGGCGTGAGTTGGCTGTCCATGTGGGCCCAGCAGAAGGCGATGCGCGCATGCACGGCCTCGACGACCGCCTTCCGCGCGCTGTCTGGCGCGCCGATGCGCTTCACGTCCGGCTTGATCCAGTGCAGCGAGTAGATGGCCGACGACACATAGAGCATCCAGCGCAGGAAGGGTCGCCGCAGCGGATCGTCAGCCATAGGTGCCAGTCGCGCTTGCGGATGCAGGTCAGCCAGATAGATCAGGATGGCCGCGCTCTCGGTCATGACCTCGCCACCGGGCAGGACCAGCGTCGGGATCTGGCGCATGGCATTGGCGGGCGCGACACGCTCGCGTGCGGAAGCCTCGGCCCAGGTGGCGCCTTCGATCAGTTGGTAAGGCAGGCCCAGCAGGGTCAGCGTGGCCTCGACGGCGACGGAGCCGGAGGCTGCGGCGCCGTAGAGGGTCAGCGGGTTCAAGGCGGACATCTCGCTGGCAGGCTCAGAAAAGCTGTTCACCAGGATACTGGCGCGGCCACTGGCCATCGAGCAACAGCCACTGCCGCGAGATCGGCTTGCGATGGCCGGTGAAGCCGTCGTTGATCAGCGTCCGCAAGGACTGCGACGCCAGCGTCTTCTCATCAGCGGGGAAGGCGTACAGGCACTCCTGGTTGACGGCAACGGCCACGAATTCCGTCACGCCAAAGCGCTCCTGCAGCGCTGCATGGAGGTTGCCCAGCACCAGCCCGGCCGCGGGCGCCATCCAGTTGCCGCGGGTGCCGCCGATCTCGACGCCGTCCAGCAAGGTGCCCCAGCCGATGCTGAATTGCTCCGCCTGCCAGGCCGCGGCCAGGTTGGTGGCCGCCCGGTCGAATGCAGCCCCCTCATCCAGGCCCAGCTCCTCCAGGTCCTGGGGGCGGACGTTGCGCACCGTCCCGTCCCCATCGAACATGAGGACGACATGGACGTCGCTGGAAACCGGCCAGGTGATGAGCGAGTCCGCTCCGGCGTGGGCCACCCAGCTGCCGGGCACGACATAGGGATAGATGAGATCCAGATCGGAGTTCGACATGCCGGCGCGCAAGATTGAAGGCGCTGGAATTCTGGTGTCTGCGCGGGCGAAGCGCGGACCCGAGCGCATTCTTTTCGTGGGATGTCAGCCGGCCATCATCTCGATCAGCTCCTTCGCAAACGCCAGCGCGCCCTCCGGCAGCTCGAAGTGCATCTCGTTGTTGAGCTCGACCACCTCGCCGTCCGGCCCCTTGTGCACGACCGACCAGCCGCCGGCGCCGCCATCGATGGCGAGCACGCCGAACTGGCCGGGCTCGAGGTCGCGGGCGCTGCCGCCGGTGAAGACGATGTCGCGGCCGAGGTGGGAGTGGTAGCGTTTCATCCATTCCATTCTCACGGAGACCTGCCATGAAAGCAGTCTGGAACGGCGTCACCATCGCCGAAAGCAACGACACCGTCGTCGTCGAGGGCAACCATTACTTCCCGCCCGAGTCGCTGAACAAGCAGTACACCAGCTTCAGCAACCATGTGTCACGCTGCCCCTGGAAGGGCGAAGCCAAGTACCTGAGCCTGCTGATCAACGGCGAGATGAATACCGACGCGGTCTGGTACTACCCCGACCCGCTGCCGGCGGCGGCCGAGATCAAGGGCCGCTACGCCTTCTGGAAGGGCGTGAAGGTTTCGGATTAGTGGAGCCCCCGGCGAGGCTGCGCCTCGCCGACCCCCGAGGGGTCAAGGTCGCCCCTCGACGGGCCACAACGCCCACAGCCGCAGCGCTTGCTTGGTGCGGCTGGCCAGCAGCGCGGCCTCGTCGCCCCAGCCCCAGAAGAAGTCGGCCCGCACGGTGCCCTGGATGGCACTGCCGGTGTCCTGGGCCAGCACGAGGCGGCGCAGCGGTGTCGTGGACATGGGCTCGCTGCTGTCCACCCACAGCGGCGTGCCCAGCGCGATGTGGTTGCGGTCGACGGCGACGGAGCGGCCCGGCGTCAGCGCCACGCCCTGGGCACCGCGCGGCCCCAGGGCGGCATTGGCCAGGGCCTCCTCGCGGAAGTAGACGACGCGCGGGTTGACGGCCAGGGCCTCGCGCACCTTGGCCGGGTTGCGGCGCGCCCAGTCGCTCAGCGTGCGCGGCGTGGCATCGCCGACCTCGCCCCGGTCCAGCAGCGCCCGCGCGACGGACTGGAAGGGCTGGTCGTTGTGACCGGCGTAGGCGACGCGGCTGATGCGTTCGGCGCCGCTGCCGTCCCGCATGACGAGGCGGCCCGAGCCCTGGATCTGCAATTGCAGCAGCGCGAAGGGGTCGTCGACATAGGCCAGCTCCAGCGCGGCGAAGCGCGGATTCGCGTCGATGTCGCGGCGCGGCGTACGGCGCAATGCGGGGTCGGCCGGCAAGGCATGCAGGGGCCACTGGAAGGCGCCCTGGCGGCTGCGGCTGGCGGCGATCTGGGGCTCGAAATAGCCGGTCAGCAGGCCGGTGGTATCGCCGCCGTCGGCGGTCAGCCGCCAGGGGCGCAGATGCTTCATCAGGAAGACCGTGGCCTCGAGTGGGTCGGCCGGCGACTGCAGGGCCGCGCGGGCGCAGAACTCGGCCCAGCCGGCCGCGGGGCGCTGGCAGCTGGCCAGCAGGGCCGGCCAAGCGGCCAGCAGATCGTCATTGCCCCAGCCGGGCAGCTCTTTCCAGTCGACGGCCACCCAGCGCTGCGGCGTGGAGCGTGGCGTGGCCGGCACGGTCGGCGTCGGCTCGGAAGCTTGCTGAAGCGGCGGCGAAGAGCAGGCGGCCAGGCTTCCTAGAATCACCGCCAACACGCCACGCGCCCACCATCCCATGCTGCTCCTCGTCCTCGAAGCCCTCGGCGCGCTGCTGATCTTCGTCTTCATCATCTGGTGGACCATGTTCTCGGGCCGCAACAAGGGCGAGCGCAAAGAGGATTAGCGCGGCGGCACGAGGAAACTGAGCGGCTTGCGACGCAGCCGCGCGCGAATGGCCGCGTAGACGCGCTTGCGGTCCGCCAGGCGCACGCTGCGTGAACGCATCGCCACCTTGAAGGCGCAGAAGAAGCTGACGCCGACATTGAGCATGCCGATGCCGGCGATGCACAGCACGCAGGACCAGAAGGCCCACGTCGCCATGACGCCGACACCCAGGGCCCCCACGGCGGCGGCGAGCTGGCCGGTGGCCAGCGTCACATGGCGCACCTCCAGCCCCAAGCCGAAGAAGCCGAACAGGGCCGGCACCAGGCCCAGCATCAGGCCCAGGCTGATATTGGCCGTCAGTCCCGAGATGTTCGCCCGCCACCAGCGAGACCAGCGCTGCGCGCGCGCGTGGCCGAGGGTCGCGACGATGCGCGGGTTCCAGGCAATCGCACTGTCCAGGCGGTGAAATACGAACCAGTTCTCCACCCAGCCGGCGATGAGGCTGGACGCGAACAGCAGCGTGCCGGTGAAGGCGGCGAACAGCAGCGAGGGGCCGAGCAGGTTCAGCGATTTCAGCACATAGGCCGCGTCCTTCTGGCCTACCAGCGGTGCACCGAAGGCCAGCCAGCACAGGCCCTGCACGGCCAGCACCAGGGGCGCGGCCAGGGCCAGGTTGCCGATGATGCCGGCGACCTGGGAGCGCACGAGATGCGTCACCTCGTCGACAAAGCCTTCCAGGCCCTCATCGCGGTCGATGTGCTGCAGCTTGTCGGCCATGGCCGGCGCGGTCATGGCGGGCTGCTTGGTCGCCACCGTCCAGTGCAGCAGGTGGATGAGGACAAAGCTGGCCGCGTAGTTCACACCGGCCCAGAAGCCGCCCCAGAAGGCGGTGAAGCCGAGCAGGGCGATGAGGAACTTGAGCAGCGTCGTGCCGGCGATGACGGCACCGCCGCCGGCGGCGCGCTTCAGCATGTCGCGGTATTCGTCGCGACTGCGGGTGATGTAGTGCTCGCCGGTCTCGGCACTGCGCTCGGCCACCTTGCGCGCCAGCAGCGAGTAGTGGCGGGCGAACAGCGTACGCAGGCTGCGCCTCTCGTGCACGACGCGCACCAGCCCGGCCACCAGGCGCAGCAGCTCGCGCTGCGGCTCATGCGACACCAGGCAGGCCAGCAGGGCTTCGATGCGGTCCAGGCGCGCGGTCAGCTGCTCGACCGAGAACATCAGGTCCACCGACACGCCATGGGCCTCCAGATGCTCGGGCACCGTCAGCGCGGCGGCGCGGCAGCGGTCCAGCAGTGCGTGCAGGAACTGCATCAACGGCGCCAGCACGTCGTCCTCGCGCTGCTGCAGCGCGCGCTCCACGGCCTCCCAGGCGGCAGGCAACTGGTGGAAGGGCCGGTCCTGCAGCAGCAGCTCGTCCATGCGCACGCGCAGCGACCCGGACAGGCCGGCGGCATGCACGCTGCTGATGAGCACGGTGATGGCCGCCTGCATCTCCACGCGCCAGCCGCCGTCAGGCGCCGCGACGAAGAGCAGGCTCAGCCGGCCGAGCAGCTCGTCATCGATGGCCGCGATCCAGTCCTCGTCGGCTTCGTCACCAAAGAGCAGCTCGAACAGGGCCGCCAGGTCGCGCGTGTCGGCCGTGGCGGGCAGCACACGGCGGCGCAGGCGGGCCAGGAATTCGTGCCACAACGCCATGCGCGGCGCAAAGCCCACCTCGGCGAACAGGCTGACGGCATCGACGTCGCTCCAGACGCCGGCGATGACGCCTGCGAACTTGTAGGCATGCTCGGGGTGGCGCTCCAGCACGTTGAGCAGGTGCTTGAGCCTGACGATGGGCCGGGGTGTGCCCTCTTCACGCGGCGCATGGCGCAGCCATTCGAGCAGCCGCACCAGCCACAGGTTGCGCTCGGCAAGCGCGGCCTGCGGGTCGGCCGCGTTCAGCAGAGCGGTGAGATCCCAGGTCAATGCAGGCTGGCCGAATCCGCGAGCAGGAACTCTTCGACGTCGGTGTGGAAGATCTCGCAGCCTTCGGTCACGCACAGGAAGCGGCCGCGCATGGTGCCTTGCGGCGTGCCGATCTGGGCCCAGGAGCTGTACTGGAAGCTCTGGCCCGGCGCCAGCACCGGCTGGTGGCCGACGACGGCCAGGCCGTCGACGATCTGCACCTGACCGCGGGCGTCGGTGATCTCCCAGTGCCGGCCGATGAGCTGGGACAGCACGTCGCCGGTGTTCTCGATGGTGATGGTGTAGCTGAACGCGTAGAGGCCTTGCTCGAGATGGGTTTGCTCGGGCAGGGCCTGGACGGCGACGCTGCAACTGAAACGGGGGTTGGCCATCAGGTGATTGTCGGTCTCGGGGGCTATGCTCGGCGCATGTTCTTCGGGATGCGTGATCCTACGTGCTGCGCCGGCTCTTCTGCCTGCTGACGGCACTGCTGAGCCTGGCGGCGGCGGCCCAGGAGCTGACGCTGCGCACGGTCCAGCAGGCCAGCTCGACGGTCAAGTACGACCCCGAGGGCGGCCCGCACCGACCTGGGCTGTGCATGGAGATCCTGCGCGCCGTCGAGAAGCAGGACCCGGGCATCCGCTTCACCGGCCTGGACCAGCCGGTGCCGCTCAAGCGCGTCGAGCGCCTGCTGGCCGACGGCCTGGTCGACGCCTTCTTCTGCCTGCTGAAGTCGCCCGAGCGCGAGAAGCAATGGCGTTATGCCGCGGTGCCGCTGTACACCATCCGCCACGTCGTGCTGCAACGTGCCGACGACCCGCGCAGCCCCGACACCCTGGCCGAACTGGCCGCCTGGAGCAAACGCAAACCCGTGCTGGTCATGCGCGGCACGGCGCTGGCGCGCCGCCTGCTGGCGGCCGACGTGGCCGTCGCCGAGGTCGGCTCCGAACGCGAGGCCCTGCAGATGCTGACGCTGGGCCGGGCCGACGCCATCTATGGCCAGGACATCAACCTGCAGCGCCATGTCGCCGAGAGCAAGCTGGGCGACAAGGTCAAGTTCGGCCGCACCGTCTTCCAGGAAGAGCCGCAATGGCTGGCCCTGCGCGCCGACCTGCCCGCCGCCTACGAGGAGCGCTTGACCCAGGCCCTGCGCAGGCTGGAGAAGGACGGCACACTGCGCCAGCTCGCAGACAAATACCGATGAAGCCTCTCTACCTCCCTCCCGACGGCCGCCCGCGCTGTGCCTGGTGCGCAGCTGCGCCCGGCGATGAGTCCTATCTGCGCTATCACGACGAGGAATGGGGCCGCCCGGTGGCCGACGACTTCCGCCTGTTCGAGAAGCTCTGCCTGGAAGGCTTCCAGAGCGGCCTGTCGTGGCGCACCATCCTGAACAAGCGCGAGGCCTTCCGTGCCGCCTTCGCGGGCTTCGACTACCACCAGGTGGCGAAGTTCGGCGAGAAGGACGTGAACCGCCTGCTGGCCGATGCCGGCATCGTGCGCCACCGCGGCAAGATCGAGGCGGCCATCCACAACGCCGGGCGCTGCGTGGAGCTGGTGGCATCCGAAGGCTCGCTGGCCGCCTATCTGTGGCGTTTCGAGCCGCCCAAGAACTCGGTAGCCCACAACCTGGCCACGTCCGAGCCCTCCGAAGCCCTGTCCAAGGATCTGAAGAAGCGCGGCTGGAAGTTCGTTGGCCCGACCACCATGCATGCGCTGATGCAGGCCATGGGCCTGATCAACGACCACCAGCCGGGCTGCCACCACTGGAAGGAAGCGCAGCAGGCGCGCGACGGCTTCAAGAGACCTGGAAACTAGAATCCCGGCCCATGGCCGCCCCTGACTACCGCATCGCCCCCAGCCTCCTGTCCGCCGACTTCGCCCGCCTGGGCGAGGAAGTGAAGAACGTGCTGGCCGCCGGCGCCGACTGGATCCATTTCGACGTGATGGACAACCATTACGTGCCCAACCTGACCTTCGGGCCCATGATCTGCGAGGCGCTGCGCAAGCACGCAGTCAAGCCCGACGGCACGCCGGCCATCCTGGATGTGCACCTGATGGTGCAACCCGTCGACAGCCTGGCCCAGGCCTTCTGCCGTGCCGGTGCCGACATGGTCACCTTCCACCCCGACGCCAGCACCCATGTGGACCGCACGCTGCAGCTCATCAAGGGCGAAGGCAAGCAGGCCGGCCTGGTGTTCAACCCGGCCACGCCGCTGGACGTGCTGGAGTGGGTCATCGACAAGGTGGACCTCATCATGCTGATGAGCGTGAACCCGGGCTTTGGCGGCCAGAGCTTCATCCCGTCGGCGCTGCAGAAGCTGAAGAAGGTGCGCGAGATCATCGACCGGTCCGGCCGCGACATCCGCCTGGAGATCGACGGCGGCGTCAAGGTCGACAACATCCGCGAGATTGCCGCGGCCGGTGCCGACACCTTCGTGGCCGGCTCGGCCATCTTCGGCAAGCCCGACTACAAGGCCGTCATCGACGCCATGCGTTCAGAGCTTTCGAAGGTCTGAACATGGCCGCCGTCCTGCTCGTCTGCACCGCCAACATCTGCCGCTCGCCGATGGCCGAGGCCATCTTCAAGGCCCGCCTCGGTGATGTGTTCAAGACCATCGCCTCCGCCGGCGTGCATGCCGATCCGCGCGGCGGCCCGGTGGACGCGCGAGCGGCCGCTGCGCTGGAGCGACACAAGTACAGCCTGCAGCGCAAATGGCGTTCGCGCCGCGTCGAGCCCGAGCAACTGGGCCAGTACGACCTGGTGCTGGCCATGGAGGTCGAGCATGTGGCGGCCTTGCGCAAGAAGGCCGCACCCGAGCACCATGCCCGCATCCTGCTGCTGACCGACTTCGTGCCGGAGATGGCCGGCGAGGACATCCCCGACCCCTATTTCGGCCCGGTCGCCGGCTTCGATGCCGTCATCGCCATGATCGAGCGCGCCGCAGGCAGCCTGCAGATGGCCGCGCGAGAGGGGCGCCTCAAGTTCAGCTGAACAGCGGGGCTTGAAACGCCCTCTTCCGAACTACTCAGCGACTGCAGTGGAACCGGCTTTGCCGGGCCACTAGCAGTGCCCCTTGAGGGGCCGCGGCTCCGCCGCGGTAGGGGTGGGCTAAATCTAGGCCGCCTTGCTGGCGAAGTCGGCGACTTCACGGACATCCGGTCCCGTGCCGCTGAACCGATCCAGCGCCAGGAAGATGACCGGCGTGATGTAGAGGGTCACGGCCTGAGACAGGATCAGGCCGCCCACCACGGCCAGGCCCAGGGGCTGGCGCAACTCGGCCCCGGCGCCCAGGCCCAGGGCGATGGGCAAAGCGCCCATCAGCGCGGCCAGCGTCGTCATGATGATGGGCCGGAAGCGCAGCACGCAGGCCTCACGGATGGCTTCGGCCGGCGTCAGGTTCTGGCTGCGCTGCGCGTCCAGTGCGAAGTCGATCATCATGATCGCGTTCTTCTTGACGATGCCGATCAGCATGACGATGCCGATGGTGGCGATGATGGTCAGCTCCATGCCGGCGATCTGCAGCGTGATCAGCGCGCCCACGGCCGCCGACGGCAGGCCGGCCAGGATGGTGATGGGGTGGATGTAGCTCTCGTAGAGCACGCCCAGCAACACATAGATGACGGCCAGCGCCAGGCCGATCAGCAGCAGCTGGCCGCCCTGCGAGTCCTTGAACACCGCCGCATCGCCACCGTAGCTGGTGATGACGCTGGCCGGCAACTGGATCTCGCGTGCATAGCCCTCCAGCGCACCGGTGGCGTCGCCCAGCGGCACATTGGGCGCCAGGTTGAAGCTGATGGTGATGGCCTGCAGCTGGCCCTGGTGGTTGACGGCCGTCGGGCCGAGAGCGCGCTGCACGGTGGCGAAGGCGCTCAGCGGCACCTGGGCGTTGTTGCGGCCGCGCAGATAGATCTTGTCGAAGGCGTCCTCGCTGGCGCGATCGGGGTCGGTGGCCTCCATGATCACCTGGTAGGTGTTGCTCTCGGCGTAGATGCTGGACACCTGGCGCTCGCCGAAGGCGTCGTACAGCGCATTGCGCAGGTCGCCCATCTGCACGCCCAGCACCGAAGCGCGCTCGCGGTCGATGATGAGGTTGGCCTGCAGGCCGCGCAGCTGCGAATCGCTGGTCACGTCGCGGAAGCGCTTGTCCTCGCGCAGCTTGTCCTGCAGCTTGACCGACCAGGAGTTCAGCTCGCCGGCCGACACCGACTGCAGCGTGTACTGGTAACGGCTCTTGCTCTGGCGGCCGCCGAGCTGCAGGTTCTGCACCGGGCGCAGGTAAACGGCGATGCCCGGCACGGCGCGCAGCTTCTTGCGCAGGCTCTCCAGCACTTGCGGCATGGCCTCGCGGTCCTTGCGGGGCTTGAGGTTGATGAAGAGGCGGCCGGTGTTGGTGGCGTTGCCGCCGCCGCCGATGCCGGCCGACACGCTGGCCACATTCGCATCGTTCTGCACGATGGCCGCGACGCGCTCCTGCAGCAGCGTCATGGCCGTGAAGGAGATGTCCTCGGCCGCTTCGGTGCTGCCCTGGATCTGGCCGATGTCTTCCTCGGGGAAGAAGCCCTTGGGAATGACGATGTAGAACCAGACGGTGGCCGCGAAGCTGATGCCGGCGACGGCGATGACCCACCAGCGGTGGCGCAGCGCGATGTCCAGGCTGCGCGTATAGCCGTTCAGCACCGCGTTGAAGCCGCGCTCGAAGTAGCGACCGAGCCAGCCTTCCTCGGTGTGTTCGTGGTGCTTGAGCAGGCGGCTGCACAGCATGGGCACCAGCGTCAGCGACACGACGGCCGAGACCAGGATGGACAGCGACACGACGACGGCGAACTCGTGGAAGAGCAGGCCGATGACGCCGGGCATGAAGAAGATCGGGATCAGCACCGCCACCAGCGAAACCGAGATCGACAGGATGGTGAAGGCCATCTCGCGGGCACCGCGTATCGACGCCTCGAACGGCGCCATGCCGTCCTCGATGTGGCGGTGGATGTTTTCCAGCATGACGATGGCGTCGTCCACCACAAGGCCCACAGCCAGCGTGATGCCCAGCAGCGAGATGTTGTCCAGCGAATAGCCGAGGGCGAACAGCAGCGTGAGCGCGCCGATCAGCGAGATGGGCAGGGACAGTGTCGGGATCAGCGTCGCCACGGCGCGGCGCAGGAAGATGAAGATGACCATGACGACCAGCACGACCGTCAGGGCCAGCGTGAAGTAGACGTCGTGCAGGGACTCGCGGATGGACACCGAGCGGTCGTTCAGCGTGTCCATCTTGATGGAGGCCGGCATCTGCGCCGCGAAGCGCGGCAGCATGGCCTTGACCGCGTCGACGACCTTGACGGTGTTGGCGTCGGGCTGGCGCTGGATGGCCAGCACGATGGAGCGCTCGCCCTGGAAGCTGCCGAAGCTCTTGACAGTCTCGAAGCTGTCCTGAACATCGGCCACGTCGCGCAGATAGACCGGCGCACCGTTGCGCGACGCGACGACCACGGCGCCGAACTCGGCGGCGTTCTTGAGCTGCTTGTTGGCCTGGATGGTCAGCGTCTGGCGCGCGCCGTCCAGCACACCCACCGGCGTGTTGGCGTTGGCGCTGCGGATGGCGTTCTGCAGTTCTTCCAGCGTGATGTTGCGCTGGTTCAGCAGCTCGTTTCGGGCCTTGACCCGCACCGCGAAGCGCTTCTGGCCGAAGATGGACACCTGGGCCACGCCGTCGATGGTCGACAGGCCCGGCGACAGCAGGTTCTCCGCGTAGTCGTTCAGCTCGGACAGGTTGATGGACGGCGAGGTCAGCGCCACCAGCAGCACCGGCGCGTCGGCCGGGTTGACCTTGCGGTAGCTCGGCGGCGAGGTCATCTCGGCCGGCAGGGCGCGCAGGGAGCGGAACAGCGCGGCCTGCACGTCGACCGCGGCGGCGTCGATGTCGCGTGCCGAATCGAATTCCAGCGTCAGCGAGGTGTTGCCCAGCGTGTTGACGGAGGAGATGGTCTGCAGGCCGGCGATGGTGGAGAACTGCTTCTCCAGCGGCAGCGCGACCGACGAGGCCATGGTGTCCGGCGAGGCGCCGGGCAGCACGGCCTGCACATTGATGATGGGCGTGTTGTAGGACGGCAGGGCCGCCACCGGGATGCGGCTCCAGGCCGCCAGGCCGGCGATGACCAGCGAGATGTTCAGCAGGACGGTCATGACCGGCCTGCGGATGAAGAGCTCCGTCAGCCTCATGGGGCCGCTCCGGAGGCCGGAGCCGAGGCCGCCGAAGCGGCGAGGCTGGCGGGCTTGACAACGGGCGCCTGCAGCTTCACGGGCGTGCCGGGACGCAGGTTCTGCTTGCCGTCGACGACGACCTGCTGGCCGGCCTGCAGGCCCTCGACCACCACCTGTTCACCCATGCCCTGGCGCACCTGCACGGGCAGCAGCTTGGCCGTGTTGTCAGCGCCGACGATGTAGACGAAGCGCTCGTTGCCGCGCAGGATGACGGCGACCTGCGGGATGACGGTGGCGCCCTTGAGGGTGCGCAGCGTCACGCGCACGCGCAGGTATTGGCCCGGCCACAGTGCATTGGCCTTGTTGTCGAATTCGGCCTTGACCTTGATGGTGCCGGTCGTCGTGTCGACGAGGTTGTCGACGACGGTGATATGGCCCTTCACGGAGGCGGCGCCGCGCGCTGAACCAGGGGGCGGCAGGGCCTCCACGTCGAGGCGGCCGGCGCGCGTGGCCTCCAGCAGCGTGCCCAGCTGGGTCTCGGGCAGGTTGAAGGCGATGCTGATGGGGTCGAGCTGGGCGATATTGACCAGAGGCAGGGCCGTCGCGTTGGCCTGCACCAGGCTGCCCGGGAAGACGCTGACGATGCCGGCGCGACCGCTGATGGGCGCACGCAGCTCGTTGTAGCCCGCGGTGACCTGGGCGGCCTGAACGGCGGCCTCGTCGCTGCGGATCAGGGCCAGGCCCGAATCGAAATTGGCCTGAGCCGTGTCGACGGCGTTCTGCGCGATGAAGTTCTGGGCCTTCAGTTCCTTGGCGCGGTTGAGCTGGCGCTCCAGATCGGCCTGGGCCGCGCGATCGCGCGCCAGCTGGGCCTTGGCCTTGTCCAGCGCGGCGCGGTCGGCGCGGTCGTCGAAGCGGAACAGCAGATCGCCCTTGCGCACGCTCTGGCCGTCCTTGACCAGCACCTGGGCGACGGTGGACGTGGTCTGCGCGCGCAGGTCCACGCTCTGCAGCGCGGTGACGGTGCCGCTGGCCTCGACGGTGATGGGCACGTCGGCCTGCTGCACCTTGACGACGCCCACCACCTGGGCCGGCGCGCTGGCGCCACTGCCCGGCGCCGAAGCCGCTGCGCCCCCTTCGGCATCGGCCTTGCGCCCACAGCCCGCCAGCACGGCCGCGACGGCCACCACGAGGCCACAAAGGTTCAGGGGAGAGGTCACGCGCATGAGGCTGGGCCTGCCAAAAGTAATGGGGATGGACAAGAAAAACACACCAGCTTATCTGCCCTCTTTTGCTCGCAGATTGCTGGCGTGCTCACGCGCGTATGGCCACTAGTGCTGCAGCGCGCTTGCCAGCCGAGCACCGACGACGGCGTTGTGCTTCACGAGGGCGATGTTCGTGACCAGGCTGCGGCCGCCGGTCAGGGCCTTGATGCGGGCCAGCAGGAAGGGGGTGATGGCCTTGCCGGCAATGCCTTGGGCGTCCGCCTCGGCCAGGGCCTGGGCCGTGATCGCATCGATTTCTTCACGGGGCATGGCCTGGGCCGCGGGCACCGGGTTGCTGACGACCACGCCGCCGTTCAGCCCCAGCGCCCACTTGGCGCGGATGAAGCGTGCCTGCTCATCGGCGCCATCCATGCGGAAGTCGGCCCTGAGCCCGCTGTCGGGCGTGAAGAAGGCGGCAAAGTTGTCCTGGCCCACCGACAGCACCGGCACGCCATGGGTTTCGAGGTATTCCAGCGTCAGGCCCAGGTCGAGGATGGACTTGGCGCCGGCGCAGACGACGGCCACCGGCGTGCGTGCCAGCTCCTGCAGGTCGGCCGAGATGTCGAAGCTCTCATGACCGCCGCGGTGCACGCCGCCGATGCCGCCGGTGACGAAGACCTCGATGCCGGCCAGATGGGCGCAGATCATGGTGGCGGCCACCGTTGTCGCGCCGAGGCGGCCGGTGGCGATGGCGAAGGGCAGATCGCGGCGGCTGAGCTTCATCGCATCGGGCGACTGGGCCAGCTGCTGCAGCTCGTCGGGGGTCAGGCCGACACGGATGCGACCGCCGATGACGGCAATGGTGGCCGGCACGGCGCCCTCGGCGCGGATGACGTCCTCGACCTCGCGGGCCGTCTCCAGGTTCTGCGGCCAGGGCATGCCATGGGCAATGATGGTCGATTCGAGGGCCACGACGGGGCGTCCCTCCGCCTTGGCAGCGGCGACTTCGGGGGAGAGCTGGATCAGTTCGTTCATCTATCGTTCTTCTAGGAAACGGGGGTTCAGTTCGGGGTGGACGCTGTCCTCGGTCTGCAGCGTCAGCGCAGCCAGGTCCAGGCCCAGGCGCGCGGCGGCGTCGAAGTCATCCGGCGCGCTCAGCAGCGACGCACAGACGCCAGCCGACAGCGCGTCGCCCGCACCCGTCACGTCGACCACGTGGACCTGGGGCGCCGGCCAATGGCGCACACCGTCGCCGACGCAGCTGAGCGTCAGGCCCGCCTCACCGCGCGACACCAGCACGCAGGCCACGCCGCGCGCATGCAGCTCGGCGAAAGCCGTGAGGGGATCGACCGCGATCGTGGCCAGTTCGCCGGCATTCATGATCAGCATGTGCAGTCCGTGCAGATCGTGCGGCAGGCGCTCCATCTTGGCCTCGGACACGGCGACGCAAACGAGAGGGATGTCGCTGGCCCGCGCCTCGCCAAGCAGCAGCGGCCAGGCGTCGGTGGGCAGATTGCCGTCCGCGACGACAAGGGCGGCGGTGGCGCGCAAGGCCTTGCTGGCCTCGAGCGCCCAGGGGTTCAGGCTTTCCACCAGGGGCATGGCGGCCAGGCCAAGTTCCAGGCTGCCGTCAGGCGCCAGCACGGCCGTGTAGCTGTCGCTGGCGTGGCGGCGCAGGCGGATGACGGCACGCGTGTCCATGCCGACGGCGGCGGCCTGCTCCAGCAGCATGCGGCCACCGGCGTCGTCGCCCACGGCCGCGACCAGGGCCACGGGCAGGCCCAGTCGGGCCAGGTTCTCGGCGACGTTGCGCACGACGCCGCCCGGGGTTTCATGGGACTCGCAGGGGTTGGACGAGCCGGCCAGGGAATGGGCCAGCAGCTTGAGCTTGCGGTCGATGTTGAGGCCGCCAATGCAGACGATGGGGGCGGCAGTGGTATTCATCGCCCGATTCTAGGAAGCCGGGCGATCGCGCCGCCCCGGGCTTGCGCTAGGGAAGCCAGGCCGCCATCGCCGCCGACAGGGCCAGCAGCACCTGCGCGTCGTTGCGGCCGCTGCGTGCGCGCACGTGAAAAGCGTGATCGGCATCGTCCTCCAGATGCAAAGTGGCCTGGTCGCCCAGGCCTTGGACGACGCCCTTCAGCAGCTCCAGATCGGCCAGTTCGTCACGCGTGCCCTGCAGGAAAAGCATGGGTACTTTGACCTTGGCCAAGTGCGCGGCACGGTCGATGCCCGGCTTGCCCGCCGGATGCAACGGAAATCCGACAAACACCAGACCGCGCACACCAGGCAGGGCTTCGGTCGCCTGCGCCTGCGACGTCATGCGGCCGCCAAAGGACTTGCCGCCGGCGAACAGCGGCGCGTCGGGCAGCCGCTTGCGTGCCGCCGCCACCGCTGCGCGCACGGCTGCGTGAGCGACGGCAGGCGTGTCGGGCCGCTTGGAGCCCTTCTCCATGTAGGGGAACTGGTAGCGCAGCGTCGCGATGGATTGATCGAACAAGGCCTGCGACAGCTCGGCCATGAAGCTGTGGTGCATGCCAGCACCGGCGCCATGGGCGAACACGTAGACGGCGCGCGGCGAAGGCGGCTGCAGCCACAGGGCCGACACCGTGGTGTCGGCGTCGACCTTCAGCTTGAGGGGTTCGGCTTCACTCATGGGACAAGCTTAGGGCCTGCTCACGCCACGGCAATGGGTCGCGAAGGCCCGCCGCAAGGGGCCAATCTAGACGCAGCGCGCCGCCCGCACTCATGTGCGGGCCAGGGCTGCAACAACGAATGGCCCCTTGCGGCGGGCCTTCCCGAAGGGTTGTGGCCAGAGAGGCCGCAGGCTGTGTTGCAAATCCTCGCTGGGCAGAAGCCCAGCTTGCGGTTTGCTGTCGTGCCTGCGGCCTTTCTGGCCATAACGCGACCCGTTGCCGTGGCGTGAGCAGGCCCTTGCGCTAGAGTCGCCCGCGGTGCGGCGCCAATGCCGCCCACGTCGCTCGGACGGTTCCGGGCGCTTACGTACACAGCCAATGACTTCTTCGTCTTCCGCCTCCGGCGGCAAGCGCCGTTTCGCGCGCATCGATCGCCTCCCGCCCTACGTCTTCAACATCACGGCCGAGCTCAAGCTCGCGGCCCGCCGGCGTGGTGAGGACATCATCGACATGAGCATGGGCAACCCCGACGGGGCCACGCCGGCGCACATCGTCGCCAAGCTCACCGAGGTCGCCCAGCGACCCGACACCCACGGCTACTCGGCCAGCAAGGGCATCCCGCGCCTGCGCCGCGCCATCTCGCACTGGTATCAGCGCCGCTACGGTGTCGACATCAACCCCGACAGCGAGGCCATCGTCACCATCGGCTCCAAGGAAGGCCTGGCCCACCTGATGCTGGCCACGCTGGACCGCGGCGACACCGTGCTGGTGCCCGACCCCAGCTATCCCATCCACATCTACGGCGCCGTCATTGCCGGTGCCGACATCCGCGCCATTCCCGTCAGCAGCGAGGTCGATTTCTTCGCCGAGCTGGAGCGCACCATCCGCGGCAGCTACCCCAAGCCCAAGATGATGGTCTTCGGCTTCCCGTCCAACCCGACGGCGCAGTGCGTGGACCTGGCCTTCTTCGAGCGCGTCGTCGCACTGGCCAAGAAGCACGACATCCTCGTCGTGCATGACCTCGCCTATGCGGACATCGTCTATGACGGCTTTGTGGCGCCATCCATCATGCAGGTGCCCGGCGCCAAGGACGTGGCGGTCGAGTTCTTCACGCTGAGCAAGAGCTACAACATGGCCGGCTGGCGCGTCGGCTTCATGGTCGGCAACCCCGACCTCGTCGCGGCCCTGGCCCGCATCAAGAGCTATCACGACTACGGCACCTTCACGCCGCTGCAGGTCGCGGCCATCGCCGCTCTCGAAGGCGACCAGCAATGCGTGCTGGACATCGCCACCAGCTACCAACGCCGCCGTGACGTGCTCCACAAGGGGTTGATCGAAGCCGGCTGGGCGGTCGACTGCCCCAAAGCCAGCATGTACATCTGGGCGCGCATTCCCGAGCCCTACCGCGAACTGGGCTCGCTGGAATTCGCCCGCCAGCTGTTGGAGAAGGCCAAGGTCTGCGTGTCGCCCGGCATCGGCTTCGGCGACCACGGCGACGGCCATGTGCGCTTTGCGCTGATCGAGAACGAGTCGCGCATCCGCCAGGCGGTGCGCGGCATCAAGGCGATGTTCAAGGCCGATGGGGTGCTGAAGCCATGACGAAGCCGCAAGCCCTCATCCTCGACCTCGACGGCACGCTGATCGACACCCTGGGCGATTTCGTCGCCGTGCTGGGCCGGGTGCTGGCCGACCTCGGCCTGCCGCCCATCACGCGCGACTTCGTCGAGCACACCGTCGGCCGTGGCAGCGAGCATCTGGTTCGTACCACGCTGGCCCATGTGGGTGCCGATGCAGCGCTGTTCGATCGCGCCTGGACTCTCTACCAACAGCACTACGCTGCCATCAACGGCGAGCACGCCGCCGTCTATCCTGGTGTCATCGAAGGGTTGGACGCGCTGAAGGCCCTCGGCCTGCCGCTGGCCGTGCTGACCAACAAGCCGGGCGCCCCGGCGCGCGAGCTGCTCAGGCGCAAGGGGCTGGACGGCTACTTCGCCCATGTCTTCGGCGGTGACGACTTCGAGCGCAAGAAGCCCGATCCGCTCCCACTGATCAAGACTTGCGAGGCCCTGGGCACCCCGCCTTCAGCCACCTGGATGATCGGCGACTCGCGCAACGACGCCGAAGCCGCGCGGGCGGCCGACTGTCCGGTGGTGCTGGTGACCTATGGCTACAACCACGGCGAGGACATCCGCGCCGTGGCGGCGCTGCAGCATGTGCAGCGCCTGGACGAGATCAGTTTCCGCTGCGGCGCGATTTCTTAGCAACGCCGAGCAGGGCGTCCTTCAGCGCGTCGTCGGCCGGCTTGTCGCCCAGCCAGATGCGCAGCAGGGCCGAGAAGAACTCGGGCTCCTTGATGGGCTCGGTCATCAGCGGCTTGCCGTTGAGCAACAGCGTCGAGCCCAGGCCCGGCACATAGTCGACCGAGAAGCTGTCGCCGCTGTTGAGCTGCTTGCGGCTGGCAAAGACCTCGCTGAGCTTGAGCACCCCGTTGATGCACTTGATGAACTCATCGCGCGGGGCGTTGGCTTCCATGCCCTTGGTGAAGAGCTTGCCCAGCTCGTTGCCGTCGATGTCGCGCAGCATCGAGATGTGGATGCGCTTGGGGCCGGGCGCGGCCAGCACTTCCTGCGTCGTGCTGGCCTTGTGGGTCAGGTACAGGCCTGCGGTGTAGACCTTGAAAATGGCCTTGTAGCGCACGCCGGCCCCGTTGAGCACCAGCTTCTGGCCGGCCAGGTCCATGCCCGTCTCGTACTTCACATTGGCCACTTCGACCGTGTCCGCCCAGGCCGCCGCCCCCCCCAGGCTGCCCACGGCCACCAGGGCCGCGACGATGAATGCGCGCATGTCTCGCTCCGTTGTCGTGCCGCGATGGCGGCATCTTCGTGAACCGAAGTATGGCGCGTCGGGCCCAAAACCCGGCTGATACACTGACCAAATCATGTTCATCACGCGGAAGTACATCACGGGGTCGAGCGACCGGGGAGCCTGGCCCTGGCGTCGCTGGTCAGCCTCCGCCTGATGTCCGTCTCGGCCGTATTGCGCGTCAACGCCAATGCCGAGACTCCCTTGTGACTGCATTTCCACCCCGATCGCCATGACGCCGCCGAAGGTCGGCGTCTCATCCAGCGGACAGCGCGGAACCGGCTTTGCCGGGCCGCTGCTGTCGCCCCCTTGAGGGGGCGCGCGAAGCGCGTAGGGGGTGGGTGAAGGACTTGACGTGATCACTGAACTCGAATTCCAGAGCCTCGCCGCCGAGGGCTACAACCGCATCCCGCTGATCAGCGAGGCCTTTGCGGATCTTGAAACCCCGCTCTCCCTGTATCTGAAGCTCTGCGCCGGCGCCGGCCAGGGGCGCAACAGCTTTTTGCTCGAATCCGTCGTCGGCGGCGAGCGCTTCGGGCGCTATTCCTTCATCGGCCTGCCGGCCCGCACGCTGATCCGGGCCACCGGCCACCTCAGCGAGGTGCTGACGGACGGTCAGGTCGTCGAGACGCATGAAGGCAATCCGCTGGACTTCATCGCCGCCTACCAGGAGCGCATCAAGCCGAAGATTCCCGCCGGCCTGCCGCGTTTTTGCGGCGGCCTGGCCGGTTATTTCGGCTACGAGGCCGTGCGCGCCATCGAGAAGAAGCTAGCCCATGCCCACAAGGGCGAGGGCCTGGGCACGCCGGACATCGTGCTGCTGCTGTCCGAGGAGATCGCCGTCATCGACAACCTGTCGGGGCGCCTCTACCTCATCGTCTGGGCCGACCCACGCCAGCCCGAGGCCTATTTCCGCGCCAAGAAGCGCCTCTCGGCCCTGCGCGACAAGCTGACCTACTCGGTGAGCGTGCCGCGCGTGGCGCGCAGCGAGGCCCACCCGGTCACGCGCGGCTTTGCCAAGGCCGACTACCTGGAAGCCGTCGCCAAGGCCAAGGAATACATCGCCGCCGGCGACCTGATGCAGGTGCAGGTCGGCCAGCGCATCTCCAAGCCCTACAAGGCCGAGCCGATCGCGCTGTACCGGGCACTGCGGGCGCTGAACCCCAGTCCCTATATGTACTTCTACGATCTGGGTGACTTCCAGATCGTCGGCGCCAGCCCCGAGATTCTGGTGCGCGAGGAGCATGCCGGCGACGGAAGCCGCAAGGTCACCATCCGCCCGCTGGCCGGCACCCGCCCGCGTGGCGCGACGACCGAGCGCGACCTGGCGCTGGAAGCCGAGTTGCAGGCCGACCCCAAGGAGCGCGCCGAGCACCTGATGCTGATCGACCTGGCCCGCAACGACATCGGCCGCATCGCCCGCACCGGCAGCGTCAAGGTGACCCAGGCCTTCACCATCGAGCGCTACTCCCACGTCATGCACATCGTCTCCAACGTCGAGGGCGTGCTGCGCCCCGAGGTCGGCCAGCTCGACGTGCTGAAAGCCACCTTCCCGGCCGGCACGCTGACGGGCGCGCCCAAGGTGCGCGCCATGGAGCTCATCGACGAGTTGGAGCCTGTGCAGCGCGGCATCTACGGCGGCGCCTGCGGCTATCTGAGCTTTGCCGGCGACATGGACCTGGCCATCGCCATCCGCACCGGCATCATCAAGAACGGCACGCTGTACGTGCAGGCGGCGGCAGGGGTCGTCGCAGATTCAGTGCCGGAACTTGAGTGGCAAGAGACGGAAGCCAAAGCCAGAGCGCTGCTGCGCGCCGCCGAACTCGTCGAGGAGGGCTTCTAAATGCTGCTGATGATCGACAACTACGACAGCTTCACCTTCAACATCGTCCAGTACTTCGGTGAACTGGGCGCCGACGTGAAGGTGGTGCGCAACGACGAGATCACGGTCGCTGAGATGGCGGCCATGAACCCCGACCACATCGTCTTCTCGCCCGGCCCCTGCACGCCCACCGAAGCAGGCGTCTGCGTGGAGGCCATCCAGCACTTCATGGGCAAGAAGCCGCTGCTGGGCGTCTGCCTGGGCCACCAGTCCATGGGCCAGGCCCTGGGCGGCAAGATCATCCGCGCCCAGCGCCAGATGCACGGCAAGGCCAGCACCATCACCACCGACGGTCGTGGCGTCTACACCGGCCTGCCCAAGGACTTCAGCGTCATCCGCTACCACTCCCTGGTCATCGAGGAGGCGAGCTGCCCCGCCGTGCTGGAGATCACCTCGCGCAGCGAAGACGGCGAGATCATGGGCGTGCGCCACCGCGAACTGGCCGGCACGGCCACGCCGATGGAAGGCGTGCAGTTCCACCCCGAGTCCATCCTCAGCGAGCATGGCCACGCCATGCTGCGCAACTTCCTGGAGCTGAAGGCATGAGCGACTACGCACCCGGTTCGGCCGGCAACGGCGGCGATGCCGTCGTCGACCTCCGCAGCGACACCGTCACGCGCCCGACGCCCGCGATGCTGGAAGCGATTGCCGCCGCCCAGGTTGGCGACGACGTCTTTGGCGACGACCCCACCGTCAATGCGCTGCAGGAGCGCGTCGCCGCCCTGCTCGGCAAGGAAGCTGCCCTCTTCATGAGCAGCGGCACGCAGAGCAACCTTTGCGGCCTGCTGGCGCACTGCGGCCGCGGCGACGAATACATCGTCGGCCAGCTGGCCCACACCTACCGCTATGAAGGCGGCGGCGCGGCGGTCCTCGGCAGCATCCAGCCACAACCGCTGCCCAACCAGCCCGACGGCACGATCAAGCTTGAAGACATCGCCGCGGCCATCAAGCCCGACGACCCGCACTTCGCGCGCACGCGGCTGCTGGCGCTGGAGAACACCTGGAGCGGCAATGTGCTGCCCGCCAGCTATGTGGCCGAGGCCTGCGAGCTGGCCCATTCGCGCGGCCTGTTCACGCACCTGGACGGCGCACGCCTCTTCAACGCGGCGGTCGCTTCGGGTCGCACGGTGGGCGAGCTGACCCGCCACTTCGACTCCGTCTCCATCTGCTTCAGCAAGGGCCTGGGCGCGCCCATCGGCTCCATGCTGGTGGGCAGCAAGGAGCTGATCGCCCGCGCCCACCGCGTGCGCAAGATGGTGGGTGGCGGCCTGCGCCAGGTCGGCCTGCTGGCCGCGGCGGCCGACCATGCGCTGACCCATCACGTCGAGCGCCTGGCGCAAGACCACGCGCTGGCCAAGCGCCTGGCCGACGGCCTGGCGGCCCTGCCCGGTGTCACGATCACGCCACCGCAGACCAATATCGTCTTCGCCCAGGTCAGCGATGGCCGCACGCCGGCCCTGCTGGAGCACCTGAAGTCGCGTGGCGTGCTGGCCACCGGCATGATCGGCCTGCGCTTCGTGACCCACCTGGATGTCGATGCAGCCGGTATCGATCACGCCATCGCGGCGGCCCGCGAGTTCCTGACCCAGGGTTGAGCATGTCCACCTCCACGCTGCTGCTCTCGCTGTACCAACAGAAGGCCGCCATCGACCGCGAGTTCCTCGCGGCGCTGGCCACAGCCCCGCTGTCGCCTGAGAACCGCCACACCGCCATCCGCACGCTGAACCACATCCACACGGTGGACCGCATCTTTGCCGCCCACCTACGCGGCGAGCCGCACGACCTCGAAGCCACCAACACCCAGGCCACGCCGACGCTGGACGAGCTGCGCGCAGCCTTCGAGCAGGTGGACGGCTGGTATGTCGACTACGTGCGCGCGCTGCCACCCGAACAGTTCGAGGAGGTGCTGAGCTTTCGCTTCACCGACGGAGACGGCGGCCGCATGAGCCGCGAGGAAATGCTGGCCCATGTCATCCACCATGGCAGCCACCATCGCGGCAACGTCGGCATGCTGATGAAGCAGGTCGACCAGCCACCGCCGCGCGACCTGCTGACGCGCCATCTCCACCAGACCGAACCCCAGCGCCGCGAGGTTTGACATGCCGATCACCGACACCGAAGCCCTGACCCGCGTCATCGAGCACCGCGAGATCTTCCACGACGAAATGCTGACGCTGATGCGCCGCATCATGGCCGGCGAGATGTCGCCCGTCATCGCGTCGGCCCTGCTGACCGGCCTGCGCGTGAAGAAGGAAACCATCGGCGAGATCACCGCCGCCGCCCAGGTCATGCGCGAGCTCAGCAACAAGGTGCCGCTGGGGCCGCTGCCGCATCTGGTCGACGTCGTCGGCACCGGCGGCGATGGCGCCCACAGCTTCAACATCTCGACCTGCTCGATGTTCGTCGCGGCGGCAGCGGGCGCCCAGGTGGCCAAGCATGGCAATCGCAGCGTCAGCAGCAAGACCGGCAGCGCCGACGTGCTGGAGGCCCTGGGCGCCAACATCCAGCTCGCGCCGCGCGCCGTGGCGGCCTGCCTGGACGAGTGCGGCATCGGCTTCATGTTCGCGCCCAACCACCACCCGGCGATGAAGAACATCGCCCCGGTGCGCCGCGAACTGGGCGTGCGCACCATCTTCAACATCCTCGGCCCGCTGACCAACCCGGCCGGTGCGCCCAACATCCTGATGGGCGTCTTCCACCCCGACCTCGTCGGCATCCAGGTGCGCGTGCTGCAGCGCCTGGGCGCCGAGCACGCCCTGGTCGTCTACGGCAAGGACGGCATGGACGAGATTTCCCTCGGCGCGACGACGCTGGTGGGCGAGCTGAAGAACGGCGCCGTGCGCGAGTACGAGATCCATCCCGAAGACTTCGGCATGGCCATGGCCAGCAACCGCAGCCTCAAGGTCGACAACCCCGAGCAGTCGCGCGAGATGCTGATCGGCGTGCTGGACGGCAATGCCGGCCCGGCCCGCGACATCGTGCTGCTGAACGCAGGTGCCACGCTGTACGCGGCCAATGTGGCGCCGACGCTGGCCGACGGCATCGAACGCGCCCGCGCGGCCCTGGACAGCGGCGCGGCCCGCGCCAAGCTCGATGCCTTCGTCAAGCAGACCAAGGCGCTGGGGAAGAGCTGATGGCCGATATCCTGAACCGCATCGTCGAGGTCAAGTGGGAAGAGATCGCGGCGGCCAAGGCCAGGCGCTCGCTGGCCTCCCAGCGTGAAGAAGCCGAGGCCCGCAAGGGCGAGCAACTGGGCTTCGAACGCTCGCTGCGCGCCAGCATCGCGGCCGGCCGCGCCGGCGTCATCGCCGAGATCAAGAAGGCCAGCCCCAGCAAGGGCGTGCTGCGCGAGGACTTCCAGCCGGGGCTGATCGCCGAGAGCTATGCCCGCAACGGCGCCGCGGCCTTGAGCGTGCTGACCGACGAGCGCTTCTTCCAGGGCTCGGCCGCCTATCTGCGCGAAGCCCGCGCCGCCTGCGAACTGCCGGTGCTGCGCAAGGACTTCATGGTCGACGAATATCAGGTCATGGAGGCCGGCGCCATGGGGGCCGACTGCATCCTGCTGATCGCCGCCTGCCTGGCCGATTCGCAGATGGCCGACCTCGAGGCCGCCGCCCATGCGCTGGGCCTGGACGTGCTGGTGGAGGTGCATGACGGCGCGGAGCTGGATCGCGCGCTGAAGCTGAAGACGCCGCTGGTGGGCATCAACAACCGCAATCTGCGCACGTTTGAAGTCACGCTGGACACGACGCTGGGCCTGCTGCCCCGCGTGCCGGCCGACCGCCTGCTGGTGACCGAATCCGGCATCCTCGGCGCAGCCGATGTGAAGCGCATGCGCGAGGCCAACGTCAACGCCTTCCTCGTCGGCGAGGCCTTCATGCGCGCGCCGGACCCGGGCGCCGCGCTGGCAAACTTGTTCGGATGAAGCTGCCTCTCGAACTTCCCGATACCGACTGGCGCCCTGTCGTAGAAGCCTGGGCCGCCTCGCCCATTGGCCAGAAGCTGGAAGCCTTCCTGGAAGAGCGCGCCGCCGCCGGCGCCACCATCTACCCGCCCGAACCGCTGCGCGCGCTGACGCTGACACCGCTGGCACAGACCCGTGTCGTCATCCTCGGCCAGGACCCGTACCACGGCCCGGGCCAGGCGGAAGGCCTGTCCTTCAGCGTGCCCGCCGGCGTGCCCTTCCCGCCCAGCCTGCGCAATATCTTCAAGGAGATCCAGCGCGACCTCGGCAAGCCCTTCCCGCCTACCGGCAGCCTGGTGCGCTGGGCCGAGGGCGGCACCCTGCTGCTGAACGCCGTGCTGACGGTGGAGGACGGCCAGCCCGCCAGCCACGCCAACCGCGGCTGGGAGGTGCTGACCGATGCCCTCATCAAGGCCGCGGCCGAGGACGCCGCGCCCAAGGTCTTCATGCTTTGGGGCAGCTATGCCCAGGCCAAGGCGCCGCTGATCGAAGCCGCGCGCCAGGGTCATCTGGTGCTGAAGGCCAACCACCCCTCGCCGCTGTCGGCACTGAAGCCGCCGCGGCCCTTTATCGGCTGCGGCCACTTCTCGACGGCCAAGGCCTGGCTGGAAGAGCGCGGCCGCGGTGCGCCCCGGCCGGCCCGCAGCGAAGAGGGCCACTGACGCAGAGCCTCATTCGTCCTGGGCCGCCGCCGCGGGGCGCGCTGACAGGTAGCGCTCGAAAGCATGGGCACTGGCGGTGAAGGTCACAAAGGCAATCACCAAAGCCAAGATGACGGCGATAGCGACAGTCCAACGGCGAGAAGACATGTTTGACCGGGTTGTTGAGTCAAACCCAGTGTCAAAGCCACCCCCCGGAAGGTTCCAGAGAGCGCCGCGGAGTCTTCCTTCCGTGCCGACGATTGTTTCTTCTGGCGCAACTCGCCGTTCAATCGGGGCCGCTTTTTCTCACAGCCCGCAATTCCTACAGTGACAACCTATCGGCACACCCCATTCCAACAAGAGGTGGCCGACACGGAGAGTCACCATGAACACCCGATCCATTTCCACGCTGATCACCGCCGCGACGGCTGTCGGGGCGCTGGCGGCGGGCATGTTGCTGGCCATCAGCGCGCCGGCCCCGTCCGCCGAAGACTTTGGCCAGGCCGTGGCCGTCGTCGCCACGTCCGACAAGACCTGATCAGGACTCGGTACAGCGCAGCTTCACGCCGCCCATCGCCTCACGGCCGATCAGGTCCACGACCCAATCGACGAACACCCGCAGCTTGCTGCTGAGGTGGCGGTTGGGCGGGTACACCACATAGACCGGCACCGCCTCGGCATCCCAGTCCTCCAGCACCCGCACCAGCTCGCCGCTCTTGAGCAGCGGCCCGGCCATGAAGCAGGTCACCTGCACCAGGCCCAGATGGGCCAGGCCGGCATTCAGATAGGCATTCGCATCGTTCACCGCGATGACGTGATTGCCCACCACCTCCACCTCGTCATCGCCGCGCCGGAAGGTGTCCGGCATGACCTTGCCCGTGCGCGCCGAGAAATAGCCGACCATGCGGTGCGGCGGCTGCGACAGCTCCAGCGGATGGGCCGGCGTGCCGTGGCGGCGCAGGTATTCGGGCGTGGCGCAGGTGATGAAGCGGAACTCGCCGATGCGCCGCGCCACCAGGCTCTGGTCGGTCAGCTCGCCGCCGCGGATGACGCAGTCGATGTTGTCGCTGATCAGGTCGACCGTGCGGTCGCTGACGCCCAGTTCAATCTGGATGTCCGGGTACTTGGCATAGAAGTCCGGCAGGTGGGGAATGATCATCTCGCGGCCCACCACGCCCGGCACGTCGATGCGGATGCGGCCGCGCGGCGTCACGCGCGCCTGGTTCATGCTGCCTTCCAGCTCATCCAGGTCGGACAGCAGGCGCATCGCGCGCTCGTAATAGGCGGCACCGTCCGGCGTGACCGTGACGCGGCGCGTCGTGCGGTTCAGCAGCTTGGTGCGCAGATGGGTTTCCAGCGTCTGGATCAGGCGGGTGACGGTGGCCTTGGGCAGGTCCAGCGAGTCGGCCGCCTTGGTGAAGGTGCCAGCCTCGACGACCCGGACATAGGCTTGCATCGCGGAGAGTCGGTCCATGGCCTCATTGTTTCATGTGAAGGAAAAGTGAGTCGCCTGAAGGGGCGTTTATCCCAAAGCCATTGATCCCTATCTTTCGGGTCATGGACAAGATCGCCTCCCCTGCCACTCTGCGACTCGGCCCCGCGCCGGGCCGCGTGGCCCAGGTCTACGCCGCGCGCCGGCCGCTCGAAGGCGGCGACCGGGCTCTGCTGCTGTGGCTGCATGGCGGCAGCTTCACCGACGGATCGCTGGAAGCCACCCAGGCCCGCGGCGAGATGCTGGCCCAGGCCGGTGCCGACGTCGTCGCCCTGGACTACCCGCTCGCACCCGAGCACCCCTTTCCGGCCGGCCTGGGTGCCGCCTTCGAGGCCCTGCAGGCCCTGGCCGCCAAACCCGCCAAGTTGACGGGCTCTGCCCACACGGCCCTGTTTGTTGCCGGCGAGGAAGCCGGCGGCAATATCGCCGCGGCCCTGGCCATGATGACGCGCGACCAGCACGCCCCCAAGCTCGCCGGCCAGTTGCTGATCTCGCCCATGCTGGACCCCCAGCTCGGCAGCGCGTCCATGCGCGAAGGCGAATGCGGCGGCCGCGAATGCATCTATGCCCGGGGCTGGCATGCCTATCTGGGCGACTGCACCCGCGCCGACCACCCTTACGCCGTGCCGCTGAACGCCAGCCGCCTGAACAGCCTGGCGCCCGCGCTGATCCTCAGCGCCGCCGGCCATCCGCTCAACGATGAATCGCGCCGCTATGCCGCCGCCCTGCGAGAGCACGGCGGCACGGCCAGGGATCTGACGCTGCCGGCCGTCGCGCCCGGCTATGCGCTGAATCCCATCCACGAGTTCCTGCGCGAGGCGGCCCGCCGCGCGCTGTCGCTTCCTGCCTGAACACCCTCGGAGAGAAATCAAAATGCAGTCCACCCCTCGTTTCAACCGTCGTGCCGGCCTGGTTGCCGGAGCCGCCGCCCTCGTCGCCCTGGGCGCCGTCGGCTTTGCCCAGTTCGGCTCGGGCCCGGCCCAGGCCAATCCCGGACCCGGCGCGCCCCAGGCCACGCCGGTCTCCGTCGCCCAGGTCGTCAGCCAGGAGGTCTCGGCCTGGAACGAGTTCTCCGGCCGCCTGGAAGCCGTGGAGCGCGTCGATGTGCGGGCCCGCGTGTCGGGCGCCGTGCAGGCCGTGCACTTCCGCGAGGGCAGCCTGGTGAAGGCGGGTGATCTGCTCGTCACCATCGACCCCGCCCCGTATCAGGCCGACGTGGCCCGCGTGGAAGCGCAAGTCGCCGCCGCCCAGGCCCGCGTGACCTACACGCAGAGCGAGCTCGCCCGCAGCAAGGCGCTGCTGGAAGAGCGCGCCGTCGCCAAGCGCGACTTCGATGAACGTGACAACGCCGCCCGCGAAGCCGCCGCCAATCTGCGCGCCGCCCAGGCCGCGCTGCAGACGGCCCAGCTCAACCTCGGCTACACCCAGGTGCGTGCGCCGGTGGCGGGCCGCGTCGGCAAGATCGAGGTGACGCAGGGCAACCTCGTCGCCGCGGGTGCCGGCGCACCGGTGCTGACGACGCTGGTGTCGGTCAGCCCCATTTACGCCAGCTTCGACGCCGACGAGAAGATCGTCAGCGGGGCGCTCGCCAACCTGCCGGCCGACCGCCGCGGCATGGAGAAGATCCCCGTCGAGATGGCCAATGGCGCGGACGCGTTGACGGGCCGCCTGCAGCTGGTCGACAACCAGGTGGACGCCAAGAGCGGCACCCTGCGCGTGCGCGCCGTCTTTGACAACAAGGACGGCCGGCTGGTGCCAGGCCAGTTCGCCAAGCTGCGCATGGGCCAGGCCAAGAACGAGCCGGCGCTGCTCGTCAATGAGCGCGCCGTCGGCACCGACCAGGACAAGCGTTATGTCATCGTCGTCGGCCAGGGCAACCAGGCTGAATGGCGTGGCGTGACCCTGGGCGCCAACGTCAACGGCCTGCGCGTCGTGACCAGCGGCCTCAAGGGCGGCGAGCGCATCGTCGTCGGCGGCGTGCAGCGGGTCAGACCCGGATCGCTGCTCGCGCCCAAGGACGTCGCGATGGACGCCAAGCCCGAACTCGCGGCCCAGCAAGCCGCGGCCAAGAACTCCTAAGCCCCTTCCCCACAGAAGCCCTGCTCTGCGGGCCGGTTCAGCCGGCCTGCGGGTGGCGTGCTGCCGGAGCACCTCATGAATCTCTCCAAATTCTTCATCGACCGCCCCATCTTTGCGGGCGTGCTGTCGCTGCTGATCTTCATCGGCGGCCTGTTGTCGATCCGCGCGCTGCCGATCTCGGAATACCCCGACGTCGTGCCGCCCTCGGTCGTCGTGCGCGCCCAGTACCCGGGCGCCAACCCCAAGGTGATCGCCGAAACCGTGGCCACGCCGCTCGAGGAAGCCATCAACGGCGTCGAGGACATGCTCTACATGAGCAGCCAGGCGACCACCGACGGCCTGATGACGCTGACCGTCAGCTTCAAGCTCGGCACCGACCCCGACAAGGCCCAGCAGCTGGTCCAGAACCGCGTCAGCCAGGCCGAAGCGCGCCTGCCCGAGGAGGTCAAGCGCCTGGGCGTGACGACGGTCAAGAGCAGCCCCGACCTGACCATGGTCGTGCACCTGACCTCGCCCAACGGCCGCTATGACATGACCTATCTGCGCAACTACGCGCTGCTCAACGTCAAGGACCGCCTCGCGCGCATCCCGGGCGTGGGCCAGGTGCTGATGTTCGGCTCGGGCGACTACGCGATGCGCGTCTGGCTGGACCCGCAGAAGGTGGCCGAGCACGGCCTGTCGGCCAGCGACGTGGTGACCGCCATCCGCGGCCAGAACGTGCAGGCCGCGGCCGGCGTCGTCGGCGCTTCGCCGGGCCTGCAGGGCATCGACCTGCAGCTGTCCGTCAACGCGCAAGGCCGTCTGCAGACCGCCGAGGAGTTCGGCGACATCATCGTCAAGAGCGGCGCCAATGGTGCCGTCACGCGGCTGCGCGACCTGGGCCGCGTCGAGCTCGGCGCCAGCGAATACGCGTTGCGCTCGCTGCTGGACAACAAGCAGGCCGTGGCCGTGCCCATCTTCCAGGCCCCCGGCGGCAACGCCCTGGACATCTCGGCCAATGTGCGCGCCGCGATGGAAGACCTGAAGACGGCCATGCCCGAAGGCGTGGACTACACCATCGTCTACGACCCGACGCAGTTCGTGCGCGCCTCCATCGAGTCCGTCATCCATACGCTGCTCGAAGCCGTGGCCCTGGTGGTGCTGGTCGTCATCCTGTTCCTGCAGACCTGGCGCGCTTCCATCATCCCGCTGCTGGCCGTACCGGTGTCCATCATCGGCACCTTCGCGGTCATGCACGGCTTCGGCTTCTCCATCAATGCGCTGAGCCTGTTCGGCCTGGTGCTGGCCATCGGCATCGTCGTGGACGACGCCATCGTGGTGGTGGAGAACGTGGAGCGCAACATCGCCAACGGCCTGTCCCCGCGTGAGGCGACCTACCAGGCCATGCGCGAGGTGTCGGGTCCCATCATCGCCATCGCCCTGACGCTGATCTCGGTCTTCGTGCCGCTGGCCTTCATCACTGGCCTGACCGGCCAGTTCTACAAGCAGTTCGCGCTGACCATCGCCATCTCGACGGTGATCTCGGCCATCAACTCGCTGACCCTGTCGCCGGCCCTGGCCGCCATGCTGCTGAAGGACCACCACGCGCCCAAGGACGCGCTGACCCGCGGCATGGACCGGGTGCTGGGCCGTTTCTTCGGCGGCTTCAACAAGCTGTTCTCGAGTGGCTCGGCCAAGTACGGCAGCGGCGTGAAGACGCTGATGTCGCGCAAGACCGTGATGATGGTGATCTACCTGGCACTGGTGGCGGCCACGGCCGGCCTGTTCAAGGCCGTGCCCGGCGGCTTCGTGCCCGGCCAGGACAAGCAGTACCTGATCGGCTTCGCCCAGCTGCCCGACGGCGCGACGCTGGACCGCACCGAGGACGTCATCCGCCGCATGACCGACATCACGCTGAAGACGCCGGGTGTCGAGCACGCGGTGGCCTTCCCCGGCCTGTCCATCAACGGCTTCACCAACAGCTCGAGCTCGGGCATCGTCTTCGCGACGCTCAAGCCCTTTGACGAGCGCAAGAGCAAGGATCTCTCGGCCGGCGCCATCGCAGGCAAGCTGAATGCGCAGTACGGCGCGATCGAGGACGCCTTCATCGTCATGTTCCCGCCGCCGCCCGTGCAGGGCCTGGGCACGACGGGTGGCTTCAAGCTGCAGCTGCAGGACCGCGGCGGCCTCGGCTACGAAGCCATGGACCAGGCGCTGAAGGCCTTCATGGCCAAGGCCTACAAGACGCCCGAACTGGCCGGCCTGTTCTCGAGCTACCAGGTCAATGTGCCCCAGCTGTTCGCCGACCTCGACCGCACCAAAGCCCGCCAGCTCGGCGTGGCCGTGACGGACGTGTTCGACACCATGCAGATCTACCTCGGCAGCCTGTATGTGAACGACTTCAACAAGTTCGGCCGCACCTACTCGGTCCGCGTGCAGGCGGACGCCGCCTACCGCGCCCGCGCCGAGGACATCGGCGCACTGAAGGTGCGTTCGTCGTCCGGCGAGATGGTGCCGCTGTCCGCGCTGATGAAGGTCACGCCCAGCTTCGGCCCCGAACGCGCGCTGCGCTACAACGGCTTCCTGTCCGCCGACATCAACGGCGGTGCCGCCCCCGGCTTCTCGTCGGGCCAGGCCCAGGCCGCCGTCGAGCGCATCGCCGCCGAGACCCTGCCCCCGGGCATCGGCTACGAGTGGACCGACCTGACCTACCAGGAAAAGATCGCCGGCAACTCGGCCGCCTGGGTCTTCCCGCTGGCCATCCTGCTGGTCTTCCTGGTGCTGGCCGCGCAGTACGAGAGCCTGACCCTGCCCATCGCCATCCTGCTCATCGTCCCGATGGGCCTGCTGGCGGCGATGACGGGCGTCTACCTCAGCCATGGCGACAACAACGTCTTCACGCAGATCGGTTTGATCGTGCTGGTCGGCTTGTCGGCGAAGAACGCCATCCTGATCGTCGAGTTCGCCCGCGAGCTGGAGTTCGCCGGACGCACGCCGATGCAGGCGGCATTGGAGGCGGCGCGGCTGCGGTTGCGCCCCATCCTGATGACGTCGATGGCCTTCGTCATGGGTGTGCTGCCCCTGGTGCTCTCCACCGGTGCAGGCGCCGAGATGCGCCAGGCCATGGGCATCGCGGTGTTCGCCGGAATGATCGGCGTGACCCTGTTCGGCCTGTTCCTGACGCCTTTGTTCTACGTCATCGTGCGCCGCGTCACTGGCAATGCGCCGCTGCGCCACCACGGTGGCCAGGTTGCCGCCCCGGCCGCTCCCACGCAGCACGTCACTCCCGTGATCGACGCCCTGCCGCAACGAGGAAAGTAATCATGAAACTCCAACTGACTTCACCACTCACTTCGTTGTTTGCCGCCCTGCTGCTGGCCGGCTGCGCGTCGGTCGGCACCGTCGACTCGTCCCAGCTGCCGCAGGCACCGGGCACCTACAAGGCCCAATCCGCGAACGGCGCAACCGCACTGACCACCAGCTGGTGGCAGCCTTTTGCCGACCCCGTACTGGACGACCTCGTCGGCCGCGCCATGGCCGCCAACACCACGGTGCAGGCAGCGACCAACCGGCTGACCCTGGCCCGCGCGGCCCTGGGTTCGGCCCAGGCCTCGCGTCTGCCTCAGGTCGGCGTGTCGGCCGGCGCCGGTCGCTCGTCCACGCCGGGCCAACTCGTGCCGCAACCCGCGAACCAGTACAGCGCCGGCCTGAACCTGGCCTATGAGCTGGACCTGGGCGGCCGCCTGCTGCATGAACGCAATGCCGCGGCCCTGGACGTGCGCGCCCGCGAGCAATTGCTGGCCGACGCCCGCCTGCTGGTGCAGGCCAATGTCGCCCGCGGCTATCTCGCGCTGCGCGCCCTGGACACCGAGCGCGACATCGTGCGCGACACCGTCGCGGCCTACGGCGAAACGCTGTCGTTGACCGAGAAGCGCGCCCGCGCCGGCGACGTGGCCGACCTGGACCTGGCCCGCGTGCGCGCCGAGATGGCCGCCAACGAGGCCGAGGCCCTGGCCCTGGACCGCCGTCGCGCTGAGCTGGAGACGGCCCTGGCCGTCCTCGTCGGCGAGCCGGCGTCCAACTTCAGTCTCAAGCCCGTGACCTGGACGACGGCCCTGCCCGTGGTGCCGGCCGGCCTGCCCAGCGAATTGCTGCAGCGCCGCCCTGACCTCGCCGCCGCGCGCAGCCAGCTCGAAGCCGCCCAGGCCCGCGTCGGCGAAGCCCGCGCCGCCTGGTGGCCCAGCCTGTCGCTGACCGCCCAGGGCGGTGGCGTGTCCAACGAGCTGTCCAACTTGCTGAAGAGCGGCGCCGGCACCTGGGGCATCGGTCTGCTGGGCGCGCTGCCCATCTTCGACGGCGGCCGCCGCGAGGCGGGCGTCAATGCCGCCAAGGCACAGATGGAGGGCGAGGCCATTGCCTTCCGCGAGCAGTTCCTGCTGGCGCTGAAGGACGTGGAGGACCAGCTCGGCGCGCTGTCGCTGCTGCAGGCCCAGGGCGAGGCCAGCGCACGCGCCGTCAGCGCGGCCGGCCAAGCCCTGAAGCTGTCGGACACGCGCTATCGCAACGGCCTGGTCAGCCAGCTGGAGCTGCTGGACGCGCGCCGCAGCGAGCTGGCCAACAAGCGCTCGGCCCTGCAGGTGCGCTCGGCCCAGTACCAGGCCACCGTCGGCCTGATCCGTGCGCTCGGTGGCGGCTGGAGCGAAGCGCCGGTCAAGCTGGCTGGCGTTTGAGCACGGCGATGTTCACCGTGGTGCGCGTGACGAAGCCCAGGCTTTCGTAGAGCGCGATTGCCGCGGTGTTCGTCGTCCAGGCGTGCAGGAAGGCCTGTTCGCCGCGGCGCTGGATGTCGGCCGTCACTGCGGCCGACAAGCGCCGCGCCAGCCCCCGGCCGCGGAAATCGGGGTGGGTGCAGACGGCGCTGACCTCGACATGGCCGGGGAAGCGCATGCGCTCGCCGGCCATCGCTGCGAGCCGGCCCTCAATGCGGATGCCGATGAAGCGGCCCATGGTGTGGGTGCGCGGCAGGAAGGGCCCGGGCTCGGTCAGCGTCGCAAGGGCCAGCATCTCGGCGGCATCGGCGTCGCTGAGGATTTCCAGGCCCTCGTCGGATTCCAGGGTTCGCGTGGCCAGCATCTGCACGCCCAGCGCCTCCTTCGCGACCATCAGGCCTGCCGGCACGGCGATGGGCGGCACCTGGGCCATGAAGACCGCGTCATCGCCGGGTTGAACCAGGGCAGCCAGCGCCGCCAGGCTTGCGGGGCTCTCGTCGGGTGTGGCCGCAAAGCGGTTGATGTCGCCCTTGAAACGCCGCGCCTGTGCGTTGCCGATGCCCCAATGCGGCTGGTGTTGCAGGCTGGCCCAAACAGGACGGTCAAGCGCACTCATCACGGTACCCGCTGCATCAAGGGCGCTTCGATCAGCGCGTCTTCCAGCGCTGCCAACTGGGCCAGGAGATCGCCCTCAAGACCCGAACAAGCCTGGGCCACGGCCGCCTCGATGGCCGGCCACGCCCCGGCCTGGGAACCCACCACCAGAGCCTGACCCTGGACGCTGAGGCCAATGCGGCGCACACGCCGGTCTTCCTCCGACGCGGCCGAACTGACCAGGCCCTCGTCCTCCAGGCCCTTCAGTGAGCGTGTGACGACGGGCTGGCTGACACCCACCGCCTGGCTCAACTCGCCGACGCTGAGCGGCCCGAGGCGATCCAGCGCCGCCAACAGCGGAAACCACGCCGCCGGCTGCTCGAAGCCATGAGCGGCCAGCACGGCCTGGGTCTGGGCCTGCAGCGTCTCGCCGATGCGCTTGAGCCGCGTGCCCAGGCTCAGATGGCCCAGCTCCTTGACGACATCCTCAACCACGACGGCTCCTGCTGAATCAATATGCATATCATGCTATGCATTAGATCCGGCCGCGTCAATGCCGAGGTCAACGGGCGTGTCAGGCGCAGCCCGTCGACGGAAGAAAAAGGCTCAGGGCAGGGTCTTGCAGTTGGGCTTGCAGACCACTTCGTTGCGGCCGAGCAGCCGGATGGACTGCAGGCTGGCCGGAGCGCGGTGCTTGCCGCACTTGAAGCAGGAGCGGGTATGTCCGCTGCCGAGGAAGGGCGAACCGCCGATCTTCGACTGGTAGCGCAAGCCATCCTGGCGGACCGCGGTGACGGTGTCTTTGCTCATTCTTCAGACAGGTCGGGACGAAATGTGAATTGACTCACGACGAAGATGACAACACCACCTCGCAAGCCCGAGGTTTTTGACCAAACAGGCAGAAACCTCGGGCTTTCCCGACCCCGATCCATGGGGTTCGACACCACGGACAATGCCGCTCCGCTTCGAACAACCCCATGGCCAAGCTCTTCTTTCGTTATGCGGCGATGAACGCCGGCAAATCCACTGCCCTGCTGCAGGTGGCCCACAACTACGAGGAACGCGGCCACCAGGTGCGCATCTTCACGGCCAAGCTGGACGATCGCTATGGCCGCGGCTTCGTCACCTCCCGCCTGGGCCCGCAGCGCGAAGTCGAGCAGTTCGACGCCCATACCGATTTCGTCGCGCTGATGGGTGACAGCCCCGGCATCGCCTGCATCCTGATCGACGAAGCCCAGTTCCTGTCCAAAGGCCAGGTGCAGCAGCTCCACGAGATGGCGCACCTGCGCAATCTGCCGGCCATCTGCTATGGCCTGCGCACCGATTTCCAAGGCGAACTCTTCCCCGGCTCGGCCGCGTTACTCGGCCTCGCCGACGAGATGGACGAGATGAAGACCATCTGCGACTGCGGCCGCAAGGCGACGATGAACATGCGCGTCGACGCCCACAACCGCAAGGTCACCGAGGGTGCCCAGGTCGAGATCGGCGGCAACGCCCGCTACCGCTCGGTCTGCGGCCGCTGCTTCAGGCAAGGTTGACCCCTCGCCCGGCTTTGCACCCGCTGCACGCGGGCAAACCCAGTCGGTCCCCCGAGGGGACTGCGATGCTTGCCGGCTCGACCGACAAGCACATCGCCTGAGGGCCGGCTAGGGAGCGGCCCGGCGCTCGGCCCGCAAGACAAACGCCGCTGGGGATAGTTCCGCAGCGGCGTTCTTGGGGTCGATCGCGGACTACTTGGCGGCGATCTGCGCGTCCAGTTCCTTGCAGGAAGGCGAGCAGACGGGCTGGGACTTGCCCAGCAGCTTCTTGGACTTGAGCATCGCGCGGGGGCGATGCTTGCCGCAAAGGAAGCACGACATGGTTGCCGCGCCGAAAGAGGAAGTTGCCGCAAAGGGCGAACCCGGGGCTTTGGAGCGGTAGCGCAAACCATCCGCTTCGATGGTGGTCTTGGTGGTTTCTTTGGCCACGCTGGTCCTGTCGAAGAGTGTGTAGAAAGGGGGCGCGCGGGCAGGCGCGCAGGCCCCTATTTTCCACGATGTGGCGAAAGCCCCGGCCTAGGGCTTTCAACCCCCCTTGAATTGCGCAGGTCTTTTGCCCGCCCAGGCCGCCTGGCCCTCGATGAGATCGGCCGAATCACGGGCCTTGAGGATGTCCGCCGCGAGCTGCTTTTCATCGAGGCGGCCCGCGGCGATGCCGTTCAGATGCTGCTTCATCGGCAGCAGGGCCAGCGGCGCCATGCCCAGCAGTTCGTCCGTCAGCGCCTTCAGCGCCGCATCCAGCGTCTGGACATCGGGCAGCAGCTGGTCCAGATAGCCGCAACCCAGCAAAGCGTTGGCATCCAGTGTGCGCCCGGCCAGCAGCACCTGCTTGGCAACAGGCAGGCCCAGGCGATTGACGAAGCGCTGCAAGCCACCGGCATAGAAATGCAGGCCGATGCGCGCCGCCGGCACGAACATCTCGCTGGCCGGCGCGCCGAGGCGGAAGTCGCAGGCCAGGGCCAGATCGGCGGCGCCGCCGTAGACGCCGCCATGCAGGCGTGCCACGGTGATGGGCCGCGCGGCTTCCAGCGCATCGGCCAGTTCGCCGAAGCGCGCCCCCGCGTCGATGGCACCCAGGGCGCTGAGGTCGAAACCGCTGCAGAAATGTTTGCCCTCGCCGGCCAGCACCAGGACGCGGACCGCTTGGGCACTATTCACCTCGTCGATCAGCTCGCGCAGAGCGCCGAGATCGTCGACGGCCAGGCGGTTGGCCTGGCGCGGACGGCGTAGCGTGATTCGGGCCACACCGACATCGATCTCCAGCAGCGGCGACAGGCCGCTCGTCATGATTTGCGTCTCGCGACGCCGTCCCGGGTCTGGTAGCCCGCGGCCATGCGATCCAGGCAGGCGATGCGCTCGGACTCGACCAGCTCGCGCAGAGCGCTGACCTGGGCGGGCCGCAGGTCGTCCTGCTGCCGCAGCACAAGCTCGGCGACCAAGCCCCAGTCGGCCTCCCGATCGGCCAGCCAAAGTGGCGCCCCGGCCGGCAGTTCGCTCAGCAAGGCCTGCAGGGCATCGGTGCTGACCTCACCACCGACCAGCGCGGCCATGTCGGGCCAGCGGCCCAGCAGCGCGGGCTGCTCATCCTGGGGTGACCAAAGCGCGCACAACCATTGCGGGGCATGGCTTTGCACCTGCGGACCGGCCGTCGTCTGCAGCACCTCGGCGCCGGCGGCGCTGACGCGGCGCATCAGTGCCGTCCAGGCCAGCGGTTGCCAGGCGGTCAGCAGCCTGGGGTCGGGCTGGTCGCACGCCATCAGAACCTGGACGTCCAGCTCCGGCGCTTCGGTGGCGACCGGCGGCCGCGCCACCTCGGGCAATTCGATGTCGGCGATGACCTGCTGGGGATCGGGCTCGACCGGCGGCGGGACGGCGCGGAAATCCAGCTCCGGCGCCTGGACCTCGGTGAAGGGCGGCGGCACCTGGGGCAGCTCGATGTCCGACAGATCAGGCACCGGGACTTGCGCGGCGTGGGGTGGCGACACGCTTTCAGCGAGCGGTGGCGATTCGGATTCGAGCACCTCGGCTTCGGCCAGAAAAGTTGGCCATTGAGATTTCTCGAGCGGCTCGGTTGAGACGGGCGGCACCCAGCTCTCGACAACGACGCGAGGCGTCGGCGCCTCCGTCAGCTCAATGTCCTCGACATCCAGCATCTCGAAGCCGCGCGCCTTCAACCTGGCCTTCTTGGCCTCGTCGGGCCCGGCCCCGCCGCCACGCATTTGCGACCTGAGCTCCAGATCCAGCGGCGCGGGCTTGGGTGGGCTCCAACCGTCCAGCAGATGCGTGGGATCGAAGCCGTCTGGTTGTGCCCGCAGCAGTCGGGCCCCGCTGTCACCGGCCCTGAGACTGCCGGACTCCAGCAGCGAGGCGAAGTCCAGATCCTGCAGCGGTGCTGGCGCCGGCGCGCGCCAGCCGTCCAGTGCGTGGGTGGGGTCGAAAGTGTCCGGCTCTGGCATGGCTTTACAAGCCAGACATTGTGACAACGTAAGCTCGCGGGCCCACTGTCACAAAAACGTCATGTTGCACACTCGCCGTCGCCTGCTGAGCCTGGCTCTCGCCGCCGCCCTGTCCGCCTGCGCGACGACACCGCCGCCTGTCACCGCGCCGCAAACAAAACCCAAGCTGGTCGTCCTCGTCGTCATCGATGGCCTGCCGATGCGCCAGGTCACCGGCTACCGCGACCAGCTCGCACCCGACGGCTTCGCCCGCTTCCTCGATCACGGGCGCTGGTTCGCCAACGCGCACTACGGCCACGGCCACACCGTCACGGCGGCCGGCCATTCGGTGATGCTGACCGGCGCCTATCCGCAGCGCAGCGGCATCATCAGCAACGAGTGGCGCAACCCGGCCACCGGCGAGCTGGTCTACAACACCGGCGACCCGGACTATCAATACATCGACAGCCCGACGGCGCCGCTGTCGGGTACCAGCCCGCGCAACCTCAAGGTCGAGACCCTGGGCGATGTGCTGCGCACACGCTCGCCGGAGTCCAAGGTCATCGGCATCTCGGGCAAGGACCGCGGCGCCATCCTGCCGGCCGGCCACAAGGGCACGGCCTATATGTACATGACGGAGACGGGCCGCTTCGCCTCCAGCACCTATTACATGCAGGCCCATCCGCAATGGGTGACCGACTTCAACAACGCCAGGCCGGCCGACGCCTTCTTCAAGAAGACCTGGACGCCGCTGCTGCCCGAGCCGGCCTACGCGCGCTCGGTGCCGGACGGCCAGTCCTGGCAGATCGCCAGCGGCAACGGCAACAAGCTGCCGGCCGTCATCGGCGACCAGATGGACGGCCCCGGCCCGCGCTTCTATGGCGGCCTGCTGGCCTCGCCCTTCGGCGACGAGCTGACCCTGGCCTTCGCCCGTGCCGCCGTGAAGAACGAGAAGCTGGGCCAGCGCGGCGTGCAGGACATCCTGTCGGTCAGCCTGTCCAGCCACGACTACATCAACCATGCCTTCGGCCCCGAGTCGCGGCTGTCCCACGACCACACCCTGCACCTGGACCGCCATCTGCAGGCCTTCTTCCAGTTCCTCGACAAGGAAGTGGGCGCCGGCAACTATGTGCTGGCGCTGACGGCCGACCACGGTTTCACCGACACCCCGGAATGGGCCGCCATGCAGGGCCGTGACGCCGGCCGCTTCACCAATGCCCCGGCCCTGGCCGCCGTGAACGGCGCCCTGTCCGCCAGGTTCGGCGTCGACAAGCTGGCCTGGGCCTTCTCCGCCTCGGGTCTGCTGCTCAACGAGAAACTCGCCGCCGACAAGGGCCTGAAGTTCATCGACGTGGAAGCCGCCGCCCGCGACGAGCTGCTGAAGCTGCCCGGCGTGGAGGCCGTCTTCACGCGCGAGCAGCTGCTGGGCAGCGAAAAGACGACGCCGTACCTGGAAGCCATGCGCAAGTCCTTCGACCCGACGCGCGCCGCCCAGTTGCAGATCGTGCTCAAGCGCGGCTGGATCTTCAGCTACCGCCCCGGCGGCAGCACGCATGGCAGCCCGCACGACTACGACACCCACGTGCCCCTGCTGTTCTGGGGCCCGGGCTACGTCGGCCAGGGCGAGGTGAAGGAACGCGTCGAAGTGGCCGACCTGGCGCCGACGCTGGCGGGCGTCGCGGGCCTCCCCGCGCCTGCCCAGGCACAGGGTCGGGACCTGAAGCTCAAGCCCTAGCCAGCAAGGCGGCGGCCGTCTCGCCCCAGACGGCCTCGGTCAAAGCCAACGCCCCCAGGCGCTCTCCCAGGGCCGCAGCCTGCGCGGGCCCGGTGGACGGCAGCATGACCAGCAGCCGGCCGTCATCCAGCCGCATGCAACCGTCCTCGCCGCGGATGCGGGCCAGCAACTCGGCGGGGTCGGCCTCCAGCGCCAGCGTCGCCACCGACAGCGGCCAGGCCCGCGGGTCGGCCAGCAGGGCCTGAAGCAGCTCACGTCCCGCCTGGGCCGACAGCAATTGGCCTGGCAAGGGACGCGGTCCGGCCAGGGCGCTGATGTCGATGCCCGTCAGCGCCAGGCCACCCTCCGACGTGCGCTGCTCCAGCCACCACAGCCGCCGGCCGTCGCGCCAGGCCTGCTCATAGCCGCGCTGTGCCATGCGGCTGCGCCGCTCCGGCGCGTCCACGGGCCCGACACCGGCCTTGCGGGCGGACTCGACCATGTCGCTCCAGCCCGGCAGGGCCGCCTCATCCAGGCCCCAGGCCTGACGGTAGGCCGTGTTGGCCTGCAGCAGGCGGTCACCGGCATCGAACAGGGCCAGCAGCAGCGGGCCGTCGGCCAGCGTCTGCCACCAGATGTCGTTTGGGTTCACGGCCCCATTCTGGGCCGTCGCCGGATCAACGGCGGGAAATCTCGCCCGAGCCGCTGACGCTTTGGCGCAACTGCGGCCGTCCGGCATAGCTCAGGTCACCGGAACCGCTCAGTTGGGCGTCCAGCTGTTCGGTCACGCCAATCGACACGTCGCCCGAACCGTTGATGCTGACCTTGGCCGCGCGGCCCGCGAGGGCGCGCGCATCGACATCGCCCGAGCCGCTGATGGCCCAGTTCTGCTGGTCTGCCCGGCCGGCCAGGCGCACATCGCCAGAACCGCTGATGCTGACGCTCAGATCCTTCAGCTCGACGAGGCCGAAATGCACATCGCCCGAGCCGACGACGGTCAGGTTGAGGCTGTCGGCCTTGAAGCGATCGACGCTCAGGTCGCCCGAGCCGTTGATGGCGATGGCCTGCAGCGCGCGCGCATCGACGCGCACCACCGGCGCCGAGCGCGTCGTGAACCCGGCGTCGCGCTTCAAGCGCACGACCAGGGCGTCGCCCTCGATGACGGTCTCGACCAGGGGCTCGATGTTGTCATCGGCGACGACGGTGGCCTGGTCGCCGCCGGCCTGGGTCAGCTTGACGTCCAGGGGCCCGTCGATGCGCAGCTTGCTGAACGCGCCCAGGGCTCTCACCTTCTCGACCTTGACGCCCGAACCCTTGATGCGGTTCTTGCCGCTGCCGTAGTCCATGCCGCCGCTGAAATGGGCCGACCAGCCGTCGGACTCCTTCTTGATGCGCAGATGCCAGTCGTTGTCACCGGCCGAGGCCGCACCGCAGGCGGCGATCAGGAGCGAAAGGGCGAGTCGTTTCATGGCTGGAGTCCGCGTTCAAACAATGATGGCAGTTTGTCCGGCAGCCGCATGCGGCGCCGGCCCCACGCGACAGACTGCATTTCGGCGGGCATGGGCCGTAGGATGGGCCGATCTGCAGGAGAGTCGCCATGAAATGGGAAGGCCAGCGTGAAAGCGAGAACGTCGAGGACGCCCGTGGTAGCGGAGGGGGCGGGGGCGGGCTTCCCATCGGTGGCCGCGGCCTCGGTTTGGGCGGCGTCGTCGTCGCCCTGCTGGCATCCTGGATCTTCGGCATCAACCCGCTGACGGTGCTGGGTCTGCTGGACGGCGGGGGCGGCGGCGCCGCGCCGGTGCAGGCGCCGGCGACCGACTCGCACGCCCAGGATCCGGGCTACCGTTTCGTCAAGGTCATCCTGGGCGACACCGAGGACGTCTGGAGCGCGTATTTCAAGCGCGGCGGCCAGCAATACCCCATGCCCAAGCTGGTGGTGTTCCGCGGCCGGGTGCCGACGGCCTGCGGTACCGGCGAGGCCGCCATGGGCCCCTTCTACTGCCCCGGTGACCGCAAGGTCTATATCGACCTGGGCTTCTATGACACGCTGCGCCAGCGCCTGGGCGCGCCGGGCGACTTTGCCCAGGCCTATGTGATTGCCCACGAAGTTGGCCATCACTTACAAAATCTGATGGGCACGACGGAGAAGCTTGACCAAGCCCGCGGCCGCGTCTCGGAACGCGAAGCCAATGCCATGAGCGTCAAGCTGGAACTGCAGGCCGACTGCTATGCCGGCGTCTGGGCCAACCTGTCGCAGCGCAGCAAGGGCTGGCTCGAGCAGGGCGACATCGAGGAGGCACTGAACGCCGCCAGCCAGATCGGCGACGACACGCTGCAAAAGCGCGCCCGCGGCACGGTGGTGCCCGAAAGCTTCACCCATGGCAGCAGCGCCCAGCGGGTGCGCTGGTTCAAGACCGGCCTGCAGGCGGGCGAGCTGAAGGCCTGTGACACCTTTTCGACAGCCGCCCTCTAACCAAGTCCCCCATTCGGGCCCACCCAATCAAGGGGGCCCCAGATGACCCTCAAAAGGCTTTGTGTGAAACACTGCCAACCAAATCGCCGAGCCCTCACTTAGCATCGGCCGCCTCAAAGCTCGGGCATCCTTTCCCCGCTTTGGTGCACCCCGCAGAAGGAATCACGAGGCCCACTGTCATGAGCGAACGCCCAATCCACGACCCGCAGTCGACGCCCCAGGCGCCGGCCTCCGTCGACGCGTCCGTCCGCCAGCTGGCCTCCGCCCGTCGTCGCCGCTTCATCAAGCTGGGCGGCGCAGCCGTCCCGACCGCTCTGACCCTGGCCAGCCGCCCCGTGATGGCCTGGCACTGCAACACGGCGTCGACCTGGGGTTCCGCCCAGGGCCAGTCCAACAGCTCCTACACACGCTCGCAGGACGTCACTCGCCTCTTCCCCGACGAGACGTACACGACCGCCTGCTGGCTGAACAACTCGACGCGCAGCACGCTGAACAGCAATCCTTGGGCCCAGTCGCCGCTGAGCCGCAACACGACCACTGCGTCGAGCACCACGTATTACAAGAGCTACACGGTGGCCCAGCTGCTCTCGGGCACAGGCGCGACCAGCATCTCTGGCATCAACAACAACGACACCGTCTGGAGCATCCTGAACGGTACGGCCAAGAAGTGCGCCACCAATCCGGCCAACGGCACCTACATGGCTGGCAGCTCGACCTGTGGCGAGTTCCAGAAGCTGATGCTGGTGGCCTGGCTGAACTTCAAGGTGCTGAACTCGACGCTGAACAAGTGCCTGATGCCCGGTTCGACGAACGTGCTGATCAAGCTCGGCACCACGACCTATATCGGCCCGACCGGCGCGCAATGGACGCAGGCCGACGTCGTCAAGTACCTGAAGAAGAACTTCGTCGCCTGCGCCGACGAAAACTGCGCCTGATCGGGGCCGCCAGGCCCCTCCCCGCCGTGCCTGCGCGCTGGCAACTGATCCGCGCCGATGCCCTGCGCGTGCGGGAATGGGATGATGCCGGCGTGATCTACGACGCCATCAGCGGCAATACCCATCTCATCGACGCCCTCGGCCTGGAGCTGATGGACCTGCTGCGCCAGCGAGCCTGGAGCGTGGAGGAACTGGTGGCCGACCTGCGCGACTCCCTTCCCGACGACCGTGACGCCAGTGCCTTGCTGAGCGCCAAGCTGGAGCAGCTCGCCCGGTTGGATCTGGTCACGGCCGGTGCATGAGCCAGCGCCTGGCCGCCCTGGACGAGGGTGAGCTGCGCCGGCGCCTGCGCGGCCCCGGGGTGACGCTGCATCTGCCGCCCTTTGTCGCCCGCCTGCAGTCCGACGTGCCGCGCGTCGCCCGCGACCTGCTGCGCCTGTACGGCGAATTCGCGCTGGGTCGGGACGACGAGTTCGCCGACTTCCATCTCGCCGTCAACCATGACCGGGGCTGGCATGCGCTGTGGCGCCGCCTGGCCGGCCGGCGCCAGGCGCGCTTCTCCACGGACGGACTGGCGTCGTTCACGACGCTGCCCGCCACCCAGGCCTTCCACATGGTTGAGTGGGGCCTTAACTGGGCGGTGACGGCCCATGCCCACCATTTCGTCGTCTATCACGCCGCAGTGCTGGAGCGCGATGGCCGCGCCCTGGTGCTGCCGGCACCGCCGGGCTCGGGCAAGAGCACGCTGACGGCGGCCCTGGCCCAGCGCGGCTGGCGGCTGCTGTCCGACGAACTGGCCTTGCTCGATCCGCGTGACGGCCAGCTCTACGGGCTGGCGCGGCCGGTCAACCTGAAGAACCAGGCCATTGCGCTGATGCGGTCGTTCGCCCCGGACGCGGTGATGACCGAGCCCGTCCCCGACACCCTCAAGGGCACGCTGTCGCTGATGAAGGCACCGGGCGACGCCATCGCGCGCATCCACGAGGGCGCGCGGCCCGCCTGGGTCGTCGTGCCCAGCTTCGAGGCCGGTGCCGCGGCCCTGCTGGAAGACCTGCCCAAGGCCCAGGCCCATATGCTGCTGGCGGAACAGGCCTTCAACTACGACATCCACGGCGTCGACGGCTTCGAAGCCACGGCCGACCTGGTGGAGCGTGCCGACTGCCGGGCCTTCACCTATTCGCGGCTGGACGACGCCATCGCCGTCTTCGACCAACTGGCGGGCCAGCCATGAGCCGCCCCCTGCTCATCGAGGTCCTGCTGGTCCCTGCGACGGCCGCCCGGCTCAGCCCGGCCGACTGGGACCTGCTGATCCGCCAGGCCCGCCGGGCCAATCTGATCGCCCGCCTGGCCACCGAGCTGGCGTCCCAGCTGGACGTCCTGCCCGCCGGCCCCGTGCGGCATCTGCGCGCCGCCCTGCTGATCGCGCGCCGCCAGCGCCTGGCCACGCGCTGGGAGGCCGAATGCATCCGCGCCGCCCTGCTGCCGCTGGGCATCCAGCCCATCCTGCTCAAGGGCGCGGCCTACCTGCTGGCCGGCCTGCCGGCATCGCACGGCCGATTGTTCGGCGACGTCGACCTGCTCGTGCCCAAAGCCCAGATCGAAGCTGCGGAAGCAGGCCTGATCGCCGCCGGCTGGGCCTTCGACGACGAGCTCAGCGACTACGACAGCCGCTACTACCGGCAGTGGATGCACGAGATTCCGCCGCTGCGCCACCGGCAGCGAGACACGGCCCTGGACCTGCATCACACCATCCTGCCGCCGACGGCGCGGGTCCAGGTCAACACCGCCGCCCTGTTCGAGGACACGCGCGAGCTGCCCGAACTGCCGGGCCTGCATGTGCTGGCGCCGGTGACCATGTTCCTGCACAGCGCCGCCCACCTCTTCCATGAAGGCGAGCTGGACAACGGCCTGCGCGACCTCTTCGACCTGGATGCCCTGCTGCGCGACTTCGGCCGCGAACCCGGCTTCTGGATCAATTTGCTGCCCCGCGCCCGGGTGCTGGGGCTGACCGGCCCGCTCTTCCAGGCGCTGCGCTACACAACGCGACTGCTGGGCACACCGGTGCCGCAAGACGTGAGGCGCCAAGTCGCCGAGGCCCACGGGTCGGGCGGCCAGGCTCTGCTGGACGCCTGCTATGAGCGCGCCCTGATGCCGGTGCACGCCAGCTGCGATGGGCCGCTGACCGCGACGGCGCGGCTGGCCCTCTATGTGCGCTCCCACTGGCTGCGCATGCCGGCCAACCTGCTGGCCCGCCACCTGGCCCGCAAAGCCTGGTTGCGCCTGCAACCACCGGACGAGGCCCAGGCCGGCTGACAGGGCCGACAATGCGGCCAGCCATGGACAAGCCCAAGCCCTTTTCGATGATCCGCGAGTTCCATCTCGCGGACTGGTTCACCCTCGGCAACGCCTGCGCCGGCATGGGCGCGCTGTTCGCCGTCATGAGCTTTCTGCAGACCGGCGAGCGCCACCATCTGGAATACGCCTGCGCGCTGATCCCGCTGGCCCTGGCCTTCGACGTGCTGGACGGCCGCATCGCCCGCTGGCGCCAGAAGAGCTCGGCCCTGGGTCGGGAGCTGGACTCCCTGGCCGACGTCATCTCCTTCGGCGTCGCGCCGGCCGCAATCGCCTATGGCTGCGGCATGCAGGGGCTGTACGACCGCATCGTGCTGGTGTTCTTCGTCGCCTGCGGCGTCAGCCGGCTGGCGCGCTACAACGTGACGGCCGAGAAGCTCAGTGCCGGCTCGGACAAGGTGGCGTATTTCGAAGGGACGCCCATCCCGACGTCCATGCTGCTTGTTGCCGTGCTGTGGGTGGCGGCGGCTCAGGGCGCCGTGGGTGACGCGCTGTGGGGTGGGGTCTGGTGGCTGGGCGGCTTTCGCCTGCACCCGCTGGTGCTGATGTTCTTGCTGTCCGGCTCGCTGATGGTCAGCCGGATCCGGATTCCGAAGATTTAGGCCGCAGTCCGGCGCGACAACCAGCTCAGCGGCGAGTCCTGCTGGGCCGTGTGGGACGACTGCGACTCGAGGAAATCGTTGGGGGCCTGGCTGCGATATTCGCTGATGGCCGTGCCATCCAGGCAGGCGTCCAGACCGAAAGCGGTGCCGAGGTCCGCGGGATCCGGTTCGCTGCGCGCAGCGACGTCACGGCGGAAGAAACGCAGCGCTGGAACGAATCGCATGGCAGACCTCACTGGCTTGACGGGCCAACAACAACATCAGCACCGTGAGCCCAGTGTGCGGGAATCATGTGACAACCGAACCCCCCATCTGTGAGTAAATATTGCCTCTACTGGCATTACCGCACGTACGCAACGGCTGTTTTTCCCAGTAGCGACGGGCCTTGCAGGCCGGCGCCCCCAATCCGAGGGGGTCGTTGCGCTTTTGCAATTCTTTTCTGCTCTCCCCTAGAGCTCAGGATAGGTTCGCAACATCGGGCGCATAAGCTGCCTCCTCCCCAGAGCCCCCCGGCTTATCGCATGAGTTCAGAATTGTTGAAGTGGGTCGCCAGCGGCCTGATCGCTGTCGTGCTGGTCTGCACGCTTTGGATGGCCCACGCCATTCGTCCCGAGCAAGCGGACGCCAATGTGCTGCTTGCCCAGGTTGCCGTTCCCGCCGTTGAGGCCGCCTCCGCGCCCGTCATCAGCACGCGCTGATCAGCCCAGAGCACGCCTGGCGCCATCCGCCAGGGCCTGTCCGATCTGGTCCAGCAGCGCGCCCCGCCCCTGCAGCTGCCACTGGTGCCAGTACAGCGCCACGTCGACGCCGATCTCCGATCTCAGCACGCTGAGCCGTCCCGCTTCCACCAGCGGGCGCACCTGGATCTCAGGCGCCACGCCCACCCCCCAGCCCATGGCGGCGGCCCGCACATAGGCTTCGCTGGACGGCACGAAGCGCTCACGCAGCCGCGGCGCGCGCACGCCGAAGGCCTGTGACACCCATTGCGCCTGAGCGTCATCCTTGCGGTTGAAGACGAGGAAGGGCGTGTCAGCGAAATTGCCGGCATGCAAGCCCTCGGGCAGCTGGTCCGTCAGAAAGCTCGGGCTCGCCACCGCCACATAGCGCATGACGCCCAGGGCCTGAACCCGGCAGCCCTGCAGGGCCTCGGCCACCGTGGACACGCAGCCCAGCACGGCGCCCTGGCGCAGGCTGTCGTGGGTGAAGTCCTGATCATCGACGACGATCTCCAGCCCATAGCCCTCGCGCAAGCCACGCTGGACCAGGGCGTCCAGGGCCGGCGGCACCCAGGTCGCCAGGCTGTCGGCATTGACGGCAATCGCCAGCCGCGACTGCGGCGCGACGCGTTCGCCCAGCTCCCGGGCGACGTCCACGCGCAGCGCCTGCAGTTGGCGGGCGAAGCGCAGCAGCACCTTGCCCGCCTCGGTCAGCCGCAGGGGCCGGGAGCGCACCACAAGGGGCTGGCCGACCTGGGTCTCCAGCGCCCGCAGCCGCTGCGAGACGGCGCTCTGCGTGATGGACAGGCGCTGGGCCGCGCGCTCGAAGCCCTGTTCGTCGGCCAGGGCCGCCAGGCAATCCAACGCGGCAGGATCGAACTCGTTCATAAGCATTGCTAATGTACGGCGAAGAATATGAATGACTCTTCTTGAATCGGGCCGGGCTGCAGAGAATCCGCCGATGCCCGCTTCGACCCTGGCCTCTGCCACCGCGCCCGCCGTTTTCGCGCAGGGCTGGGCCATGGGCGCCGGCCTCATCCTGGCCATCGGCGCGCAGAACGCACTGGTGCTGCGCCAGGGACTCAAGCGAGAGCATGTCGGCGCCGTCGTCGCGGTCTGCACGCTGTCGGACTGGCTGCTGATCGCCCTGGGCGTCTTCGGCCTTGGCGCGCTGATCCAGGGCCAGCCGATGCTGCTGGAAGTCTTCCGCTTCGGTGGCGCGGCCTTCCTGCTCGGCTATGCCGTGCTGGCCGCCAAACGCGCCTGGCGGCCGGCCGCGGGGCTGCAAGCCACAGGCGCCGCCTCCGGCCTGGGCGCGACGCTTTCCGCCGCCTTTGCCTTCACCTATCTGAACCCCCACGTCTACCTGGACACCGTCGTGCTGCTCGGCGGCCTGGGCGCGCGCCAGCCGGCCGACCTGCGTGCGGCATTCGCGCTGGGCGCGGGCGTCGCGTCGGCGATGTGGTTCAGCCTGCTGGGCTTCGGCGCGGCCGCCGCGGCGCCGCGGTTGCGCAGCGCCCACACCTGGCGGGTCATCGATGCCCTGGTCGCTTTGCTGATGGCCGCGCTGGGTCTACAACTCCTCCTGCAACCCCTCTAAGAACTCGAAGGATCGCCATGAAGATCGTCGTTCTCGGCGCCGGCATCATCGGCATCGCCACCGCCTGGTACCTGCTCGACGAGGGGCACGAGGTCATCGTCGTCGACCGCCAGCCCGACGCCGCGCTCGAAACCAGCTTCGCCAATGGCGCCCAGATCTCGGTCAGCTTCTGCGAGCCCTGGGCCAATGCCGGCGCGCCCTTCAAGGTCGCCAAATGGCTGTTGCGCGACGACTCGCCGCTGCTGTTCCGCCCCAGCCTGGACCCCAACCAGTGGCGCTGGGGCCTGGCCTTCCTGATGCAGTGCACCACCGCAGCCTTCGAGCGCAATGTCGAGGAGCTGGTGCAGCTGGGCCGCTATTCGCACGAGTCGCTGAAGGAGCTCGTCGCGCGCACCGGCATCGAATACGACCGCCTGGAGCGCGGCATCCTGCATTTCTTCTCCAGCCAGGCCGACTTCGACAGCGGCGCCTCGGGCGCGGAGATCATGCGCCGTCATGGCGTGGACCGCCGCGTGCTGAACCGCGAGGAGGTCCTCAAGGTCGAACCGGCCCTGGCCACCTTCGGCAACCGCATCTTCGGCGGCACCTTCACACCCAGCGACGAGAGTGGCGACGCCAAGGTCTTCACCCAGAAGCTGGCCCGCCTGTGCGCCGAGCGCGGCGCGCAGTTCCTGTACGAGCACGACATCCTCGGCCTGCAGCGCTCGGGCGACGGCATCGAGTCCGTGCAGGTCGCCCACACGCGCAGCGGCGAGCGCAAGGTCCTGAAGGCCGATGCCTTCGTCGCGGCCATGGGCTCCTACACGCCCGAACTGGTGAAGCCGCTCGGCGAGCATCTCAACATCTACCCCGCCAAGGGCTATTCGGCCACGCTGCGCCTGAAGAAGCCCGAGGCCGCCAGCGTCGTCAGCCTGCTGGACGACACGCGCAAGATCGCCATCTCGCGCCTGGGCGACCACATCCGCATCGCCGGCACCGCCGAGCTGTCAGGCTTCGACCTCAACCTCGATTCACCGACGGCCAAGGTGCGCTGCGCGGCTCTGGTGCGGCGCTACGAGGAGCTGTTCCCGGGCGTGGCCGACACGTCGGAGCCCAACTACTGGACCGGCCTGCGGCCCAGCACGCCGACCAACATCCCCTACATCGGTCGCAGCAAGAAGGCGCGCAACCTGTGGATCAACGCCGGCCACGGCACGCTGGGCTGGACCCACGGTGCCGGTTCGGGCCACGCCATGGCCGAGCTGATCGCCGGCCGAAAGCCGGCCATGGCGTTCGGCTTCTACGGCCAGGTTTAAAGCGACTTCATCAGCGCTTCGACCTGCTTCTGCTGCGGGAACTTCGCCCCCAGCTTGACCAGCTCCTGCAGTTCGACCCGGGCACCCGTCTTGTCGCCGGACTGGGCCAGGATCTGCGCGAGGCTCAGACGGTAGGCCGGCTGATCGGGCTGATCGCTGATGAGCTGGCGCTGCACGCTGATGGCCTTGCTGAAGTCCTTCTCGCTGGCCAGCACGCTGGCATAGGTGTCGCGCAGGGGCGCGAAGTCGGGGTTGATCTTGAGGCCGCGCTCGGCCAGCTCGCGCCCACCCGGCTTGCCGGTCTTGCTGCGCAGCCAGGCCGCGTTGTTGATGATGGCCAGCGAGTCCGGGTTGTTCTTCAACAGGACCTCATAGCGGCTCAACGCCGTGTCCAGATCGCCGCGGGTCAGCAGCACGTCGGCGGCGGCGGCGGAGAAGGCCTGGTCCTGCGGATGCGCGGCCAGCCACTGGGTTTCGAAGGCCAGGGCCTCGTCGCGCTTCTTGGCCAGCATCAGCACGGCAAACAGGCGTGCCGCCGAGTCGCCAGGCTCGCGCAGGGCCGTGGCCTTGCGCAGTGCCGCGATGGCTGGTTCATAGCGCTGGCGGTTGGTTTCGATCTCGGCCTCGGCGATCAGCGAGAAGGCCTCCTGCGGGTTCTTCTTCTGGCGCTCGTGCAGGGCCGCCAAGGCCTCGTCGACGCGACCCTGGCGAGCGGCCAGCTGGATCTGCAGGCGCTGGGCCGGCACGGAGTTGGGTTCGGCCTCCAGCGCGCGCTTGACCTCGCGCTCGGCGCCGGCGTCGTCCTTTTCCATGAAGCGCAGCTGAGCCAGGCCCAGCCAACCCTGGGCGCGCGAAGGCGCCATCACCGTCAGCCGGGTGTAGGTCTTGGCGGCCTGGGCCTTGTCGCCCGTCGCCAGCTGCGTGCGCGCCAGGCGCTCCAGCAGGTCGGGGTTCTGCGGCAGGGCGGCCGCGGCTTCCTGGGCCGACTGGGCCGCCTTGGCCGTGTCGCCGGAGCGCAGCTGGTGGTCGATCAGGGCGGTGCGCAGGGCCGGCTCGGTGGGCTCCTCGCGCACGCCGGCGGCGAGCACTTCGGTGACCTTGTCGACCGGGGCGCGCGTCTGCATCAGCAGATCGGCCAGGGCCAGGCGGGCGTAGGGCGAATGCTGCTGGGCTGCGACGAAGGCCTCCAGGCGCTTGACGGCGGCCTCGCTGCGGTTGGCCTGCATGTCCAGCGTGACCAGGCCCAGCACGGCCGGCAGATAGCCGGCGTCGGCCTTCAGCGCGGCCTCGAAGGCGGCCTGGGCCGCCGGCGCGTCCTTGCGCACGAGATGGATGCGGCCACGCAGGCCGTCCGGCACCGGGCTGCCCTTCATCTTGGGCGCCAGCTTGTCCAGGGCCGCGAGGGCGGCCGGCAGCTCGTTGCGGCGCATCAGCGCGTTGATGAGCATCAGGTCGTAGTTGCTGCCACTGTCCTTGGCGGCGATGTCGCGCAGCTGGTTGATGGCGGCGTCGGCCTTGGCCCGGTTGGCGGCACCAGGGGCGGCGCTGTCGCGCACGATGGCCGACAGCGCAAGCGCGGCGGCGGTCTTGGCATCGTCGGGGCGCAGCTTGGCGGCGGCGCTGAAGGCCTGGTCGGCAGCTTCGAAATTGCCTTGCATCAGCTGGGCCTTGCCGGCCAGCAGCAGGGTTTCGGAGTCGGCCTTGGCGGCCTCCAGCACGGGCTTGAGCGTCTCCAGCGTCTTGCCCGGCGCGCGGCGTGCCAGCTGCAGGCCGGCGAACTGGCGGCGCAGCGCGAGGTCGTCGGGGGCCAGCTTGATGGCCTGGTTGAGCAGGTTCTCGGCGTCCGCCAGCTCACCCAGCTGCTGGTGGGCGCCCGCGGCCAGGCGCAGCAGCGGCAGGTAGTTGGGCATCACCTTCAGCAGCGGCACGGCCAGTTCCTTGGCCTTGGCGGCATCGCCCTTGGCCAGCGCCAGCTGGCCCTGCATGAAGCGCCCCTGCGGCTTCTTGGCCACGGCGGGCGGCATCTCCTCGACGAGCTTGGTGGCGTCGTCGAGCTTCTGGTTGCCGAAGGCCAGGCGCAGCAGCAGGGAACGGGCGTCGTAGGAGGCCGGGTCCTGGACCAGCACCTCGCGCAGCAGCGGCTCGGCGTCGGCGATCTTGCCGCGCGTCAGCAGCACCTCGGCCTTCAGCATGATGGCCTTGGTGGCCTTGGGATTCTTCGAGACGACCTGGTCCAGCGCTGCCAGGGCCTCGTCGGCGAAGCCCGACGCCAGCTTGACGCGCGCGCCGACGATGGCGGCGTCCTCGGAGTCGGGCTGCAGCGTCAGCGCACGGCCGGCGGCGGCCTTGGCCTCGGGCACATTGCCCTGGGCCAGATAGGCCAGGGCCAGGGATTGCTGCACCGAGGCCATGGTGGCCGGGTCGGAATAGCTCTGGTCGGAGAATTCGCCAATCACCTTGCGCGACTGGCCCGACAGCAGCAGCGTCTGGGCCAGCAGCGGGGCCAGCTCGTCGCGCGGCGCGCCCAGTTCAGCGGCCTTGCGCAACTCCACCTCCGCACCGGCCAGATCGCCGGCCTCCAGCAGCGCCTTGCCCAGCAGATGGCGGCCGGTGGCGTTCTCGGGGTTCTGCTGCAGCAGGTTTTTCAGTTCAATGGCGGCGCCGCTCGCGTCCTTCTGCTCCATGCGCTTTTGCGCGGCGGCCAGCAGGTCCTGCTCCGAACGTTGGCTGCAGGCGGCCAGTGCGGCGACCAGCAGCAGAGGTGCGAAATGACGCGTCTTCATCGAATCTCCCAAATAGGCGCGCGATTGTCTTCCTAGAATCCGCCCCCCTCGTCAGTGAAGCCCCCAAGGCAAGTGGCGCTACGGCGTGACGTCATGAACATGTCTTCCAGTTTCTGTGCCATCGATTTCGGCACCTCCAACTCGGCCGTCGCCGTGCCCCAGGGCGATGGCGGCATGCGCCTGATCGAGCTCGAACCCGGCCAGCGCACCATGCCGACGGCCGTCTTCTACTATGCAGAAGGGCCCCACGACGCCGATGGCCCGCCACGCGCCTTTGGCCGCGCCGCCGTGGCCGCCTACGTCGAAGGCCACGATGGCCGGCTGATGCGCTCGATGAAGAGCATCCTCGGCTCACCCCTCATCGACCAGACCACCGATGTCGGGGGGGGCCGGGGTGCCAAATATGCGGACATCGTCTCCGGCTATCTGAAGCGCCTGCGCCGCCTGGCCGGTGAACCCGAGCGCGCCGTGCTGGGCCGTCCGGTGTTCTTCGTCGACGGCGAACCCGAGCGCGATGCATCCGCCCAGGCCCAACTGGAGGCCTGCGCGCGGGCCGTGGGCTTTCGCGAGGTGCAGTTCCAGTACGAGCCCATCGCGGCGGCCTTCGACTTCGAGCAGCAGGCCATCCGTGAAGGCAAGGGCGAACAGATCGTGCTGGTTGCCGACATCGGCGGCGGCACCAGCGACTTCTCCATCGTGCGCGTCGGCCCCGAGCGCATGCAGCGCCTGGCCCGCCGCGACGACATCCTGGCCAGCCACGGCATCCACATCGCCGGCACCGACTTCGACCGCCACATCGAGCTGGCCGGCCTGCTGCAGGAGTTCGGCTATCGCGCCACCGGTCCCAGCGGCCGCGAGATCCCCAGCGGCATCTATTTCGACCTGGCCACCTGGCACCTGATCAACACCTGCTACTCGCCGCTGCGCGTGGCCGAATGGCGCGGCATGAAGAGCTGGTTCAGCGACGTGCGCCAGCACGCGCGGCTGATGACGGTGCTGGAGGAGCGCCTGGGCCACGAGCTGGCGGCGCGCGCCGAGGGCGCCAAGATCGCTGTCTCAGGCGGCGCGGACACGATGGTGGACCTGGGCCACATCGAGCGTGGCCTGGTGTTGCCGCTGAGCGAGAAGACCGCCGTGGACGCGCTACGCGCCGACCTCGACCGCATCATCGCGACGGCCCACGAGACCGTCGCCCTGGCCGGCCTGAAGGCCGAGCAGATCGACGCCCTCTACTTCACCGGCGGCTCGACCGGGTTGCGGTTGCTGGTGGACGGCATGGCCGCCGGCTTCCCGCAGGCGGCGCGCGTCAGCGGCGACCGGTTTGCTTCGGTCGCGACCGGCCTGGGGCTGCACGCCCAGCGGGTCTTTGCGCCTGCGGCGAATCGCTAGTGCCCTCGCGGCCGGGCTCGCCCGACCTGCCCCCCGCGTGGCCGCGGGCGCCTGGGGAACGGCCCGGCGCCGCCCGGAGCGGCCGGGACACGTCCGCCAGCATCAGCACCGCGCTGACCAGGCCTTCCACCGCCTCCTCGAGGTCGGCCGGCGGCTCCAGCGATTCGATCTCCTCGAGCAGCGCGTCGGCGTCCTCGAGATCGTCCGGGTCCAAGTGCAGATAGAGGGCCGCCAGCGGCTCCAGCAGCGGCTCCTCGGGCAGGCGCATCAGCGCAGGATGGGCGTCCAGCGCGTGGGCAAAACCCGCCACCCAGGGCAGCACGGTCTCGCTGGGGTTGTCGACCTCGTCCAGCTCGAAGATCCAGGGATCGAACCACTGCCGGCCGGCGATGGCGACGTTCAATTCCTTGTGGCGGCGGCGCAGCAGCGCCAGCAGCTCGTCGTTCACCCGGGCCGGCGTCGGCCTGCCCTCGCTGTCGAGCAGGGGCGGCAGCCAGGCGTTCAGCGGCACCGCCTCGGGCTGCAGCAGCACCCCGCAGAGATAGCCGTCGAGCATGCTGACGTCCAGCGGCTCCAGCGGCGCCGGCAATGCGTCCAGCAGGGCCTGCAGGCGCTCCAGTTCGGCTTCTGAAAAGGATTCGGCGGCGGCGTGCTGAGGGGCGGACATGACGGGATTATCTGGGGCGCAAGTAAATATTGCCCACCTGCGCGGCGGCCCGCGTCCTACAGTGATCTTTCCCAACGACGCCCTCGTCTCCGAGGGCTTCACGACCCGGCAGTCCGCTGACCGGGTCTTTTTTTGCCAGTCACTGGGCACGCCCTGGGGGGCGCGAGGTCAGTCCGCGCCGGTGAGGCGGGAGGTTGGTTGGGGTTTGCGGGGACAGGTTTCGGCAGCCCTTCACGCCCGGCAAGGGGTGAGCGCGGCTCAATCTTGCGTTGAGCTTTCATACTGGCAGGCATGACCGCCGCCGTTCTCGCGCTGCGCTTCGACCCGGCGGTCGTGGTGCTGTCCTATCTGACTGCTGCCTTCGCGTCCTACGTGGCGCTCGATCTCGCCCAGCGCGTGCGCACGCCCGACGCGCTGGTTGCCCGCATCTGGTGGATCGCCGGCTCGCTGTCCATGGGCACGGGCATCTGGGCCATGCATTTCGTCGGCATGCTGGCGCTGAAGCTGCCCTTCATGGTCGGCTACGACACCGCCGTCACGCTGCTGAGCTGGCTGGCCGCCGTCGGCGTCTCGGCCATCGCGCTGCGCGTCGCCGCCCTGGAAAGCCTGACGCCGCTGCGCCTGGCGGCCGGGGCCATCAGCATGGGCGCCGGCATCTGCGCCATGCACTACACCGGCATGGCGGCCCTGGTGCTGGACCCCGGCATCCAGTGGAACTGGACGCTGGTCGCCGCCTCGGCCGCCGTCGCCACCGGCGCGGCTGCCGCTGCCCTCGTCATCTTCTTCGGCCTGCGCCAGCTGCCGCAGGCCTGGGCCCGCTGGGGCCAGCTCGTCGCCGCCCTCGTCATGGGCGCGGCCGTGGCCGGCATGCACTACACCGGCATGGCCGCGGCCGGCATTGCCGACGGTTCGGTCTGCCTCAGCGCCCAGGGCCTGGGGGGCGACAACCTCGGCTATCTCGTCGCTGGCGCCACCTTCGCGCTGCTGCTGCTGACCCTGATCACCTCGACGCTGGATGCCCGCGGCCAGCGCCACACCAACCGACTGCAGCAATCGCTGCAGGCCGCCACGACGGAGCTGCAGCTGCTGGCGCTGCGCGACCCGCTGACCGGCCTGGCCAACCGCCAGCTGCTGGACGACCGCCTGCAGCACGCCGCCGCGCGCGGCCAGCGCGAAGGCGTGCGCCTGGCCCTGCTGGCCGTCAACCTGGACGGCTTCAAACCCATCAACGACAGCTTCGGCCTCGCCGCCGGCGACCAGGTGCTGCGCGACACGGCGCGGCGGCTGCAGGGCCTGGCCCGCGGTCATGACACGGTGGCGCGGCTGGCCGCCGATGAGTTTGTGGTGATGGTGGAAGGCGAGGTCGGCGAGACCACGCTGGCCCAGATCGCCCAACGCCTGCTCGACGCGCTGGCCGAGCCCATGACCGGCGTGCCCGGCGCGGGCAGCCAGCCGCTGCGGCTGTCTGCTTCCGTGGGCATCGCCCTCTACGACGGCAGCGGCCCCGGTGAAGCCCTGGTGGCGCAGGCGGATTCGGCGGCGCAATCGGTCAAGCGGGCCGGCGGCAACGGCTTTGCCTTCTTCGAGGCCCACATGCAGGCCGGCGTGCGCGAGCAGGTCGAACTGGCCCGCGACCTGCGCGCCACCCTCGCCGGTGAAGCCGGCAGCGGCCGTCTCGCCCTGCATTACCAGCCCAAGATCGCCACCGTCGAGGGCGAGGTCACCGGCGTCGAGGCCCTGCTGCGCTGGCAGCACCCGCAGCGCGGCACCGTCAGCCCGGGCGTCTTCATCCCGGTGGCCGAGCGCTTCGGCCTCATCGTGCCGCTGGGCGACTGGGTCATCAAGGAATCCTGCCGCCAGATCGCGCAGTGGCGCGACGCCGGCCTGCAGATGCGCGTGGCCATCAACCTGTCGGTGCAGCAGCTGCGCCAGCCCGATGCCCTGGTGCGCCGCTTCGAGGAAGCGCTCACCCAGCACGACGTCGATGCCCGCCACCTGACCTGCGAGATCACCGAGTCCGTCGCCATGGACGATGCTGCCGCCACCGAAAAGGCCTTGCAGCGCCTGGCCGGCCTCGGCCTGTCGCTGTCCATCGACGACTTCGGCACCGGCTACTCCAGCCTGTCCTATCTGCGCCGCCTGCCGGTGTCGCAGCTGAAGATCGACCGCAGCTTCATCCAGGACCTGGAGAGCAGCGCCGACGCCCGCGCCATCGTCAAGGCCGTCATCGAGCTGGCCCATGCCCTGGGCCTGCAGGTGGTGGCCGAGGGCGTCGAGACCGAAGGCCAGGCCGAGGTACTGCGCGGCAAGCGCTGCGACAAGCTGCAGGGCTTCCTGTTCGCCCGCCCCATGCCGGCCGAGGACCTGACGCAATGGGCGACCGGCGAGCCCGACGACCGGCTGCGCTTCAGCCCGTCGGTCTACGCCGCGCTGGACACCGCGATCTAGACCGCCATCCGCTCCGGCGCAACGTAGAAGCGCCGGAACTCCTCGAAGTCCAGCGTGTCGGCCGCCTCGATGCGGGCCTGCTCGGCCAATGATTCGGCGGCCTGCTTCTCGAAGCGGCGCTGCAGCTCGTCCGGGAAGGGCATGGCCAGCAGGGCCGCGCGCGTCGCATCGCTCTGGCGGCGGATGAAGCCGACATAGCTGTCGTCGAAGTCCTGGGCCATGACGGTCAGCACGCGGGCCGACGGGCACAGCTCGGGCTTCTGCAGGCGCTCGGCGACACGGCGCAAGGCGCTGCGGTAGGCGTTGCCGCCATGGGCCGCATCCAGGGCCTCGGCCTGCACTTCGCAGGCCGCCAGGATCTCGGCCGCCCAGTCCGCCAGGCTGCGATCACCACCGCGCCAGTGCTCCAGCATCAGGCCCGGCTCGCGGCCCCGCGCGGCCACACGGTGCTGGTTGCGGCTGTTGGCGGCGATCTCCTCCGGCGTGTCGTCGGGACTGTCGCTGTGCAGGCAGTGCAGCAGGAAGGCGTCCAGCACGCGGATGGTGTCGGCGCCGATGCCGACCGGCTCGAAGGGGTCGAGGTCCATCAGGCGCACCTCGATGTATTCGACACCGCGCTCGCGCAGCGAATGCAGGGGCCGCTCGCCCGAGCGGATCACGCGCTTGGCGCGGATGGTGCTGTAGAACTCGTTCTCGATCTGCAGCAGGCTGGTGGAAAGCTGGTTGTAGTCGCCGCCGGGCGTCTGCACGCCGATGGCCTCATAGGCGGGATAGGGCGTGGACAGCGCGTCCTGCAGCGAGGCGGCGTAGCTCTCCAGGCAGTTGTAGGTGACGGCGATGCTGGACTGCGCGTCGCTCTGGTAGCCCAGGCGCCCCATGCGCAGCGAGGTGGCATGCGGCAGGTAGAGGGTGTGGCCGGACAGGCGCTGCAGGCCGTGCTCGCGGTCGTGCACGAAGCTGTCGCACAGGGCCGGGCTGGCGCCGAACAGATACAGCAGCAGCCAGCCCTCGCGGCGGAAGTTGCGGATGGCGCCGAAATAGCCTTCGGTCGACACGCCGGGCAGCGACCAGTTGTAGTGGATGCCCGAGATGGTCTGCATGCGCCGGCCATAGCGCTGGCCCAGGCCCATGCGGTAGATGCTCTTGGCACGGCCGACATTGCTGCTGCCGTAGCGGCCGATGGGGATGGTCTCGTCGGCCGGCAGGCCGCAGGGCATGGAGCCCACCCAGAGGCGCTCGTCGGCCAGGGCGCGGTAGACGGCCTGGTGGATCTCGGTCAGCTCGCGCAGGCAATCGTCGACGCCCGCATGCACGCCGGTGATCAGTTCCAGCTGGGACTCGCTGTAGTCCGTCGTGATGTGGGGATGGGTCAGGGCCGCGCCGAGGGCGACCGGATGCGGCGTCAATGCCAGGCCGCCCCCATGCAGGGCGCGCAGGCTTTCCTTCTCGATGCCACGGCGGATGCCGAGCAATGTCTCTTTGTCGTTCATGGCGTCCGCGGACCGGGAATTGGAACGAGACGGTAGCAGAGAAGGGCTACAGCTGTCCCGGCGCGTCCATGTCAGCCAGACTCGGCCTCAGGGCATGTTCGCCGGCCTGGATGCCGTCGTGATGGCTGAGGTAGAGGGAGACGTCGTAGCGCTCCAGCCAGCCCACCGCCTTGAGCTTGTCCAGCACCGGGCCCTTGACCTCGGAGAACTCCAGCCTCAGCCCTTCAGCCTGCAACGCCGCGTGCAACTCCTGCAGGGCCACCAGGCCGGACACGTCGATGTGGTTGACCGGCGCCATCAGCATCAGCACCCGGGCCGGCGCCCCCACCTTCTCGCGATGCTCGCGCACATGGGCCAGCACGGCATCGACCAGGCCGCGGGCGTTGGTGAACACCAGGCTTTCGTCGACGCGCAGGCCGAGGACCTCGGGCTGGCACTCGACCGCATAGCGCTCGACGTTGCGGTAGTGCTGGGTGCCCGGCACGCGGCCGATGCGGGCCACATGGGGCTGGGCCGTGCGCTGGATCAGCAGCGCGATGGAGCCCACGACGCCGATGGCCAGCGCCGCGGCGATGCTCCAGCACAGCACGGCCAGCGTCACGGCCCCCATCAACAGGCCCTCGGCGCGCGCATAGCGCCAAGCCTCGCGATAGGGCTGCAGCGAAAAGCCGCCCAGCACCGCGACGACGATGGTCGCCGCCAGCACCGGCTTGGGCAGATGGCCCAGCGGTTCCGCCAGGGCCAGCATGGCGATGAACATGAAGCCGGCAACGAAGACCAGGCTCCAGCGGCTGGCCGAGCCAGCCTCGTGCAGCAGGATGCTGCGCGAGAAGCTGCCCGCCACCGGCATGCCGCCGCTGACCGAGGCCACCAGGTTGGCCGCCGCCAGGCCGCGCAGCTCGGCCGCCGGCAGCAGCTTTTCGCCGCGCCGCTGGGCGAGGGACTCCGACACCGCCAGGCTGGACACGAAGCCCATCAGCGCCACCAGGGCCGCCGACGGCAGCAGCTGCAACCACAGTGCCGCCTCCAGCCGCGGCAGCCCGAGCGGCAGGGCCAGCGAGGGCAGCGCGCCGACCTGGGCGACACCCGTGGCGGCCGGCGTGAGGGCCGACACCACCATGGCCGCCAGCAGCAGCAGCAGCGGCGCCAGACGGGTCAGCAGGCGCGGGCCCGCGCGGCGCGACAGCAGCAGGAGCGCGATCGCCCCGCCCCCCCAGGCCGCGCTGGCCGGCCCGAAGCCGCCCGACACGGCCGACACCAGCAGGTCGGGCAGCGTGAAGCCAGTCGCCGCGCTGCCCAGCAGTACCGGCAACTGGCCGGCCGCGATCATCAGCGTGGCGCCGGTCTCGAAGCCGCGCAGCGCCGGCACCGACAGCAGGCTGGACAGCGCGTCCAGCCGCAACAGCGCCGCCACGCCCATCACCAGGCCCACCTCGGCCGCCAGCACCAGGGCGCCCTCGGTCACGCTGACACCGGCCGGCAACGCGCCCAGGGCCTGCGCAATCATCAGCGCCAGCACCGCCACCGGCCCGAGGCCCAGCACCGGGCTGGAGCCCAGGGCGGCGTAGGCCAGCAGGGGCAGCAGGCTGGCATACAGGCCCACCTGGGGCGGCAGGCCGGCCAGCATGGCGTAGGCCAGGCTCTGCGGGATGAGCAGCACGGCGACGACGGCGCCGGCCATCAGGTCGGCGCGCCAGGTCGGAGGCAGGGCTTGGGGCATGGGCGCGAGTATCTGCGCCCCCAAAAGAAAACCCGCCGGGTGGCGGGTTCGCTGCAGGCTTGCGGGCTTCAGTCCTTGCGGCGGCGGCGCGCGGCGATGCCGATGCAGCCCAGGCCCAGGGCCATCAGCGCATAGCTGCCGGGTTCCGGCACCATGGCGGCCGTGGCCGGATTCAGGTTCTCCTGCACATTGACCTGGGCAGAGAAGTTGAACCAGTAGGTCTGATCCGTCGCCGTCGTGTTGCGGACGATCAGCTTGAGCTGGTCGCCTTCGCCGACGCTCTCATAGGCATCCATGCCATAGGTGAAGCCATTGCTGCCGGACAGGCTGGAGCTGGACCCGAGGTTGCCCGCGTTCAGGTTGAAGCTGGCGTAGCTGTAGGAATGGCTGGGGTAGCTGTTGACGCCGGCCGGCGGCGTCCAGCCGCCCGTGTAGGCGGTGCCGGCGAGGTCGCGATCCGCCAGCACGCTGAAGCTGACCTGGGTGCCCGCGGCCAGCGTGAAGCTGCGCGAGAACTGGGCCCACACATTGGCCGTGGTGCCTTCGCCGACGCTGACTTGCGCCGATGCCGACGGCAGGCCATTGGCGTCCAGGTTGACGCTGTAGCTGCCTTGGCCGCCCACCACGCTGCCGGACAGCGTGGTCGTCGGCGAGTACCCAGAGGCCGACTCATTGACGTTGGGAGCGAAGCGGGCTTCGAGGTTCTTGCCCCAGCTGTAGGTGACCAGCTCATAGCCGATCTGCTGGGCGGAGTTGGCGCCGCCGTAGAGATACCAGCTCGAGTCCCAGGCCAGCGTCGGCGCGATGCCGTCAGCGGCATTCAAGTCCTTGAGGGTGAAGCCGAGCGTGCCCGTCGTGACCGTGGCCGTGGTGGTGGCGAACACCGGTGCAGCCAGCGCGGCCAAGGCCAGTGCGATAAGGCGGAATTTCATTGGAGGCCCCGAAAATTTGTGATGAGCGCATCAGAAATGCGCGGCCCACGGATGCTAAAGCGCGTGACATTCATCACAGTCACCAGAGGTGGTGACAGCCGACCCCTCCATTCGAGGGGGTCAGTCGACCTTGGCCCCCGAGACCTTCACGACCTTGGCCCATTTGGCGGTCTCGCTGGCGATCAGCGCGGCGAATTCGGCCGAACTGCCGCCGCCGGCGACGGCGCCCTGCCCCGCCAGCCGCTCGCGCAGGGCGGGCGTGTTCAGCGCCGCCGCGGCCTCGCGCTGCAGGCGGGCCACCTGGTCGGCCGGCTGGTGCACCGGGGCCAGCAGGCCGAACCAGGAGCTGGCCTCGTAGCCCTTCAGCGCTGCCCCGCCGGCCTCGGCCACCGTCGGCAGCTCGGGTACGGCCGGGCTGCGCTGGGCGCTGGTGACGGCGATGGCCAGCAGCTTGCCGGCCTTGATCTGCGGCAGGGCGGAGGGCAGGTTGTCGAACATCAGGTCCATGCTGCCGCCGATGAGGTCCAGCAGGGCTGGGCCCGAGCCGCGGTAGGGGAAGTGCAGCATGTAGCTGCCCGTCATGGTCTTGAAGAGTTCGCCGGCCAGATGGATGGAGGTGCCATTGCCGCTGGACGCCATGTTGAGCTTGCCGGGGTTGGCGCGGGCGACACGGATCAGGTCGGCCACGGTCTTGATGCCATAGCGCTCGGCATTGGCCGGATTCAGCACCAGCACATTGGGCACGGCCGCGACCAGGGTGATGGGCGCGAAGTCCTTGACCGGGTCATAGGGCAGCTTGGGGTAGAGGGCCGCGTTGATGGCATGCGTGCCCACCGTGCCCATCAGCAGGGTGTGGCCGTCGCTGGCCTTGGCGACCTCGGCGCTGCCGATATTGCCGCCGGCCCCGGGCTTGTTGTCGACGACGACCGCCTGGCCCAGGCGCTGCTGCAGCTCCGGCGCCATCGCCCGCGCCAGCAGGTCGGTGGTGCCGCCGGGCGTGAATGGCACGACCAGGCGGATGGGCTTGCTCGGCCAGGCCGACTGGGCGAACGCGGGCAGCGCCAGGCTGCCAGCCAGGGCGGTGACCTGACGGCGGTTCAGCTTCATGGCAGTCTCCTCGTTGAGGTCAACGGTCTACTTTGACGCCCGACATCTTCACCACATTCGCCCATTTCGTGGTCTCGGCGGTGATCAGGCTGGCGAATTCGGCGCCGCCAGTGCCATGCACGAGCATGCCGCGCGCCGTCAGGCGTTCGCGCAGCGCGGCGCCGGCCAGTGCCGCCACGCTGTCACGCTGCAGACGGGCCAGTTGCTCGGCCGGCTGGCTGCTGGGCGCGAACAGGCCGATCCAGGCGCTGGCCTCATAGCCCTTCAGCGCCGGCCCACCGGCCTCTTCCACCGTGGGCAGGTCGGGCATGCTGGGGCTGCGCCGCGCACTCGTCACAGCCAGGGCCAGCAGCTTGCCGGCCTTGATCTGCGGCAGCGCGGCAGGCAGAACGTCGAACATCAGGTCCATGTTGCCGGCGACGACGTCCTGCTGGGCCGAGGCCGCGCTGCGATAGGGGAAGTGCAGCATGTAGGTGTGGGTCAGGCGCTTGAACAGCTCTCCCGACAGATGCGTCGGGTTGCCGTTGCCGCCCGAGGCAATGTGCAGCCGGCCGGGCTGGGTGGTGGCCACATGCACCAGGTCGCTCACGCTGCGCACGCCCAGGGTCTGCGCGACGCCCGGGTTCATGACCAGCACCAGCGGCACGGTCGCGACCAGGCTGACGGGCGCGAAGTCCTTCAGCGCGTCGTAGGGCAGGCGGCGCCACAGCAGCGGGTTGATGACATGGGTGCCAACGCTGCCCATCAGCAGCGTGTGGCCGTCATTGGCACCGGCGACCTCGGCCGTGCCGATATTGCCGTCGGCGCCGGGCTTGTTGTCGATGGTCACCGGCTGGCCGAGGCTTTTCTGCAGCTCGGGCGCCAGCAGGCGGGCGGCCACATCGGCGCTGCCGCCGGCCACATAGGGCACGATGATGCGCAGCGGCCGCGTCGGCCAGGGGCCGTTGGGCTGGCTGTAGGCCGAGGAGGCTGGCGCGGCGGCCAGCCATGCCAGCAGGCTGCGCCTTTGCAACGGAGCGGTCATGGCTGCACTGGTCCCGGCAGCTGCCTGAGCCTGACCTGGCCGTTCATGCAGGCAGCGTCGAAGTCCTGCAGCATGGCGGTCAGGGAATGGTTGTCGGGCGCCTCGACGGCGCTGATGCCGACGCCGCGGTTGCGGCCTTCGGCCTTGGCCTTGTAGAGCACCATGTCGGCCCAGTTGACGGCCTGCTCCCAATGCAGGCGCAGGCCGGCGCCGGCCGTGCCGCCGAGGGGGAAACTGGCAAAGCCGATGGAGGCCGTGACGCGCAGCGGCCCCTCGCCGGTCTCGACGGGCTGGCCGCCGATGCCGCGCAGGATGCGTTCGGCCATCAGCGCCAGGTCGTCGCCGGGCAGGGCCGGGGCGAAGACGAGGAACTCCTCGCCGCCCCAGCGCACGACGAGGTCGGTGTCGCGCACGGCGGCCTTGATGCGACGCGCCACCTCGACGATGACGGCGTCGCCGGCCGCGTGGCCATGCCAGTCGTTGACGTTCTTGAAATGATCGATGTCGATCATCATCAGCGCGCCGACGAAACCCTCGCCGTGGGACTCGCGCGCGCCCTGGTCCATGACGGCCAGGAAATGGCGGCGGTTGGACAGATCGGTCAGCGGGTCGCGCTCGCTCTGGGCCTGCAGCAGGCTCTGGTTGGCCGTCAGGCGGGCCTGGGCGCGGCGCATGCGCACCAAGGTCACGCCGATGAGGGCGACGGACAGCAGCAGCAGCGCGCCGATGGCGATGCCGACCTGCTGGGCCAGCTGCTGGTTGGCGATCTGCTGGTCCTTGAGCTGGCCGTCGCGGGCCAGCAGGTCCAGGTCGCGCTGCTTGGCGGCACTGTCGTATTTGCGGCCCAGCTCCTCCAGCGCGGCGGCGCGGTTGCGCTCGTTGGCACGGGTGTTGAGGTCGCGCTCGGCGTGCAGGGCTGCGAGGGCTTCCTTGTACTGGCCGGCCTCCGCCCAGCTGTCGCCCAGCTCGCGCAGCTCGCGGGCGCGCGGCACGAGGTCGGCGGGGTCGGTGCCGAACTCACCCACCTTGGCGAGTTCCGCGCGGGCCTGGTCGAACTGGCGCAGCTTGATGTGGGCCACGGCCAGGTTGTGGTGCAGGCTGCGTTCGTAGAAGCGGTCGCCGAAGCGCTGCAGCACCGGCATGGCCTGCTGACCGGCGGCCAGCGCCTCCTTCAGCAAGCCCAGGTGCATGTAGGAGTCGACCAGGTTGGAGCGCAGTTGCGCGGCCAGATGCGGCGCGTCGGCCTGCTCCGCCAGCAGCAGCGCGGCCTCGACGGCGCTGCGCGACGCCGGGATGTCGCGGGCCCGGCGCTCGACGGCGCCCTCGTAGTTGCGCACGCGGGCGCCGGCCACCAGGTCGCCCGCGGCCTCGGCGGCGGCGGTGCGCAGTTCGGCACGGGCGGTGTCCAGCTTGTCCTGGGCCTGCAGGGTCACGGCCAGCATGCCGTGGCTGAGGGCAACCAGATGCTTGTCCTCGCCCGCCTGGGCCAGGGCCAGGGACCGCCGGACGCTGGCCTCGGAGACGGCAAAGGCGCCCTGGGCGTACTGCTCGCGCTGCAGCAGGCGCAGGGCCTCCCAGACATTGCGGAAATCGCAGCCCAGCTCGCGCACGGCGCGCACCTCGTCGCCCAGCGGGCAGCGCTTTTCCATGCCGGCCAGCGCGCGGGCGGCCAGGGTCGTGGCGGACTTGCCAGCGCGCTCCTGGGCCAGAGCGCGCAGCAGCCAGCTGCGGTCGACGCCGTCCTCGCGGGCCATCAGCTGCACGGCCACGGCGTCGGCGGCTTCGGTCTTGCCGGCGGCCAGCAGCGCGCGGCCACGCGCCATCAGCCAGGCCGCCTCGCGCGGCTGGCCGGGCTCGGCGTGCGTCGGCCAGCGCTGCTGCAGTTCGGCCAGCATGGCCTCGGGCGCGTCGTAGGCGCGCCGCGTGATGTTGGCCAGCAGCGTGTCCTCCGCCACCGGATCGGGGGCCGTGACAGGAGCGGCGGCCGCCAGGCTCGAAGCCAGCGCGAGCCAGAGGAAGGCCGCCGTCCTCATGCGTTGGTGGGCCGGCTGGCGGCGTCGGAATGGAAGGCGCTGTCGGCCGCTCGCGTCGGGCCGCTGAGGGCCTGCAGGCCGACCAGGCCCTCGGCCCAGGCGGCCTCGAGGCGGGCCGTCAGCTGCGCCGCTGCGAGCGCGTCCTCGGCATGGATGCGCTCGACGCCATAGGCCTTGTTGCGGCCATGGGCCTTGGCGAGATACATGACGGTGTCGACGAGGTCGATGGCGCGCTCCCAGGACAGGCGCAGGCCATGCGGCGGCACGGGCAGGCTGACAAAGCCGATGGAGGCCGTGACGGGCACCTCGCGGCCCTCGTACACGACGGGCTTGCTGCCCACCAGGTCGAGCAGGCGCTGCGCCAGTTGCTGAGCGAACACCCCGTCGCGGCTGCGCGCGACGATGAGGAACTCCTCGCCGCCCCAGCGCACGATGAGGTCATCGTCGCGCACGGCCTGGCGCAGCCGCCCGGCGATCTCGATGAGGACGGCGTCGCCGGCGGCATGGCCGAAGCTGTCGTTGATGCGCTTGAAGTGGTCGATGTCGATCAGGAAGACGCTGGCAGCCAGGCCTTCGGCGCTGGCCAGGCTCTTGATGGCGGCCTGGAAATGCCGGCGGTTGGCCAGACCGGTCAGCGGGTCGGTCTCGCTCTGGCGCTTCAGCGAGGCATTGCTGTGGGCCAGGGCCTCGTTGGTGCGGCGCACGCGGCGGAAGGCCTGGTAGAGCAGGCCCAGCGACACCAGCACGCAGCCGCCCATGGCCGACCACAGCGTCAGCGCCAGGTTGCGCTGGTGGACCTGCTCGGCCTTCAGCGCGTTGTCGCGGTTCAGCAGTTCGATGTCGCGGGCACGCTGCTCGGCGTCCTGGCGCTCCTGGGCCTCCAGCAGCAGCTTGCGGGTCTCGTCGCGCAGCACGCGCTCGTCCATGCGGCGGTGCTCGCGGTAGGCGCCAATGGCGCCGGCCAGGTCGCCGGCCTTCTCCAGGTAGCCGGCCAGCTCTTCCCAGCCGGCCGACGCATAGGACATGGCGCCCTGCTGCTCATCCAGCGTGATGCCGGCGCGCACGTCGTCGCGCCCCTCGGCGACGCGGCCCATGGCGATCTTGGCCAGGCCGATGTTGGAGCGGGCCACGCTTTCGGCGCTGATGTTGCGCGTCGAGCGCGCGAGCGGCAGGGCCTGTTCGGCCAGTTCCAGCGCGCGCGCCGGATGACCCTGGCGCAGGTGGTAGTCAGCGAAATTGGCCAGGCCCAGGGCACGCACCGAGTCGGCGCCGGCCTTGGTGGCCTGTTCCAGCGCATCGGAGTTGGCCTGCAGCGTGATGCTGGAGTCGCTGTCCTCCGCATACACGATGCCGCGCATCGTGTAGACCTGGTTCAGCGTCATCGGGTCGGGGTCCTTCTGGGCCTCGGTCAGAGCCTGGCCGATGAGCTGGCGTGCGCGCGCCGGCGTGTCGGCGCGGTTGGAAGTGAAGGCCAGGTCCACCAGGGTCAGGGCGACGCGCCAGGGCTGACCCATCTGCTCGGCCACGCGCTGGGCCGCATGGCCCTGGTTCAGGGACAGGTCGAGCTCGCCGGTGTCGCCGGCGATGGCGGTCAGCTGGTGCAGATAGCGCCAGCGGAAGACGGGCGCGGCGGCGTTGAGCTGGGCGGCGTCCACGCTCACGAGCACCTTGCGCGCCTCCCGCATGTCGCCGTGGGCGCGCAGGTATTCGGCACTGATGCTGGCCGCGGCGACGGTGGCGGCGGCGCGCAGCTCGCCGGTTGGCCATTCGCGCAGCCGCAGCCCGATCTGGTCGCTCAGGGCGCGGTCGCGCGCATAGGCGGCAAGCAGGCCGCGCAGGGCCAATACCTCGAGATCGGCGGCGCTGCCGGGCGCAAGCTTTTCGCCACGGGCGCGCAGCTCTTTCTCCAGCTGCGCCGGATTGGCGCGGGCGCCGCGTTCGATGCGGTCGAGATCGCGGGCCAGGCCCTCGTCCTTGATGGCCGAAGCGGCCGAGGTGGACGTGCCCGCGCCATCGCCGGGCGAGCAGGCGCACAGCAGCGCCAACGCGGCCAGCGCCGCGCACAGCGTCGATCGGGAAGCCAAGGGTCGATGCATCGAGACGTTAGGCGACCGGGCAGGCCGGTCCACGCCGCAGATTTCAGCGCGGTTCAGGCGGGCTGTCGCGGATGCCACGTCAGAGAGCGTTGAAATTGCACGCAACCGTAAGAATCACCCGCCTAGATCGGCCGGGCAACCGGGCCCTGGTAACCCCGCGGCACGGCCCCGAGCAGGCGGCGCGTGTATTCCTCACGCGGCGCCGCGATGAGGGCCTGGGTGGCCGCCTGTTCGACGACATCGCCGTTGCGCATGACCAGCACCTCGTCAGAGATGAACTTGACGACCGCGAGGTCGTGGCTGATGAAGACGTAACTGAGGCCGAACTCGTCCTGCAGGTCCTTCAGCAGGTTCAGCACCTGGGCCTGCACCGACACGTCCAGGGCCGACACCGCCTCGTCCAGCACCAGCACCTCGGGCTGCAGCGTCAGGCAGCGCGCGATGGCGATGCGCTGGCGCTGGCCGCCCGAGAACTCGTGCGGGTATTTGTCCATCGCGCTCTCGTCCAGGCCCACGCGCCGCAGCAGCGCCACGGCGCGCGCCTCGCGCTCGGCCGTGTCTTTGCCGATGCCGTGGATCTCCATCGGCTCGCGCAGGGTCTGGGCGATGGTGAAGCGAGGGTTCAGCGAGGCATAGGGGTTCTGGAACACCACCTGGATGCGGCGGCGCATCTGATGCCAGTCGGCCCCGCCCATCTTCAGCAGGTCCTTGCCTTCGAACAGCACCTGACCGCCGGTGGGCTCGTGCAGGCGCAGCAGCGTCAGGCCCATGGTGGTCTTGCCGGAGCCCGACTCGCCGACGACGCCCAGCGTGTGGCCCTTGCGCAGCTTGAAGCTGACGCCCTTGACGGCCTTGAACTCGCGCTTGCCGAACAGGCCGTCCTTCAGCCAGAAGCTCTTCTGCAGGCCCGTCGCCTCCAGCACGACAGGCGCGTTGGCGTCCTTGGCCTTCACATCGGCAGAGGCCGTGCGGCCGGCGATGTGGTCGTCGATGACCATCAGCCGCGCCGGGTTCTCGGTCAGCGAGGGTCGGCAGGCCAGCAGGGCCTTGGTGTAGGCGTCCTGCGGGGCGTTGAAGATCTGTTCGACGGGCGCGTTCTCGCGCACCTGGCCGTGGCGCATGACGACGACCTGGTCCGAGATCTCGCCGACGACGCCGAGGTCGTGAGAGATGAAGAGCAGGCTCATCTTGTGCGATTCCTTGAGCCGCGCCATCAGCTCCATGACCTGGCGCTGGATGGTCACGTCCAGGGCCGTCGTCGGCTCGTCGGCGATGAGGAGCTTGGGCGAGCAGGCCAGGGCCACGGCGATCATGACGCGCTGCTGCTGGCCGCCCGACATCTCATGCGGGTAGGCGGACAGGCGCCGCCTGGGCTCGGGGATGCCGACCTCGTTGAGCAGCTCCTCGGCGCGCACCAGGGCCTGGCGGCGGCTGAGCCCCATGTGCTTCATCAGCGGCTCGCAGATCTGCGTGGCTACGTTGAAGACCGGGTTCAGCGAACTCATCGGATCCTGGAAGACGCAGGCAATCTCCTTGCCGCGGATGCCCTGCAGCTCGCGCAGGCCGGTCTGCAGCAGGTCGCGCCCCTGGAACAGGATGCGGCCTTCGCGCTCGGCATTGCTGGGCAGCAGGTTCAGCACGGACATGGCCGTGACGCTCTTGCCCGAGCCCGACTCGCCCACCAGGGCGACCGTGCTGTTCTCCGGCACGTCGAAGCTGATGCCCTTGACGGCCAGCTGGCGCTGCATGACGCCGCCGGCCTTGCCCATGCGGAAGGCGACTTTCAGATCTTGGATGCTGAGCAACATCGCGCTTACTCCAGGCCGCGCAGCTTGGGGTCGAGGGCATCGCGCAGCGCGTCGGTGAAGAGCGCAAAGGCGGTGACGAAGACGGCCATGAAGGTGGCCACGGCAGCCAGCTGCCACCAGTAGCCGAGGAGCAACTCGTTCTGCGCCTCCTGCAGCATGGTGCCCCAGCTGACCTGGTCCACCCCGACGCCCAGGCCGAGATAGCTCAGGATGACCTCGCTCTTGATGAAGCTCACCACGTGCAGGGACAGCTGCACCAGGGCCACGTGGGACACATTGGGCAGGATGTGCTTGAACATGCGCGACCACTGCGAGGCGCCGATGGCCTCGGCGGAGCGCACGTACTCGCGCACACGGTGCTTGATGAACTCGGCGCGGATCAGGCGGTAGATGCCGGTCCAGCCGGTCAGGGCCAGGATCAGGGCCACCATCAGCACCTGGCGGGTGGAGCGGCCGATGGCCGCGTCCAGGCCGCCGAGGTCCATGTGCTGGGCAACGGCGGCGAAGGAGAACAGCAGCACGATGTAGGGAATGGCGGTGAAGACGTTGTAGACCCACTCCAGCAGGTCGCCCACCTTGCCGCCGAAGAAGCCCGACAGGGCCCCCAGCACCGTGCCGATCAGCGTGGCCACCACCGCACCGAGCAGGCCCACCATGATGGACACCTGGGCACCCTTGATGACCTTGGCCAGCACGTCGCGGCCCAGGCGGTCCCCGCCCAGCGGCAGCGTCTCGGCCTTGACGACGTCCTCGGTCTTGAACTGCTTGGCGCGCTCCGCCCATTCGGCATAGCGCGGTGCCAGCGGGTCGATGTCCGACAGGTCCACATTGGGGCCCTTGGGCACGGCGATGACGCCGGTGTCCTCGGCCGGCTGCGGGCCCAGCAGCGTCGGCGGCGCATTGGGCACGCCGATCTCCCTCTGCCAGCCCGACGCCACGAGATTGGTCGCGGACAGCAGCACCAGCACCAGGAAGATGCCGACGACGACCATGCAGGTCATGCCGACGCGGTCGGTGCGCAGCCGCCGCCACGAGGCGGCCAGCACGCCGCCGGAAGCGGAAGACACCGGGGAAGTCAGGACCGCACTCATTTCAGCACCACGCGCGGGTCGACCAGCTTGTAGAGCATGTCCACCACCAGGTTGACGGTCATCGTCAGCGCAGCCAGGTAGATGGCGAAGGCCTGGATGACGGGGTAGTCGCCGCGGTTGACCGCCAGCAGCAGTTCACGGCCCAGGCCGGGGATGGAGAAGAACACCTCGATCAGGAAGCTGCCCACCAGCACCCCGGGCACCAGCACCGACACATTGGTGAGGATGGGGATCATGGCGTTGCGCAGCACATGCTTGAGCAGCACGGTGCGCTCGGTCAGGCCCTTGGCACGCGCCGTGCGCACATAGTCGTGGCCGATCTCGTCGAGGAAGAAGCTGCGGTACAGGCGGATCTGCGGCGCCAGCGACACCGCCACGGCCACCAGCACCGGCAGCGGTGCATAGGTGGTCAGGTTCGTCCAGTGATTGCCGGTCCAGCCCTGCACGGGGAACCAGCCCAGGCGAAAGGCGAACAGGTACTGGGCCAGGATGACATAGACCAGCAGCGAGATGGACACCGCCACCGTCGTGCAGACCATCACGGCGCGGTCGGTCAGGCTGCCGCGCACGGCGGCGACGGCCATCGCGAAGGGGATGGCCAGCAGCACTTCCAGGATCAGGATGGGCACGGTCACCGTCAGCGTGGCCGGCAGGCGCGTCGCGAACAGGTTGGCCACCGATTCGTTGGTCGCCCAGCTCTTGCCCCAGTCGAAGGTGACGATCTGCTTGATGAAGATCGCCAGCTGCTCCCAGACCGGCTTGTTCAGGCCCAGCTGTTCGCGGATGGATTCGATCTGCTCGGGGCTGGCATTCAGGCCGCCGAGGATGACGGCGGGGTCGCTGCCGAAGTACTTGAACAGGAAGAACACCAGCAGCACGACGCCGAGCAGGGTCGGGATCATCTGCCACAGGCGTCTGACGAGATAGGCCGCCATGCGGACTCCTAAAACCACAAACCCCGCCGGGGACGCGGGGTTACACGGGAAAACGGGGCGGAGTCTATGCGAGCTGACTTGCGGTTTGGCTTGACGGTTTCACTAGACTCCGCGCTTTTCCTGACCTGCCGCGCACGCTGCCATGAAGCTTCCCACCCTGCTGACCGCCCTGTTGCTGGCCGGCGCTTTGCATGGCGCCCAGGCCCAGAGCCCCGCCCCGGAGAAGGTGCTGCGCTACGCCTTCCGCAGCGCCGAAACCGGCTTCGACCCGGTCCAGATCACCGACCAGTATTCCAAGGCCATCGTCGCGGGCATCCTGGACGCGCCGCTGGAATACGACTTCGGCGCCCGCCCCTTCAAGCTGCGCCCCGCCACCCTGGCCGAGATGCCCGAGGTCAGCGCCGACTTCAAGACCATCACGATGCGCGTGAAGCCCGGCATCTATTTCTCGGACGACCCGGCCTTCAAGGGCGTCAAGCGCGAGCTGACGGCGGCCGACTACGTCTACTCGCTGAAGCGCCACTACGACCCCAAGCTCAAGAGCGGCAACCTCTACCTGCTGGAGAACGCCCAGATCCTCGGCCTGTCGGAGCTGCGCCGCGAGTTGATGAAGGCCAAGAAGCCCTTCGACTACGACCGAGAAGTCGAAGGGCTGAAGGCGCTGGACCGCTACACCTTGCAGGTCAGGCTGGGCGTCGCCGACCCGCGCTTCATCTACCAGTTCAGCGATGCCGGTGCCTTCGGCGCGGTGGCGCGCGAGGTCGTCGAGTTCTACGGCGACAAGATCATGGAGCACCCGGTCGGCACCAATGCCTTCCGCCTGGCCGAGTGGCGGCGCAGCTCGCGCATCGTGCTCGAAAGGAACCCCAACTTCCGCGACAAGCGCTACGCCGAGACGGTGCCGCCGGAGGCCGACCCGCGCGTCAAGGCCGAGGCGGCCGCGCTGCAGGGTCGCAAGCTGCCCATGGTCGACCGCGTCGTCGTCGAGATCATCGAGGAGGCCCAGCCGCGCTGGCTGTCCTTCCTGCGCGGCGAGTTCGACGTCATCGAGGAGGTGCCGGCCGAATTCGCCGGCATCGCCATGCCCAACAACCACCTGGCGCCCAACCTGGTCAAGCAGGGCATCTCGATGACGCGCTATCCGCGCGCCGACGTGGCGGTGTCCTACTTCAACATGGAGGACCCGGTCGTCGGCGGCTACACGCCCGACAAGATCGCGCTGCGTCGCGCCATCAACCTCGCCGTGGACCTGGACAAGGAAATCCGCCTCGTGCGCCGCGGCCAGGCCGTCAAGAGCCAGAACGGCATTCCGGCTGTCGCCTTCGGCCACGACCCGGCCCTGAAGACCGAGATGAGCGAGTTCAGTCTCGCCAAGGCCAAGGCCCTGCTCGACCTCTACGGCTACACCGACAGGGACGGCGACGGCTGGCGCGACCTGCCGGACGGCAAGCCCCTGGTGCTTGAATACGCCACCTCGCCCGACACCAGCTTCCGCCAGCTCGCCGAGCAGTGGCAGAAGAACATGGACGCGCTGGGCGTGCGCATGGTCTTCAAGATCGCCAAATGGCCCGAGCAGCTCAAGGCCTCCAATGCCGGCAAGCTGCAGATGTGGGGCGTGGGCTGGGTCAGCACGACGCCCGACGGCGACACCTTCCTCGCCCTGGGTTCCAGCAAGTCCAAGGGCAATGCCAACAAGGCCCGCTTCGACCTGCCTGCCTTCGAGGCCCTCTATGAACGCCAGAAGGCCATGCCCGACGGCCCCGAGCGGGCGGCGGTCCTGCAGGAGGCCCAGCGCCTGATGGTCACCTACGCACCCTACAAATTCCATGTCCACCGCATCTGGACCGACATGGCCCAGCCCTGGGTGAAGGGCTACAGCCGCAACATCTTTGTGCGCGACTTCTGGAAGTACGTCGACATCGACACGGCGGCACTGCCCAAAGCTCAATAAGACCAAGCGATGAAACACCTGTTCGCGGCGCTCGCTGCCTGCCTGTCCCTGCTCGCGCCGGCCCAGGCGGCAGAGCCCGTGAAGACGCTGCACTACGCATTCCGCGTCGCCGAGACCGGGTTCGACCCGCCGCGCATCTCCGACATCTATTCGCGCACCGTCACGGCCCACATCTTCGAGACGCTGTACGCCTTCGACCCGCTGGCCCGGCCGACGCGGCTGATGCCGCTGCTCGCCGACGGCGAGCCCGTGGTCAGCGCCGACTTCCAGACCTTCACGATCAAGGTCAGGCCCGGCATCTACTTCGCCGACGACCCGGCCTTCAAGGGCAAAAAGCGCGAGGTCACGGCGGCCGACTTCGTCTACAGCATCAAGCGCTTCGCCGACCCGGCCAACAATGCCCAGGGCTGGGTCAACTACGAAGACCAGGCCATCGTCGGCCTGGACGAGATGCGCGAACAGTTCATCAAGTCCAGGAAGCCCTTCCCGTACGACGCCGAGATCGAGGGCGTGAAGGCCCTCGACCGCTACACGCTGCAACTCAAGACCCGGGGCCCGCGGCCGCGCCTTGTGGAAGCCATCTTCGCCGGCAACGACATCTACGGCGTCGTCGCGCGCGAGGTCGTCGAGTTCTACGGCGACAAGATCATGGAGCACCCGGTCGGCACCGGCCCCTTCCTGCTGAAGGAATGGCGACGCAGCTCGCAGATCGTGCTGGAGCGCAACCCGAGCTACCGCGAGCGCCACTACGAAGCCCAGCCCGCCGAGGGCGACAAGCAGGCCCAGACCATCTACGCGAAGTTCAAGGGCCGTCGCCTGCCGATGATCGACCGCGTCGTCGTCGACATCATCGAGGCCGACCAGCCGCGCTGGCTGGCCTTCCTGAACGGCGAGCATGACTTCATCGAGCGCGTGCCCGAAGCCTTCATCATCCAGGCCGCGCCGGGCGGCAAGCTGGCACCCAGTCTGGCCAAGCGCGGCATGCACGCCGTCTTCACGCTGGCGCCCGACATGTCGCTGGTCAGCTTCAATCTCGACGACCCCGTCGTCGGCGGCCTCACGCCCGACAAGGTCGCGCTGCGCCGCGCGCTGTCCCTGGCCTACGACATGGACAAGGAGATCCGCATCGCCCGCTACGGCCAGGGGGTGCCCGCGCAGGCGCCCATCGTCCCCAACACCAGTGGCTACGACGCGGCGCTCAAGACCGAGATGAGCGACTACGACCCGGCCCGCGCGCGCGCGCTGCTGGACATGTATGGCTATGTCGACAAGGACGGCGACGGCTGGCGCGACCTGCCCGACGGCAGCCCCCTCGTGCTGACGCGCAACACCCAATCCGATTCGCTGAGCCGCTCCATCGATGTGCTCTGGGACAAGGCCCTGCGCGCCATCGGCATCCGCATGCAGATCAAGGTCCGGCAATGGCCCGAGAACCTGAAGGCCGCGCAGGCCGGCAACTACCAGATGTGGCCCGTCAACTCCTCGGCCGCCTCCTCTGACGGCCAGGAGGCGCTGCAGCGCCTCTACGGCCCGGCCTCGGGCACGCAGAACCTGCCGCGCTTCAAAAACGCCCGCTTCGACGCGCTCTACGACCGCATGCAGGCCCTGCCCGACGGCCCCGAGCGCGAGGCTCTTTTCAAGGAGGCCAAGCGCATCGCCGTGGCCTACATGCCCTACAAGGTCGGTGTGCACCGCATCGTGACCGACATCGAACAGCCGGCCATGACCGGCTACTACCGGCCCTTGTTCTGGCAGGACTTCTGGCAGTTCGTCGACATCGACCCGGCCCGACAGCCTGTCCATTGAATTGGCCGGTCGCATCCTACGGATTCGACCGACTGTCGCAAGCGGCTCGCCCCTACGCGCGGCATCGCTAGGCTTCGCATCATCAACACCGAACGGAGTCCAAGATGAACGACGCTGAAGAACTCAACAAGCTGGCCGATCTGCATGCCCGCGGTGTGCTCAACGACGAGGAGTTCGCCAAGGCCAAGGCTCGCGTCTTGGGCGGCCATGCGCAAGCTCCCAACGGTGCGCCACCCGCGCCCGGCGTGCAGGCCGTCAACAGCCTGCGCCGCGCCCGCATCGACCGCTGGCTGGGCGGCGTCTGCGGCGGCATCGCCCGCATCACCGGCCTGGACTCGTGGATCTGGCGCCTGATCTTCGTGGTGCTCTTCCTCGCCTTCGGCACCGGCGTCTTCCTCTACATCCTCCTCTGGATCTTCGTCCCCGAAGAGTGACGGGCGACGGCGGCCCGGCAAGGGTCGCCCCCGAGACGCCCGGGGCCGGCGGCGCGGGTATGCTGGGCCGAAACAAGCCGCCCAGGAGACGCCCCGATGAAACAGCTCGCCGGCCTCGACGCCAGCTTCCTCTACCTGGAAACGCCGCAGATGCCGATGCACGTCGGCGCCCTGCACCTGCTGGAACTGCCCGACGGCTACGACGGCGACTACATCGAGGACCTGCGCGAGCACATGCGGGCCCGCATGCCGCTGCTGCCGGCCCTGCGCCGGCGCCTCGTCGCCATGCCGCTGGGCCTGTCCAACCCGGGCTGGGTGGACGCCGAGCCCGACCTCGAGGAACACATCGTCGAGATCGCCCTGCCCGAAGGCAGCGGCATGGCCGAGCTGGAAGCCCAGGTCGGCGCCCTGCACCCCGTGCTGCTGGACCGTGGCCTGCCGCTGTGGAAATTCCACGTCTTCACCGGTCTGGAACCCGGCCCCGAGGGCCAGCAGCATGTGGCCCTCTACACCCAGCTGCACCACGCCGCGGTCGACGGCCAGGCCGCCGTGGCGCTGGCCCAGGTCATCCTCGACTTGAGCCCCGAGCCGCGCCCCGTCGACCACATCGCCGCGCGCGGCAAGAAGCGCGGCCAGCTCGGCACCGTCGGCATGCTGCGCGCCGCCGTCTCCCAGCAGTGGAAGCAGACCGTCAAGCTGGCCCGCTCCCTGCCCAGCGCCGCCAACATCCTGGGCAGCATGGCCATGGGCTATGCCGGCGGCGCCGCGGCGGGCGCCTCCATCGACAAGCTGCGCAACCTGCTGTCCGACGTCGCCTCGCAGACCACCGCCGTCGTGCGCGGCAAGACCGCCGTTTCGAGCCTGGGCCCGGCCCCGCGCACGCGCTTCAACGTCAGCCTGTCGGACTCGCGTTCCTTCTCGGGCGTGACCCTGTCGCTGGCCGAACTGAACCGCACCCGCAAGCGCCACCACGCCAGCGTCAACGACGCCGTCCTCTTCGTCATCGGCGGCGCGCTGCGGCGCTTCCTGACCAAGCATGGCCCGCTGCCGCGCAAGAGCCTGATCGCCGCCGTGCCCGTGTCCACCCGCGCCGCCGGCGACACCACGTCCAACAACCAGGCCACCATGACCTTCATGAGCCTGGGCACGCATCTGAGCGACCCGGCCGAGCGCCTGGCCCATGTGATGGCCTCCAGCAAGGCCATGAAGGCGCAGATGAGCCAGCTCAAGAGCCTGATGCCGACCGATTTCCCGTCGCTGGGCATTCCCTGGCTGATGCAGGCCGGCGCCATGCTCTACGGCCGCGCCAAGGTGGCCGAGAAGCTGCCCGTCGTCGCCAACGTCGTCATCTCCAACGTGCCCGGGCCGCAAGTACCGCTGTACCTGGCCGGCGCGCAGATGCTGACCAACTACCCCACCTCCATCGCCGTGCACGGCCTGGCGCTGAACGTGACGGTGCAGACCTACAACCAGTCGCTGGACATCGGCCTGATGGCCTGCGGCGAGGCCATGCCCGAGACGGCCGAGTTCGCAGCCTATGTCGAGGCGGCCTTCATGGAGTTCCAGGCCCTGCCTGTGGCCGAGGTGGTCGAGCCCGCGCCGGCGCCGGTGGTGAAGAAGGTGGCGGCGAAGAAGGCACCGGCCAAAAAGGTCGCGACGAAGAAGACGGTGGTGAAGAAGGCTGCGGCGCAGGCGAAGCGAAGGACAGCCAACACGGCTTGAGCGCGCATGCAGGCCTCGTACTGGGATTGGCTGCTCTGGGGCTCTGTGCTCCTGGGCGGTGTCGCCTTGGCCCGTCACATCGCCAACGACGATGGCCACCTGAAGGCCCATCGCGAGCAGGCCTTGCAAAGGCGGCTGGCGCGCTATCCCGCCAGCGCCCGCGCAGTCATCATCCGAGCTCAGCCCGTTCCATGGACGCGGACTGTTTTAGCACTTGGCTCAATCATCGTCATCGCCGCCGGGATTCCATATTTCCTCAGGGGCGGCATCCCTCTCCTGTGTAACCGCATGGGCCCTGCCAGCACCTTGCAGTGGCTCCGCTTCGCACTATTCCCTGGACTGCCGGCGTTGCTGATGTGGCCCGTCGCGATCGGCCTTCGACAGTCTGTCCGGATACTGCGAGGCGGTTACGCGCCGCCGCTGGACTCCAGGCTGGCCCGCGACACCGTCGCCGTGTCAGGCTGGCGGGCTAGGCTGCAAGGCGTGACTAGGCTCGCAATCGCAATTGCGGTCATTTGCGTCATAGGCTATTGGACGTACGACCTGCGACGGCCTCTCGACGCCAACGATGCGGGAGCGCGGTTCGTGGCGAGCTGTGTAGTCGGCGCGCATTCCCCTCAAGAAGGGCCGGCGCATCGCTGAGGGCGCGCTGAACCGTCGCCAACGCGACACCCTAGCCCCCGGGCAAGCACGCCCCGGAAACAGGCGACAGCTGGCTAACATCGCTGGGCCTGCCCGATCCCCGCTTTACGAATGCCCGCTTCCCGCTCGCCGCGCCCGTCCCCTCGTTTCGGGCGCTGGCAACAGACCCCCACCTCCCCTCACCCCGACTGGTCCGACTTGCGCGCACCCAACGCCTGGCTGCTGATGCTGGAGGGCCGCGCGCCCTGGGAATACGCCGCCCTGCTGGCCACCATGCCGTGGATGAAGAAGCTGCCGCACGGCGACGGCCATCCGGTGCTGGTCTTCCCGGGCCTGGGCGCCCATGACTTCACGACGGCACCGCTGCGCGCCATGCTCGACTCGCTGGGCTATGCGACCCAGGGCTGGGGCCAGGGCTTCAACTTCGGCCCGCGCGCCGGCGTGCTGGAAAAGACCAAGGCCGACCTGATCGAGCTGCACCGTCGCCACGGCCGCAAGGTCAGCCTGCTGGGCTGGAGCCTGGGCGGCATCTATGCCCGCGAGCTGGCCAAGGAATGCCCGGAGCTGGTGCGCTGCGTCGTCACGCTGGGCACGCCCTTCACCGGCCATCCGCGCGCCACCAATGCCTGGCGTTTCTTCGAGATGGTCAGCGGCCACGCCTCCAACGACCCCGAGCTGCTGGAGGCCATCCGCAAGCCACCGCCGGTGCCGACCACCTCCATCTACTCCAAGACCGACGGCGTCGTCGCCTGGCGCTGCAGCGTCAACGAACCCTCGCCGCTGGCCGAGAACATCGAGGTCCAGGCCAGCCACATCGGCCTGGGCGTCAACCCCATCGCCCTGTACGCCCTGGCCGACCGCCTGGCCCAGCCGGAGGGCGAATGGAAGCCCTTTGAGCCCAAGGGGGCGAGGCGCTGGTTCTACCGCACGCCCAAGAGCGCCGAATACGCCGCCTGACGAAGGGCTTGGATTCGCACCGGGCACCCCCACGTGCCCCACGGCCGGTCAAGCCTGTATGGTTGCGGTCTGAACAAGGAATCCCCATGCACCACCACACCCTCGCCGCCGAAGACAAGGCCGCCAAGAAAGACGCCCCCGAGAAGATGGAAGAGCAGCTGCTGTTCAAGGGCCGCTTCGTGATGATCTTCGGCGAGATCGACGACAAGATGGCCCAGGCCACCTGCCGCCGCCTGCTGGCGCTGGCGCAGGAGTCGGACGCGCCCATCACGCTGTTGGTGTCCTCGCCGGGCGGCCATGTGGAGAGCGGTGACGCCATCCACGACATGATCCGCTTCGTGCGCGCCCCGGTGAACGTCGTCGGCACCGGCTGGGTGGCCAGCGCCGCCACCCACCTCTACCTGTCCGTGCCCAAGGAGCGCCGCTTCGCGCTGCCCAACACGCGTTTCATGATCCACCAGCCCGCGGGCGGTGCCGGCGGCCAGGCGAGCGACATCGCCATCCAGGCCAAGGAAATCATCCGCACCCGCGAACGCATCGCTGCCGTCATCGCCCGCGAGACCGGCCAGCCGCTGGAGCGCGTGCGCGCCGACATCGAGCGCGACTTCTGGATGAGCGCCGACGAAGCCATCGCCTACGGCCTGGTGTCGCGCGTCATCGAGCGCCAGACCGACCTGGGCTGATCTCGCGCATGCTGCAGCCCCCACGGTCACGTCACTCCCTGCCCCCCGAGGGGGCGCCAGCGCCCTTGGGGCGGCCCGGCGGGCGCTGATGCAGGTCTCAGCCAACGGCGTCCAGATCGAAGTCGACATCCGCGGCCCCGAGGACGGCGATCCGCTGGTCCTCATCATGGGCCTGGGCATGCAGCTCATCGCCTGGCCCGAGGGCTTTGTCGACGAGCTGGTGGCGCGCGGCTTTCGCGTCATCCGCTTCGACAACCGCGACGTCGGCCTGAGCCAGCCCTTCGACGAGCTCGGCGTCGCCAACATCCCGTTGACGGCGCTGCTGCACACCCTGCATCTGCCCATCAAGGCGCCCTACCAGCTCGCCGACCTCGCGCGCGACACCGTCGGCGTGCTGGATGCGCTGGGCATTGCCAAGGCCCATGTTTGCGGCGCCTCCATGGGCGGCATGGTGGCCCAGCACCTGGGCTTTGCCCATGCGCAGCGCCTCAAGAGCCTGACGCTGATGATGACCACCAGCGGCCACCGCAGCGTGCCCAAGGAAAGCCTGAGGGTGCGCGGCGCGCTGCTGTCGCGCCCCAAGCCGGCCAGCACGCCGCAGCAGAAGCTCGAGAACATCCTCGACCACTACGTCAGCCTCTACAGCCTCATCGGCAGCCCCGGCTACCCGCCCGAGCCCAAGGTCCTGCGCGAGCGCCTCGCGCGCGGCGTGAAGCGGTCCTTCCGGCCCCAGGCCGTCGCGCGCCAGATGGTGGCCATCGCCGCCGATGCCCACCGCGCCGAGCGCCTGACGCGCATCACGGCGCCCACCCTGGTCATCCATGGCGAGGCCGACGCGCTGATTCCGGTCGGCGCCGCGCATGACCTGGCCAAGCGCATTCCCGGTGTTCAGCTGGAGACGATTGCCGGCTGGGGGCACGACCTGCCCGAGGCGCTGTGGCCGCGGCTGGCGGCCAGCATCGCCGCCAACGCGGCCCGGGCCTGAAGTTTCAGGCCCCTGCGGCGCCCAGCTGGTTGACGGCCTGATAGGTCTTGACCGCCGCGTCGGCCTCGGCTGCGCGCGGGGCACTGGCCTCTGCCTGGGCCTGCTTCTCGGCCGCGAGCTTGGCCTCATAGGCCGTTTCTTCGATGGGCGAGACCTCACCGTCCTGGTTGGTATCGGCCGGCACATAGTTCTGGCTGCTGACGGAGGTGCTGGCCGTGGTGCTGGCGGCCCCGCCACCCACCCCAGCTGCGGGAGACTGACCACCCGCGGGCGTTGCGCCGCGCGCGACGTTGACGTTGCCGGCACTTGCGGGGGCGGTCTGGGGTGCGGCGGCGGCAGTGGACGCCTGCGGCGCCACCTGCTCGCCACCGTCGCCGGCCGGCTGGACCTGGAGCTGCTGGGCGTTCGAGGTCACCTGGGCCGCCGCTTCGGCCTGCCTGGCGCCCTCGACCGAGATCTGGACGACCACGGCCTGCGGGTCTTCGGCGGTCGGTTGGCTCTTGTTGTCGGTGTCCGCCCATTCAGCGGGACGGAGCAGGGACCTGGCCAGGGTTTGGGTGTTGACGGGGGTGACCATGGGCGGCTCCAGGAATAGATTCCGGCCTTTTCGGCGCCTTGAGCAGAGACTGAAGCAGCTTTACATACGCCTCACGGGCTCGCCCGCTGGGGGTTGCCCAGCTCGGCATTCAGCGCGACGCCCGCTTTCACCAGGCCCACGGCGATGGCCCGCTCCAGGGGCGTGTCCTCGCGCAGCTCCAGCGTGCGCAGCTCGAACTTGCCGCCGCCGCGCAGGCGCGGCTCCAGGTCCAGCAGGCGCTTGCCGCGCCAGAAGCCAAACAGCACGCGGGTCGGCTCGGCACGGATCAGCAGCACGGGGCCGTTGCTGAAGTAGACGAGATGGCCCCACTTCAAGCGCTCGTCCAGGCCCGGCGCGGCCTCCAGCACGGCGACACGCAAGGCCAGCACCCGGGACCGCTGCCAGCCGCCCAGCGCGGCGACATAGCTGTCGGGGTCGGTGGCCTCGACGCGGTACATCAGCGCGCGGTCGCCTTGATCTCGACCGTCGTGCGCTGCTTGTCCTCGCCCTCGACGGTCAGCGTCAGCGGCACGGTCTCGCCGGCCTTGATCGGCGCCTTCAGGCCCATCAGCATGACGTGATAGCTGCCCGGCTTGAGCGCCACGGCCTGGCCGGCCGGCAGCGGCAGGGCGTCGACGGCGCGCATCTTCATGACGCCGTCGTCCATCTTCATCTCGTGGATCTCGACCATGGCCGCCGCGGGCGAGCTGGCCGACACGACCTTGACCGCCTTGGCCGAAGTCAGCTGCATGAAGGCGCCGGTGGCCTTCTGCGGCGCCACGGTGGCGCGCACCCAGGGGTCGTCGACCTTGACTTGAGCCTGGGCGGCGAAGGCGGCAAACAGGGCGGAGGCGATCAGCAGACGGCGCATGGCGGGTGTTTTCAACAACGAAGCCCGCATTGTGCGCAGTCCACCCGCCGCCCACACCGCCTGGGGCTTGACGCCTGCTGTCTACGTGTACTATCGTACTGATACACATAGGCAGTCAACGATGGATCCCTCCCATTTCGTCCAGATCAATACGGGCTCGACCGAGCCCATCTACCGCCAGCTCATCGAGCAGGTCAGGCGGCGCGTCGCGGCCGGCCAGCTGAAGGCGGGCGACGAGATCCCGTCGGTGCGCGAGCTGGCTCAGGCCCTGGCCGTGCATCCCATGACCATCTCCAAGGCCTATTCCATGCTGGAGATGGAGGGGGTGCTGGAGCGACGGCGCGGCCTGTCCATGGTGGTGGCGGCCCAGCACCGCCGTGCCCAATCGTCGGCCTCGCGCATCGAGCTGCTGCGGCCGACGCTGCAGAAGGCCGCCGACGAGGCCCGCCAGCTCGAACTGCCCGCGGCCGAGGTCATCGGCCTGCTGTCCCAACTCCTCGACGACGAGAGCCAAGCATGACTGCCCAATCCGCCCACTTCCCCCACTCCGACACCGCCACGGCTGAACTCGCCGGCGTCAGCCTCGCCTATCCCAAGGGCGGCGCCGTGCTGAAGGGCCTGGACTGGGCCCTGCAGCCGGGCCAGGTCGTCGGCCTGCTGGGCCGCAACGGCAGCGGCAAGACGACGCTGCTGGAGACCCTGCTCGGCCTGCGCCTGCCCCAGCAGGGCCGCGTGCAGCTGTTCGGCCAGGACGTCACCCGGCTGGATGACGACGCGCGCGCCCGCATCGGCTATGTGCCGCAGCAGAGCGACCTGTTCGAGAACTTCACGGGTGCCCAGCTGCTGGCTTACTTCAGAAGCTTCTACCCGCGCTGGAACGAGGCCAAGGTCGAGGGCCTGATGTCGCGCTGGGACATCGCCCGCGACAAGCCCATCCGCAAGCTCTCGGGCGGGCAGCAGCAGCGCCTGTCCATCATTCGCGCCCTGGCCCACGAACCCGACCTGCTGGTGCTGGACGAGCCCGTCGCCAGCCTCGACCCGGTGGGCCGGCGCGACTTCCTGCGCGAGCTGGTCGACCAGGTGCTGGACCGCGGCACGACGGTCGTGTTCTCTACCCACATCCTGTCTGACCTGGAGCGCGTCGCCTTCAACCTCGCCTTCCTCAGCGATGGCCGCATCGCGCTGCAGGCGCCGCTGGACGAACTGCTGGAGCAGGTGCGCGCCTTCACCGGCAGCGTTTCCGAGCTGGCCAGCCTGTTCGCGCGCCTGGGCGCCCAGCCCCTGAAGCGCACGCCGCTGGAAGCGGGCCGCGAACGCGTGCTGGCGCGCCTGCCGGCCGGCGTCGCCGCACCGCTGGACGCGCAGGCCGTCAACCTCGAAGACCTGTTCGCGGAGCTGACCTGATGAACGCCGCCTCCTCCAGCCAGATGCTGCTGGCCTTCTGGCGCCAGCGCGACCTCGAAGCGCCCTGGGGCCGGCGCCTGCTGATCGGCATGACCGCCGCCGGCATCTGCACCAGCCTCTACCTGTCGCCGCAATGGTGGCAGGCCGTGCTGGGTGGCAGCGCGGTGTTGATCCTCGCCTCGCTGTGGATGATGGTGGTGGGCAGCCTGCTGGAGCAGAACCACCCGCATGTCGCGCGCTTCGTGCCCGGCCATCTGCGCCAGCTGCGCGAGCTCGCGCTGGGCAGCTGGGCGATCACCACCCTGGTCTGCGCGGCCCTGCTGTGGCTCTCGATGCTGCGCATGCCGTCCTTCCCCGCCACGCTGCTCATCATTGCCGCCACGCTGGCCTTCGCAGCCTGGGCGGTGCGCCATTGGGTGCTGTGGCTGGTGCTGAGCTTCGGCCCGGTGCTGTTCTTCGGCGCCGGCCTGCAACAGCGCCTCGCACCGCTGGGGTCGGAGCTGCTGGCGCTGTGGCTGGGCCAGCCCTGGTCGGTGCTGGCCCTGTGCCTGCTCGTCCTCGGCGCCTCCATCACCGCGCTGTTCGGCAACGGCGATGCGGCGCACCGCGCGTCCTATGCAGCGCGTGCCCGCATGCGCCGCGTCGGCCTGGAAGGCATGAGCAGCAAGCGCTCCGGCATGGCCGCCTTCGGCAAGCCGGGCGAATGGCTGGGCCAGCCCTTCGAGCGCGTCGCCTCGACCTGGCTGCAGCATGTGCTGGCGCGCGCCAAGCCCGGCGAGGGCAGCGTCATGAGCCGCGCCGAGATCGTGCTGCACGGCCAGCAGCACTGGCTGCGCCAGGGCATGGGCGTGGCCATCGGCCTGGTCATCGCGGCGCTGAGCTTCACCCTCGCCTTTGCACTGGCCGGCGGCGACATGCACGACAACTGGAAACGCGGCGCCTTCGGCCTGGCCATCGGCATCGCCAGCATGGGCTTCAACCCCGCCTTCGCCCTGCCCAACATGTTGTGGCACAGCCGTCGCGAGCAGGCGCTGCTGTCGCTGCTGCCCGGCATGCCGCAGGGCACGGCACAGAACCGCGCCGTCGCCCGCCTGCAGTTGCGCCACATGCTCGTCGCCTGGGCGCTGACGACCGCAGCCCTGGCCCTGCTGGCCTGGGCTGCCGACGACCTGGCCCTGCTCTGCGTGGGACTGGGTGCGTTGCCGCTGTGCACCGCCTGGCTGTTGCGGGCCCCCGCGCACATGGGCGCGCCCTCGCCCTGGATGACCGCGCTGCCGGTGACAGCCTTCATCTTCGCCGGCTGGGGCATGTATGCCATGCATCAGAAGCTGGGCACGCCGCTGCTGCATCTCGGCATCGCCAGCGTGGCGCTGAGCCTCGCTCTGGGCCCGTGGCGCTGGCGCGCCGTCGCGCGCGCGCCGCGAGCCTTTCCGACCGGCCACGCGCGCTGAAAACGCTGCCGCAAGCCGGCCGCAAGCTTCAAAAACCGCTCGTCGCGAGCCTCGCGCCGCTCGCCGGCCGGGGTCTGCCGTTCGTGAACTGACGCACGGACAAAACACGGCTTACATCCGCACACTTGCGTCCATGCAGTCGGCAAACCCGTCGAAAGGCGGGGACGCAAAGCCACCGGTCTTCCTGTGCCAGCAAGGGCAAAAGACAGCGGGGCTGCCCTAGGCGGACAAGGACATGTCCGCAGCGTGGCACACGGGGAGGTGCCGGCTACTGCCCAGTAGTCCCAGCCTTCGCACCCACCCGAAAGACCACGCCATGAAGTACCAAGCCACCGCCTTCGCTGTCCTCGCCTTCTTTGCTCAAGCCGGCTTCGCTGCCGACCCCACGGCCCAGCTCACCGGCCTTGTGCGCATCGTCAAGAGCGACGGCCAGACCGTTGTCGCCCAGGCCGCGCCGATGCTCGTCTCTGCCAACGGCACGGCCTCCGGCGCGATGCCGCAGATCACCGTCAGCGAGACGGACGCCTTCATCTCCAGCCTCGGCCGCTGTGCCTTCAACTTCAAGTACGACGAAGTCAGCAACACGGCCGTCGCGACCAGCACCAACCGCATCTTCAGCAACGACACGCTGATCGCGCAGAACACGCAGATCGCGCTCACGCCCAAGGTTGTCAAGACCATCTGGACCCAGCCCTATCTGTTCGCCGGCGCCAACAACGTCAAGGTGGTCGTCAACGTGGACGGCGTGCCGAGCACGGGCTGGGTGCGCGTCAATGTGACCGGCAGCTGCGGCAAGCCCACCACGGCTCCCGCACCGGCGCCGACCCCGGCACCGGCTCCCGCTCCCGCTCCCAAGGCCGAGCCGCCCAAGCCCGCGCCCGCGCCGGCTCCTGTCACGGCACCCACACCGGCCCCCGCTCCGGTGGCCTATGTTCAGCCCGGCAGCGGCGACTGGAACAACCTGAACAACGCCTGGGGCTACAGCAATTACGCGGTGACCCAGCTCAAGGGCAAGGGCTTCGCGAAGTACGACGAGGTCGTGCGCCTGAACGCCGCCATCACGGCCGCGATCAATGCCAAGAAGATCTCGACCGGCGACTACGCCAAGCTGATGGCGCAGTGGAACGCCATGCTCGCCGACGCCGGCTTCAAGGCCGCGATGGCGGCCATCGTCAAAACACCTGGCGTCAAGTGATCACTGGTTGATTTCCGGTTCGGCCAGCTGGGCGAGCAGGGTCAGCGACTCCTGCCAGCCCAGGTAGCAGGCCTCGGCCGGGATCATGGCCGGGATGCCTTCCTGCTTGATGTGCACCTCGGTGCCGCAGAAGACGGCGCGCAGCTCGACCGTCGTCGTCATCTCGCCGGGCAGGTTGGCGTCGTCGAAGGCGGCCGTGTAGCGCAGCTTCTGGCCCGGCACCAGCTCCAGGTAGCGGCCACCGAAGCTGTGGCCGCCGCCGGTCGTGAAGTTGGTGAACGACATCTTGTACGTGCCGCCCACTTGCGCATCCATCTCGTGGACGGTGCCGGTGAAGCCATGCGGCGGCAGCCACTTGGCCATGGCGGCGGGCGTCGTGAAGGCGCGATAGACGCGGTCGGGCGGGCAGCGCAGCACGCGGTGCAGGGTGACGGTGTTGGTCATGATGGTCTCCGTGTGGGGTCAGAGGATGGCCCTCTGCAACGACGACGATCAGAACCGCGCCGGATCGACAAAGCAAGCACCAAAAAAACCGCGGTATTCCAGGCCGAGCGCTGGGCCTGCCATGGGCCAGAGGCCCATGGCCTTCCGTAGGCGCAAGCAGTCCGCAGGGACTGCTTGTGTCCGACTCCAGTTCACCGAGCCGGCCCGTCTGGCGATGTGCTTGCGGTTCAATACCGCAAGCATCGCCGTCCCCTCGGGGGACCGGTCAGACGCATCCGCGTTCAGCGGTATGCGGCTGGACGAGGGGTCTCACAACGGAAGTTCGGTGAAGTACCGACCTCCGTGGAAGATCAGCGGCTGTGCGCCGGGCCGCGAAGTGCAGCGCTCGACTTCGCCGACGAAGATGACGTGGTCGCCCTCCTCATAGCGGCTGCGGTTCGCGCACTCGAAGGTGGCGACGGCGCCGTCCAGCACCGGCGCGCCGCCCGCGCCCTCGCGCCAGGCCACGCCGGCGAAGCGGTCGATGTCGCGCATCGCGAAGCGCTGGGCCAGTTCCTTCTGGTCGGCGGCGAGGATGTTGATCGCGTAATGCGAGCCATGCGTGAACACGGGCATGGAGCCCGCGCGCTGCGACAGGCTCCACAGCACCAGCGGCGGATCCAGCGACACCGAATTGAAGGAATTGGCGGTCAGGCCGACGAGGCCGCCGTCGGGCGAGCGCACGGTGACGATGGTCACGCCGGTGGCGAACATGCCCAGAGCGGCGCGGAATTGCTGGCTGTCCATGGGGCGATTGTCGCCAGTCCGGCGGCCCCGTCCGACAAAAGGCCCCGGCGCTGCCGAAGCACAATGCCGGCATGCATGCCGACGACTTCCAGGTTCGCGATGACCTGACCTTCAAGCACCCACTGGCGCGCGGCTTTGGCGACTGCACGGCCTGCGCCGCCGGCCGCTGCGCGCCGCCCGCACGTCGCGGCCGCCGCCTGTTCACCGGCTTGCTGGGTGCCATGGCCTTGGCACCGGCCTGGGCGCGCGAGGGCGTGGACGTCGGCCCCAAGAGCAAGTTCACCGGCTTCGTGTCGGCCGAGCAGCTGGAGCGCGAAGGCGGCCAGCAGTATGCGCAGATGATGCGCCAGGCCGCCCAGCAGCGCATGCTGGCGCCGGCCGAGCATCCGCAGATGCAGCGCCTGCGCTATATCGCCCAGCGCATCATTCCCTTCAGCTACGAGTGGAACGAGCGCGCCAGGCAATGGAAGTGGGAAGTCAACCTGATCGGCGACCCGCAGCTGAATGCCTTCTGCATCCCGGGCGGCAAGATCGCCTTCTTCTACGGCATCCTCGAGAAGCTCAAGCTGGAGGACGACGAGGTCGCGGCCATCATGGGCCACGAGGTCGCCCACGCGCTGCGCGAACATGCGCGCGAGCGGGTCGGCAAGTCGGCCACGACCAGCCTGGTCGTCGAAGGCGTCTCGGCGATCTTCGGCCTGGGCAATCTCGGCCGCGGCCTGGTCGGCATGGGTGGACAGCTGTTCAACCTGCGCTTCAGCCGCGACGACGAGACTGAAGCTGACCTGGTCGGACTCGAGCTGTCCGCTCGTGCGGGTTACGACCCGGCCGCCGCCGTGCGCCTGTGGGAAAAGATGATGTCCGCCAACAAGGGCGCGCCGCCGCAATGGCTGTCAACCCACCCGGCCAGCGCGACGCGCATCCGCGACATCCAGGCCAACCTGCCCAAGGTCGAGGGCCTGTTCAAGCGCGCGCCCAAACCGGACCAGCGCTTCCCGGTCGCGCTGCCGCTGCCGACGCGTTCGCGCTAGGGCCCGCGGGCCCTACCAGCGCGCGGGCAGGGTCTTGAGCCGCTGGTACTCGCCCGCCGCGACGCGCTTCAGATAGCCACCCAGCTCCAGGTCCTTGACCAGCTTGGACACCATCTCGCGCGAGCAGCCCAGGCGCTGGGCCATGCCCTGGTGGGTCAGCTCCAGGTGGCGGCCGTCGCCGGTGGAGTCGTCGACCAGGCTCTTCAACCGCCCATAGACGTCGTTCAGCGCCAGCTGCTTGGTCGACAGCGTCGCCGCGCGGGCACGGCGGATGACCTTGGTCAGCAGCTCGAAGGCAAACTCGGGGTGCTCGCTGATGTGGGTCAGCAGGCTGGCCCGCGTGACCATGACAAGGCGGCTGGCCTCCTCCGTGATGACACTGGCCGAACGCGGCCCGCCGTCCAGGCTCATCTCGCCGACGTATTCGCCGGGGCCATAGACGCCGTAGGTGATCTCGCGGCCACGCGCATCGCTGCTGAAGGCCCGCAGCGAGCCGGACAGGATCAGGTAGAGGTTGTCGCCGACCGAGCCCTCCTCGATCAGCACGATGCCCTTGCGGTAGCTGCGCGCCATGCCGCGCGCAGCCAGCAGCCGCAGCGAGGGCGGCAGGGCCAGGAGTTCGGTGTCGAGGGTGTCGTCAGGCATCCGGCAGTGCCGCGGGCATGTGGTCCGCGGCGCGCCGGAGATGTTAGCCCCTCGTCCAAGGCTTGCCTTGGCCGGTCCCCCGAGGAGACGGCGATGCTTGCCGGATCGAGCGGCAAGCACATCGCCCAAGGCGGGCCGGCTAGGGAGCGGCCCGTCGCTCGGCCTGCAAGATGCGGATCGTCAGTTGACGAGTTTGGCTGGGCGTAGCGACGACACCAGAGGCGGCAACAAAGCCAACTGGCGCATCAGCTCGCCGATGCTGTCGGCACCGCTCTTGGCGCGGATGCTCTGGATCTGGCTGCGCACCGTCGAGATGGCCACGCCCTGGCGCTGCGCGACCTCGGTCGGCTTGACGCCGTTGGACAGGGCCTTCAGCACCTCGGTCTCGGCCGGCGTCAGCTGGTAGCGCAACGCGAACCATTGCGCGGCCAGATCGCCGCAGAGCTGGCGGCGCTCCAGGATCAGCAGCACGGCCGCCTGGTTGACATCGCGGTTCAGCGGCACGACGACGACATTGGCGCGGCCGCATTCGGCGCGGTCATCGCCCAGGCGCAGCAGGCAGCGCCGGCCGCTCGCTTCGGCGCCTTCCAGCGCCTCGGCCAGCGGCACCGCGTCGGTCAGCAGGCGGGCGCGCAAATGCTGGCCAACGAGCTCCAGCGGGTGGTTGTCATCCAGCGACGCTCGCGCCGCGAGATTGGTGTGCAGCACGCGGCCGCCGCCGTTGAGCAGCACGACGCCATGGTCGAGCTCCTCGAGCACCAGACCCAGCCATTGATTGGACAGCGAGGCCGCCTGGCGGCGTTCACGCGGACGGGCACCGGGGGCTTGGCCCGGCTGAGCAAACTCGTTCAACCACATCGCAGCACTCCTCGGCTCACCCCTTGCGAGCCCTCCTCAAAGCGTAGGAGAGCATGTTTCGCGTCGGGCGTAAATGTTGCTGAGTGTGTTTGTGAAGGAATTACAGCGCCCGGTTCCTCAAGCGTCGCCTGCAACATAGGGATTGCTGCGGCGCTCAATTCCGATCGTGCTCTCCGGTCCGTGGCCGGGGATGAAGACTGTCTCGTCACCCATGGGCCACAGGCGCTGGCGGATGGCGTCGAGCAGCTGCTGGTGGTTGCCGCCGGGGAAATCGGTGCGACCGATGCCACCGGCAAACAGCACGTCGCCGACGAAGGCGCGCCGGGCCGAGGCTGAATGGAAGACGACGTGCCCCGGCGTGTGGCCGGGGCAGTGGCGCACGGCCAGCATCTCGTCGCCGATCTGCACCGTGTCGCCATCGTCCAGCCAGCGGTCGGGCCTGAAGGCCTCGGCCGGCGGGAAGCCGAACATCCTGCTCTGTTGCGCCAGGCCGTCGATCCAGAACTGGTCGCCCGGATGCGGTCCGATGATGGGCAGCCCCTGCTCGCGCGCCAGCTGGCCTGTGCCGCCGGCATGGTCGATGTGGGCATGCGTCAGCCAGATGGCTTTCAGGGTCAGGCCTCGCTGCTGCACGGCGGCCAGCAGGCGCGGCAGTTCGCCGCCGGGGTCGATGACGGCGGCGTCCCTCGTGACGTCGCACCAGACGAGGGAACAGTTCTGCTGAAACGCCGTGACGGGGACGGTCAGGTATTGGAGGGCCACGGGAAGAACGGAAATCGGTGTTGAGAAACGGAGGCCCAGTATCAGCGCGCTTCGTTCTGCGATGCTGCGCGGTGAGTCCTCGAGACCGGCATCAAGCAACCCAAGGAACGCATGCCCGCTGCCAAGCTGTTGATCGGCCTAGTTTTCACGTCCGGATGGGCTTGCGCCCATTTGAGCAGTTTCGTCCCGCAGTCGAGCGAACCCATCCCCGGCCCGGTCGTGACGGCGGGACAGCTGCCCGAGACCCTGAGCCTCGATGCGCTGACTCCCGCCAGGGTGTTGCAGGTACAGCGCAAGCAGGGGCCGCATCCCTCCGAAGGCATCGATGGCTGCATGGCCTGGCTCTACCGGCGGCGTTTCATGCAGCAGGCCCGCAACACCCGCGTCAGCGGTGCCGCGTCGGACATGAAGCGCTACGGCTTTCGCAGCGTCGAGCCCTTGGCCCGGGTGCTGGCGCGCGACGTGCGGTGATGCGGCGGCCGCTCCAATGGCTGCTGCCGCTGGCCCTCTTCGCGGCCTGTTGCTGGCTGCTGTGGGACTCGCTGCGCGCGCTGGACCTGGCAGCCCTGCACGCCGCGATCGGCAGGGTGTCGCCAGGCCAGATCGCCATCGCCGCGATCGCGACCGCTGCGAGCTATGGCTCGCTGGCGGTGCTGGAAGGACTGCTGTTCGCAACGGCGGGCCTATCCCTGCGCTGGCAGCGGCTGCTGTTCGGATCCTTCGTGTCGAACTCGGTGTCGGCCAGCGTCGGCCTGGTGATGGCCTCGTCCGCCCTGCTGCGGCTGAGGATCTACGGCCGCTGGGCGGTCGCTGCGCGCGACACACTTTATGTGTCGATGGCACTCTTCCCCGTCATCCTGATGGCTGGCATGCTGGCCGTGAGCGTCGCGCTGCTGAGCTGCGTTGAGCCGGTGCAACGGCTGCTGCCGATCGGCAGCGCTGCGCTGGCGGGCGTGGCACTGCTGCTGGCCCTGCCCGCTGCCCTGTTTCTTGCGCTGGCCAGCGAACGGACGCTGAGCTGGCGGGCATGGCGCGTCGTCATTCCCTCACGTCGGCGGCGCCTGGCACTGCTGGCCGCCGGCATGGGGGACTGGGTATCGGCCAGCCTCGCGCTGTTCACGCTGGCGGGCCTCGCGATCACGGCGTATCCCTTGTTCCTTGTGCAGTTCGTCTTCGGCTGGCTCGTGGGCGCGGCGTCGGGGCTGCCCGCGGGCACGGGCGTGGTCGATGCCGCGACGATCCGCAGCTTCGGCAACGACACCAACGTCGCGCAACTGGCTGCCGCCCTGCTGCTGTTCCGCCTGATCTATTTCGCCGTGCCGGCGCTGACGGCGCTGACCCTGCTCGCCTTCGCCGAATGGCGCCATCGCTAGCGGGCCCCAAGGCTTGCGTCCGGCACGCACAGCTCCTACAACGCGACGCATGTTCGTTCGCCGACAACCCTCCGCGCGGCTGGCCCCGCATGTCGACAGCCTGTGGTTCAGCGCTCGCGGCGCATTGCCGCACAGCCGCGAACGCAGCCTGCCGACGGGCAGCGCCGACATCGTCGTGCCACTGCTGCAGGACGACCTGATCCGCTACGACAGCGAGCAGGACGTACAGGCCCGGCGCCTGCGCGGCGCCATCGTGCAAGGGGCCTTCGACCGCTTCGGCGTGCGCGGCACCGAAGGCCCGTCGGCCGTCGTGGGCGTGCATTTCAAGCCCGGTGGCGCGGCCGCATTCTTCGGCGGAGCCTTGCCGGAACTTCGCAACCGCACCGAGTTGCTGGAGGACGTCTGGGGGCCGGCCGCCCGCGAGCTGCGCGAGAGGCTGCAGGCCGCGGCGTCCCCGCCGCAGGCCTTGCGGCTGCTGGACGAGATGCTGTTGCAGCGGCTGGACCGCAGCGCGACGCCCGACCCGCTGGCGGCCTTCGCCATCGAGGCCTTCCGGCGCGACCCGGCCGGCGCACGGGTGCAGCCCGTGCAGCACGACAGCGGCTGCTCGCCCGCGCAATTCATCCAGCGCTTCGAGCAGGCCGTGGGGCTCACACCCAAGCGCTACGCACGGGTGCTGCGCTTCGGCCTGCTGCTGCCGACGCTGGCGCGCTGCGGGCCGCGCGACTGGGCGCAGATCGCTGTGGATGCCGGTTACTTCGACCAGTCCCACCTGATTCGCGAGTTCCGGCAGTTGGCCGGCACGACACCCGCCGCCTACCTGCCCGTGCAGGCCGACCAACCGACGCATGTGGCGCTGGCACGCTGAAAAAAATCCAATACGCCGCCCGGCACCCACCCCTAGGCTGCGGACCTCGCGGCGCTTTGCCGCACGCAGGAGAGCCCACATGAGCGAAATCCACGAAGTCTTTCCCTACCTGATGGTGCGCGACGCTGAGGCCGCAGTGGCCTTCTATCGTCAGGCCTTCGGCGCCACCGAGCTGTTCCGCCTTGTCGAACCCTCGGGGCGCATCGGGCATGTGGAACTGCAGCTCGGCCCCGTCGTGCTGATGGTGTGCGACGAGTTCCCGGAGTACGGCATGGTGGGCCCGCAGGGCGATCGCTTCACGGGTTGCACCATCCACCTGCACGTCGACAACGCCGACGCTTTTGCGCAGCGCGCGGTGGCCGCCGGGGCCACCGTGGTGATGCCGCCCACCGACCAGTTCTACGGCGAGCGCTCCTGCCGGCTGCGTGACCCCTTTGGCCATGCCTGGCTGCTGGGCCACTCGATCGAGAAGCTGGCGCCCGAGGAAATGCAGCGGCGCTACACCGCGCTGATGACTGCCTAGTGCGAGCGATCGCGCAGGCCGAAGCTGAGGAAGCCGCCGAGCAAGGCGGTGATCACGGAGGCCATGCCCGATCCGAACAGCGGGTGCTGACCCCACAGCGCCAGGTCATGGTGCTTCAGCGCGTGGCCGAAGGACAGACCCAGGAAGGCCAGGCCGATGGCGGCCGCGGCCAGCAGCAGCGATACGAAAGCGTGTTGAGCGTTCATCTGACCCCCTCGACTGCAACTTCGAGATCCAGTTTTAGCGGCGGGGTCCGGGACTGGCGAGGCCCCGGCTCGGGGGGCCATCCTCAAGCCTGAGGACTTCAACACGATTCACCGCTTTTCGAATACTGTACAAAACAACAGTATCATGCGGCCCGCAGTTGCCAAGGTGTGGGGTGCACACCAGGCATTTCCCCCAGCGGCCTTGGTGCCGCTGGGCTTTTTTGGGACCGAGCCCGGCTAGTCCTTGAGGCCGCTGGCCCAGACGCGGTCGGCGGCTTCGAACATGGTGCGGCCTTCCAGCGCGGCGGAGTCGCGGGCGAGGGCCAGCCAGGCCAGGGTGTCGTGGTGGCTGCCAGGAATCAGCTCGGCGGAGCGCTCGGCCACCAGCCAGGCCTGCATGCGCGCATACAGCTCGAAATGACGCGCGCGTGTCCAGGCCAGGCCGACGAGATCGCCATAAGCCTCCTCGCGGCGGGTGGAGCGCATGTCCAGCCAGGCCTGCTGCAGGTCGGGCGTGAGGCTCTCCGGCGCCTTGGCGGCGACGAAGCCCGCCGGCATGCCGTACCAGGCGCCGTCGAGATAGCGGCGGCAATGGCCGAGTTCATGAGCCGCCATCAGCTCCAGGGCGGGGCCGAGCAATTCGGCCGGGATGGCGTCGATCTGCCGCTGCGCCAGCGGGTTGCCGCGCATCGACAGCACCAGCTTGCAGCGCCCGTCGACAAAGCCCAGGGCCAGCGGCGCGGCGCCGGGTGCGTCCTGGGGTTGCACCACGACGTCCAGCGGCAGCGCCAGGTTCTGGCGCGCGTGGCCGACGACGGGCGAGATGCCCTGCAGCCAGCGCATTTCCAGCGGCGTGAGGTCGGCGGCGTGGGCGGCCGGGGACAGCACGGCGGCAACAAGGGCGAGGGCAGCAAAAAGACGACGCGGCACGGCAGACACTCCTGGAGTGAACCCATCTTCGGCCGAGATGACCCGCGGCTTGACGGCGTTGCGGCAGGCGTCCGTGAACTTTGCCGGCCCAGGCTGGGCTAATGTGTATCCATGAAAACCATCCGCGACCTCATGACGCCGCCGGCCCACATCCAGGGTCGCGTCGAAGCCATCGTGGTGCGCGCCGCGCCGCGCGACCGCGCCCACCTCATCGAGCAGACGACGGCATTGGCCGGCATCGGCCTGGCCGACGACCGGCTGGGAAAACGCGGCGAGGCCGAGCTGTCGACGCGCCAGGTCACGCTGATCCAGCTGGAGCACCTGCCGCTGATCGCGACATTTGCACGCAGTGCCCCCATCGACCCCGTCGACCTGCGCCGCAACCTCGTCATCTCCGGCATCAACCTGCTGACGCTGAAGAACGCCAAGGTGCGCATCGGCGCGGCGCTGATCGAGATCGTCGGCCCCTGCGCGCCCTGCTCGCGCATGGAGGAGGTCATCGGTCCCGGCGGCTATGCAGCGATGCGCGGCCATGGCGGCATGACGGCGCGCATCCTCGAAGGTGGGCGTATCGCCGTGGGAGACGCGGTCAGCGTCAGCTGACCCGGTGGCGCGCGCGGTCCACGACGCGTTGCGCGCTGGTGCTCGCGCTGAGCTGGTCCTGCAGGAACTGCGCCACGCGCGGCTGCTGGCTGAAGGCGACGTTGAAGCGGATGTGCGGGTCGCGCGCGCCATCGGCCGCGAAGGTGGCGCCGCGCACCAGCAGGATGCCGGCGCGGAAAGCCTCCTTCACGACGGCGTCCACATCGACGCCCGCCGGCAGCGCGCCCCACAGGAAGAGGCCGCCCTCGCCCGGATGCTCCAGCAGCACGCCGGCCTGGCGCAGCTGCTGCGTGGCCTGGCCACGTGCAGCGGCCAGGCGCTGCTGCAGGCGGTCCAGATGCTTGCGCCAGCGGCCGGCGGCCAACACCTCCAGCAGCACGAACTCGTTCAGCGCCGAGGTCGTCAGCACCGAGATGATCTTCTCGCGCATCAGCGCGCGCAAAAGAGCCGGTTCGGCGGCCACATAGCCCAGGCGCAGCGCCGGGCTCATGGCCTTGCAGACGCTGGAGTAGTAGATGACGCGCTCCAGGCCCGACAGCTGGGCCAGCCGCGTCGGCGTGCCGGGGTGGAAGTGGCCCTGCACATCATCCTCGGCAACGAGGAAGTCGTGGCGCTGCGCCAGCATCAGCACGCGGTGCAGATTGGCCGCCGTGCTGCCCCAGCCCGTGGGGTTGTGCAGCACGCTCTGGATGAAGAGCAGGCGCGGACGATGCCGGGTGCAGGCCTCGTCCAGGGCTTCCAGGTCGATGCCATCGGGCCGGCGCGGGATGGGCAGGATGTTGACGCCGGCCTGGCGCAGGCGGTCGAAGAGCAGGAAATAACCCGGCGTCTCGACGGCGACCGAATCGCCCGGGCGCAGGAAGGCGCGGCAGATCAGGTCGATGGCCTGGGTGCCGCCATAGGTGGTCAGGATGCGGCCCGCGTCCACCGCCACGCCCTGGCCGCGCAGCAGCGTCGCGATGCGCTCGCGCAGCTCGGGCAGGCCCTGGGGCGGGCAGCGCGAGGCCATGCCGGCGTGGGCGCGTGCCAGGCCGCGCTGCACGGCGGCGGCCGGAATGGCTTCTTCCAGCCACGTGGCCGGCAGGGCGCCGCTGCTGGCCAGCAGCACGCCCGAGCGCTGGTCGTTGGCCTGCTGGGCCAGCCAGACGGCCTCCTGCTCCTCGCCGGCCTCGACACGGGCCGCATCGGGCATGGCATCGGCCGGGCCCTCGGCGACAAAGAAGCCGGCCGTGCCGCGCGAGTCGATGACGCCGGCAGCCACCAGCCGGTCGTAGGCGACGACGACGGTGTTGGGGCTGACGCCCAGACGCGAAGCCAGCTGGCGGATGGAGTTCAGCCGCGCGCCCGGCGGCAGCTGATGGCTCGCGATCAGCGCATGCAGGCGCTGTTCGATCTGGTCGGCTAGCGGGAGGGAGGAGTCGCGGTCCAGAGAAAACATCAGCGCAACAGCATCACGGAGAGCACGACGAGGGAGGCGGCCATGATGGCATTGAACACGCGCCGCCGGCCAGGGCTGGACAGGAAGCGCGAGATGCCGACACCGAACAGCGCCCACATCGAGACGCAGGGGAAGCCGATGACGGCTCCCACCAGGCTGACAAACAGCGCGCCGCTGGCGATGCTCCACTCGGCGGGCATGAAGACCGAAGCCACGGTCACTGCGCGTATCCAGCTCTTGGGGTTCACGGCCTGGAAGAGGGCGGCCTCGACAAACCCGACGCGCTCGGGCGGCCGCTCGCTGGCGGCCGGTGCCACGGCCAGCTTCCAGGCCAGCACCAGCATGTACAGCGTCCCGGCCAGCTTCAGCACCTGATGCAGCACCGGCCAGGCGGTGAAGACCGCACCCAGCCCGGCGCAGGTCGAGAACGTCAGCACCGCCACGCCGGTGTTGGTGCCCAGGATGGCCGGCAGCGTGCGCCGGTAGCCGTAGTGGGCGCCGTTGGCCACCAGCATCATGTTGTTGGGGCCGGGCGTGCTGGACATCAGCAGGCAGTAGGTGGCAAAAGGCAGCAGCTCGTTCATGCCGGCATTGCAGCGGCCCGCGACCCTGGCGTGAAGCTACAGCGTGCCGTGACGTGCGGCGTGCTGTATCAGTGCCGGGACCGACACAATGGCCGCATGAGCTTCACGATCCGTCACGTCTTCTGCACCCTGGCCGCACTGGTGGTCGCTCCCGCCTGGGCCGAGCCTCCCGCGTACCGCACGCAAGGCCAATGCGACGGCCTGCCGGCCATCACCTCGCTGCAGGTGGCGCCCGAGTTCTGCCTGGCGCTGGCCGCCTCCAACCTGGGCCGCCCGCGCGGCGTGCTGGCCCTCGGCCCCAACCACCTGCTCGTCACCGACATGGGCAACTGGAACCCGGGCCGCGGCCGGCTGCTGGAGCTGACGCGAGAGCCCGGCAAGCCCTTCAAGGTCACGGTGCTGCTGAAGGGCCTGGACCGGCCGCATGGCTTGCGCAAGGATGCCCAGGGCCGCGTGCTGCTGGCCGAGACGCACCGCATCAGCGTGGTCGAGCTGAATCCCGCCAAGCTGCAACCCCTCATCACCGATCTGCCGGCCCAAGGCCGCCACCCGCTGAAGTCCTTTGTTGTCGATGCGGCCGGCGGACTCCTGGTCAACGTCGGCTCGCCGAGCGACCACTGCGAGGCCTTCGACGGTGTCGAGGCCGGCACCGACAAGGGCTGCCCGCAGACCGGCGGCAAGGCGCCCTGGGCGGCGGTCTGGAAGTACATGCCCAAGAACGCCACGGCATGGGAAGGCCAGCCGCTGGCCTGGGGCCTGCGCAACTCCGTCGGCCTGGCCATCCAGCCGGAAACCGGCGAGCTCTGGCAGGCCGAGAACAGCCGCGACACGCTGGCCGGCGACCAGTACGACAAGGGCTCGCCGCCCGACGAGCTGAATCGCGTCGAGGCCGGCAAGCACTACGGCTGGCCGCATTGCACCGGCAACGACGTGCTGGACAAGAGCTATGGCGCCGGCAGCTGCAAGGACTTCGCCGCGCCAGCCCGCCTGATTCCGGCCCATGCCGCGCCGCTGGGCATGCTGTTCTATGGCAAGGGCGCGCCGGCGAAGTGGCAGGGCAGCCTCGTCATGACCTGGCATGGCTACCAGCCCAGCGGCCACCGGCTGATGGCCTGGCGCTTCGACGACAAGAAGCACCAGCCCACAGGTGAGCCGCTGGCGCTGATCGAAGGCTGGGATGCAGCCAAGGGCAAGCACCCCATGGGCGCGCCCACCGACGTGGACCAGGACGAGCAGGGGCGCCTGTGGATCACCGAGGACCGCAACGGCGACCTGTTGCTGCTGTTGCCGCGGAACAAGTAAACCGTGGACTCGCTGATCTCCGCCGCCGCGCGCGCCCTGGCCGCCGGAGATGCGCTGGCGGCGCTGAAGCGCGTCGCCCTGCGCGAGGATCCGCCGGCCCTGGCCTTGCGCGGCATTGCCATGGCACAGCTCGGCGAGCATGGCCGGGCGCGTGAGCTGCTCAAGCGCGCGGGCCAGGGTTTTGGCAAGCACGAAGCCTTGGCGCGGGCGCGCTGCGTTGTCGCCGAGGCCGAGGTGGCCCTGGCCTTGCGCGACTTCAGCGGCGCACCACGGCTGCTGGAAGCCGCGATGGCCACGCTTGAAGCCGGAGGCGACCGCAGCAACGCCCTGCAGGCCCGGCTGATCGCGGCACGCCAGCAATTGCTGCTGGGCCGCCTCGATGAAGCGGCTCGGCTGCTCCAACCGCTGGAGGGCCAGGCCATGCCGCCCCTGCCCGCCGCCGTCGCGGCCCTGGCCACGGCCGAGCTGGCGCTGCGCTCGCTGCGCCTGCCCGAGGTGAGCGCCGCTCTCGCTCGTGGCCGCGAGGCCGCCGCACGCAGCGGCGTTCCAGCACTGCAGGCCGAGATCGATGACGCAGCCGCCACGCTGAGCCACACGGCCGCGCGCCGGCTGCTGGACGGCGAATGGCAGCCGCTGCGGCTGCAGGATGTGGCCGCGCTGATGGACTCGGGCGCCCTGGTCGTCGACGCCTGCCGCCACGGCCTGCGCGCCGGCGCGCTCAGGCTGGACCTGGCCCGCCGCCCCATCCTGTTCACGCTGCTGCGCGCGCTGGCCGAAGCCTGGCCGGGCGAGGCTGACCGCGACACCTTGATCGCCCGCGCCTTCCGCATCCGCGAGGCCGACGAGACCCACCGGGCCCGCTTGCGCGTCGAGATCGGCCGGCTGCGCGCCCTCATCAAACCCGTCGCCGCCATCGAGGCCACCGCACGCGGCTTTGCGCTGCGCGCGCCCGACGTGGCCGTGCTGGCGCCGCCGATGGAAGGCGAGGCCAGCGAGCTGCTGGCCCTGCTGGCCGACGGCGCGGCCTGGTCGACTTCGGCCCTGGCGCTTGCGCTCGGTGAAAGCCAGCGCAATGTGCAGCGCGAACTGGCCGAACTGGAGGCCGCCGGCCGGGTGCGCGCCATCGGCCAGACGCGGGCGCGGCGCTGGCTGGCGCCGCCGCTGACCGGATTCACGACGATCTTGTTACTCCCCGCCGCGCTGCCGCTTGGCTAAGGTTGAGGCATCGCAAGGAGCCCACCATGAGCATCGCAACACAAGCCGCAGAAATCGTCCGTGAATACGGCCCCTTCGAGGGCGTCGACAAGGTGGGCGGCGTGACCCACGACGGTCGCTGCGTCTGGGCTGCGACCGGCCCCGCCCTGCTCGCCTTCGACCCGGTCAGCGGCGAGCCGCGCAAGCGCATTGCCCGCCCGGCCGATGCCGGCACGGCCTTCGACGGCCGCTATCTGTTCCAGATTGCCGAGGCCCGCATCGACAAGATCGACCCCGAGAGCGGCGCCGTCGTCGCGTCCATCCCCGCGCCCGGCCAGGGCGGCGACTCCGGCCTGGCCTGGGCCGAGGGCAGCCTGTGGGTGGGCCATCACCGCGAACGCAAGATCTACCAGATCGATCCCGAGACCGGCGCCATCCGCCGCACCATCCAGTCCAACCGCTTCGTCACCGGCGTGACCTGGGTGGACGGCGAGCTCTGGCACGGCACCTGGGAAGACGACGCCAGCGAGATCCGCCGCATCGACCCCGCCGACGGCACGGTGCTGCAAAGCCTGCAGATGCCGGCCGGCACCAATGTCAGCGGCCTCGAGTCCGACGGCGCCGACCTGTTCTACGCGGGCGGCGGCGGCACCGGAAAAGTCCGGGCCGTGCGCCGACCCCAGCGCGCCTAAGCGCTGATTTCCCACTGAGCAGACACCCACCCGCGCCCGGGTGGAGCCGCTGCATTGCCTTCCCACCCCCACGGAGTCTTTCGATGAACGCACCGACACCCCATCCCATCGTCACCCGCGACCGCTGGATCGCCGAACGCAAGGCCCTGCTGGCCCGCGAGAAGGCCCTGACCCAGCAGCAGGACCAACTCGCCGCTGAGCGCCGCGCCCTGCCCTGGGTGCGGCTGGACGACGATGCCTATGTTTTCGACACCCCCGACGGCCCCCGCAAGCTGAGCGAGCTGTTCCAAGGCCGGCGCCAGCTGCTGGTGCAGCACTTCATGCTCGCGCCCGGCTGGGAGCAGGGCTGCAAGAGCTGCTCCTTCATGGCCGACCATCTCGACGGCATGGCGCCCCACCTGGCCCAGCGGGACATCGCCCTGCTGGCCGTGTCGCGCGCACCGCTGGCCGAGATCGAGGCCTTCAAGCGCCGCATGGGCTGGCAATTCGCCTGGGCCTCGTCCAACGGCAACGAATTCAACCGCGACTTCCACGTCAGCTTCACGCCGGCCGACCGCGTCGATGGCGCCGTCTATTACAACTTCCACATGACGCCCTTCCCCAACGAAGAGGCGCCCGGCATCAGCATCTTTTTGAAGGACGACGCCGGCCTAGTCTTCCACACCTATTCGACCTTCGGCCGCGGCGTGGAAGTGATGATGGGGACCTACAACCTCATCGACCTGACGCCCCGGGGCCGCGACGAGGCGGGCCTGAGCTACACGATGGCCTGGGTGCGCCACCACGATCGCTACGAGTCGCAGGCCCCCGCGCCAGCGGCCTGCTGCGGCGGCGCCAAGGCCTGAAGGTCATGAGCATCTGGCCCTGGCTCGCCCTGGCCGGTGCTGGCGCACTGCACGGGCTGAACCCCGCCACTGGCTGGGGGCTCGCAGCCTGCTCGCGTGACGCGCGCTCGGCCCTGCTGCCGATCGCGCTCGGGCATGCAGCAGCCGTTGGCGGTGTGGCGCTGCTGGTCGCCCTCGGCGCCTCCATGAGCGCCGGGCAGTGGCTGTGCGGCGGGCTCTTGCTGCTCGCGCTGTTGAAGCGACACGCCAAGGCCGGCCTGGCCCTGTGGTCCTGTCTGGTGGCCAGCGCCCACGGCAGCGGCCTGATGCTGGTGCCGGCCCTGGTGCCCCTGTGCCTGAGCGCCTCGCCGGCCCGCGAGATCACCGCCTCGGGCTCGCTGCTGCTGGCGCTGGCCGCCGTGGCCGTGCACATGGCGGCCATGCTGGCGGTGACGGCCGCCCTGGCGCTGGGCGGTCAATCCCTGTGGCTGCGCTGGAGGCGATGAGGGGCGATTCCTACAATCGGCGCCCCTTCACTCCCGCTCCACCATGTTTGCGCTCCTCCGCCGCGAGGTCTTCCTGATCATTGCGGCGCTCGCGGCCGTCGTCGCCCTGCCGCTGGAACATGCGGCCCTCGCCGCCGGCCAGGCCGCGTCGCTGGCGGCCGCCATTGCCCTCATCCTCGCCATCCTGCTGGCTTCGGTGCGCGTGGCGCACCATGCGGAGGAGCTGGCCGAACGCGTCGGCGAGCCCTACGGCACGATGGTGCTGACGCTGAGCGCCGTGCTGGTGGAGGTGGTGATCCTGGCCATCATGATGAGCCACACCAGCTCGCCGACGCTGGTGCGCGACACCATCTACTCGGCCGTCATGCTGGACATCAACGCCCTGCTCGGCCTGTCGGCGCTGCTGGGCGGCCTCAAGCATGGCGAGCAGCCCTACAACGTCGACTCCGGCAACACCTATGTGGTGATGATCCTCACGGCCGTCGGCGTGTCCATGGTGCTGCCGGCCTTCATCCCCAGCGAGCACTGGCGGAGCTATTCGCTGTTCACCATCGTCGTCATGGTGCTGCTCTACGCCCTCTTCCTGCGCATGCAGACCGGGCGGCACAGCTATTTCTTCAGCTACAGCTATGCCCAACACGCCAAGCCGCGCGACGCGACGGCGCCAGCCGCCGCGCATGGACCGCTGGCCACGCCCATCGTGCTGATGGCCGTGGGCGTCGCGCTGATCGGCCTGCTGGCCGAGGTCATGTCGGTGACGCTGGACGCGGGCCTGGCCGGCGTCGGCGTGCCGCCCATCGTGGCGCCGCTGCTGGTGGCCACCATCTCGGCCGCGCCCGAGATCCTGACCGCCCTGCGCGCGGCCCTGGCCAACCGCATGCAGCCGGTGGTGAACATCGCGCTGGGTGCTTCGCTGTCGACCGTCATCCTGACCATCCCCATCATCGAAGCCCTGGCCCTGGCGACCGGCAAGCCCATCCAGATGGCGCTGTCGCCGGCTCAGACGGTGATGATGTTCCTGTCGCTGATCGTCGCTTCCATCAACATCCACGACGGCGAGACGAATGCCATCGAGGGCATGACCCACTTCGTGCTCTTCATGGCCTTTCTGATGCTGGCATCCTTGGGCGTCTGATCCCGCCCCACCCACAGCCATGACACCCACCGACCCGACCCCCACGCCCGGCGAGGAACTGCAATCCGTCGTCGAAGCCCTGCGCGGCGCGCGCCGGCAGTGGCGCGACGCCCACCGCCGCGGCGATGACGGCCGCGAGCTGCCGTCGCGCGAGCTGCTCGCGGGCATGGTGCAGTGCCTGTCGGGCGCGCTGTTCCCGATGCGCCTGGGCCCGCCGACGCTGCAGCCCGAGAACGAGGACTTCTACGTCGGCCACACCATCGGCACCGCCATGGCAACCTTGCGCCAGCAGGCCGGGCTGGAGCTGCGCCACGAGGCCCGCCAGCGCGGCGGCGATGCCCCCGGCCCCGAGGTGGCGGCCGCACTGGCCACCCGCTTCCTGCGCACCCTGCCCGCCGTGCGCGTGCTGCTGGACAGCGACGTGCTCGCCGCCTACCAGGGCGACCCGGCCGCGCGCAGCGTCGACGAGGTGCTGCTCTGCTACCCCGGCGTGCGCGCGCTGATCAGCCACCGCCTGGCCCACGAGCTCTACAAGCTCGGCCTGCCGCTGATCTCGCGCGTCGTCGCCGAGCTCGCCCACGCCGACACCGGCATCGACATCCACCCCGGCGCCACCATCGGCAGCGGCTGCTTCATCGACCATGGCACCGGCGTCGTCATCGGCGAGACGGCCGTCATTGGCGAGCGGGTGCGCATCTACCAGAACGTCACGCTGGGCGCCAAGAGCTTCCCCACCGATGGCGACGGCAACCTCGTCAAGGGCCAGCCGCGCCACCCCATCGTCGAGGACGAAGCCGTCATCTACGCTGGCGCCACCGTGCTGGGCCGTGTCACCATCGGGCGTGGCGCCGTCATCGGCGGCAATGTCTGGCTGACGCGCAGCGTCGCACCGGGCAGCCTGGTCACGCAGGCGGACTCCCTCGCCGGCACAACCTGAAACAGCGCGCCCGCATCGGTGCGCTAAGGTATCCCATGCAAGCCGACGAACAAGAGATCCGCAACCTGGTCGCGACCTGGATGGCCGCCACCCGCGAGGGCGATACCGCCACCGTGCTCGGCCTGATGACGGACGACGCCGTCTTCCTGACGCCGGGCCGGGCGCCCATGACCAAGACCGACTTCGCCAAGGCGGCAGAAGCGCAGTCGCGCGGCAAGGCGCCCAGGTTCGACGGCCACAGCGACATCCTGGAAGTGCAGGTCACGGGCGAATGGGCCTTCATGCGCAGCCGCCTCAGCGTCACCGCCACGCCACCCGACGGCTCGCCGGCGAAGCGCCTGGACGGCCACACGCTGACGGTCCTGCGCAAGGACGAGGGCCGCTGGAAGCTGGCGCGCGACGCCAACCTGCTGATGCCGGCGTCCTAGGGATTGCTCCGATCCAGGCCGAGGCGCCGCGCCAGCGGCGCCAGCGTCGGTCCCTGCACCAGCAACGACAGCAGCACGACGACAAAGGCCACGTCGAAGAAGCGCCAGCCGTCCTTCAGCCCCGCCAGCACCGGATAGGTTGCGAGCACGATGGGCACCGCGCCGCGCAGGCCCGACCAGGCGACGAAGCACTGCGCGCGCCAGCCAAAGCCCAGTGGCGCCAGGCACAGCATGACGGCCGCCGGCCGGGCGATGAACATCAGGCCCACCGCCAGCAGCAGGGCCGGCCCGATCAGCCGCCAGACCTCGTGCGGCGTGACCAGCAGGCCCAGCAGCAGGAAAAGCACTGCCTGGGCGAGCCAGGTGTAGCCGTTCAGCCCGGGCAGGCTCAGCGTCGCCACGCGCTCGGCGCGGTGGCGCACCAGCAGGCCGGCGATGTAGACGGCCAGGAAGCCCGAACCGCCGCAGCGGTTGGTGACCGCAAACAGCAGCAAGCCCAGGGCCAGCATCAGCAGGGCCGCCAGGCCGTCGTGGTCGTCCTCGATGGGCAGGCGCCGGACCCACCAGGCCGCCAGCAGACCACCGACCACGCCGATGACCAGCCCCAGGCCGAGCTGCTGGCCGAGCAGCGGCAGCAGATCGGTCAGGCCGGCCACCCGCGTGTCGCCGGCAGTGCCCAGCGGCGTCAGCCAGGCGATCAGCCCCAAGGTCAGCACCATGGCCATGGGGTCGTTCATGGCCGACTCGACCTCGATGGTCGCGGCCAACCGCGGCTCCAGCTTCAGCTTGCTGGCGCTGAACTGCGCGAACACGGCCGAGGCGTCGGTGGACGACACGGCCGCGCCCAACAGCAGACCCTCGATCCAGGGCATGCCCAGCACCGCCTGGGCGATACCGGCGACGACGATGGCCGTGCCCACGACGCCGACGGTGGCCAGCAGGATGGCCGGCAGCAGGCCGCTTCTGACCTCGCGCCAGCAGGTGCGCAGGCCGCCGTCGAAGAGGATCAGCGCCAGCGCCAGGTTGCCGATGTTGACGGCCAGCCAGTGGTTGTCGAAGGGAATGCCCAGCGGGCCGTCCACGCCGCTCAGCATGCCCACGCCCATGAAGACCAGCAGATGCGACAGACCGAAGCGGTGGGTGTAGAGGGCGCCCGCAATCGCCACCAGCACCAGCAGGGCAGCCGCCGCCGTCAGCAGCTCGGCGCCAGCGGCGATGCTGTGGAGCACGGCAATCAGCCGGCCGGGTGGGGCAAGATGTCGGGGGCGTCCGGCGAGGCGCCCTTTTGTGCGGGGGCGGCTCGCGTCGGCGTCGGGCCCGCCTGGGGCTGCAAGCCCACCACGTTGACGGTGTTGGTCGTGAAGGCCAGGCGGATGCCGCGCTTCTCCAGCTCGCGCATCAGCGCCAGGTTCAGCGCCTGCTGGTGATCCATGTAGACGTCGTAGCTCGGGTCGTTGACGCGGTAGACCACCTCGAAGTTCAGCGAGCTCTCGCCGAAGCCCTTGAAGTGAGCCCGCACCAGTTCCAGCTTGGGGTCGGCGGCGATGAGCTCCTTGACCAGGGGCGGCACGGCGGCGGCGTCATCGGCGGAGGCGTCGACCGTGATGCCGAAGTTGAAGGCCACGCGGCGCGTCTGCAGGCGCTTGAAGTTGGCCACCGTGCGCTTGAGCAGTTCGGCGTTGGACATGACGATCTGCTCGCCGCCCAGGCTGCGGATGCGCGTCGTCTTCAGGCCCACGCGCTCCACGGTGCCGGTCACGTCGCCGACGGTGATGGAGTCGCCCACCTCGAAAGGCTTGTCCACGGCGATGGCCAGCGACGCGAACAGGTCGCTGAGGATGTTCTGCACCGCCAGGGCCAGCGCGATACCACCGATGCCCAGGGACGCCACGAACGCGGTGATGTTGACGCCGAGGTTGGACAGGACGGCCAGCACCACGACGACCCACAGCGCACCGCGCAGGCCCCAGCTCAGCAACGTGGCCGAGGCCGACAAGGCCGCGGTGCCGCCATGCTTCCTCTGCTGCGCCGTCAGCACCTGGGCCACGGCCTGCTGGGCCCACAGGCCCAGCTGCAGGGCCACGACGGCAAACCACAGCTGCGACACGCGGTCATGCCAGCGGTCCTCCAGCGGCAGCATGTTGAGACCCACCAGCAGGCCCACCACCCAGATCAGCGCGCCATTGGTGCGCTCCAGCACGCTGACGAGGCCGTCGTCCAGCGTGCTGCTGGTGCGCTGCGACAGCGTGCGCAGGCGTTGCACGACAAAACGCAGGCCCAGCTTGATGACGACGATGGTCAGGGCGCCGGCCAGCACGGCGGGCAGCACGGCGGTCCAGCCCACGTCGGGCCAGGCGGCCTGCACACGTTCAAGGAAATCGTTCCAGGTCATCGCGACCTCCAGCAGTCTTCAATCCCCTGACGGTAGGCGCGTGGATGCCGCCCGTCTGTCAGCGGGCGGCAGCGAGGGCTGTGGGCCTTGGCCGACAGGGCAAGGACGCGGTGTCGGCTGACACCACGCAAAGCCGCCGCCATCTAAGTTCTGCACATCACCGACCGCCCTTGAAAGGGACGCGCCATGGACACCACCACGCACCACGACATGACGGCCCTGTTCTGCCAGCTCGGCCTGCCGGACACACCAGCCGACATCAAGCAGTTCATCCGCCGCCACCGCCCGCTGCCGCAGACGCTGAACCTGTCGGAGGCACCGTTCTGGAATGCCAGCCAGGTCGCCTTCATCCGCGAGCAATGGCAGGCCGACGATGGCGACTGGTGCGTGCAGATCGACCAGTTGAATGCGCTGCTGCGCGAGCATCCCGATCCGGCCCAGATGGACCAGGGATGAAGCAGCTGTCCTGGGCGGCGCTGCTGAACCGCAACGCCGCCTTGATCCGCAGCGCCACGCGTCCCCTGCGCGAACGCCATCGCCCGCCCGCGAGCGGCTCGAATGCGGGCAGCTGGCTGATGGGGCTGGTGATGGCGCCCGATGGTCCGCGGCGCTACTACCTGTTCCGCCCCGCCGGCGTGCGCTTTGGCGAGAAGCTGCCGCTGCTCGTCATGCTGCACGGCTGTCATCAGGACGCGAAGAGCTTCGCCGCCAGCACGCGCATGAACGCCGTCGCAGTGCGCGAGCGCTTCCTCGTGCTCTATCCCGAGCAGCCGCTCGTCTGCAATGCCCAGGGCTGCTGGAACTGGTTCGAGACCCAGTCCGGTCGCGCCTTCAACGAGGCGGCCTGGATCATGAAGGCCATCGACCAGGTCTGCATGCTCTACGCAGCCGACCGCGAGCGCGTCGCCCTGGCCGGGCTGTCGGCCGGCGCCAGCATGGCGGCCCTGCTGGCCACGCGCTATCCGCAGCGCTTCAAGGCCCTGGTCATGCATTCGGGCGTGCCGCCAGGCGCGGCCAGCACGTCGCTTTCGGCCGTCGGTGCGATGCAGGGTCGGCGCGAACCCTTGCCTACCGGCGCCGCTCGCGACTGGCCGCCGCTGATGGTCATCCACGGTGATGCGGACCGCATCGTGTCGGCGCGCAACGCCGGCTCGGCCGCCTTGATGTGGTCGGAAGCAGCAGGCGCTCAAGCGCAGCCGCCGCAGGAACAACGCCGCGGCAAGCGCTACCCGATGCGGGTCACGCAGTTCAAGCGTTCGCGCGAGGTCGTTGCGACGCTGGTGGAGGTGGATCAACTCGGCCACGCCTGGAGCGGCGGCGCGGCGCGCCAGCGCTTCAGCGATGCCAACGGGCCGGATGCCTCGCGCATGGTCTGGCGGTTTGTCGCGCGGCAGTTCGAGGCCGCGCGACCTGACCTCGCCCGGAGCTGAGCACCACAGCCCCATCCAGCTGTCGATGAGAATGGGCGCATGGATGGGGAGGGCAGCAAGGCAACGCAGGGTCGGCTACGCGTCGTGACCACACTGGGCATGACCCAGACCCTCGCCTGGGCCTCGTCCTACTACCTGCCGGCCCTGCTGGCCAGGCCGATGGCGGCCGAACTGGGTGTGGACGAGCCAACGGTGTTTGCGGCCTTCTCGGCGGCCTTGGTCGTCTCAGCCTTCGTCGGGCCACATTCGGGCCGACGCATCGACCGCTGGGGTGGTCGGCCGGTGCTGATGGCGACCAGCCTGCTGTTCGCCCTCGGCCTGGCCGGCATGGCGCTGGCCGGCGGCGCCTCGGGTCTGTTCGCGGCCTGGCTGATCATGGGTGTCGCCATGGGCAGCGGGTTGTACGAGGCGGCCTTCGCGTCGCTGGTGCGCCTGTATGGCCAGGACGCGCGCAGCGCCATCACCGGCATCACGCTGATCGCCGGTTTTGCGAGCACGGTCGGTTGGCCGCTGACCGCGGCCATGGAGCATGCCTGGGGCTGGCGCGGCGCCTGCTGGGCCTGGGCTGGACTGCATCTGGTGCTGGGGCTGCCGCTGAATGCCTGGCTGCCCAAGGTCGGGGCACCGGCTCATGCCGTCGCGACAGCCGCCACGGCCGCGCCCATCGCCGAACCCTCGGAGCCACCTTTCAGCACGGCCGCACTGCTGGCCTGGGTGTTCGCCGTGACGCTGTTCGTCAGTACCGCGATGGCGGCCCATCTACCACGGCTGCTGGGCGTCGTGGGCGTGGCGCCGGGCGCGGTGATCGCCATCGGCGCGCTGGTCGGGCCGGCCCAGGTGGTGGGACGCCTGCTGGAGTTCGGCTTCCTGCGCCGCCTGCACCCCCTGGTCGCGGCGCGCGCCGCGGCCCTCATGCATCCCCTTGGCGCGGCCTTGCTGGCCGTGCTCGGCGCACCCGCGGCCGTCGCGTTCGCGCTGCTGCACGGCGCCGGCAACGGCGTGCTGACCATCACCAAGGGCACCCTGCCCCTGGCCCTGTTCGGCACCGCGGGCTACGGGCAGCGCCAGGGCCTGCTGATGCTGCCAGCCCGGCTCGGGCAGGCGCTGTCGCCCTGGCTGTTCGGGCTGCTGCTGGCCCGCTTCGGTGCCGCATCGCTGTGGTTCTCGGCCGCGCTGGCGCTGAGCGCGGTGGCGGCCTTGGTGCTCATCCGAGTGCCGGCACGCTCGTGACCCGCCGACGCATCTCCGCCGGATAGTCCTCGAAGCCCAGCGAGCGGTAGAGGCCGCGCCCCTCAGGCGTCGCACCGAGGTTGAACTCGCGCACGCCGAGCGCCTCGCATTGCTGCATCACGGCTCGCAGCAACTCGCGCGCCATGCCGCGGCCGCGCAGCGCCTCGGCGGTGAACACATTGACGACGCGCGCCATCTGGCCGCCCGGATTGGCCCGTGTCGGCCCCCAGTCGAGCAGCACGGCGCCGGCACCGCCGACCACCACGCCATCCTGGATGGCAAGCCAGCCGATATAGCGCCCGGTCTCGATGCGTGGGGCCACCCAGGCTGCATAGCCCGGCTGTCGAGCCGCATCCTCCTCACGATAACAACCGTGCGCGGCCACCTGCTCGGCATCGCCGGCCCGCACCGGCCTCAAGCTCCAGCTCATCGACCTGCGTTGATCTGCTGGATCAGCGCCCGATGGCTGGGCAGGTCGGCCACGGCACGGTCGGCGAAGCGCTGGATCTTGGCGAAGAGCTTGCTCGCATCCTCTGTCTGCGGGAAGTTGCTGCGACCGGCACTGAGGTTGGTCGCGAAGCCCATGCCGTAGAGGATGTACTGGTAGTTGAAGAAGGCGAAGGTCTCGGTGTCGAGCACGAAATCGAAGCGGCCCGGCGGACGCAGCTTCCATTCCTCCAGCAGGCCGGCGAGGCGGTCGGGGATGGTGGCAGCGACGGCGTTGTCGCGCCAGAACGGCTCCTCGCGCTGGCTGATGCAGTAGTGCAGCTTCAGGAAGTTGATGATGTTCTCGAAGCGGGCCGTCATCAGCTCGTTGAAGCGCCGCGCCGGTGCATGGATGGGGCCGCTGTGCGGCAGCATCTCCGCGATCATGCCAACGGCCGCCTCGATGAGGACGAGGCCGGTGGCCTCCAGCGGCTCCAGGAAGCCGGCCGACAGGCCGACGGCGACGCAGTTCTTCACCCATTGCTGCTCGCGGTAGCCGGGCGTGAAAGGGATGCTGCGCATCGCCAGATCTTCATGACCGGCGCCGCAGTAGTCACGCAGGATGGCGGCAGCGCGGTCGTCGCTGACGTGGCTGCTGGAGTAGACGCAGCCGATGCCACGCGCGCCGTTCAGGCCGATCTCCCACAGCCAGCCCGCCTCGTGGGCGGTGGCGATGGTGGAGCTTTCCATGACGGCGTTGGCGTCCAGCGGCACCTTGCAGGCCAGGGCGCGATCGGCGAAGAGCTGGTGGCGCACGGATTTGAAGCTCGCGCCCATGGCCTTGCCGATCAGCTCGGCGCGAAAGCCCGTGCAGTCGATATACAGCTCGGCCTGGAAGCGCCCTTGCTGGGCGGTGTCCAGATGCGCGATGGCGCTGGCCGCGTCGAGGGCCACGTCGGTCACCGTGCCCTGCACATGCCTGACGCCGAGTTCGAGCGCACGCGCGGCCAGCAGCTTGGCGAGCTTGAGCGCGTCGAAGTGATAGGCGTAGTTCAGCGGCGCCGCATAGGGCGCCTCGCCGGCCCGCTTGGGCGCGCGGTGGGCTTCGGCCACGCGCACCTGCAGCGTCATGGCCTCGGCGAAGGGCAGGCGCCCGGCCTCGTCCTGCAGCAGCCAGTAGGGCACGAGGTTGAGATCTTCGGCGTAGAAGGGCGCCTCGAAGGGATGGAAGAACTGCTGGTGCTGGCCGGTGGTGGGCGTGCGCGCCCAGTCGACGAAGCGGATGCCCTGCTTCAGCGTGGCCGAGGTCTCGCGGATGAAGCGCGCCTCGTCGATGCCGAGGAACTGCAGCGTGCTGCGGATGGTGGGGAAGGTGCCCTCGCCGACGCCGACGCTGCTGATGTCGGGCGATTCCAGCACCGTCACTTCGAGATGGGGGCGCTCGGACAGCTTCAGGGCCTTGGCCAGGTAGGCGGCAGTCAGCCAGCCGGCCGTACCGCCGCCAACAATGAGGATGTGTCGCTTGTTCGTCATGTCAGTGCTTGAAGCATTCGGGCCGAGCGCTGGGCCGCTCCCGAGCCGGCCCGCGATGGCGATGTGCTTGCCGGTCGAACCGGCAAGCATCGCCGTCCCCTCGGGGGACCGGCCAAGGCGCGCCTTGGACGAGGGGTCTCAGGTTCTTCATGCGCGCGTGTACAGGTTCTTCAGCCACTGGTGGCCGGTCTGTTGCGCGCCGTGGCTCCAGTCTTCGTCTTCGTCGCTGGGCTGGGCGACATAGCCGGAGGGGTTGAGCAGCTTCACGCGGCCGGCGCGGAAGGCCGAGACGCGGTGGGTCACGAAGGTCAGGCCATGCTCCAGCGCCGTGGCGGCCAGCAGGCCGTCGCGGGTGTTGGCATAGGGCAGCTGGGCGCGACGGCGCACGACGGCCGCATCGACCGCCAGCACGCGGCCCTCGAAGGCCGGCATGACGCGCTCGTCGATCCACTCGCGCACCACCAGGCCGGCGGCGCGGTCCTTGCGGCCCAGGCGGGCGGCGGCGTTCTCGAGTTCCAGCAGGTTCAGCGCCGAGATGAAGAGCTTCTGCCGCGGCAGGCCGGCAGCCCAGGCGGCCAGGCCGGCGTCGGACTGGCCGGCCTTGGCCTTGCGCAGTTCCAGGACGATGCCGGTGTCGAGCAGGAACACTTCAGAAGGCCTTCCTGCAGACGCTGCGGCGGTGCTGCGTGAAATCCGAAGCCGCAAATGGCAACAGAACACAGCCACAGAGGCACTGAGACACAGAGAGACCTTCATCCCACGGCCTCTGTGCCTCTGTGCCTCTGTGGCTTTGTTTGGATTTCATTTCAGCCCAGGTTCTCGCGGTGATCCCAGGCGCCGTCGGCCGCGGCATCCGCAGCGTCGATGGCCACCACTCCGGGCATCGCCAGCAACTCCAGGATGCTCTCGCCCTCGCCGCTCAGGCGGCGGTACTCGCCAATGCTCATCAGCACATGGGTGGGCTGGCCACGGTCGGTGATGACGACGGGCTCCACCTGCGCCGCCCGCTTGGCGAGGCTGACATCGCGGTTGAACTCGCGGCTGGTGAGGAGCTTCATGGTCTGGAGAATGTACCTACGTACCTTCAATCGCGCAATCAGGATGTAGGTACATAGGCTCGGATCGGTTCGCCCCCATGGACACCGGAAAGCCGGCTGGCAAAGTGTTCTACGCGGTGAATGCGCTTTCACCAAAAACGGCAGACAACGCTGTACAAGATCGCGACGCGGTTCAGGACGGCGGCAGAAAAACGACGAGGAACAGCCATGGATTTCGACCTTCTTGCCATCCTGGGCGACGTGTTCGCCAAGCATGGGCCCGCGGCGGCGGCCGTCGCCAAGACTTATTCGCCGGCGGACTTCAGCATCCATTTCTTCCTGCAGCTGGCCCTCATCCTGCTGGCCTGCCGCGTCGTCGGCTGGGCCGGCCGCCGGTTCCTGGCCCAGCCCCAGGTCGTCGGCGAAATGATCGCGGGCGTCGTCCTCGGCCCCTCGCTGTTCGGCATGCTGGCTCCTGAGCTGCAGGCGGCCATCTTCCCCAAGGAGATGAAGAACGTCCTGTACTCGGGCTCGCAGCTCGGCGTCGGCCTCTATATGTTCCTGGTCGGCACGACGCTGCGCCTGGATCACTTCGCCACCAAGGCCAGGAGTGCCATGGGCGTGTCGGCGGCGGGCATCGCGGCGCCCTTCTTCATCGCCTTCCTGATCACGCCGCTGCTGCTGCAGGTGCCGGGGCTGTTCGCCGAGGGCATCTCGACGGCCAATGCCACGCTGTTCATGGGCGCCTGCATCGCGCTGACAGCCTTCCCCATGCTGGCCCGCATCATCAATGAGCGCGGCCTGGCCAACACCTCGCTCGGCACTCTGTCGCTGACGGCCGGCGCCTTCGACGACGCCGTGTCCTGGTGCGTGCTGGCCCTGGTGCTGGCCGCCTTCGGCGCAGGCCCGGGCGTGGCCGTGCTGGCCATCGGCGGCGGCGTGCTCTACGCCACCTTCATCGTGCTGTTCGGCCGCAAGCTGCTGGCGCCGCTGGGCCGCATCGTCGAGCGCGAAGGCGAGATGAGCATGACGGTGCTGGGCATCACGCTGGCCCTGTTCTGCCTGTCGGCCTTCATCATGGACGCCGTCGGCATCCACTCCATCTTCGGCGGCTTCATCCTCGGCGCCGTCATGCCGCGCGGCCTGTTCGCCGCCGAACTGAAGAAGAAGGTCGAGCCCCTGGCCGTCGTGCTGCTGCTGCCGATGTTCTTCACCTACTCGGGCCTGAACACCCGCCTGGACATGATCAATTCGGTGCAGCTGCTGCTGATCGCCCTGGGCGTGCTGGCCGCCTCGGTGCTGGCCAAGTTCGGCGCCTGCTACCTGGCGGCCCGCATGGCCGGCGAGGACAACCGCACGGCTCTCGGCATCGGTGCGCTGATGAACTCGCGCGGCCTGATGGAGCTCATCATCATCAACATCGGCCTGCAGAAGGGCATCATCGGCCCGGCCCTGTTCTCCATGCTGGTGCTGATGGCCGTCATCACGACCATGATGGCCAGCCCGGTGTTCGAGCTGGTCTATGGCAGGAAGGCGCGCGAGTCGGGCGAACTCGGCGCCGTGCCGGGCACACCGGTCAACCACGCCGCCTGACCCCGTTCTCCACGCCGCCGCAGTGAGGTGTCGGCGGCGTTTGCAAGGGGCGTGGCCGCCGGCCTGCCCCTGTTTTTTTGCTCTGGTCCGGCGTGATCCTTGCTGGATCTCGCGGATCCTGCCGAGGACTTGCTGCATGAGCGAGCTTGCATCAGGCGTCGTGGCGCCGGCCACCGTCAGCCAGCCCAGCCGGGCGCCACGCTACGGGTTGCGCCGCGGCGCCCTGGCCTGTGCCGGCGTCTTCATCATCATCGGCGTGCTGGGCTTTGCCTCCTACAACCTGGGCCTGTTGCTGCTGCTCGGCTCCTTCGGCTCCAGCGCGGTGATGCTCTTCACCTTCCCGGAGCTGGATTTCTCGCAGCCGCGCAGCCTCGTCGGCGGCCATGTCATCTGCACCGCGGTGGGCCTGGGCATGCTGGCCCTGTTCGGCCCGGGCTGGTGGTCGCTGGCCTCGGCCGCGGCAGCCTCGGTGGCGCTGATGATGCTGACGCGCACCCTGCACCCGCCCGCCGGCTCCAACCCCGTCATCGTCTTCCTGGTGGCACCGAAGTGGAGCTTCCTGTTCTTCCCGACGCTGTTCGGTGCGCTGACGATGGTCGTCGTCGCGGTGCTCTACCACCGCGCCTGCAAGCGGACCTATCCGGTCTACTGGCGCTGACGCAGGGCCAGCGGTCGCACCTGCTCGACAAGGGCGACCAGGAACTTGCCTGGCTCCTCGTGCGGCGCCAGATGCGCCGAATGCTCGAACCAGACCAGCTTCTTGCTCGGCGCCTTCAATCGGGCCAGCCAGGGCTCGATGACCGAAGAAGGCGTCGTCAGGTCGTGACGGCCGAGGAACATCAGCACTGGAAAGCGCGTGGCGCGGATCTGGGTGTGGTCGGCCCGCTTCATGTCGGGCAGCAGGGCCGGCACCGACAGCTGGCCGCCGGCGTCGATGGCCAGCCGGTCCTCGAAATCGTAGTACGGCGACAGCCGCACGGCTTGGAAGTAGAAGTCGGCGTTGTCGCGGTAGGCCGCCAGGCCACCCCAGGCCTGCACCCACTTGCGCGCGACATTGACCTTGGCAAACGGGATGTCGCCCTCGCCCGGATAGGGCGCGATCGCTTCCAGTTCGGCCAGGGCCGTCGCGTCCTTGCGGCGCCGCGCCTCGGCCTGCAGGCCTTCGTACTGGGCCTTCTCGTTGGCCTGCAGTTTCATCAGCGGCCCGACGCCGACATAGGCGCTGACCCACTCGGGTTTGGCCATCGCCGCATCCAGGCCGATGACATTGCCCCAGGAATGGCCGAGCAGCACGACGCGCTCGACGCCCAGGCGCTGGCGCACCAGGGCCATCAGCTCGACCAGGTCCTTGGCCATGCGCTCGCGCGTCAGCTCGGCCTTGTTGGCCGCCTCGCCGCCGGAGCGCAGGGTCTTGGCCGTGCCGCGCTGGTCCCATTGCACGACGGTGAAGAAGTCCTCCCAGCCGCGCTGGTAGGGCCAGCTGCGCCCCATCTCGGCCGCACCCGGGCCGCCATGCACATAGATCAACACCGGGTTGGCCTTGTCGGCACCACGGATGGTGATCCACTGCTTGAGCCCACCGAGATCGACGGCCTCGCTGACCTCGATGGCGTTGGGCGCGACCAGGCGCTGCTGATCGGCAATCAGGGGCCGCACGGCGATGTAGGCCGGTTCGGCGGGCGGCGGTGCAGCGGGAGCGTCAGCGGCCTGAGCCAGACCGACGAAAAGCAACAGCACGGCAGGCAGGAATTTGTCGATCATGGCGGCTGGGCGTTTGGACGGGCGGCGCACCATAGCACCCATGACCAGGCCGTAAGGGCCGCCCCGTCTCGACCGACTGCAACGCGATGAAAAACCTGTCCTGGCTTCTGCTTCCCGCCCTGCTGTCCGCCTGCGCCACCGGCATCACGCTGCCGCGCGAGCAGGCCTGGGTGGACGGCAGGCGCGTCGAATACGTGACGACGGACATCTCCGATGCGGCCATGGCCACGCAGGCCGGTATCAACCATGTGCCGCGCCTGGCCGGCGCCGTCGGCACGGGTTCGGCCTCGCTGACCGAGCGCGTCTACAAGTTTGCCGACGGCGCCCAGATCAGCATCTTTGCCTCCGGCCCGGCGGCCGTCGGTTCGGCCAGACCCGATCCCAACTACAGCCCCTTGTGGCGGCTGGTGCTGGTGCGCTGGAAGCCCGGCAAGACAGCGCACGAGCTGCGCTCGGAGGAAGCCCTGCTGGAAGCTCAGGCCTCGGGCGAGGTCGAGTTCGACGTGACGGGCATCGTCGTCAACTGCCCCATCACGCGCGGCGCGGACGGCGTTGCCTTGCGCGGCGTGCGCTGAATGCCCAGCAGCAGGGCCAGGCCCGGCACGCGGCGTGCGCCCAGATAGCCGAGCCCGCTGATCGCAAAGGTCAGAGCTATCAGCAGCAGGGCCTCCAGGCCCCAGGCCAGGCCGAGCGGCTTCAGCGCCTGTGTCAGCACGACGATGACGCTCTGGTGCAGGATGTAGAGGCAGAACACCGCCTTGCTGGCCTCGCGCAGCAGCGGCGATTCGCGGGTGAAGGCCCGTTGGGCCCAGCCGCAGCAGGCCACGATGGCCCACCAGGTCAACGAGCCGCGCAGCGTGCGGGCGGCGACGACCACGGCCTCAGGCGGCTCGTTGCTGGCGTAGTGCTGGGCATAGACCAGCAGCACGGCCCAGATGGCCAGCGACAGGCCCAGGGCAGCCCAGCGCAGCCGCAATGCCGCGGTCCAGAACCCGGCCGCCAGCGGCGTGCGGCTGGCCCAGCCGATGGCGAACAGCCAGCCGTATTGCAGATGGTTGTAAAGGTCATGCACCAGGTCATGCTCGATGGGAAACAGCGGCTTGATGAAGATGCGCATCAGCGCCAGCGGCACGGCGGGCAGCAGCAGCCAGGCCCAGGCCGGCAGGCGCAATTCCCCGGGGATGCGGATGAAGCGTGCCGCCAGCGCGCCGAGCACCGCATACAGCCACAGATAGGGCAGGAACCACAGATGGTTCCAGGTCGGCACGTCCATGCAGTCGTTGCCGCGGCAGTATTTGCCGCCATGCAGATAGGCCTGCCAGAAGTCGAGATAGCCGCCGTCGCCGGGCAGCTGGGCCGGAACCTTGGTCAGCACCTCGAAATACGCCTGGGGCGTGACGATGACGGCCATGCCGAAGATCAGCGGCAACAGCAGGCGCAGCGATCGGTCTTTCAGCGTGCCGAGCGCTCCACGCTTGGCGAACAGGCCCTGGCAGGCCGCGCCGGCGATCAGGAAGAGCAAGCCCAGACGCCACGGCGAGCTGAGCTGCATGAAGGGCTCGAGGGCCGTGCTGGCCGCCGCGCTCTTCACATGCCAGTCCCAGGTCACGTAGTACATGCCGACGTGATACGGGATCAGCAGCGCGAAGGCGGCGACGCGCAGGCCGTCGAGGAACGGCAGGCGTGAGGTGGTGGTGGTGTTCATGGCCGCCAGCTTCGCGGCACGGCCCTCACGGTGCGAGAGCGGCGGGGCGAGTGGCGGTGTTTATGGGGCGAATGCGTCCAGCGCCGCGCGGTAGCCGCGCGACACGCGCAGCGTCTCGCCGCCGTTCAAGGTCAACACCGCCTCGCCGCTGCCCAGTCTTTCGATGCGCTTCACATGGGCCATGTTGACGGCATGGCTGCGGTGCACGCGCAGGAAACGCGCGGCCCAGCCCGAGCGAGCCAGCGCGTCGGCCAACGTGGCGCGCTCCAGCAGGCAGCGCGGCGGCAGGTGCAGCTCGATGTAGTTGTCGGCGGCCGAGATCCAGTGCACGTGGGCAAGCTGGATGCGCTCGCCGTCCACCCACCATTCGCCGACGGGTGCCGCGGGCTGGACCAGCCGCTCGCGCACCCGCTGCAGCGCGGCGGACAGGCGCTCGGCCGTGTAGGGCTTGAGCAGATAGTCCAGGGCGGCCAGCTCGAAGGCCGCCAGTGCATGCTCGGCATGGGCCGTCGAGAAGATGACGCAGCGCACCCCGGCCTCGCGCAGCGCGGCGGCCAGCTGAACGCCGTTGCCACCCGGCATCTCGATGTCGAGCAGGGCCAGATCGGGCGGCGCCGCCAGGCCGCGCACCAGGGCCAGCGCCGCGGGCGCATCGGGCGCCTCCATCAGCTCGGCCACATCGGTCTCGGCCGCCAGCAGGCGGCGCAGCTTGGCGCGCGCGGCGGGCTCGTCGTCGACGATCAGCACACGCATGGGAGCTCCAGGTCCAGCGCCATGCCCGGGCCGCTCGGCCCGAACTCGACACGCGCGGCCTCGCCATAGCGCGCCGCCAGCCGCTCGCGCAGATTGCGCAGGCCAAAGCCGCCGTCGGGATCGGGCGGCGACTCGGGCACCGGTGTGTCGCCCTGGTTGCTGACGATGAGCTTCAGCCGTTCGCCCACGCGCTCGGCCCGCACGCTGACGGTGACCCGCCCACGATGCCGCGCCACGTCGTGCTTGACCGCGTTCTCCACCGGCGCCAGCAGCAGGAGGGCCGGCACCCGGCATTCAGCGGCGGCCGCATCGGCATCGATCTGCACGACCAGGCGCTCCCGTCCGAAGCGGGCCTGCATCAGCGCCAGAAAAGGCTGCACCAGGGCCAGCTCTTCGCGCACCGTGTGCTCGACGCGCTGCTGGGCCGCCAGGGTCTGGCGCAGCAGGTCGGCCAGCTGGCAGAGCAGCCGGTCGGCCCGCGCCACGTCCTCGTACATGACGGAGGAAATCAGGTTCAGCGTGTTGAAGAGGAAGTGGGGCTGCACCTGGTCGGCCAGGCGGGCGAGGCGCACCTCGGCCAGCTCGCGTCGCGCGCGGTCCAGCTCCTGGGAACGCGCAGCGGCCGCCTGGGCCATCCAGACGCCGCGCGAGATCAGGCAGAAGCTCAGGTAGCTGACCGCGTCCTTGCCGCCCTCGAAGACCAGCACCGTGCTCAGGTCGTCGGGGTGGTAGCCGACACCGGCGAGGGCGTAGACGAGAAAGCGCAGGCCGAACATGCCGCCGACATGCAGCAGGCTGAAGGCCGGCAGCGCCACGGCATGGGCCGCAAGCTGGCGCGGCCAGGGGCGGCCGCGCAGCCCACCCACCAGGGCATGCAGGCCCAGCACCAGCACGCCGATGACGACGATGGAACTGAACTCCCAGAGGAAGGGCTCCCAGGGCCGCGTGCCGCCCGAGACCCGGTAGGCCTGCAGGGCCGAGACACTGAGCAGCAGGCCGATGACGGCCAGCACGGCGAAATACGGCAGGCGCCAGCGGCGCGGCAGGATGTCAGACATGGCGGCAGCGTAGCGGGCTTTGCCGCTGCGCCGCCGCCATCCGCCCCGTCAGGCCGGCGTTTCGCCCCTTCGCGTCAGGGCGCGTCGTAGGTCGCGGCAATGCTCACGCCGCTATAGCTGCGCGAGTCCTTGGAAGACAGCACGACGTAGTACCAGTCGGACGACGCAGGCTGGCTGAGGCTGACGCTCTGTGCCGTGCCGGTCTGCGCCGAGCGGGCCAGGTACTGGCTCGCGGTGGGCCAGCGGCCGTAGTCCACCGACAGGGCCACGTCGCCGCTGCCGCCGCTGGTGGCGATGCGCACATTCTTCGCACCCGTCGGCAGGCGCAGGTAGAGGTAATTGACCGTGCCGGCGGGCAGGGCGATGGCGCAGTTGCGGCCGAGATAGCGCGGGTCGCCGCTGCAGGTGGGCAGGGTGGGATCGGTCGGCAGCGGCGGCTGGCCTGCCGTCGTGACATTGGCAACCCAGCTGGTGAACTCGGCGTCATAGCCCGTGCCGATGGCCTGCATGCGCGCCTGGTAGCCGGCGTAATCACCCTGGCGGAACAGGGCGAGGTTGGCGTCCACGTCGCTGCGGTGGCGCTCGATCATGAAGCGCGTGGCCATATAGCCCCAGCGGTAGGCGCGGTTGACGTAGTCGGCCATCTCGTAGGTGTTGCCGAAGATGTCGCTGAGCTTGTACTGGGCCGTGCGCGCGGCGTCGATGGCGGCCTGGTTGTTGTTGCCCAGCGAGATGTACTCGGCAATGCCTTCGATCCACCAGACCGTGGGCTTGGACGTGCCCAGCGCGAAGTCGCCGGCCATGTCGAAGCGGCCGTCGATGTAGTGGATGTACTCGTGCTTCAGGTTCCAGATCTGGAAGTCGGGCAGCCAGGTGGCCTTGTAGGCGACGAAGCGGGCCTGGTTGGCCGCGTCGGCCGGGTTGCCCTCGAGGTACATGCCGCCGTTGTCGGTGCTGATGCCGTAGATCAGCGAGGCGTACTTCTGGTAGTTGGCGTAGTCGTCGAACACCACCACCTCCAGCGCGCTGTTGTTGTCGTTGGCGACGGGCAAGCGCCGCGTCTTGAGCATGGTGTGCGCATAGGTCTCCTCGGCGGCCAGCTGGCTGCAGGTGTCGGAGAACTGCGCGGCGGTCAGGGCCTGGGCACGCACGCGGATCGTGCTGCTGCAGCTCTGCGAGAACTTCAGCACCGCGTTGGCCAGTGTCGTCTGGTAGTTGCAGGTGCCGTAGCTGGCGCAGTTGGCGCTGTCGTAGTAGCTGACGGCTTCGGCCGCGGCGGCCCACAGCGAGACGGTGCCGTCGCTGGGCCTGCTGTTGGCCAGCGTGTCGCGGATCTCCTGGCTGACGGTCGGCAGCAGCGCCGGGTACTGGCCGTAGCGGAAGGCCTCGCGCAGCGTGTCGTTGAGCTGGTAGTTGTTGACCGTGTCGATCAGGGCCGTGCGGTTGCCGCGCACGAAGCCGTACAGCGCCTGGGTGGTGCTGGGGTCGTTCTGCAGCACGGCCGCGGCGCCGTCGCGCCAGTGCACGTAGTACATGACCGTCAGCGCGCCGGTGAAGCCGGCGGCCGCGGTGCGCTCGGCCAGCGGCTGCACGGCATTGGGGTTGGCCGCCGTGTTGGTGAAGCGCGTGACCAGGCTGCGCATGCGGGGCATGTAGTACAGCTCGTCGTACTGGTTGGTGATCAGCGTCATCACCTCGCCGGCCGTCGTGTAGCCGGGGGTGTTGGCGCGCATCAGTCGGCCGCTGTCGAGCAGGCCGCTGATGGCGGTACGCGTGACGTCGCGCACCGTGGCCGGCGGCGTCGGGCCGTTGTTGCCGCCCGCCACGTAGTAGCCGGCGCGCAGATAGAGCGTCAGGTTGACGAGGCGGATGTTGGTGGCGTCATAGCTGGCAGCTTCCTGCGCGAAGCGCTGGGCCACGGCCGTGACGTTGGCGGCGCTGAACACACTGGCCGCGCGCGTGCCGCTCAGAGAGAACAGGCCGTAGTGGCAGTCGAAGGCCGGCAGGTTGGCGATGTAGTCGGCCAGGGCGCTGCCCTGCAGGCCGGCCAGCACATTCATGTCCTCGCAGGGCCGAGTGGTCGCCGCGGTGGCAGCCAGCGCCTTCACACGCAGGGTGGTCGGTTTGGCGGCATCGCGCGGCGAGGTCTGCAACCGGTACTGCGCCTGCTCGGCCGAGGGCGGCAGTTCGCTGCGCTGGCTGGGGCGCGGCGCCTGCTGCTTGGGGTTTTCGTGGGCGGCGGCCAGCGTGGCCAGCGCGCCCAGCGCCAGGCTCGTGGCCAGGCGGTGCAAGGTCTTCATGGGTGTCTCCTGAGTTGCGCCGTCGCCGGTGATGAGGCGATGCAGCGGGGGAGCAAGTTAGGCGCAGCCCGGATTCAGGTCTTGTGCGATTTCGCTGCGATCGGCGAGTTGCGAAGCGCGTCGTCGGCGAGGCTCCGGCGCCGGCCTCATGGGAGCGGCGCGGGTTGTCCCGGACCGGGTTGGCCCCAGGCGCGCCTCAGAGGGCGCGGATACAAGGCGTCACGCCTCGGGGCGGATATCGCGCACCCAGCGACGGAAGGCCAGCGGTGTGAGGCCGGTCAGCGCGCGGAACTGCTTGGTCAGCGCGCTCTGGTCGCAGAAGCCGCAGTCCAGCGCGATGTCGCTGATGCGCCGGTCGCTGGCCTGCAGCAGCCGCGCCGCGGCGTCGATGCGCAGCTTGGTGAGGTACTGGTTGGGGCTGAGGCGGAAGATCTTCTTCATGCGCCGCTCGAACTGCGCGACGTTCAGGCCGGCCTGATCGGCCAGCATCTCGACGCCGAGCGGCTCGGCATGCCGCGCCAGCATCAGATCCACGACGGCGGCCATGCGTGCATCCACCATGCCGGAGCGGCTGGGCTCCTCCAGGTCGCGCGACAGGCAGGCCAGGCCGATGATGCAGCCGGCCCGGTCATGCAGCGGCAGCTTGGTGCTGAGGCACCAGCCGGGTTCGCGGTTGGGGAACAAGGTCAGGTCGAGGTTGTCCAGCACGGGCTCGCCGGTGCGAAACAGCAGTTCGTCCTGTGCCATGTAGCGCTCGGCCATGTGGGCCGGGAACAGCTGCCGCGCGGTGCGGCCGATGGCATCGCCCTGGTGCACCAGGCCGCAGCGCTCGGCGCAGGCCTGGGAGATGGAGACGTAGCGGCCACTGCGGTCCTTGATGGAGAAGACCATGTCGGGCTGACGGTCGAACAGGGCCTCAACCCAGGGCAGGGGCTGGGCCAGTTCACGCAGGAACTGCTGGCGCCAGTGGGCAACACTGGACTCGGACGGGGGCGCGTCGGTGCAGATCAAGGTGGGGCGGCACGGAGTGGGCGCGCAGTTTGTCGCGGCACCTTGCCCCCAGCCAGCCCCTGTCCGGGCGACGCATCAATCCGGATTGCGCGCCGGGCGACATTCGTCGCAGCTAGCGCTTGGGCTTCTGATCACCCGCACCGTGCTCGCCACCCTTGACCATGCCGCCGCGACGGTCGGCATCCAGCCCCGGCGTGGCACGCAGATCGGTGTCCACCTGGCCCTGCTTCAGATCGCGCGCCGCGCGGTGCACCTGCGCATCGGGCTTGTCATTGGTCGCGTTGTTCTGCTGGTCTCGCTCATGCGGCAACGAGGGCTTGCCCTCGGGCCGGGCGGCGTCGGGGTTGATGGCCTTGCTCATCGCTTGGCGTGGCTCTTGCCAGCCTCTTCGGCGTCGCGCATCTCGCGGGCTTCGTCGATGCTGTGAGGTGCCGCATCGCGGGCAGCGGGCTCAACGGCACCACTTTTCACGAACTTCTCGGTGGACTCGCGATGGCGGCGGGCGGCGTCGTAATTGCCTTCTCCCTGTAGGCCGTCGCCTGGAGTGGGGGTCTTGACGGTGGACTTCATCGCGGTCTCCTGAATCGAATGGGCTGGCTACAACTTTGGTCGCCGCCCCGCCGGAGCGCGGTCGTCCACGCCGCCGTTGGCTTGTCGGTCCAGGCCGACAGCGTGATGCGGCGGCGCGCCGTCCTACATGGCGCGGTGTCGGCGTCCGGGACGCGAAAACGCAGCAGGCACAGAGCATGAGGCGTCATGTCCCATGCCCTCGCCTCCTCTCTGCCACCGTCCGGCGCTGCCGGCACGGGTGAGGCGCGCTGGGAGGGCGAGGGACAGCAGTGGCGGCTGGTGCTGTCGGGCGACCTGACCGGCGCGGACCTGCCCAAGCCGCCCGCCGCGTTGCCGGTCGCCCAGGGCACCCAGCTCGGCTTCGACAGCACGGCCCTGTCGCATTGGCAGCCGCCGCTGGCCGGCGCGCTGTGGCAGCTGCTGGCACCGCTGGCGCGCGGCGGCGTGAAGCTCGATCTCGACGGCCTGCCACGTGGCCTGCAGCCGCTGCTCAAGCTCAGCCTGCCGCACGGCGAGGTGCAGAAGAAAAAGGACGAGGCCGCAGATGACGAGGAAGCGCCTGACCCCGAGTGGCGCAAGACCCTGGTCTTCATCGGCGACACCCTGGCCGCCGTCGGCCGGCTGGCGCGCGGCCGCAGCGCCATGCGCCTCAGCGACTGGCTTTGGCAGATCGAACAGACCGGCCCGCGCAGCTTGCCCATCGTGCTGCTGGTCAGCAGCCTGGTGGGGCTGATCGTGGCCTATATGGGCGCCGAGCAGCTGCAGCGCTTCGGCGCGCAGAGCTTCATCGCCAACCTCGTCACCATCGGCGTCGTGCGCGAGATCGCCGCCCTGGTCGTCGGCATCGTGCTGGCGGGGCGCGTCGGCGCGGCCTTCGCGGCCCAGATCGGCAGCATGCGTGCCGGCGAGGAAATCGATGCGCTGACGACGCTGGGCGTGGACCCGGTCGAGCATCTGGTCCTGCCGCGCATGCTGGCCCTGCTCGTCACCGGGCCGCTGCTGACGCTGTGCGCGGGCATCGCCGGCCTCGCGGTGGGCTGTGCCGTAGCGGTCGGCCTCTACGACGTGCCCGCCGCCGCCTATCTGGCCACCACGCGCAACGCGCTGGAGGGTTGGGACCTCTTCGTCGGCCTGCTCAAGGGCAGCGTTTATGCGGTGCTGGTGGCGCTGGCCGGCTGCCGCCAGGGCCTGAACGCCGGCCGCAGCGCCCAGGCCGTGGGCGAGGCGACGACGGCAGCCGTCGTGCAGGCCATCGTCTGGATGGTGATCGCGGCATCTGCACTCACCGTCATCTTTCAGAGATTGGATGTGTGATGGCCGACGAGGTGTTGATGAAGGTCGAGAACCTCAGCCTGCATGCTGGCGGCAAGGAGCTGCAGCACGGCCTGAACTTCGAGGTCAAAGCCGGCGAGGTGCTGGCCATCGTCGGTGCCAGCGGCTGCGGCAAGAGCACGCTGCTGCGCCACATGATCGGGCTGCAGACGCCCAAGGTCGGCCGCGTGCTGTGGACCGCCGGCGGCGAGGAGCGCGATGTGCATGGCGACGACCCGCCGCGGCGCGAGATCGGCGTGGCCTTCCAGGCCGGCGCGCTGTGGAGCAGCATGACCGTCGGCGAGAACCTGATGCTGCCGCTGGAGCTCTACACCGAGCAGGCCGAGGCCGAGCGCGAGCGCAATGCGCGCTTCAAGCTGGCTCTGGCGGGGCTGGACGATCCCGCCACCTTTGATGCCGAGCCGTCGGCGCTGTCGGGCGGCATGCGCAAGCGCGCGGCCATCGCCCGCGCCCTGATGCTGGACCCGCCGCTGCTGTGCCTGGACGAGCCTTCGGCCGGCCTGGACCCGCTGACCTCTGCGCGGCTGGATGACCTCATCAAGAAGCTCAAGGATGAGATGGGGCGGGCCATCGTCCTCGTCACCCACGAGCTGGACAGCCTGTTCGCCGTGGCCGACCGCGTGCTCTTCCTCGACGTCGAGGCGCACACGGCGACGGCCCTCGGCCCGCCCGCGGAGCTGCGCGACCATGGGCCGGACGCGGTACGTGAGTTCCTGACACGGGGCCAGGCAGACAACAGGAAGGCCGCATGAGCAGCAGCAAGCGCCGCCGCGCCAATCCCTTCGTCATCGGCGCCTTCGTCGTCGGCGCGCTGGCCATCCTCGTCGCCGGCCTGATCCTGCTGCCGGGCCAGCACTGGTTCAAGCAGCCGCAGCGCGTGGTCATGTTCTTCAGCGGCTCCGTGTTCGGCCTGCAGAAGGGCGCGCCCGTCGTGTTCCGCGGCGTGCATGTGGGCGACGTGACCGAGATCCGCGTCTACTACGACAGCAAGACCGACAGCTTCGCCATCCCCGTCGTCGCCGAGCTCGATGACGACGCGGTGCGCAACCTCGACGGCCATCGCTCGCATGGCGACATCGCCCATGCGTTGCCGACGCTGATCGAGCGCGGCCTGACGGCCCAGCTCGGCACCCAGAGCCTGGTGACCGGACAGCTCTACGTCGACCTGGACATCCGCGCCAAGCCCAAGGGCGTGCTGCACGGCGGCTACCGCGGCGACGCGACCGAGATCCCGACCAGCGCCACCGTCTTCCAGGCCCTGAAGAACCAACTCGAGAGCGTGGACCTGCGCAAGATCCTCGACGACCTCAGCCAGATCGCGAGCTCGGCGCGCACGCTGATCGCCTCGCCCGAACTGAAGCAGGGCATGCAGGACTTCGCCGCCACGGCCAGCCATGCGCGCAAGCTCGCGGCCCAACTCGAGCAGCGCGCCGCGCCGCTGACGCGTGGTGCCGAGCGCGCCATGGCCAGTGTCGACCGCGCCGGCGACAAGGTCTCGACCGCGGCCGACAAGCTCGGCGCCGGTGCCGACAAGGCCAATGTGCTGCTCGACCCCAAGGGCCCACTGGTGCCTGACCTGCAGAAGACGCTGGGCGAGTTGCAGCGCGCCAGCGCCTCGCTGCGCGAGGCCGCTGATGGCGACGGTCCGCTGCTGCAGCAGACCGAACGCACGATGCGCGACCTGTCGCAGGCGGCACGAGCCTTGCGCCAGCTCGCCGCCACGCTGGACGCACAGCCCGAAGCGCTGCTGCGCGGCCGCAAGCCCGACACCGCACCCGCCCCGGAGGCCGCACGATGAAGACCCTGCCCCTCATGCGTCGCGACCTGCTGGTGCTGGCCGCAGCTGCTCTGACCGGCTGCGCCACGCGCGACACGCCGCCGCGCCGTCTCTATGGCCTGACCGGCGCGCCGGCGCTGCCGCCCGACACCAAGCCCGGCCAGGACAACCGTGCCTGGGTGCTGAGCCCGCAGATCGCCCTGCCCGAGTTGCTGGACCGCGACGAGATCCTGGTCGCCGAAGGCAGCGCCGGGCTGCGGCCCTGGCCCGAGGCGCGCTGGGCCGAACCGCTGCGCGAGGCCCTGCCGCGGCTGCTGGCCGACGATCTCGGGCGGCTGCGCCAGCCTTACCCGGTCACGCTGGCGACGGTGCAGAACCCGGACGCCGAATCGCTGCGTCTGCTGGTCCAGGTGGACGAATGGCTGGCCCGCCCCGACGGCGCCGGCCTGATGCTGACGCTGCGCGCACGCTGGCGCTGGGCCGCCCTGCATGCACCGGCGGGCACGGCCCTGCCTGCCGCCGGCTCGGCCGAGCTGGCCCTGCCCTGCGCCGCCCACGCAGATGCGCTGGCCGACGCCCACCGCCGCAGCATCGTGCAGCTGGCCGCGCGCATCGTCGCGACCTCGTGACATGCGACACGCACTCGCCCCGGGGGCTTCAGGCAGACCCTGAGCGGCCGCTCCGGATGGCGCTGGAACAATTGCGTCTGCAGGGGCGGCTGCCTCGCTGACAAAAGAAACCGCGCCCGGGCCGCCCGAGGGCGCCAAGGGAGTGCGTGATGTTCAAGTCCTGGATCCTTCTGCTGGCATTGCTGCTCGGCGGACCCTATGTGATGTTCAGCGGCGCCAGCGATGCGCGCGACATCAAGCGGCTGCAGGCCAATGGCCGCGAGGCCGTCGCCGGCGTGGAGAGCATCGAGTGGCGCAAGAAGCGCAGCGGCTCGGAAAGCGGCTTCCGCGGTCACATCGTCTTCAAGACCGAAGCCGGCGACGTGGTGCGCGGCGAGATCAGTCTGCCGCAACAGCTGGGCCAGGCCATGAAGGACGGCAAGGCCGAACCCCTGGTGAAGGTGCGCTACCTGCCCAGCGACACCAGCGTCGTGCGCATGGCCGACATGCAGGACAACACCAGCGAGATGCGCTGGGTGGGCGGCATCATGTTCCTGGCCGGCCTGGCCTTGCTGTGGTGGCGACTGCGCAGCCGCCCGGCACCGGCCGCCGCGCCGGCCTGACGCACAGGGGCCGGCAACGTCGGCCCTGCATCTGCATCACTGCGATGCGGTCAGACGGGCTGCAAACGCCTTGTGCACGCCCAGCAGCGCCGCGGCGCGCTGGGTCTGCACCTGGATCAACGCATCGGCCGCCGCGAGGCGGTCCTGCTCGGCCTGAAGCAAGGCATAGAAGTCGGTCACGCCGGCGTCGAAGCGCTTCAACGCCAGTTCGCGGGCACGCACTGTCGCCTCCGCGGCCGCGGCCTGGGCCGTGGCCTGCAGCTCGGTCTCGCGCAGCGTCGACAAGCTGCCCTGGGCGTCCTGCAGCGCAACCAGCTGAGCCTGCTCGGCATTCGCGACCGCTGCTTCATAGCCGGCGCGGGCTGCGCTTTCCTCGGCCTTGCGGGCGCCGAAGTCGAGGAAGTTCCAGTTCAGCGCCGCGGCGATGCTGTGGACCTGCGTGCCGCTCTTGAACAGGTCGGAGGCAGCACCGGCGCTCCAGCCGATCTGGCCCGTCAGCCCGATGCTGGGCCAGCGCGCGGCCCAGGCGACATGGACACGTGACGCCGCGGCCTGGGCGCGCGCGGCCGCGGCCTTCACGTCGGGGCGTGCGCTGAGCAGGCCGGCTGGGTCCGGCAGCGTGCCCAGGCTGACGAGGCGGGGCTCGGGCATGGCGGGCAGTGGGTCGCTGTCGGCCTTGTCGCAATCGGCCGGCGGCTGGCCACGCAAGACATCCAGCTGCAGGCGCGTCAGGCAAGCGGCGTTGCGCAGCGCAGGCACGCTGGCCGAGGTCTGGGCGACGAGGGCTTCGGCGCGGGCCTGGTCGAGTGCCGTGCCGCGGCCGGCGCCGACGCGGGCCTTGACGAGGTCGAGCAGCTGGTTCTGCACGACCAGGGTTTCCTTGGCCAGTTGCAGACGATGGCCGAGGCCGATGAGCTGGGTCTGCAGGTTGAGTGCGGTGCCTGCCAGGCTGAGCTGGGCGGCGTCGCGGTCCAGCGCGGCGCCCTGCGCGTCGTAGCCGGCGGCCTGGGCATTGGCCGCGGCGCGGCCCCACAGGTCGACCTCCCAGGCAGCCGTCGCATTGACGCCGTAGCTGGTGAAGTTGTTGAACTGGCCCTGGTCGTTGGGCGCGCGCTGGCGGCTGGCGCTGGCGCCGAGGCCGACCGTGGGCAGCCGCTGGGCGCCCGCCGCTGTCGCCAGGGCCTCGGCCTGCTTGAGCCGTGCGGCCGAGGCGCGCAGGTCGCGGTTGTTGGCCAGCACCTCGTCGACGACGCGCTGCAATTGCGCGCTGTCGACAAAGGCCTGCGTCATCGTGGCGGCGCCGGGATTGGAAGGCGGCAGCTGGGCGAACCTTTCAGGAGCCAGCTTGGCGGGGCCCTGCGACAGGCCGGGTGCGGCACAGCCGACGAGGGCCGCCAGGGCGATGGGAGTCAGGCGGGCGAGCATTTCAGTGGCCCTCCTTCTTGGTAGGTTCATCGTCGATGCCAGGGTGGAAGGCATGGGCCGAGGCATCGATCTGCGCGCGCACCTGGGCCGCGCGGGCACGCCGCTTCTCGGTGCTGGCGCGCAGCAGGCTGTAGAAGACCGGCGTCAGGAAGATGCCGAAGAAGGTCACGCCCAGCATGCCGGCGAACACGGCGATGCCCATGGCGCGGCGCATCTCGCTGCCGGCACCGCTGCCCAGGATCAGCGGGATGACGCCGGCGCAGAAGGCGATGGACGTCATCAGGATGGGGCGCAGCCGCAGGCGGCAGGCCTCGATGACGGCGTCGTAGATGGACTTGCCCTGCTCCTCCAGCTCCTTGGCGAACTCGACGATCAGGATGGCGTTCTTGCACGCCAGGCCGACCAGCACGACCAGGGCCACCTGGGTGAAGATGTTCAGGTCCCCCGCCTGCCCGAACGGTGGGAAGTGCGACAGCCACACCCCGAACAGCGCCGACAGGATGCACATCGGCACGATCAGGATGATGGCCAGCGGCAGGCTCCAGCTCTCGTACTGGGCGGCCAGCACGAGGATGACGAGCAGCACCGAGAAGGCCAGCACGGCCGCCAGCGTGGGCACCTGCACGTTGAGCACCGGCACGGTCACGCTGCGGGTCAGGCGGTCCTGGTAGCTGAGCTCGGTGAACTCATAGCCGAAGCCGCGCGGCAGCGTCTTCAGCAGGTTCTCGATTTCGGCCTCGGCCTGGCCCGACGAGAAGCCGGGCTTGGGCGCGCCGTTGATGTCGGCAGACGGGAAGCCGTTGTAGCGCGTCACGCGCGTCGGGCCGAAGGTGGGCTCGACGCTCATGAGTGATCCCAGCGGCACCATCTCGCCGGCATCGTTGCGGGTCTTCAGCTGTGTGATGTCCTCGGCCTTGGCGCGGAAGGGCGCGTCGGCCTGCACGATGACCTGGTAGGTCTTGCCGAACTTGGTGAAGTCGTTGACGTACAGCGACCCCAGGTTGATCTGCAGCGTGTCATAGATGGAGGCCAGCGGCACGCCCATCTGCTTGGCCTTGGTGCGGTCGACGTTGGCGAACAGCTGCGGCACGTTGATGTCGTAGTTGGAATACGGCGTGCCGATGGAGGTGTTCTGGTTGCCGTAGACCTGGCCCAGCGTGCCCCAGACCGCGCCGTACAGGGCCTGCTCGCCCTGGCTGCTGCGGTCCTGCACCTGCACCTTGAAGCCGCCGGCAATGCCCAGGCCGTCGACCGGCGGCGGCGGCACGACGAACATGCGCGCGCCCTGGATCTGCTGGATGGCGCCGTTGACCTTGCCAAGGATGGCTTCCTTGCTCAGGTCGCGCGACGTGCGCTTCTCGAAGTCCTCCAGGCCGAAGAAGACGATGCCTTCGTTGGGTGCGGCCGAGAAGCCGGCGCCCGACAGGCCGGGGAAGGCCACCGAGTCCTTGATGCCGGGCACCTTGAGCGCAATCTCGCTCATGCGGCGGATGACCTCCTCGGTGCGGTCCAGACTCGCGCCGGCCGGCAGCTGGGCGATGCCGATCAGGTACTGCTTGTCCGGCGCAGGCACGAAGCCGCTGGGGATGCGCGACATCAGCAGAGCCGTGGCGCCGAGCAGCAGCGCGTAGACGATCAGGGCGACCGACTTGCGCTTCAGGATGCCGGTGACGCCGCGGCCGTAGTCCTCGGAGCGGCGGTGGAAGAAGCGGTTGAACCAGTGGAAGAAGCGGCCGAAGACCTTGTCCATGCCGCGCATCAGCGCGTCCTTGGGCGCGTCATGCGGACGCAGCAGGATGGCCGCCAGGGCCGGTGACAGGGTCAGCGAGTTGAAGGCCGAGATCACCGTCGAGATGGCGATGGTGACGGCGAACTGCTTGTAGAACTGGCCCGACAGGCCCGGCACCAGCGTCAGCGGGATGAACACCGCGCACAGCACCAGGGCGATGGCGATGATGGGGCCCGAGACCTCCTGCATGGCCTTGACGGTCGCCGCATGCGGCGTCAAACCATCCTGGATGTTGCGCTCGACGTTCTCGACCACCACGATGGCATCGTCCACCACGATGCCGATGGCCAGCACCAGGCCGAACAGCGTCAGCGTGTTGATGGAGAAGCCCAGCAACAGCAGCACGGCAAAGGTGCCGACGATGGACACCGGCACGGCCACCAGCGGGATGATGGAGGCGCGCCAGGTCTGCAGGAAGATGATGACGACGAGCACGACCAGGCCGACGGCCTCGAACAGCGTGTGCACGACCTTCTCGATGGAGGTCTGCACGAAGCGCGTCGGGTCGTAGACGATGTCGTAGTCCACGCCCTTGGGAAAGCTGGGCTTCAGGCGCTCCATCGTCTTGCGGACGTTGTCCGAGATGGCCAGGGCGTTGGAACCCGGCGCCTGGAAGACGGCGATGGCCGCGGCTTCCTTGTTGTTCAGCAGACTGCGCAGCGCATAGGTGTTGGCGCTGATCTCGACGCGGCCGAGGTCCTTGACGCGCACCATGGCGCCGGTCTTGGGCTCGCTGCGCACGATGATGTTGCCGAACTCCTCCTCGGTGGCCAGACGCCCCTGGGCATTGATGGACAGCTGGAAGTCGGTGCCCTTGGGCGACGGCGAGGCGCCGAGCACGCCGGCTGCGACCTGGGTGTTCTGCTCGCGGATCGCACCCACGACTTCACCGGCCGTCAGGTTGCGGGCGGCCAGCTTCTGCGGGTCCAGCCAGATGCGCATGGCGTAGTCGCCGGCACCGAAGCTCAGCACCGAGCCCATGCCGGGCACGCGCAGCAGGTCGTCACGCACGTTCAGCGTGCCGTAGTTGCGCAGATAGAGGGCGTCGCGCGAGTTGTCCGGGCTGACCAGGTGGACCACCATGGTCAGGTTGGACGCGGCCTTCTCGGTCGTCACGCCGATCTGGCGCACGATGTCGGGCAGGCGCGGCAGCGCGCGGTTGATGCGGTTCTGCACCGCCGTCTCGGCGGCTTCCGGATGCGTGCCGATCTTGAAGGTGACCGTCAGCGTCATGCCGCCGTCGCCGGTGGCCTGGCTGTCGAAATACAGCACGTTCTCGAGGCCGTTGATCTGCTCTTCCAGCGGCGTGGCCACCGTCTCGGCGATGACGCGCGGGTTGGCGCCCGGGTACTGGGCGCGCACGACGACCTGGGGCGGTGCGACCTCGGGGTATTCCGAGATCGGCAGCAGCGGGATGGCCAGCGCACCGATCAGGAAGATGAAGAGGGACAACACGGTCGCGAAGCGCGGCCGGTCGATGAAGAAGCGTGAGATGTCCATGGGCTACCGCCTTGGGATTACTTCGAGGCGGCCGAAGCGGGAGCAGAAGCCGGAGCGGGCGCGGGTGCAGCACCGGGCTGGCCCGGAGGCGCGGCCGGGATGGGCATGCCCTTGTCGTCCACCTTCAGCACCTGCGGCGTGACCGGCGCACCGGGGAAGGCGCGCAGCAGGCCGTCGACGATGACCATCTCGCCGGCCTTGACGCCTTCGACGACGCGCATGCCGTCGATCAGGGCACCCGGCGTGACGGGGCGGGGCTGGACGATGTTGTTGGGGCCGACGATGAGGACGACCTTGCGGGTCTGGTCGGTCGAGATCGCGCGGTCGGGCACGACGACCGCGTTGTAGCTGCCGCTGCCAACGAGCTTGATGCGGGCGAACAGGCCAGGCGTGAATACGCCACCCTTGTTGTCGAACACGGCGCGGCCGCGGATGGAGGCGGTAGCCGGATTCAGGCGGTTGTCGACGAAGTCCATCTTGCCGGTGTGCGGGTAGCCCTGCTCGTTGGACAGGCCCATCTGCACCACATTGGGCGTATCGCGCGACGAGGGGCGGCTGCCATCACGGGCGGCACGCATGTATTTCAGATAGGTCGCCTCGCTGGCGTCGAAATAGGCATAGACCTTGTCGCTGGAGACCAGCGTCGTCAGCACCGGGTCGCCGACGCCGACGAGATTGCCCGGCGTCACGTTGGCGCGCGAGGTGCGGCCGCTGACCGGCGCGGTGATGCTGGCGTACTCGACATTGAGCTTGGACTGCACCAGGGCGGCCTCGGCGGCCTTCTGGTTGGCTTCGGCCGAGCGCAGGGCCGAACGCAGCTGGTCGATCTCCTGCTGGCTGACGGCGTTGATGCTGATCAGCTTCTCGGAGCGGGCCAGGTCGGCCTTGGCGAGCTCGGCCTGGGTCCGGGCGGCGGCGATCTGGGCTTCGACACGGGCCACGTCGGCCTTGAAGGCGCGGGCGTCGATGGTGAAAAGCGGCTCGCCCTTCTTGACCAGCTGACCTTCCTTGAAGCGCACGGCCTCGACGGTGCCAGCGACACGGGAGCGCACGTCGACGGTGTCCGGCGCCTCCAGGCGGGCGGTGAACTCGTCGAACTCCTGCACCTCGCGCTGGGTGGCAGGCGCCACGGACACGGGCGGCGGGCCGCCGGGGCCCCCGTGGCCGCCCGCGCCATCGGGCTTCTGGCCGCAGGCGGCGAGCAGGGCGATGAGGACGGGGGACAGGGTCAGCGCCAGATTCTTCTTGGACATGGGGGGCTCCGAATGCAAGCCGGCGACTGTAAGCACAACGCAATGACATCGTTACCCCAAAACCTAAAGCCCGACGAGGCTGCTGACATTCCTTGTCAACAGCCGGGAACTGTGAACAAAAAGGCCGCCGAGCTTCAAAGCAGGGCGGCCTGGGCGGTACGCACGGGTTTCATGACCCGTGGCGTCATCTGATCAATGAACGCCGTGCATCCACTTCTTCATCAATGGGGTCATCAGCATCAGCACGACACCGGCGCCGATGGGAATGGCCGTGAAGATCAGGAAGAACACCGACATCGAGTACTGGCTGGAGATGTGGTCGATGTAGGAGCCCGTGGAGCCGGCGATCTTGTTGGCGATGGCCGTGTTCAGGAACCAGACGCCGAACATCAGTCCCAGCAGGCGGGTCGGTGCCAGCTTGGAGATGTAGGACAAGCCGACCGGCGACAGGCAGAGCTCGCCCATGGTGTGGAAGAGGTAGGCCAGGCTCAGGTAGATCATGCTGACCTGGGCCGTCTTGGCGCCCTGCGGGATGCCCGCCGAGCCATAGGACAGCACAGCAAAGCCCAGGCCCAGCAGGACCAGGCCGACGCCGAACTTGACCGGGCCGGACGGGTTCCAGTACTTCTCCCACAGCTTGGAGAACATCGGCGCGAGCACGACGATGAAAAGGCTGTTCAGCACGCTGAACCAGGTGGCGGGAACCTCGCTCTGGTCGAGGGCGAACTCGCGGCCCAGCATCCACAGGCTCAGGCCCCAGATGACAGCGAAGGCTGCGGCCAGCGACAGATTGGCCATGGCGACCTGGCCGCGCGTGGAACGATAGAGCTTGAACAGCAGCCAGGACAGGATGGCCGCGGGGATCAGCGTCATCGCCGTATTGAGGACCTTGAAGGCGAAGCCGGCGGTGCCCACCAAGGTGCGGTCGGTGTAGTCGGCCGCGAAGATGGTCATCGAACCTCCGGCCTGCTCGAAGGCGAACCAGAAGAAGATGGTGAAGAAGGAGAAGACGACGATGGCCTTCAGCCGGTCGGCCACGACATGCTCGGGCGTGTCGTCCAGCTTCTCCTGGACAACCTTCTTGGCGGCATCGATCTTGTCGCCGATGGCGCCGAACAGGCCCTGGCTGAACCAGAACTGGATGGCGCCCAGGATCATGAAGACGCCGGCCAGGCCGAAGCCCAGGTTCCAGGAGATCTTCTCGCCGATGTAGCCGCACAGCAGGATGCCGTAGAAGGCCCCGGCGTTCACGCCCATGTAGAACAGCGTGTAGCCGCCGTCACGGGCGTTCTCGTTGTCCTTGTTGTAGAGCTGGCCGACGATGGCCGAGATGTTGGGCTTGAACAGGCCGGTGCCCAGCACGACCAGGCCCAGGCCGGCGTAGAAGCTCGGCACCGTGTCCATGAAGAGGGCGATGTGGCCGGCGGCGATGATGAAGCCGCCCAGCAACACCGAGCGCCGCGTGCCCAAGAGGCGGTCGGCAATGTAGCCGCCGAGGATGGGGGTCAGGTAGACGAGGCCGGTGTACCAGCCGTACAACGTCGTGGCTTCCGCGCGGCTCCAGCCCCAGCCGCCCTTGGCGGCCTCGGTGACCAGGAAGAGCACGAGCAGGGCGCGCATGCCGTAGTAGGAGAAGCGCTCCCACATCTCGGTGAAGAACAGCACGAAGAGCTGGTTGGGCTGGCCGAGGATGGTTGCGGAGGCGGGTGCCGCTCGGCCGGCCGCGGCCGGGTTGGCCACGGGGGAAGTGGTAGTCACGTCAGTCGTTCCAGGTGAAACCGCAGAGGTCGGGCGGTAGCCCGCGCGGAAGCCGGAATTGTCCCGCCGACCCGGCGTTTTCCACGGACGGGCGGCCCAGGGTATGCCCTGGGTCGGCTCAGGGCGCAGCGGCGTGGGGCAGGCCGGCACCGGCCACCAGAGGCTCGCGCTCCGGCAGGATGTAGACCAGGCTCCTGCCCTTGCCCAGCGTGGGCAGCACGACCTGGTCGAAGAAGGCCGGATCGACGACGACGCAGCCCAGGGTGATGCGGCGCTCGTCCAGGTTGGCGGAGGCCAGACGCTCGGGGCGGCGCTGGCTCGCCGGCGCGGGCCGCAGACGGTGGATGGCGAGGTTGGCCTCATAGTCGAACCAGACGATGCGTTCGCCGTTCAGGTTCACGCCTGGCTGGGCCTCGAAGCGGCCGGACGGCGTCACGCGCTCGTTGACCCTCAGCGCTGCCGGCTGTTTGCCGCGCGAACTCTGCGGTTCCTGGTCGCCGGGGGTCAGGCCGAGCAGTACCGGGGCGCGACCGACCAGACTGCCGTCGGCGGCGTAGACGGACAGCGTCGCCCGACGCTTGTCGACGATCGCAAAAGGGCGGTTGTCGGCGGCATCACTGGCCACCGGCCGTGAGATGACCTGCGCGCCCGCAGCGGCCGCCGCAAGAACGCTCCACACCGTGGCCATGCCACACACAACTGCCTTGGCCCGAACTGCCCAACTGCTGCCCACTCGACGCCCCTTGTTCCGGGCGGCGCATCCTACACGCCTGCCTTGGCGGGCAGTCTAGGAAGCCGGTCTTGTAACCGACAGTCAAGGAGTTCACGGTTTGGCGCTGTTACCTCGGCGCGAACCGGCCTGGGCGAGCACTTGCGGTGGCGCAGCGGCCGGGAAGAAGGCCACCAGCGGCTTTTTCTCGGGCAGCACGTAGACGACGGCGCGGCTCTGGCCCAGGTTGGGCAGCACGGTGCGCTCGAAGAACTCGACGGGCACGTTGATGCAGCCCCAGCTGATGCGGTTGTCGGCCGCCGTCGGGGTGGCCAGGCGCTCCAGGCGGCGCTCCGCCGGGTTGCTGTTGATGACGCGGTGCATGGAAACAGCCGCGTCGTAGTCCACCCAGACGACTTCCTTGCCATCGGCATTGCGGCCGGGCGTGGAGACGAAGCGGCCGGCGGGCGTGGTGCGCTCCTGCGGCTTGATCTCCTCGATGCTCTTGCTGCCGATGCCAGCCACGGTGTTGTCGCCGGAGGCATAGCCGAGCAGCACCGGGCTGGTGCCGAGCAGGCCGCCGCCAGGGGCGAAGACATAGACCTGGGCGCGGCGCTTGTCGACGATGGCGAACGCGCTGCTGCCGTTGTCGGCCTCGCGCACGGCCCAGGCGGCGACGCGAGTTACATCCAGCGGCGCACGGACCACACCGAAATCGAGCTGACGCTCGATGGCGGGCTGCGGTGGCGGCGAAGCGGGCAAGGCCGCCTGGGTCACGGCGCCAACGGCCCGGTGCGCGAGGGGCGCCGCAGGCTTGCGCTTGAAGCTGCCGCTGAAGAAGGTGAAGTAGACGGCCAGGGCCAGAGCAGCGATGAGGGCGCCCTGGCCGAGGCCGATCAGGATGTCACGCCGCCGGGTTTCGGCGGCGTGATCGGCACTTGCTCCGAAACGCATGGTCGGTGACGGAGACAGCGCCTGCGGGCCTACGCTCAATGGCGGTCAGCGCGGGGGGCGGGCGTGGCCGGCTGGTCGTAGGACGGGCTCGGCGTCGTCGTCGTGGTGGTCGTCGTGTCGGTGGTCGTGGTGCTCGGCATCGCGGCGGTGCTGTCGACCGGGGGCGTCACCTTGGCGGGATCATCGGCAGGGGCCGGCTGCTGCATCGCGGCAGTGCTGTCGGCCGGAGCCACGGCGTTGGGATCAGCCGGCACTGCATTCGGATCGGCAGGCGTCTGCTCGCTCAGCGGCGCCGCGGTCGAAGCGGCCACCGGATCGGTGGGCTGCTTCTGATCTTCGGTCTGGGCAACGGCCAAGCCGATACCGCTGACGAGGATGGCGGCGGTCAAAGCGCTGGTGACGGTCTTGAGGGTGGACATGAGGGACTCCTTTTCAGTCAGTGCGGTGGCCGACTAGAGATGCCGACCGGCGGTTGCCGGGCATTTCCACCGCGGCTGAATCCACTCTATGACCGCGACCCCGCGCCTGGCGTCGGCGTCAAGCGTCATCTCATGTAGGAGGCACCCCCAGCCCGTAGCGGCCGGTTACGGTGTGTAGTCGTTACAGGCTGAAGTCGTAGTCGATCGTCAGCGGCGCGTGGTCGCTGAACATCTCGCCGGTGTAGATGGCCTCGCGCCTGGCCAGGGCCGCGATGCCGGGCGTGGCCAGGTGGTAGTCCAGCCGCCACCCGACGTTGTTGGCGCGCGCCGCGCCGCGGGCGCTCCACCAGGTGTATTGCTCGGCCTTGTCGTTCAACGTGCGGAACACATCGACCAGGCCGCCCCCTTCAGCGCCGGCGTCGAAGAGGGTGGTCAGCCAGGCGCGCTCCTCGGGCAGGAAGCCGCTGTTCTTCTGGTTGCCGCGCCAGTTCTTCAGGTCGATTTCCTTGTGGGCAATGTTGACGTCGGCCACCAGGATGAACTCGCGCTCGGCCTTCAGCGCCATCAGGTGCGGGTGCATGGCGGCCAGGAAGCGGTACTTGACCGCCTGGCGCTCCTCGCCGCTGGTGCCGCTGGGAAAGTAGACGCTGATGAGGCTGAGCTTGCGCCCGGGCTTGTCGAAGCGCTTCTCGACCCAACGGCCTTCGCTGTCGAACTCGGTGATGCCCAGGCCGGTGATGAGGTCGCTGGGCTCCTCGTTGGTATAGAGGCCGACGCCCGAGTAGCCCTTCTTCTCGGCGTAGTGGAAATGACCCGCGAGCTTGTCGCAGTGGCGGAACTTGGCCTCCACCACGTCGGCCTGGGCCTTGAGCTCCTGCACGCCGACGGCGTCGGCCTGCTGCTGGTCCAGCCACTCGAAGAAGCCCTTGCTGGCGGCGGAACGCACGCCGTTGAGGTTGGCCGTGATGAAGCGCATTTGAACTAGGGGGAGGGTTGATCTGGAGAAGTATCGCAGTGCAGCAAATGAACAACACAGCCCGCACGCTTTCATCATCAAACGGTCACGTGATCTTTACGATCCCGTAGGAATCAGAGGCGTTACAAGCGCCCATTTTTTTCGCCCCCGCATGCCCTTCCCCCCGTCAACCCGAGGATTTCTCATGCCGAACCCCCGCCTTTCATTGACCCTGCTCGCGCTCGCGCTGGGCACGGCTTTCCCGATGCAGGCCGCGCTGGCGCAAGCCGCCCCCGCACCGGATGCCAAGAAGGACGTCAGCCAGCTCGAGGCCGTCATCGTGACCGGCAGCCGCCGCTCCGAGAACCTGAAGGAAGTGCCGCTGTCCATCTCGGCCATCAAGTCCGAGGAACTGGACACCTACAACGCCGCCGGCCAGGACATCCGTGCGCTGTCCGGCAAGGTGCCCAGCCTGAACATCGAGTCCGACTACGGCCGCACCTTCCCGCGCTTCTATGTGCGCGGCCTGGGCAACACCGACTTCGACATGAACGCCTCCCAGCCGGTGGGCCTGGTCTACGACGACGTGGTGCAGGAAAGCATCGCGTTGAAGGGCTTCCCGGTCTTCGACATGGCCCAGGTGGAACTGCTGCGCGGCCCGCAAGGCACGCTGTTCGGCCGCAACTCGCCCGCGGGCGTCATGAAGTTCGACTCGGCCAAGCCCGGCAAGAAGTTCGAGGGCTATGCCAACATCGGCTACGGCCGCTGGAACTCGGTCAACCTGGAAACGGCCGTCAACGTGCCGCTGAGCCCCGACTGGTCCATGCGCGTGGCCGGCATCGTGCAGCGCCAGGACGACCGCGTGCACAACCCCATCGCCGCCACGGCCGGCGGCACGGCCGACCTCGAGGGCTACAACGACAAGGCGCTGCGCCTGCAGGCCTTGTACAAGAACGGTGGCTTCGAGGGTCTTTTCAAGGTTCAGGCCCGTGACTTCAAGGGCACGGCCACGACCTTCCGCGCCAACATCATGAAGCGCGGCACCAACGACCTCGTCGACGGTTACGACGACAGCTACTACCCCACCGACGGCTACAACTCGCAGACGCTGAAGTCCAGCGAGATCAGCGCCCGTCTGCGCTGGGACTTCGACGGCGTGTCGCTGTACTCCATCACCGCCCACGACCGCGCCAAGTTCTACAGCCGCGGCGACGTGGACGGCGGCTTCGGCAGCCGCTTCGGCGGCATCGCCGACGGTCCGAAGTACTACCCGTCGGGCTCGACGACGCCGTATCCCTCGGTCATCCCGTTTGACTCGCAGACGGCCGACGGCATCCCCTATCTGCGCCAGACGACGCAGGAATTCCGCCTGCAGTCCAACACCACGACGCCCTTCCAGTGGATCGCCGGCCTGTACTACTTCAACGAGAAGCTGCAGGTGGACAGCTTCAACTTCGACAGCTTCGCCGTCGGCGACCCGCAGAACGGCTATGCCGTGCAGCACCAGGAAGCCAAGTCCTGGGCCGCCTTCGGCAACGTGAAGTTCGCCGTGACGCCGGACTTCAAGCTGACCGCCGGCCTGCGCTACACCGACGACAAGAAGGACTTCGACGCCGTGCGCACCTGGACGCCGGGCAAGGCCAACAACGTCGACATCATCGGCCCCTTCTACACCCACCCCAAGTCCACCAACTGGAGCTGGGACGTCGGCGCCAACTACAACATCGACAAGGCCACCAGCGTGTTCGCGCGCGTCGCCACCGGCTACCGCGCGCCGTCCATCCAGGGCCGCGTGCTGTTCGGCGACTCGATCTCGGTTGCCAACTCCGAGAAGGTGCTGTCCGCCGAAGTGGGCTTCAAGGCCGACCTGCTGGACAACACCGCCCGCATCAGCGGCACGGTGTTCAAGTACCGCGTGAAGGACATGCAGCTGACCGCCGGCTCGGGTTCCACCAACCAGAACCGCCTCGTCAACGCCGCCAAGGCCGAGGGCCAGGGCTTCGAGCTGGACGCCCAGGCCATCATCGCCCGCGACTGGCGCACGACGCTGGGCTTCTCGTACAACGACACGAAGATCAAGGACGCCAACCTCTTCGTGCAGCCCTGCGGCAATGCCAACTTCCAGTTCCTGGAGCCCAACACGGGTTGCACGGTGCTGGATCCGGCCGGCCCGCTGGCGGGCACCGTCAGCATCAACGGCAACCCGCTGCCGCGCGCGCCCAAGATCGTCTGGAACTGGACGCTCAAGTACAGCGTCGAGCTGGGCAACGGCGAGCTGAGCGTGCTGACCGACTGGGCCTACAAGGACAAGTACAACATGTTCCTGTACGAGGCCGTCGAGTACCGCGCCAAGGCAGCCCTGGAAGGCGGCTTGCGCGCCGGCTACGCCTGGGCCAACGGCAAGTACGAGGTGGCCGCGTTCTCGCGCAACATCACCAACCACCGCCAGACCGTCGCGGCCATCGACTTCGACAACCTGACCGGCATCGTCAACGAGCCCCGCAGCTACGGCGTTCAGTTCAAGGCCAATTTCTGACGGTGCGGGACAGAGCAGACCATGTACCCATGGGCTGCTCTGTCCTCACCTGATTCAGGACGCTCTTGAATCAGCGGGTTGGCGAACGACCCGCAAGACGACAAGCGGGCCCTGCCCGCGACTTGGTGAAAACCACGCATGGCCCGGCCCCTTCTAGGGGTCGGGCCTGTTTTTTTGACCCCTAGAATCTTTGCCAATGTCCGCCGCGCCCACCGATTCCCTCGCCCAGTCTTTTGTCGCCTTCGCCGTGCAGGCGGGCGTGCTGCGCTTCGGCGAGTTCAAGACCAAGGCCCGACGGCTCAGCCCCTACTTCTTCAACGCCGGCCTCTTCGATGACGGCGCCAAGCTGGGCCAGCTGGCCGGCTTCTACGCCGAGCGGTTGATCGCGTCGGGACTGCAGTTCGACATGATCTTCGGCCCGGCCTACAAGGGCATCACGCTGGCCGCTGCCGTGTCCATGGAGCTGGCCCGCCGCGGCCGCAATGTGCCCTTCGCGTACAACCGCAAGGAAGCCAAGGACCATGGCGAAGGCGGCACCCTGGTAGGCGCACCGGTCAAGGGCCGCGTGCTGATCATCGACGACGTCATCTCCGCCGGCACCTCGGTGCGCGAGTCCATCCAGATGATCGAAGCCGCCGGTGCCGCGCCCTGCGGTGTCAGCATCGCGCTGGACCGCCAGGAGAAGGCCGCCGAGGGCGGCGTCGACAGCCCGCAGTCGGCCGTGCAGCAGGTGCAGCAGCGCTACGGCCTGCCGGTCGTGGCCGTCGCGGGCCTGGCCGACCTGCTGGCCTATCTGGAGGGTGCGCCCGACCTGGCCGCCCATCGCCCGGCCGTGCTGGCCTACCGAGAGCGATACGGGGTCTGATGCGCGTCCTGCCTGCCCTGCCCGTTCTTGCCGGCCTGTTCCTCGCCAGCAGTGTGTCGGCGCAGGACGCCTCGCCCTCCAAGGGCATCTACACCTGCACGACGGCCGACGGCCGCAAGCTGACAAGCGACCGGCCGATTGCGGAATGCACGGCTCGCGAGCAGCGCGTGCTCAACCCCGACGGCTCGCAGCGCACGACGCTGCCGCCCTTCCTGAGCCCCGAGGATCGGGCCAACAAGGAAGCCGCCGACCGCCGCGCGGCGGCCGAACGCCTCGCCCAGCAGGACGCCATCCGCCGCGACCGCACGCTGATGCTGCGCTATCCGAACGAAGCCGCCCACCAGCGCGCCCGCAACGCCGCGCTGGACGACGCCACCAAGGCCATGCGCAGCTCCGAGCGCCGCATCAAGGACCTGAACGCCGAGCGCAAGCCGCTGCTGGACGAGGCCGAGTTCTACAAGGGCAAGGCCCTGCCGGCCAAGCTCAAGCAGTCTCTGGACGCGAACGACGCCAGCATCGAGGCCCAGGAGGTTCTGATCGAGAACCAGAAGGCCGAGCTGGTGCGCGTCAACAAGAGCTATGACGCCGAGCTGGCGCGCCTGAAAAAGCTCTGGGCCGGCACCGCCCCCGGCACGCTGCCGCCGCTTGGCGAACTGCCCCAGACGGCGCCCCCGCCGACGCCCAGGCGCTGAGATCAGCTTCGTGCAAACCCTGGGGCAGGCCACGACCGCCGCAAGGCCTGCTTGTCGCTGCTAGCCGAGCTTCTTCTTCAGCAGCTCGTTGACCAGGGCGGGATTGGCCTTGCCCTTGGTTGCCTTCATGGCCTGGCCGACCAGGGCGTTGAAGGCCTTGTCCTTGCCTGAACGGTACTCGTCGACGGACTTCTGATTGGCGGCCAGCACCTCGTCGAGGATGGCCTCGATGGCGCCGGTGTCGCTGACCTGCTTCAGGCCCTTGGATTCGATGACGGCGTCCACATCACGGGCCTCGCCGCTCCACAGCGACTCGAAGACCTGCTTGGCGGCGTTGTTCGAAATCGTGCCGTCAGAGATGCGGGCGATCAGCCTGGCCAGCAGCTCGGGGCCGACCGGTGCGGCGTCGATCTCGCGGTCTTCAGCATTCAGACGGCGCGACACCTCGCCCATGACCCAGTTCGCCACCAGCTTCGGCACCGCACCCGCGGCCTTGGCGGCCTCGTAGTAGCGCGCCGTCGCCAGGCTCTGCGTCATCATGGTCGCGTCATAGGGCGGCAGGCCGTCCGCGCTCTCGAAGCGCGCCGCCATCACCGACGGCAGCTCGGGCATCTCGCCCTTCACGCGCTCCACCCATTCCGGTGCGATGACCAGCGGCGGCAGGTCGGGGTCGGGGAAGTAGCGGTAGTCGGCCGAGTCTTCCTTGCTGCGCATCGCACGGGTTTCGCCGGTGTCCGGGTTGTAGAGCACCGTGGCCTGCTGGATCTTGCGGCCGTCCTCGATCTCGTCGATCTGCCAGTTGACCTCGTAGTTCACCGCGTCCAGCAGGAAGCGGAAGCTGTTGAGGTTCTTGATCTCGCGGCGCGTGCCGTAGGGGTCGCCGGGCTTGCGCACTGACACATTGACGTCGCAGCGGAAGGACCCCTCCTGCATATTGCCGTCGCAGATGCCCAGCCACATCACCAGCGCATGCAGGGTCTTGGCGTACTCGACGGCTTCCGCGCCCGAGCGCATGTCGGGCTCGGAGACGATCTCCAGCAGCGGCGTGCCGGCACGGTTCAGGTCGATGCCCGACTGGCCGTGATAGTCCTCGTGCAGGCTCTTGCCGGCGTCTTCCTCGAGGTGGGCGCGGGTCAGGTTGACCTTGTGCTTGACGTCGCCGACGAAGAATTCCACCGAACCGCCCTGCACCACCGGGATCTCGAACTGGCTGATCTGATAGCCCTTGGGCAGGTCGGGATAGAAGTAGTTCTTGCGGGCGAAGATGGAGAGCGGCGCCACCTTGGCGCCGACGGCCAGGCCGAAGCGGATGGCGCGCTCGACGGCAGCGCGGTTCAGCACCGGCAGCGTGCCGGGCAGAGCCAGGTCGACCGGCGACGCCTGGGTGTTGGGCGCCGCGCCGAAGGCGGTCGAGCTGCCGCTGAAGATCTTGCTCTGCGTGGAGAGCTGGACGTGGTTTTCGAGGCCGATGACGACCTCATAACCGCGGATGAGCTTGGAAGTGGGCATATCAGAATCCTGCCGGGGCGCGCTGGTGCCAGTCGGTCGCCTGCTGGAGGGCATGCGCGGTGTGCAGCAACTGCCCTTCCTTGAAGTAGTTGCCGATCAGCTGCAGGCCGACCGGCATGCCGCCGGCACCTGCGCCCACCGGCACGCTCATGCCGGGCAGGCCGGCCAGCGAGCCGGGCAGCGTGAAGATGTCGGCGAGGTAGGCCTGGGTCGGGTCGTCCTTGCCTTCGCCATGCTTCCAGGCGACGGTGGGCGCGACCGGGCCGGCAATGACGTCGCACTGCGTGAAGCACTGCTGAAAGTCGTCCGCGATCATGCGGCGCAGCTTTTGCGCCTGCAGGTAATAGGCGTCGTAGTAGCCGTGGGACAGCACATAGCTGCCGATCATGATGCGGCGCTTGACCTCCGGGCCAAAGCCTTCGGCACGCGTTTTCTTGTACATGTCGAGAAGATCGTCGTACTTGGCAGCACGATGACCGAACTTGACGCCATCGAAGCGACTCAGGTTCGAGCTCGCCTCGGCCGGGGCAATGATGTAGTAGACGGGGATGGCCAGCTCGGTACGCGGCAGGCTGACGTCCACCAGCGTGGCGCCGAGCTTCTCCAGCTCCGCCAGGCCGGCACGCACGGCGGCGTTCACGTCGGCGGACAGCCCGGCGGGGAAGAACTCCTTGGGCAGGCCGATGCGCAGGCCGGCCAGCGGCTTGCCCGCGGCAGCACCCTCGCGGGCCACCAGCATCTGGGCGTGGAAGTCCTGCGGCGGCTGCTGCACGCTGGTGGCGTCGCGCTCGTCGAAGCCGCTCATGGCGGACAGCAGCAGGGCACAGTCCTCGGCCGAGCGGGCCATGGGGCCGGCCTGGTCCAGGCTGGAGGCGAATGCGATCATGCCGTAGCGGCTGCAGACGCCGTAGGTCGGCTTGATGCCGGTGATGCCGGTGAAGCTGGCCGGCTGGCGGATCGAGCCGCCGGTGTCGGTGCCGGTCGAAGCGGGCACCAGGCGCGCCGCGACGGCCACCGCCGAGCCGCCGGAGGAGCCGCCCGGCACGCGGCTGACGTCCCAGGGGTTGTGCGAGGGGAAGTAGGCGCTGTTCTCGTTGGCCGAGCCCATGGCGAACTCGTCGCAGTTCAGCTTGCCCAAGCTGACGGTGCCGGCCGCGTTCAGCCTGGCGACAACGGTGGCATCGAAGGGGCTGCGGTAGCCGGCCAGGATCTTGGAGCCCGCCGTCGTCGGCATGTCGGCCGTGACGTAGATGTCCTTGTGGGCCAGCGGGATGCCGGTCAGCGCGCCGGCATCGCCCGCCAAGAATGCCGCGTCGGCCTGGGCCGCGCGGGTCAGGGCGCCGTCGGCGTCGACGTGCAGGAAGGCGCCCAGCGCCTGGTCCTGGGCGGCGATGCGGTCCAGCAGGGCCTGCGTGGCCTCGCGGCTGGACAGGGCACGGCTTTTCAGGGCGGTGGCCAGTTCGGCCACGCCCATGTCGTGAACGGGCTTCATTCGATGACCTTGGGAACGAGGAAGAGGCCGTCCTCGACGGCCGGGGCGCTGCGCTGGTTGGCTTCGCGCTGGTTGCTCTCGGTGACGGCGTCTTCGCGCAGGCGCAGCTGCACCTGCTGGATGGCCGACAGCGGCGTGTACAGCGGCTCGACGCCGGCGGTGTCCACGGCGCTCATCTGGTCCACGATCTTGAAGAAGTCGTTCAGGTTGCCCAGCATCGCCGCGGACTCGGCGGGTTGCAGTTCCAGCCGGGCCAGATGGGCGATGCGGCTCACGTCTTCGTGGGTGAGGCTCATGGGTGCGTTTTCAGGTGTAAGGATTGAGCCGAAAACCCAGTGGCGGCGGGCTCAAAACAAAGGTGATCGGTTATTATCGCCGCCCATCTTCATGGCCTTCGAGGCTGCCCTCTTCGCGATGCATTTCGTCGCGGTCCGGGCGGCCTCGCTGCTTATTCAGCCCCCCCGATTTCGAGCCGCGCGCCGCCCGCGAGGCTCCCCGCGCCACACCATGTTCGCCTCCCTGCGCCGCTATTTCTCCACCGACCTGGCCATTGACCTCGGCACCGCCAACACCCTGATCTACGTGCGCGGCAAGGGCATCGTCCTCGACGAGCCGTCCGTGGTGTCGATCCGCCACGAGGGTGGCCCCAACGGCAAGAAGACCATCCAGGCCGTCGGCCGCGAGGCCAAGGCCATGCTGGGCAAGGTGCCCGGCAACATCGAGGCCATCCGCCCGATGAAGGACGGCGTCATCGCCGACTTCACGGTGACGGAGCAGATGCTCAAGCAGTTCATCAAGATGGTCCACGACTCGAAGACGTTCAAGCCGTCGCCGAGGATCATCATCTGCGTGCCCTGCGGTTCGACCCAGGTGGAGCGCCGCGCCATCCGTGAATCGGCGCTGGGCGCGGGTGCCAGCGAGGTCTACCTGATCGAGGAGCCCATGGCGGCCGCCATCGGTGCCGGCCTGCCGGTGGCCGAGGCCTCGGGCTCCATGGTGGTCGACATCGGCGGCGGCACGACGGAAGTCGGTGTCATCTCGCTGGGCGGCATGGTCTACAAGGGCTCGGTGCGCGTCGGCGGCGACAAGTTCGACGAAGCCATCGTCAACTACATCCGCCGCAACTACGGCATGCTGATCGGCGAGCCCACCGCCGAGGCGATCAAGAAGAACATCGGTTCGGCCTTCCCGGGCAGCGAAGTCAAGGAGATGGAGGTCAAGGGCCGCAACCTCTCCGAAGGCGTGCCGCGCAGCTTCACCATCTCGTCCAACGAGATCCTGGAAGCCCTGACCGACCCGCTGAACCAGATCGTTTCCGCCGTGAAGAACGCGCTGGAGCAGACGCCGCCCGAACTGGGCGCCGACATCGCCGAGCGCGGCATGATGCTGACCGGCGGTGGCGCCCTGCTGCGTGACCTGGACCGTCTGCTGGGCGAAGAGACGGGCCTGCCGGTGCTGGTGGCCGAAGACCCGCTGACCTGCGTCGTTCGCGGCTGCGGCATGGCCCTGGAGCGCATGGAGCGCCTGGGTTCGATCTTCACGTCCGAATAAGCTTTTAACGCGCCACGCGCGCCATGCCCCTCGGCACCCTAGACCGCACCCCGCCGCCGTTCTTCCGCCAAGGTCCGTCGGCGCTGACCAAGCTCGCGCTGTGTTCCGCACTGGCCTTGCTGCTGATGGTGGCCGACGCCCGCTTCAAGCTGATGCAGCCGGTGCGTGCCACCTTTGCCCTGTTCCTGCACCCCGTGCAGCGCCTGCTGCTGACGCCGGTGGACGCCTGGGAGACGGCGGGCGATTACCTGCGCGGCACCAAGCGCGCCATGGAGGCCGAGGACCTCGCCAAGCGCCAGCTGGCCCAGCAGGCCGAGCGGCTGTCGCGTGCCGAGGCCCTGCAGGCCGAGAACGACCATCTGCGCAAGCTGCTGGGCCTCAAGCCCTCGGTGAATGTGCCCTCGCTGCCGGCCGAGGTGCTGTTCGAGGCACCCGACCCCTTCTCACGCCGCGTCGTCATCGACCGCGGCGCAACGCAAGGCGTGGCCGCCGGCTCGCCGGTCATCAACGAGGCGGGCGTGCTGGGCCAGGTCACGCGCGTCTACCCGCTGTCGGCCGAGGTCACGCTGCTGACCGACAAGGATGCCGCCATCCCGCTGCTGAACGCCCGCACCCAGATGCGCAACGCCGCCGCCGGCCGCTCCGACGGCACCGGCATGGAGCTGCGCTTCCTGGCCGCCAATGCCGACATCAAGGTCGACGACCTGATGACCACGTCCGGCCTGGACGGCGTCTACCCGCCGGGACTGCCGGTGGCCAAGGTCGCCAAGGTGGAGCGCCGCGGCGACTCCAGCTTCGCCCAGGTGCTGCTGGCTCCCATCGCCCAGCCCGACAGTGCCCGCCACGTGCTCATCCTGCTGCCCCAGGACCGCCATCTGACGGCCAAGAAGGAGGCCGAGGCGGCGGCGGCCGAAGAAGCCGCATCGGCGGCCGCCACCAAGGCTTCGGTGCGCGCCGCCAGGAAGGAAGAGCGCGCCGCCAAGGCCGCCGAAAAAGCCGCTGCCAAGGCATCGGGAGCGTCCCAATGATCATGCCGCGCGCCGCCGACCAGCTGCTGCTGCCGGCCAACCCCTGGTTCATCGGCTTCACCCTGATCGTCGCCCTGATGATCGACATGGTGCCGGCCGGCCGCATCGCCGCCATGCCGGATGTGCTGGCCGTCGTGCTCGTGTTCTGGGGCGTGCACCAGCCGCGCCGCGTCGGCGTGCTGTGGGCCTTCATCTTCGGCCTGGCCATCGACGTGCATGACGGCGCCCTGCTGGGCCAGCATGCCCTGGCCTACAGTGGCCTGAGCTTTGGCGCCATCACCCTGCACCGCCGACTGACCTGGTTCCCCCTCTTCGCCCAGGCCGTGCAGGTGCTGCCGCTCTTCCTCGCCGCCCATCTGCTGGCACTGATGGTGCGGATGATCGTCGGCGGCATGTGGCCGGGCTGGGGCGTGTTGCTGGCACCGGTCTTCGAGGCCGCGCTGTGGCCGGTGGCCAGCGTGCTGCTGCTGGCCCCGCAACGCCGAGCGCCGGACCGCGACGCCCATCGGCCCCTCTAAACCAAAGTGGTCGTCCTCAAGAACCTCCACCAGGAGCTGTCGCGCTTTCGCATGCGCGTGCTGGCCGCGGGCGCCTTCGTGCTGTTCTGCTTCGGGCTGCTGGTGGCCCGCCTGCTGTGGCTGCAGGTGGTGCAGTACGACAGCTTCGCCGAGCGGGCCGAGTCCAACCGCATCGCCGTCGTGCCCATCGTGCCCAACCGCGGCCTCATCAAGGACCGCAACGGCGTCGTGCTGGCCAGCAACTATTCGGCCTACACGCTGGAAATCAACCCCGAGAAGGTGGCCGACCTGGACGCCACCATCGAGGCCCTGGGCCAGGTCATCGAGATCCAGCTGCGTGACAAGCGCCGCTTCAAGCGCCTGCTGGAAGAGGCCAAGCACACCGACTCCCTGCCCATCCGCACCAAGCTGACGGACGAGGAGGTGGCGCGCTTCACCGCCCAGCGCTTCCGCTTCCCCGGCGTGGAGATCAAGGCGCGGCTGTTCCGCTCCTACCCGCTGGGTGATGTCGGCGCCCACCTGATCGGCTACATCGGCCGCATCAACCAGGCCGAGAAGAAGACCATGGACGACTGGGAGGAGGAAGACCTCGCCAACTACCGTGGCACCGAATACATCGGCAAGCTGGGGCTGGAGCAGGCCTACGAGAAGGAACTGCACGGCGTGACCGGCTTCGAGCAGGTCGAGACCAGCGCCGGCGGCCGCGCCGTGCGCCGCCTGGACCACAAGCCGCCCACGCCCGGCAACACGCTGAACCTGTCCATCGACATCAAGCTGCAGGCCCTGGTGGAGCGCCTGTTCGGCGAGCGCCGCGGCGCCCTGGTGGCCATCGACCCTCGCAATGGCGAGGTGCTGGCCTTCGTGTCCAAGCCCAGCTTCGACCCCAACCTCTTCGTCGACGGCATCGACGCCGACTCCTGGCGCGACCTCAACGAGGACATCGACAAGCCGCTGCTGAACCGCGCCCTGCGCGGCACCTACCCGCCCGGCTCCACCTTCAAGCCGCTGATGGCCATGGCCGCGCTGAACAGCGGCAAGCGCGATCCGCGCACGGTCATCCAGGACAACCTGACCTACAGCTTCGGCGGCCGCACCTTCGGCAGCCCGGAGACCGACCGCGCCGGCCCCAAGGACATGCGCCTGGCCATCGTCACCTCTTCCAACGTCTACTTCTACAGCCTGGCCAACGAGATGGGCGTGGACCTCATCCACGACCAGCTCGAGCCCTTCGGCCTGGGCCGCAAGACGGAGATCGACGTGCAGGGCGAGGTGACCGGCGACTTGCCGTCCACCGAGTGGAAGCGCCGCAAGTTCAAGCGCCCCGAGCAGCAGAAGTGGTATGCCGGTGAGACCATTTCTCTCGGCATCGGCCAGGGTTACAACAACTTCACCATGCTGCAGATGGCCACGGCCTACTCCACCATCGCCTCGGGCGGCCAGCGCTACAAGCCGCGCCTGGTGCGCGAGATCGAGGACGTGGTCAAGCACGAGCAGCGCCGCGTCGCCAGCGATGCGCTGTCGCCGCTGCCGCTCAAGCCCGCCGACGTCGCCATCATCCACAACGCGATGAACGGCGTAACGCTGGAAGGGACGTCGCGGCTGGCCTTCCTGAACGCCGGCTACCAGAGCGCCGGCAAGACCGGCACGGCCCAGGCCATCGGCCTGAAGGCCGGCGAGAAGTACAGCAGCATCAAGGCCGACGAGCGCAAGCGCGACCACTCGCTCTACGTGGCGTTCGCGCCGGTCGACCAGCCACAGGTGGCGCTGGCCATCATTGTCGAGAACGCCGGCTTCGGCTCGATGTCGGCCGCGCCCATCGCCCGTCGCGTGTTCGACTATCTTTTGCTGGGCCAATACCCCAGCGAGGAAGACATCGCCAAGACGCAGCTGGGCCAGACCTTCGCCCCCATCGGCACGCCTCGCAAGGCGGCCGACGTGCCGATGCTGCCCGCTCCGGCCGCATCGGCCGCATCGGCCGCATCGGCCGCCACGGCTGCCCCGGCGCCTGCATCAGGAGCTTCGCGATGACCGTCATCGAACGCCCGCCGTTGTGGCAACGCCTGCGGCCCTGGTTCATCGGCTTCGACATCCCACTGCTGATCGCCGTGCTGTGGATGTGCTGCTGGGGCCTGCTGTGCATGTACTCGGCCGGCTATGACAACGGCACCCGCTTTCCCGACCATGCCCGCAACATGGTGCTGGCCCTGGGCCTGATGTTCATCGTCGCCCAGGTACCGCCGGGCAAGCTGATGGCCCTGGCCATCCCGCTCTACACCTTCGGCGTGGTGCTGCTGATCGCCACCGCCCTGTTCGGCGTGACCAAGAAGGGTGCGACGCGCTGGCTCAACATCGGCGTCACGCAGATCCAGCCGTCCGAGCTGCTCAAGCTGGCCACGCCGCTGATGCTGGCCTGGTGGTTCCAGAAGCGCGAGGGCCTGCTGCGCTGGCCGGACTTCATCGCCGCCTTCGGTCTGCTGCTGGTGCCCTTCCTGCTGATCGCCAAGCAGCCCGACCTCGGCACCGGCATCCTGGTGCTGGCCGCCGGCCTCTACGTGATCTTCTTCGCCGGCCTGCCATGGAAGCTCATCGTGCCGGCCCTGGTGCTGGGCGCCGCGGCTGCCACGGCCCTGGTGCTCAGCGAGGACGCCATCTGCCAGCCCGACCTGAAGTGGCCGGTGCTGAAGGAGTACCAGAAGCACCGCATCTGCACGCTGCTGGACCCCTCCAAGGACCCATTGGGCAAGGGTTTCCACATCATCCAGGGCGAGATCGCCATCGGATCCGGCGGCGTGACCGGCAAGGGCTTCATGCAGGGCACCCAGACCCACCTGGAGTTCATCCCCGAGCGCACCACCGATTTCATCTTCGCGGCCTTCGGCGAGGAGTTCGGCCTGATGGGCGCGCTGGCCCTGCTGGTGGGATTCACGGCCCTGATCCTGCGCGGGCTGATGATCGCGTCCGACGCGCCCACCCTGTTCACGCGATTGATGGCCGGCGCGGTGACGCTCTCCTTCTTCACCTATGTCTTCGTCAACATGGGCATGGTCAGCGGCATCCTGCCTGTCGTCGGCGTGCCCCTGCCCTTCATCAGCTATGGCGGCACGGCCATGGTGACACTGGGGCTGAGCCTGGGCCTGCTGCTGTCGATCGCGCGGGTCAGGAAGCTGGTGAAGACGTGAGATGAAGCCCCTCGCCCAGTCTCGCCTCGCTGAACGCGTGCGAGCCTGGTCGGTCCCCCTGGGGGACGGCGATGCTTGCGGCATTGAGCCGCAAGCACATCGCCAAGCGGGCCGGCTCGGGAGCGGCCCAGCGCTCGGCCCGGAAAGCCCTCCCCGGCAGCGCTCAGGCCACCTCAACAATCGCCGCCGGGAAGCGGATCGTGAAGCGCGCCCCCGGCCCCTGGCCGTCGGGCGATTCGCCACCTGCCGCGCGGCGCAAACGCGTGTCGTCCAGCGTCAGCTCGGCCTCATGCTGCTGCACGATCTCCTGCACGATGGCCAGGCCCAGGCCCGAGCCCTCTGCGCCGCTGCCCAGCGACCGGTAGAAGGGCTGGAAGACCTTTTCGCGCTCGGTCGGCGCGATGCCCGGCCCGGTGTCCTCGACCTGCAGCACGACGACCTGGCCGAAGGGATCCTCGACGACGCGCACCGTGACCAGGCCACCGGCCGGCGTGTAGAGCAGGGCGTTGTCGACGAGGTTGCGGATCAGCTCGCCCAGCAGCACCGGCTGGCCATTGACGCGCAGCCGGCTGTCCTCGGGCACGACGCCGTCGTAGCCGAGGTCGATGCGCCGCTCCAGCGCGCGCGGCACGAAGTCGCGCACGGTGTCGATGGCGATCTCGGCCAGATTGAGAGGTTCGCGTTTCATCGCCTGCTCGGCGTCCTCGGCGCGCGCCATGGACAGCAGCTGGTTGACCATGTGGGCCGCGCGTTCGCTGGCGCGGGCGATCTGGGCCAGCGAGCGCTTCATCTCCTCGGGCGAGGCGCGGCCGGCGTCGATCTCGCGCTGGATCAGCTCGGCCTGGGTGCGCAGTCCGGCCAGCGGGGTCTTCAGCTGGTGGGCCGCGTCGGCGAGGAAATGCTTCTGCCGGCTCATCGACGAATCCAGCCGCGCCAGCAGGTCGTTGATGGCCTGCACCAGCGGCGCAACCTCGTCGGGCACGCGCTGCTCGTCGATGGGCGACAGGTCCGAGGCCTCGCGCGAGCGGATGCGCCGCTGCAATTCATTGAGCGGCGAGATGCCACGCGCCAGCGCCAGCCACACCAGCAGCACCGCCAGCGGCAGGATGACGAACTGCGGCAGGATGACGCCCTTGATGATCTCGTTGGTCAGCCGCGCGCGCTTGCCCAGGGTCTCGGCCACCTGCACCAGCATGGTCTTGCTCGACCCCGCCTGGCCTTCGGGCGCAATCCACAGATAGGCGACGCGCACGGCGTCCGGGCCGACCTCGTCGTCGCGGAAGTGCAGCTCCCAGGGCACGACGGGCGCGTCCTCGGTCGGCACCGGCAGCGTCGCGTCGCCGCTCAACAGCTCGCCGCGCAGGCCCAGCACCTGATAGAAGACCGTGTCCGACGCGTCCGCGCGCAGCAGGGCGGCCGCCTCGGGCGCCAGCGCATAACGGTCCCGCCCTTTGCTCGGCGCGGATTCAGCCGCCACCTGCAGGCCGAGGCTGCGCGCCATCTCGCCGAGCTCGCGGTCATAGGGTCGGCTGGCAATGCCCTGGGCCACCAGCCAGGTCAGCGCCACGCTGATCGGCCAGATCAGCAGCAGCGGGGCGAGCATCCAGTCGAGGATCTCGCCAAACAGCGAGCCCTGCTGGGGGCTGCTGCTTTCCTTGGTCATTCAGGAACTGATCTTTTCGAGGCAGTAGCCGAGGCCGCGCACCGTCGCGATGCGGATCGGCCCCTGCTCGATCTTCTTGCGCAGCCGGTGGATATAGACCTCGATGGCGTTGTTCGAGACCTCCTCGCCCCATTCGCACAAGCGCTCGACGAGCTGGTCCTTGCTGACGAGACGACCCGCGCGCTGCAGCAGCACTTCCAGCAGCGACAGCTCGCGCGCCGACAGCTCCAGCATCTGCTCGTTGATATAGGCCACGCGGCCGGTCGCATCGAAGGTCAGCGGCCCATGCTTGATGAGGCTGCTGGCCGTGCCCAGGCCGCGCCGGGTCAAGGCCCGCACGCGCGCCTCCAGCTCCTGCAGCGAGAAGGGTTTGGCCATGTAGTCGTCGGCGCCCAGATCCAGCCCTTTGACGCGCTGCTCGACGCTGTCGGCCGCGGTCAGGATCAGCACCGGCATGGTCGAGCCGCGCGCGCGCAGCTTGCGCAGCACCTCCAGGCCGTGCAGGCGCGGCAGGCCGAGGTCGAGGATGACGAGGTCGAACTCATGGGTCGCCAGCGCCGAATCGGCCTCGGTGCCGGTCGTGACCCGGTCCACCGCATAGCCTGAGGCTCGCAGGGCCCGCAACAGGCCATCGGCCAGCACTTGGTCGTCTTCGGCAATCAGGATGCGCATAGGTTTTATGTCTCCGCCGCCGATGTTAGGTGTTGAGTTGGTGGCTCACGTCTTGAGCCACCTGGCTCGCAGAATGCCCTTCAAGCCTGAGGCCACTGCTTCCTCAGATCAGGGGACACGAATACTGTACAAACATACAGATTGCCCCATAATTCCGACATTCCTTTGGAGAACTGCATGGACGCCCCCGTCAAAGCCCTGAACACCGAAAAAGCCAAAGCCCTGCAGGCCGCCCTCGCCCAGATCGAGAAGCAGTTCGGCAAGGGTTCCATCATGCGCCTCGGTGAAGGCGAGGTCATCGAAGACATCCAGGTCGTCTCCACCGGCTCCCTGGGCCTGGACATTGCCCTGGGCGTCGGCGGCCTGCCGCGTGGCCGCGTCGTCGAGATCTACGGCCCCGAGTCCTCCGGCAAGACGACGCTGACACTGCAGGTCATCGCCGAGATGCAAAAGCTCGCCGGCACCTGCGCCTTCATCGACGCCGAGCATGCGCTCGATGTGCAGTACGCCCAGAAGCTCGGCGTCAACCTGCAGGAGCTGCTGATCAGCCAGCCCGACACGGGTGAGCAGGCCCTGGAAATCGTCGACGCCCTGGTGCGCTCGGGTTCGGTGGACCTCATCGTCGTCGACTCGGTCGCCGCGCTGACGCCCAAGGCCGAAATCGAAGGCGAGATGGGCGACAGCCTCCCTGGCCTGCAGGCCCGCCTGATGAGCCAGGCCCTGCGCAAGCTGACCGCCACGATCAAGAAGACCAACTGCATGGTCATCTTCATCAACCAGATCCGCATGAAGATCGGCGTCATGTTCGGCTCACCCGAAACAACCACCGGCGGCAATGCGCTGAAGTTCTACGCCTCGGTGCGCCTGGACATCCGCCGCATCGGCTCCATCAAGAAGGGCGAAGAGGTCATCGGCTCCGAGACCAAGGTCAAGGTCGTCAAGAACAAGGTCAGCCCGCCGTTCAAGACGGCCGAGTTCGACATCCTCTACGGCGAGGGCATCAGCCGTGAAGGCGAGATCGTCGACATGGGCGTCGTCGCCAAGGTCGTCGAGAAGTCCGGCTCCTGGTACGCCTACCAGGGCGAGAAGATCGGCCAGGGCAAGGACAACGCCCGCGAGTTCCTGCGCGAGAACGTCGATGTCGCCCGCGAGATCGAGAACAAGATCCGCGAATCCCTGGGTGTCGCGCCGCTGACCCAGGCGGCCGAGGAATAAGTCGCCCGCAGCCTTGCGCATGGCGACCCGAGCGCCGCTGTCGCTGAAGGCCCGCGCCATTGGGCTGCTGGCCCAGCGCGAGCACAGCCGCGCAGAACTGCGACGCAAGTTGCTGCGCATCGAGCAGCAACAGCGTCAGCGCGCCCGTCTGGCCGTGATGCAGGTCGATTCTGAAAGCGGCGGGGCAGCGGCGGAGCGCGAAGGTGACGAGAAAGACGTGGCTGAAGCCGGCGCGGCAACCGTTGATGCCCTGCTCGACACCCTGGCCGCCGGCGGCTACCTGGACGAAAGCCGTTTCGTCGAGTCGCGCCTGCACCAGCGTGCCCAACGCTTCGGTACCCAGCGCATTCAGCAGGAGCTGGCCCAGCACGGGCTGAAGCTCGACGCGGAGCAGCAGGCCAGCCTGCGCGAAACCGAGATGGAACGCGCCCGCGAGGTCTGGAAAAAACGCTTCGGCGATGAGCCGTCACGCGAAGCGACGGAGCAAGCGCGCCAGACACGCTTCCTGCTGGCACGCGGGTTTACCCCGGAAGTGGTGCGCCGCTTGCTGAGGGCCTAAGCACAGCTTGACCGAGCGCGCAGGGGGCGTTTTCACCCTCCGTGCTACATTGCCGCCTGCCCTAAAACGAGGGTTCACCCGGTTACAAGCCCCTTTGCCTCCTTGGCGAAGCACTGCGAGGGCCGGACTGACCCCGTCCCGGCACTGGCCGGGGTGATCCGCCATACCCCCGTTCCATGCCCGCCGTCCAACCCTCCATCACGCGCCGCCTGCTTCATCGCCGCGCCCTCGATGTGCAGGTGTTCGCGCGTGATGACGGCCTGTTCGACGTCGAAGCCAGCCTGACCGACACCAAGACGCACGACGTGCCACTGGCCGGCGTGCCGCGCAAGGCCGGCGACCCCATCCACGAGATGCGGCTGCATCTGACCGTGGACGCCACGCTGACCATCACGGCGGCCGCCTCCGAGACGCTCTGGATGCCCTATCCCGGCGCCTGCAACGAGCACGGCGACGCCTACGGCCGCCTCGTCGGCTTGAACCTGATGAAGGGCTTCCGCCAGGCCGTCGGCGAACGCCTGGGCGGCACGCGCGGCTGCACCCACATCACCGAGCTCTGCACCGTGCTGCCGACCGCGGTCATCCAGGCCATGGCCGGCTCGGTCATCGACACACGTGAGGGCGATGCCGCCGGCAACCCGCCCTTCCAGCTCGACCGCTGCCACGCCTTGCGCCGCGACAGCGCCACCGTGGCCACGTTCTACCCGCGCTGGCACCAGCAGCAAGCTGTTGCCGAGCCAGCCACTTCCGAATCCTGACTTCCCCGACCCGAGAGACCCAGCCATGAAAATCCACGAATACCAGGGCAAAGAAATCCTGCGCCAGTTCGGCGTGCCGGTGCCGCGCGGCATCCCGGCCTTCACCGTGCAGGAAGCCGTTGAAGCCGCACAGAAGCTGGGCGGCCCGGTCTGGGTCGTCAAGGCCCAGATCCACGCCGGTGGCCGCGGCAAGGGCGGTGGCGTCAAGGTGGCCAAGTCCATTGACGACCTGAAGGAAAAGGCCGAAGGCATCCTGGGCATGCAGCTCAAGACCCACCAGACCGGCCCCGAAGGCCAGAAGGTCCGCCGCCTCTACATCGAAGACGGCGCCGACATCAAGAACGAGCTCTACGTTTCGCTGGTGACCGACCGCGGCACGCAGAAGGTCGCCTTCATCGCATCGAGCGAAGGCGGCATGGACATCGAAGAAGTGGCCCACAGCACGCCCGAGAAGATCGTCACCGAGATGATCGACCCGCTGACCGGCCTGACTGAAGCGCAGTCGCGCAAGATCGCCGGCGCCATCGGCCTGACCGGGGCGACCGTCGACCAGGCGGTCGACATCTTCGCCAAGCTCTACAAGTGCTACATGGAGACCGACGCTTCGCTGGTGGAAATCAACCCGCTGAACTGCGACTCCAAGGGCAACCTGATGGCCCTGGACGCGAAGTTCAACTTCGACTCCAACGCGCTGTTCCGCCACCCGGAGATCGTCGCCTACCGCGACCTCGATGAAGAAGATCCGGCCGAAATCGAAGCCTCGAAGTTCGACCTGGCCTACATCTCGCTGGACGGCAACATCGGCTGCCTGGTGAACGGCGCCGGCCTGGCGATGGCCACGATGGACACCATCAAGCTGTTCGGCGGCGAGCCGGCCAACTTCCTGGACGTCGGCGGCGGCGCCACGGCCGAGAAGGTCACCGAGGCC
>OUNM010452954.1_pt1 | contig 150058 bp, 147 predicted proteins | sample 1769961 | NCBI WGS metagenome assembly OUNM01 (sample SAMEA3914820, study PRJEB12502) | metagenome | biome: forest; material: soil | place: USA | collected 2012-03-12 | depth 0.3 m
ACTCTTTTCTGCTTCCATGCTGTCCAGCTATTTGCGTAACTGGACAGCATCGTTATCGCTGCGGACGCCGTTCTCAAGATGTGTTCACCGGGTGCTTACAGGACTATCGCCGCAAGACCATCCGAGAACGGATGGAGGACATCTTCAAGCGCGTTCGACAGAGCGGGCCATCGCTATCTTTCGCCGGCTACAGGCAAGGTAACCGGCGTGGGTTGGAATGGACTACTCCAGGGCCAAGCCAGACCACCGGTCCTTATTGAGGATCCAGGTGCTGCTGGTCGTATGACCATTGCCCACGGCGGGCGATAGCACCGCCCCGTCGTCTCGTAGCCGCTTGAGCCTCTTCCTGAGGCGCAGCATGAAGTCCTTGCGGTCCCCAGGGCGCGGCAGCGACTCCGGCCAAGAAGCGTCGATCACCTCAGCAACCTCAAGGGAAGTCATGCCGGTGGCCGGTGCGTCCTTGAGTGCGCGTAAGACCTGTGCCGTCAGGACTCCATATTCAAAGGGGCTTTTCGCTTGGGTGATCTTGGGTTCAAGGACCGACCAGTCCAGTTCGACTGGGTGCTGGTCCAGTAGGTCATCGATTTCGTCTAGTGCTCGGCTGATGTGCCTGTACAGCTCGGCAGACTGGCGCTTTAGGGTCTTGAGGCGGGCCAGTTCGCCCTCTAAGCGGTTGCGCCGATCAATCAGAAGAAGGAGGGAGGTGGGTGCTCTTGCCATGAGCAGCAGTACACCCGCACAGGGGGCTCCTGGTCGAGTGCAACTGCTCCATTAGGGCGTCGTTCCAGCGCGCGGATGTCTATTTCTGGATGTCGCCCAGGCAGAGGTACTTCACCTCCACGTAGTCGTCGATGCCCTGGCGGCCGCCTTCGCGGCCCAGGCCCGATTGCTTGACCCCGCCAAAAGGCACCTCGGCCGTGGAAATCAGGCCGGTGTTGATGCCCACCATGCCGTATTCCAGCGCCTCGCCGACGCGGAAGATGCGGCCGATATCGCGGCTGTAGAAATAGCTGGCCAAGCCGAACTCGGTGGAGTTGGCGAGGCGGATCGCATCCTCTTCGGTCTGGAACTTGAAGATGGGCGCGACCGGGCCGAAGGTCTCCTCGCGCGAGCACAGCATCTGCGGTGTCGCGTCGGCCAGCAAGGTCGGCTCGAAGAAGTTGCCGCCCGCGGTCTCGATGCGTTTGCCGCCGGTCAGCAGCTTGGCGCCCAGGGCAATGGCGTCGGCCACGTGCGTCTCGACCTTCTCCAGCGCCGCCGCGTCGATCAGCGGGCCGACGTTGATGCCGGCGTCGAAGCCGTTGCCCGTCTTCAGCGCAGTCACCTTGGCGGCGAACTTCTCCAGGAAGGCGTCGTAGACACCCGCCTGCACATAGATGCGGTTGGCGCAGACGCAGGTCTGGCCGGCGTTGCGGTACTTGCTGGCGATGGCGCCTTCCACGGCCGAATCGAGGTCGGCGTCGTCGAAGACGATGAAGGGCGCGTTGCCGCCCAGCTCCAGGCTGAGCTTCTTGATGGACGGTGCGCACTGCTTCATCAGAATGCGACCGACCTCGGTGGAGCCGGTGAAGGACAGGTGGCGCACCACATCGCTCTCGCACAGCACGTGTCCGATCTCGATGGACTGCTGCGAATCGGCGGTCAGCACGTTCAGCACGCCCGCGGGCATGCCGGCCTGCTGAGCGAGTTCGGCCGCAGCCAGGGCCGTCAGCGGCGTGGCCTCGGCCGGCTTGATGATGACCGTGCAGCCGGCGGCCAGGGCTGGCGCGACCTTGCGGGTGATCATGGCCAGCGGGAAGTTCCACGGCGTGATGGCCGCGCAGACGCCGACGGCCTGCTTGATGACCAGATAGCGCTTGGTCGGGTCGGTCGTCGGGATGGTCTCGCCGTAGACGCGCTTGCCTTCTTCGGCAAACCAGTCGAGGAAGCTGGCGCCATAGACCACCTCGCCGCGTGCCTCGGCCAGCGGCTTGCCCTGTTCGGCCGTCATCAGCCGGGCCAGGTCGTCGGCATGCTTGACCAGCAGCTGCTGCCAGCGCATCAGCACGGCGGCACGTTCCTTGGCGGGCTTGTTGCGCCAGGCGTTCAGCGCATTGGCGGCGGCGGCGATGGCCGTGTCGGCGTCTGCGCGGCCCAGATTGGGCACCTGGGCCAGCTCGCGGCCGGTGGCCGGGTCGTTGACGGCGAAGCTGGCCGGGCCGCCCACCCATTCGCCGTTGATCAGGGCCTGGGTGCGCAGCAATCCGGGGTTTTCGAGCGCTTCCAGGGGGGAATTCGCGTCCATCAGGGGCTTCTCCAGTCGTATTGACACCCACTCTACCCGCGGGACGTAAAGCCCCCTCTCTACAATCGCCCCTCTTTGTCACTGACCTTTTCCAGGAAGCCCCCGGGATGAAAGCCGCCGAGATCCGCCAGACCTTTCTGAAGTTCTTCGAGTCGAAGGGCCACCAGATCGTCGCCTCCAGCCCGGTCGTGCCGGGCGACGACCCGACGCTGCTGTTCACCAACGCGGGCATGAACCAGTTCAAGGACGTGTTCCTGGGCTTCGACAAGCGCGCCTACACCCGCGCCACCACCAGCCAGAAGTGCATCCGCGCCGGTGGCAAGCACAACGACCTGGACAACGTCGGCTACACCGCTCGCCATCACACCTTCTTCGAGATGCTGGGCAACTTCTCGTTCGGCGACTACTTCAAGCATGACGCCATCAGCTATGCCTGGGAGCTGCTGACGGTGAACTTCGGCTTGCCCAAGGACAAGCTCTGGGTCACGGTCTACGAAGAGGACGACGAGGCCTACGAGATCTGGAACAAGGTGGTGGGCGTGCCCGCCGAGCGCATCGTGCGCATCGGCGACAACAAGGGCGCGCGCTACATGTCCGACAACTTCTGGATGATGGGCGACACAGGCCCCTGCGGCCCCTGCACCGAGATCTTCTACGACCACGGCCCCGACGTGGCCGGCGGCCCCCCGGGCTCGGCCGAGCAGGACGGCGACCGCTACATCGAGATCTGGAACAACGTCTTCATGCAGTTCAACCGGACTGAAGACGGCGTCATGCACAAGCTGCCCAAGCCCAGCGTGGACACGGGCATGGGTTTGGAGCGACTGGCCGCGGTGCTGCAGCATGTGCACAGCAACTACGAGATCGACACCTTTGTGAACCTGCTGGCCGCGGCCAAGAAGGCGGTGGACGAAGCCGGTGGTGGCGACTGCGATGCCACCAGCCCGTCGCTGAAGGTCATTGCCGACCACATCCGCGCCTGCTCGTTCACCATCGTCGACGGGGTCATTCCCGGCAACGCCGGCCGCGGCTATGTGCTGCGCCGCATCGCCCGCCGCGCCATCCGCCACGGCTACAAGCTGGGCGCCCGCACGCCTTTCTTCCACAAACTCGTCGCCGCGCTGGCCGCCGAGATGGGCGACGCCTACCCGGAGATCCGCCAGGCGCAAGCCCGCGTGACGGATGTGCTGAAACAGGAGGAAGAGCGTTTCTTCCAGACCATCGCCACCGGCATGGAAATCCTGGAAGGCGCGCTGGCCAAGGGCGGCAACGTCGATGGCGACACCGCCTTCAAGCTGCACGACACCTATGGCTTCCCGGTCGACCTGACCGCCGACGTCTGCCGCGAGCGCGGCGTGACGGTGGACGAGGCCCGCTTCAACGAGCTGCTGGAAGAGCAGAAGAACCGTGCCCGTGCCGCCGGCAAGTTCAAGATGGCCCAGGGCCTGGCCTACAGCGGCGCGGCCACCGAGTTCCACGGCTACGAGCACCTTGTCTGCGAGCACAGCAAGGTCACGGCCATCTACCTCGATGGCGCGCAAGTGAGCGAAGCCCACGCCGGTGACGACGCCGTCATCGTGCTGGACCACACCCCCTTCTACGCCGAGAGCGGCGGCCAGGTCGGTGATGCCGGCGATCTGCGCAACGGCACGACGCGCGTCGTCGTGGCCGACACGCTGAAGATCCAGGCCGATGTGTTCGGCCACCATGGCCAGGTCGTCGAAGGCACGGTCAAGGTCGGTGACGTGTTCGTCGCGCGCGTGGATGCCGAGCGCCGCGCCAAGACTGTGCGCAACCACAGCGCCACCCACCTGATGCACAAGGCCCTGCGCGAGGTGCTGGGCGCCCATGTGCAGCAGAAGGGCTCGCTGGTGAACGCCGAGCGCACGCGCTTTGACTTCGCCCACAACGCGCCCATGACGGCTGAGGAGATCCGCGAGATCGAGGCCCTGGTCAATGCCGAGATCCTCGGCAACGCTGGCGCCAATGCGCAAGTCATGGCCCTGGACGACGCGCAGAAGTCGGGCGCCATGATGCTGTTCGGCGAGAAATACGGCGAGACCGTGCGCGTGCTGTCCATCGGCTCGTCCAAGGAACTCTGCGGCGGCACCCACGTGAAGGCGACGGGCGACATCGGCCTGTTCAAGATCGTGGCCGAGTCGGGCGTGGCCGCCGGCATCCGCCGCGTCGAGGCCGTCACGGGCGACAACGCGCTGGCCTATCTGCAGTCGCTGGAAACGACGGTGCAGGGCGCCGCCATGACGCTGAAGACCTCGCCGCACGAGCTGGGCGCACGCCTGCATGCGGTGCTGGACCAGATCAAGTCGCTGGAGAAGGAACTCACCGCGGCCAAGAGCAAGCTGGCGTCTGCCCAGGGCGACGAGCTGCTGGCCCAGGCCGTGGACGTGAAGGGCCAAAATGGGTCGATCAGGGTGCTGGCCGCCAAGCTCGAAGGCGCCGATGCCAAGACCCTGCGCGAGACCATGGACAAGCTCAAGGACAAGCTGAAGACGGCGGCCATCGTGCTGGCGGCCGTCGACGGCGACAAGGTCCAGCTGGCGGCCGGCGTCACGGCCGACAGCATCGGCAAGGTCAAGGCCGGCGAACTGGTCAACTTCGTCGCCCAGCAGGTCGGTGGCAAGGGCGGCGGCAAGCCCGACCTGGCCATGGCCGGTGGCACCCAGCCGGCCGGCGTGGCCGCGGCGCTGCAGAGCGTGGCGGGCTGGGTGGCCGAGCGCGTCTAGTCAACACCTGCCCCCGTCAACCAGGCCCGCTGATCGCGGGCCTTTTTCTTTGGCGGGTGCGGCCTGGGGCCGCCACCTGCCGACCATGCCGACGTTTGTGCGTTTCGTCGGCAAGTGCTGGTTCGCGAGGAGGGCGCCGACAACACTGCGCCGGCCCTCCATCCTGCCTACGCCTCAGGAGGGCGATCCTGCGTCGTCGCGTCGAGCTTCGGGATCGGTGTGTCCCAACTGAAGAAGCTCCCGTGATGAACCACAGAATCTGCACGATCGCCTTGGCCGCTTGCGCCGCCTCATTCACAGCCCTCGCAGCCGATGCGCCGCAGCCGCCCGCGTCCGCTGCGCAGGCCGCGCCCACCGTCAGCTTGCAGGCCCGACTCACGGCCAGCGTGAACGGCAGCAAGGTGCCGGCCATGGGCGCCGTGTTGATACGCCAGGGCCAGGTGACGGAACTGGCGATCGCCGGCCTGCGCGCCAAGGGCAGCGCCGAAGCGGTTCAGCGCGGCGATGTCTGGCACCTCGGCTCCAACGGCAAGGCCATGACGGCCACGATGGTCGCGCGCCTGGTGGAGAAAGGCATGCTGTCGTGGGACGCGCCGCTGAGTCAGTTGCTGCCCGAGCTGGCCGCCGACATGCAGGCCGCCTACCGTGACGTCACCCTGCGTGACCTGCTTGCCCACCAGGCCGGCCTGCAGGCGGACATTGATGAGTCCTGGATGGCCGTCTTCTACAAGGACAAGCGCTCCTTGCATGAACAGCGCCTGGCCTTCGCTCGCATCGCGCTGGCCCAGGCCCCGGCCTTCGCGCGCGGCGCCGGCGACGGTTACTCGAACTCGGGGGTGCTGATCGCCGGCCTGGCCGCCGAGCGCGCCACCGGCCTGCCCTACGAGGCCCTGATGCAGCGCGAGGTGTTCGAGCCGCTGGGCCTGCGCAGCGCGGGGTTTGGCGCCACCCACCGCGGCCAGCCCTTGGGGCACAAGGCGGGCGAGCCCGTCGAAGGCGTGGAGGCGGACAACCCCGCCGTCATCGCGCCCGCCGGTGGCATCACCCTGTCGCTGGAAGACTGGGCCAGGTTCGCCATCGACCAGATGGCCGGCGAGCAGGGCCGCGGCAAGCTGCTGAAGCCCGAGACCTACCGCCTGCTGCACCAACCGGCGCGTGAAGGCGGCAAGTTTGCCCTCGGTTGGCGGGTGCAGGGCAGCATGGCCGGCGTGAACGCCCGCCACCTCGCCCATACCGGCAGCAACGGCGCCTGGTTCGCCCTCATCGTGCTGAAGCCGGATAGCGAGGACGCCGTGCTGGTGACCAGCAATGCCGGTGAAGACGTCGAGGCCGACAAGGCCGTCCGAGCGGTGGCGGTCGCCGCCCTCAAGGCCATGGCGCCCTAGGCGGGCGTCAGCCTCAGAAGGTTTCCCAGTCGCCTTCCTCGGTCGCCGGTGCAGGCGCTGGGGCGGGGCGGGGCGTAGCAACGGGGGCGGGCTTTGCGGCAGGCTTGGGAGCGGTCGTGACCTTGGGCGCAGGCGCTGCGGCCTTGGCTGCGGCCTTGGCTGCGGGCTTGGGCGCTGCCTTGGGAGCCACGACGGGCGCCGGTGCCGGCCGCGGTGCCGAGGCGCGGTGGGACTCGCCACCGGCGACGCGGAAGACAGCGACGGCTTCGACCAGGCGCTGGGCCTGCTCCTTCAGGCTTTCGGCCGCCGCGGCGGATTCCTCGACAAGAGCCGCGTTCTGCTGCGTCATCTGGTCGAGTTGCACCACCGAAGTGTTGACGGTGTTGATGCCCTCGCTCTGCTCGGTCGCGGCTGAGGCGATCTCGCCAATGATGTCCTGCACGCGCTGCACGCTGGAGACGATCTCGTTCATCGTGGCGCCTGCCGTCTGGACCTGGCGCGCACCGTTCTCCACGCGTTCGACGCTGTTGCCGATCAGGGCCTTGATCTCCTTGGCGGCCTCGGCGCTGCGGCCCGCCAGGCTGCGGACTTCGCCGGCCACGACCGCGAATCCGCGGCCCTGCTCACCGGCCCGCGCGGCTTCCACCGCCGCGTTCAGCGCCAGGATGTTGGTCTGGAAGGCGATGCCGTCGATGGTGCCGATGATGTCGCTGATCTTCTTGCTGGCGACATTGATCTCGTCCATGGTCGTGACAACCTGGCCGACCACCTCGCCACCGCGCGTCGCGGCGGACACGGCGGACTGCACCAGCTGGTTGGCCGTGCGGGCCGAGTCGGCCGTCTGGCGGACGGTGCCGGTCAGCTCGCTCATCGACGAGGCGGCGTTCTGCAGATTGCTGGCCGTCTGCTCGGTGCGCTGGCTGAGGTCGAGGTTGCCGGTGGCAATCTCGGTGCTGGCGGTGCCGATGCTGTCGACCGAGTTGCGCACAGTGCCTATGGTTGTGGCCAGGCGCTGGCGCATGCGCTCGGTGTCCTGGATCAACGAGCCGATCTCGTCGTTGCGCGTGCTGCTGACCGATTGGCTCAGGTCGCCTTCGGCGATGGCGCCCACGGCCTTTTGCAGCGAGGCCAGGGGCTGGGCCACCCAGCGGCGCATCATCCAGAGCAGGCCGAAGCCCAGGCCCACGGCGGTCAGGGCCAGGGCACCCCAGAAGAAGAACAGCGTCGAGCGGCCGGCGGCCGAGGCCTCGCCCCGCGAGACCTGGGCGACGACCCAGTAGCCGGTCTTGTCGCTCTTGCGCGCGACGGCGAAGTTGTCGCTCATGCCGTTGCCCAGCACGTCGGGCACGTCGTCCAGCACGACGGCGTTGTCCTTCTGCTCGGCCAGGACCTTTTCAAAGCCCGGCGCGACGCTGGACAGCAGCTTGCCCTTGGCCGTCGGGTGGGCGGCCAGTTGCGCCTTGCTCGGATCGCTGGGCATGGCGACGATATAGGTGCCGCCATGATCGAAGAACTTGGCGCTGCCGGCCATGCGGTCCATGGCCAGTTCGAAGGAGTCCAGGTCGTAGCCGACGAAGAGGATGCCGACGATCTTGCCGGCGTCGCTCTTGATCGGCTCGTAGTGAGTCATGTAGGCACGTCCGAACAGCAGGGCGCGGCCGGTGTAGGACTTGCCAGCCTTGATGGCCGCGTAGGCGGCGCCCTGGCGGTCCAGGTTTGTGCCCATGGCACGCTCGCCCTTCTCGTTCTTCAGCGAGGTGGTGATGCGCTCGAAGTCGTCGCCCTTGGCCGCGAAGACGGTGGCAACGCCGCCGTTGACGGCCGCGAACTTGTCGACCTGGGTGAAGTTGCCGTTGAGCTTGGGGCCCCAGTCGCGCAGGTCGCCGGTGGCTTCGTCCAGCGTGAAGCTGGGGCCGAAATCCTGGCGGAAGGAGCCGAAGCCGCGCTGGGTCTGCTTGGCGGCGACGTCGTCCATGGCCTGCATGGCGTCGACCAGGGAGGCGGCCTTGTCGCCGACCCAGGTCTGCACCTGCTCATTGGCGGAGCGCTTGAGCAGCGTACCGACGATGAGGCTGACGACCAGCAGCACCCCCGCGACGGCGACGGCGCCGGTCAGCGAGACCTGGCGGGCAATGGAGTTGACGGGCTGACTCATGCGAATCTCCAGAAACCAAAGCGTGCAAGGCTCCGCGCGCCCCGCCTCGTTGCGGGGGCACGTGAACGTGAATCGGGGCCGGTGATCAGGCGGCGATGGCCGCGTCCATCAGGCCCATCTCGGCGCTGCTCATCAGGCCTTCGATGTCCATCAGGATCAGCATGCGTTCGCCGACCGAGCCGATGCCGGTGATGAAGCTGGTGTCCACCGAGGCGGAGCTGAGCTCGGGCGCGGGCTTGATCGCGTCGCGGTTCAGTTCCAGCACGTCGGAGACCGAGTCCACCACGGCGCCGACGACGCGGTTCTTCACGTTCAGGACGATGACGACCGTGAAGCTGTTGTACTCGGCGCTGGCACAGTTGAGCTTCAGGCGCAGGTCGACGATGGGCACGATGACGCCGCGCAGGTTGACGACGCCCTTGATGAAGTCCGGCGCATTGGCGATGCGCGTGGGCTGCTCGTAGGAACGGATCTCCTGCACCTTCAGGATGTCGATGCCGTATTCCTCGGAGCCGAGGCGGAAGGTCAGGTACTCGCCGCTCTTGGGACCGTGGGCCTTGGCAGTGACTGCGCCTTGTTGGCGCAGGGCAGGGACGTTGGCTTCCATGCAGACCTCTCCTAGTGTTGTGATGGTTCAGTGGCGAGAACGGCGCACCAGGCTGCCGACGTCCAGGATCAGGGCCACGCGGCCGTCGCCCATGATGGTGGCGCCGGACACGTCGTTGACCTTGCGGTAGTTGGCCTCGAGGTTCTTGACGACGACCTGCTGCTGGCCGAGCAGTTCGTCCACCAGCAGGGCGACGCGGCCGCCTTCGGCCTCGACGACGACCATGATGGATGACACGTGCTCGAAGTCGAAGCGCGGCACGTCGAAGACCTTCTCGAGCTCGATGACGGGCATGTACTCGTCACGCACCTCGACGACGCGGCCGGAGCCGGCGACGGTCTTGATGGTGTCGGCCTGGACCTGGAAGGACTCGACGACGGAGGACAGCGGCAGGATGTAGCACTCGTCGCCGACGCCCACGCTCATGCCGTCCATGATGGCCAGCGTCAGCGGCAGGCGCACGGACACCTTCATGCCGTAGCCTTCGGCGGAGTCGATCTCGACCGTGCCGCCCAGGGACGTGATGTTCTTCTTGACCACGTCCATGCCGACGCCGCGGCCCGACACGTCCGTGACCTGCTCGGCAGTGGAGAAGCCCGGCGCGAAGATCAGGTTCCAGCACTCGGCGTCGGTCATGGTGTCCGGCGCGTCGATGCCCTTCTCGCGGGCCTTCTTGATCAGCTTGTCGCGGTTCAGGCCGCGGCCGTCGTCGCGCACTTCGATGACGATGCTGCCGCCCTGGTGGGAGGCGACCAGGGTGATCGTGCCCTGCTCGGGCTTGCCGCGGGCGATGCGGTCGGCCGGCATTTCGACGCCGTGGTCGCAGCTGTTGCGCACCAGGTGGGTCAGCGGGTCGGTGATCTTCTCGACCAGGCTCTTGTCCAGTTCGGTGGCTTCACCCTGGGTGACCAGCTCGACCTTCTTGCCCAGCTTGGCGGCCAGGTCGCGCAGCATGCGCGGGAAGCGGTTGAACACCGTCGACATCGGAATCATCCGGATCGACATGACCGACTCTTGCAGGTCGCGCGTGTTGCGCTCCAGGTCGGCCAGGCCCGAGGTCAGCTGCTGGTAGAGACCGGGATCGAGCTCGCGGCTGTTCTGGGCCAGCATGGCCTGGGTGATGACGAGCTCGCCGACCAGGTTGATGAGCTGGTCGACCTTTTCGATGGAGACGCGCAGCGTCGTCTGGTCCATGCCGCCGGCGGCCGGCTTGGCATCGGTCTTGGCGGGTGTGGCGGCGCGGGCCGGCACGATGGCCGCAGCGGGTGCGGGAGCGGCAGCAGGCGCGGCCTCGACGGCAGAGCCGGCGGGCACGCCCGGGGCGTCGTCGAAGAAACCATAGCCCGGGTCGCCGGAGGGCGCTTCGGCCGGCGGGGCGCCCGGAGCGCCGTCGTAGAAGCCGAAGCCGGTGCCCAGGGGCATCAGCTTGACCTGCTCACGGGCGACGTGGAAGGTGAAGAGATCCAGCAGGTCGTTGTCGGTGGAGCTGGTCAGCACCTTGAAACGACGCATGCCGTCCGAGCTCTGGCCGGCATCCAGCGGCTCGATGGTGCCGAGGTCGGTGATTTCCTTGAACAGCTCGACGAGGTTGTCGGCCAGGCTCATGTCGGTCAGCGGGCCGACCTGCAGCTCCAGCAGGCGCGCGCCGGGCTTGGCCGGCGCTGCGGGTGCGGCGGCCACGGGGGCCGGCGCCGGTGCGGCAGCAGCCTTGGGCGCCGGCGCGGCCGCCGGAGCGCCGCCGCCTTCGACGAAGCTCTTGATGCTGACCAGCAGGTCGGTCGTGTCGAACGGATCGGCTCCGGAACCCTGGTGGCGGCCGAGCTGGGCGCGCAGCGCGTCGCCCGACTGCAGCAGCACGTCCACCATGGCCGCATTGGGCTGCAGCTCGTGGCGGCGCAGCTTGTCCAGCAGCGTCTCCATCTGGTGGGTCAGCTCGGCGACGTCGGAGAAGCCAAAGGTCGCCGCGCCGCCTTTGATGGAATGGGCGCAGCGGAAGATGGCGTTCAGCTCTTCGTCGTCGGCCGCCTCGACGTTCACATTGAGCAGCAGCTGCTCCATATTGTCGAGGTTCTCGCCGGCTTCTTCGAAGAAGACCTGGTAGAACTGGCTGAGGTCGATGCCAGCGCTGATGCTGGCGCCTTCAGTGGTCATGTCACCCATGGCTGGTGCTCCCCTGGAACTCTGACTTCAGCGGATGACCTTGCCGATCACTTCGATCAGCTTGGCCGGATCGAAGGGCTTGACCAGCCAGCCGGTGGCACCGGCCGCACGGCCGGCCTGCTTCATCGCGTCGCTGGACTCGGTGGTCAGGATCAGGATGGGCGTGGTCTTGAACTTGGGGTTCTCGCGCAGCTTTTTGGTCAGGCTGATGCCATCCATGCGCGGCATGTTCTGGTCGGTCAGCACGAGGTCGAAGTCGCGCTGGCCGGATTTTTCCCAGGCGTCCTGCCCGTCCACCGCTTCCACCACGTTGAAGCCGGCGTTCTTGAGCGTGAAGGCCACCATCTGGCGCATCGAGGCCGAGTCGTCGACAGCAAGGATTGAGTGGGTCATCTGTTTTTCTCCGAGGGGACGTGTTGCCTGGGGGCTGAGATTGGCGGGGGGATTCAGAAAAGCTCGATGGAACCGGCGTCCATCTCGTCTTGCGTGACCGGGTTGGGACGCAGCGGCGCGATCTCGACGACGGCGGCGCCGTCCTCGTCATCCATGCCGAAGGTGTCGCGGGCCAGCTGGTCGGAGCAATTGCGCAGGCGCTGGCTGGTGTGGGCGATGAGCTGCGTCGCCATGTCCTGGAACTGCAGGGCCGTGATGGCGCCGGCGATGTCCTGCATGATCTGCTTCAGGCCTTCGGAGGCAGGCGTGCCGTCGCTGCCGCTGAGCAGGGTCATGGCCTGGTTGGAGGCGCTGTAGAAATGGTTGGACAGGGCTTCGCCGGCGTCGTCCAGCAGGCGTTGCAGGCGCTCGAGGTCGTGGGTCACCGTCATCAGGTGATCCTGCAGTTCCGCGGCCGCCAGCAGCGGCATGGCGGCCACGGCTCCATCGAAATCAGCGGCGGTGGAAGGTTCTGTCTGCATCGTGTCTCCGCGAGGGGATGCTGCTTCTTGTCCCAAAGCCCTGTGGATACCCTCAGGGCGAATGCATCATGGCATGTTCACCCCTTTTTCGGCCACTGTCGACCTTGAGATGTCGCGAGAACGAGCCGTATTACCGGTCTGAACCGAGTCGAGTGTGGTGTCGGGCCACATGCCGCAGGCGGCGGCATACTGCGCTCCCATGACGATTTCAGGTGTGGAGCAGGCATCCCGCGTCCTGCGTTTGCTGCATGTCGAGGATTCCGAACTCGACCATCAACTCATCCTCGCCCAGCTCGGCCGCGCCGGGTTGAAGGTCGACATGGAGCGGCTGGATGCGCTGCCAGCCGTGCTGGCGGCGATGGACCGTCCGTGGGACGCCATCATCTCGGACTACAACCTGCCGGGCTTCACGGGCCTGGAGGTGCTGGAGGCGCTGAAGGAACGCCGCAATCTCACGCCCTTCATCCTGGTCTCGGGCGAGATCGGCGAGGACACGGCCGTCGGGGCCATGCGCGACGGCGCCTCCGACTATCTGTTGAAGAACAACCTCAACCGCCTGGCGCCGGCCCTGCTGCACGCCATCGATGCGGCCGAGAGCGAAAAGGCCCGCGTGGCCGCCGACCACGAGTTGGTCAAGTCCAAGCAGCGCCTGCACCAGCTGGCCGGGCATCTGCAGACCAGCGTCGAGCTGGAGCGTGCCGCCATCGCGCGCGAGATCCATGACGACGTCGGTGGGTCCCTCACGGCCGTCAAGTTCGACCTCGCCTGGATCGACCGCCATGCCCAGGAGCCCGAGGTGCGCGCCCGCGTCGCTTCGGCGCTGGAGACGGTCAATGCCGCCATCGAGGCCAGCCAGCGCATCATGCACAACCTGCGCCCCGCCATCCTGGAGCAGGGCCTGGTGGCGGCCCTGCAGTGGATGACGGCCCGCTTCGAGCGCCGCACCGGCATCGAGGCCGGCCTGCGCATCGGCGAGGAGAGGCTGGAACTGCCCTCGGGGGTGCCCCTGGTCGCCTACCGCACCGCCCAGGAGGCGCTGACCAATGTGTCCAAACACGCGCTGGCGACCCGGGTCGACATCGAGCTCAGCCAGGATTCCGGTGTGCTGACGCTGGAGATCCGCGACAACGGCCGCGGCATGGGGGCCAACGACCTGGCCAAGGAAAGATCCTTCGGCATCCGCGGCCTGCACGAGCGCGCCGCGACGGTGGGCGGCTGGGTCGACCTGTCCAGCCCGCCCGGCGGGGGCACCAGCCTCATCCTGACCGTGCCCCTGGCCCAGGACGCCATCGACGCGCTGGACGACTCGACCGACTTCGGCAAGGATGACGGCCACTCCATCTGGGGCCGCGCATGATCCGCGTCATCCTCTGCGACGACCATGGCCTGATTCGCCGCGGCATCCGCGACACGCTGGCCGACGCCCAGGACATCGAGGTCGTCGGCGAGGCCGGCGACTACACGGAGCTGCGCGGCCTGCTGCACACGCTGGGCAAGGACAACCCCTGCGACGTCCTCGTGCTGGACATCAACATGCCCGGCCGCTCGGGCCTGGACGTGCTGCATGTGCTGAAGGACGAGGGCAACCCGGTGCGCACGCTGATCGTCTCCATGTACCCGGAAGACCAGTACGCCATCCGGGCGCTGAAGGCCGGCGCCTACGGTTACGTCAACAAGGGTGGCGATCCGGCCACCCTGGTGCAGGCCGTGCGCACCGTGGCTCAGGGCCGCAAATACGTGACGCCCGAGATCGCGCAGATGCTGGTCGAGAGCCTGACCGCGCCCGTCACCGAGCAGGCCCACCACAAGCTGTCGGACCGCGAGCTGCAGACGCTCGTCATGATCGCCTCGGGCAAGCGCCTGTCGGACATCGCGGAGGAGCTGATGCTCAGCCCCAAGACCGTCAGCGTCTACCGGGCCCGGGTGCTGGAGAAGCTGGGCCTGAGCAACAACTCCGAGCTGACGGTCTATGCCATTCGAAATGGCCTCGTCGCCAGCTGAAGGCCAGGCTGGACGACCGCGCCGCCGACCCTCGCTGGTCAGGCGGCTGACACGCCTCAGTGTCGGCGTCATGGGCGCCGCCCTGTTGCTGAGTTCCCTGGCCCTGGCGGCCTGGGTGCACCACAGCCTGCGCGAGGCCCAGATCAAGAGCGCCGAGCAGTCGGCCCAGCTGCTGGCCGAGAACCTGGCGCCGGCCCTGGCCTTCCATGACGAGAGGGCGACGCGCGACGCCCTGGTCGCCTTCAGCCGGCACGACGGCCTGCAAAGCCTGGTCGTGCGCGAGGCCGGTGGCGCGACCTTCACCCATTGGCCCGATGCCGCCGCCGCCCTGGCCTGGAGCGATGCTCCGGCCGTCATCGACTGGCAGGGCCTGCGCCTGGTGGTGCCGGTGCAACTGCATGGCGAGCGCATCGGCAGCCTGGCCTGGGCCGAGTCATTTGAATCGCTGAACGACACCCTGCTGCGCCTGGCCGTCGGTGCCATCGCGGTGCTGGCCCTGGCCCTGGTCGGGGCCAGCCTGCTGCTGCGCTGGACGCAGCGCCGCGCGCTGGCGCCGCTGATCGCCCTGTCGCGCCTGGCAGAGCGCGTCGCCACCAGCCAGGACTACAGCCTGCGCGCCACGGTGCGCGAGAACGACGAGGTCGGGCGGCTGGCCGAGCGCTTCAATGGCATGCTCAGGCGCATCGAGGTCTGGCACGCGGACATGAACCAGCAGCTCGCCCAGGAGCAGCAGACCGGCCGCGCCATGCAGCAGCTGGCCCACCGCGACGCGCTGACCGGCCTGCCCAACCGCCTGGCCTTCGAGCTGACGCTGGAGCGCTTCTTCGTCGACCTGCACCAGCATGCCGGCGGGCAACGCCTGGCCCTGCTCTTCATCGACCTGGACAACTTCAAGCACGTCAACGACAGCTGTGGCCACGCCGCGGGGGATGCCGTGCTGGTCGAAATCAGCCGGCGCATGAGCAGCGTGCTGCGTGCCAGCGACACCCTGTTCCGCCTCGGCGGCGACGAATTTGCCCTGCTGGTGTCCGACGTCGCCGAGCCCGAGATCGTCGAGCAGCTGGCCGGCCGGCTGATCGCCAGCGTGAGGGAGCCGCTGGTCGTGCAGGGCCAGGTCCAGCCCGTCGGGGCCACCGTGGGGCTGGCTTTCGTGCCTGATGACGCAACCGACCCCGAGTCCTTGCTGGGCGCCGCCGATACGGCCATGTACGCTGCCAAGCATGCCGGCAAGAACACCTACCGCAGGGCGAACCGCGAGCCTGCTGCGGGCGCTTGAGCTCAGCGTCCTGCTGTTGTTGGGCGCGCCCGCCCAGGCTCAGAACAGCGACATCCCCAGCCTTGAAGACCTGATCCGCACCGAACGCCGCGGCGGGGGCGCCGACGTTTCCGTCAGCACCGCCTCGCGCCAGGCGCAGAGTGCCGACCTGGCGCCCGCCGTCACCCATGTCGTCAGCCGCCAGGACATCGCCCGCCTGGGCCTGCGCACCCTGGGCGACGTGCTGCGCCGCATGCCCGGCCTGGAGGTGCGTCAGGACGACCAGTTCACGCGCGTCGCGGTGCGCGGCGTCGCGCCGGGCGACTTCAACGGCCGCGTCCTCTTCCTGCTCGACGGCCTGAGGCTGAACGACAACCTGTATGACGCCGGCCCCATCGATCGCGAGTTCTATGTCGACGTCAGCCTCATCGAGCGTGTCGAGTTCACCCCCGGCCCGGGCTCGGCGCTGTATGGCGGCAACGCGCTGCTGGGCGTCGTCAACATCGTCACCCAGCGCGCCGACACCCTGGCCGGCCCCCAGGCCCACGTGGTGCTGTCGCCGCGCGGCCAGGTCAGCGCGCGGCTGAGCTATGCCCAGCGCCTGGACAGCGGCGCCGAATGGCTGGCCGCCTTCAGCAGCGACGAGGAACCGCACACGCCGCTGGCCTTTGGCGAGCCCCAGGAATACCACGCGCAACTCGAGCCGCTGGAGTGGGACCGCGCCCGGCGCTGGCTGCTGGGCGGCCGGGCCGGCGGCCTGTCGCTGCGCGTCGGCGGCGTGCTGCGCGACCGTGGGCTGTACGCCTTTTTCCCGAAGTCGGGCGACATCACCGGCAGCGTCAATTCGATGCGTGAGAACTTCGCCCAGGCCGGCTGGGATGGCCGTGCCGGCGACTGGGATCTGCACCTGGGCCTGGCCTGGCAGCAGTCGCGTTACCGCGAGGAGCAGGCCGACGACAGCGAGGCCGAGCTGCGCACCGGCCGTTTCGAGGCCCTGGGCCGCTGGTGGCTGGGCGAGCTGCGCCTGGCCCATGCCTGGGGCGGCCCGGGTGGCGACAGCCACACCACGAGCTTCGGCATGGACTTGCAGCGCGACAGCGTGCAGCGCTTCCGCTACGTCTATCTCGGCGCGTTGCCTTACGACGAAAACCATGCCTCGGGTCGTCTGGGCTTCTATCTGCAGGACGAGTGGCGCCTGGCCGAGCGCCAGCGCCTGGTGCTGGGCCTGCGCCACGACGGCGTGCAGGACGGCGACTCCAGCTGGAGCCCGCGTGCAGCCTGGGTCTGGTCACCCGAGCCCGGCCAGAGCCTGAAGCTGATGTGGGGCACGGCCTTCCGTGCGCCCAACCGCTTCGAGCAGTCCCTGAACCAGGACTCCGGCGTCGAGCCGCCGCGGTCGGAGCGGCTGCGCACCGTGGAGCTGGCCTGGCAGGGGGCGGTGCCGGGGCTGCCAGCAGGCGCCTGGAGCTGGCAGGCCTCGTTGTTCGAGAGTCATCTCGTCAACTTCATCGAGCGCGGCGACGCCAAGCCCTTTGCCAATACGCCGGTTGCCCATTCGCGCGGCGCCGAGCTCGGCCTGAACGGCCATTGGAGCGACGGCTGGCAGCTGCAGTTGAGCGTGACGGGCCAGCGCAATCGCGCCGCTGACGACAGCAGCCAGGCCTACAGCCCGGCGCGCACGCTGAAGTGGGCCCTGCAGATGCCTGTTGCCGGACCGACACTGCGCCTGTCCCTCAGCGGCTGGGCGACCAGCCAGCGCATCGGCGACGAGCGCCTGCCGGGCTATGCCCAGCACCAGGCCCATCTGCTGTGGCAGCCGAGCCGGCGCTGGGACTTTTTTGTCGGCGCCGAGAACGTCGGTGGCCGCGCGTACGCTGAATCCAGCGGCGCCGCCTACAGCGCGCCCCTGCAGCGCCAGGGCACGCGCTGGCAGGCCGGCCTCACCTGGCGCGGGGACGCACCTTGAGATCGATGCGGCTCTGGCCGCTGCTGCTTGCCGCAGCGGCCGCCGTGGCGCAGGCCGACAGCCTGGACGAGGACAGGCTGCGCGCCGCCTTCGTGCTGCGCCTGGCCCAGTACACCCAGTGGCCGGCGCCCGTGGCCGAAAGCCCGACGCTGTCGCTGTGCGCCGCCGGCCTGCAGCCGCCCGGCATGGAGGCGCTGCGGGCGCTGACGAACCGGTCGGTGGGCAGCGCCCAGCTCAAGGTCAGGGCGCTGAGCGAACCGCGCGACGCGACGCGCGACTGCCAAGTGCTGCTGCTCGGCCAGGCCGATGCGGCGACGCTGCGCCAGTGGATCGCCGTCGTCGGTGACGCCCCGGTCCTCGTCATTGCCACCAGCCCCGAGGCGATGCGCGCCGGCGTCTGCATCGCCCTCATCAGCGAGCCTCAGGGCATGGCCTTTGCCGTGAACCATGGCGAGTCGCGCCGGCGCGGCCTGAGCCTGGCGGCGCCGGTGCTGAAGCTGGCGCGGGAAGTGCGTTAAAGCGGGCATTTCCGCCGTTCATCCCCCCTGGCTGTCGATTCGCCAGCTCCGGTCGCCGTTTATCGATTGATGACACCCTGTGGCAGCAGCCACTGCACAATCCGCCCCGGTTCGAAATGGGCGGCCAACAAGGCCGATGCTGCTGCGGGTGCGGTTCAAGCCTGCAGGCCAACTCTCTCGAGGGGCGTGTCATCGATACCGGATTGCTGAAGGAACTGCGCATCGAAGGTGCGCACCGCGAGGACCATGAAGGCGGCGGACCGCCCAAATGGGTGTGGGCCCTGGGGGTGGCCGCCGTGCTGCTGGCCGCGGGCGGCGCCTGGGCCTGGTGGTGGCTGTCGGCGAACAAGCCCATCCCGGTGCAGACCGCCACGGTCCGCGCCAACGGCCAGGGGCCCAGCGCGGATGCCGTGCTGCAGGCCACCGGCTATGTGACGGCGCGCCGCATGGCCACCGTGTCGGCCCAGATGACCGGCACGCTGACCGAGGTCCTCATCGACGAAGGCTTCAAGGTCAAGAAGGGCCAGGTGCTCGCGCGCTTGGACGACACCGGGCTGAAGGCTGGCCTGGCCGCTGCCCAGGCGCAGGCGAGTGCTGCCGAGGCTTCCACCGGCCAGCTGCGCGCCCAGCTCGCGCAGGCCGAGGCCGATGCGCGCCGGCAGGCCGAGCTGTCGGCCAGCGGCATGAGCACGCGCCAGAATCAGGAGCAGACGGCCACTGCCGTGAAGACCATCAAGGCCCAGATCGAGGCCTCGGTGCGCCAAGCCGAGGCAGCGCAGGCCCAGGTGCGCCAGGCGCGCGTCAACTTCGACTACGCCACCGTGAAGGCGCCGTTCGACGGTGTCGTCACGGCCCGCGCGGCCCAGGTCGGCGAGATCATTTCGCCGCTGTCCGCGGGTGGCGGCTTCACCCGCACCGGTGTCGGCACCATCGTCGACATGGACTCGCTGGAGGTGAACGTCGACGTCAACGAGGCCTACATCGCCCAGGTCAAGGCCGACATGCCTTGCGAGGCCGTGCTCGATGCCTACCCGGACTGGAAGATCCCGGCCCACGTTGTCGCCGTCATCCCCAGCGCCGACCGCGGCAAGGCCACCGTCAAGGTGCGTGTGGCGCTTGAGAAGAAGGACGACCGCGTCGTGCCCGACATGGGCGTGCGAGTCAGCTTCCTGGCCACCAAGCCCAAGGCCGAAGTGGCGGCTGTACCGGGCGTGCTGCTGCCGCAGGACGCGCTGGCCCAGCGTGACGGAGGCGATGCCGTCTTCGTCGTCCATGACAACCGCGCCGAGCAGCGAGCCGTCAAGCTCGGTGCGGACGTGGGCAAGTTCAAGCTCGTCACCTCTGGCCTGAAGGCGGGTGAGACGGTCGTCGTGTCGCCCCCGGCCGAGCTGAAGCAGGGATCCACCATTTCCAACAAGGAATGAAGATGAGCGCTTTGATCGAAGTCCGCGATCTGTCCAAGGTCTACACCCGCGGCAAGCAGAAGGTGGAAGTGCTGCACCACATCGACCTCGATGTGCAGCAGGGCGACTTCCTGGCGCTGATGGGCCCCTCGGGCTCGGGCAAGACGACGCTGCTCAACCTGATGGGTGGGCTGGACGCGCCCAGCGGCGGCGCCATCAGCGTCGGCGGCGAGCGCATCGACAAGCTGTCGGGCGCGGCCCTGGCCAAGTGGCGCGCCTCGCGCGTCGGCTTCGTCTTCCAGTTCTACAACCTGATGCCGACGCTGTCGGCACAGAAGAACGTCGAGCTGCCGTTGCTGCTGACCAAGCTGTCTGCGGCTGAGCGCAAGAAGCGCGCGGCCATCGCGCTGCAACTGGTCGGTCTGGCCGACCGCGCCTCGCACAAGCCCACCGAGCTGTCGGGCGGTCAGCAGCAGCGCGTGTCCATCGCGCGGGCCATCGTGTCCGACCCGACGCTGCTGGTCTGCGACGAGCCCACCGGTGACCTGGACCGCCAGTCGGCCGAAGACGTGCTGACGCTGCTGCAGGCGCTGAACCGCGAGCATGGCAAGACCATCGTCATGGTCACCCACGACCCGCGCGCCGCCGCCCGTGCCAGCCACACCCTGCACCTGGACAAGGGCACGCTCGTCACCGAAGCCACCGCTTGAGGAGGCGCGATGAAATACCTTCATCTCATCTGGGCCGCGCTGTTCAGGCGCAAGGGCCGGACCTTCCTGACCTTGGTGTCCATCATCACGGCCTTCCTGCTGTTCGGCCTGCTGGACGCGGTGCGCGTCGGCTTTGACCAGGCCGGCAAGAGCGCCAACGGCGCCCAGCGCCTGCAGACGGGCTCCAAGCTCAGCTTCATCCAGTTGCTGCCGATGTCGCTGCAGGGCCGCATCGGGCAGATCGACGGCGTCAAGGACGTGGCCTTCGCCAACTGGTTCGGCGGGGCCTACCAGAAGCCCGAGAACCAGGTTTTCAGCTTTGCCGTGTCGCCCAACTACCTGGATGTCTATCCGGAGATGGAAGTCTCGGCCGAGCACCGCAAGGCCTTTGCCGAAACCAAGGACGGTGCCATCGTCGGCGAAGGCCTGGCGCGCAAGTTCGGCTGGAAGGTGGGCGACACCGTGCCCATGCAATCCACCATCTTTCCGGACAAGAACGGCAGCCAGAACTGGCCCTTCAAGATCGTCGGCCTCATCCATGTGGCCGACAAGAAGGCGGGCGCCTGGTACGACCAGATGTTCCTGCTGAACTGGAAGTATTTCGACGACACCACGCCCTGGAACACCGGCCAGGTGGGCTGGTACGTGACCCGGGTCAAGGACGTCAACCAGGCCGACCGCGTGCTCAAGGCCATCGACGAGATCTCGGCCAACTCCGACCACGAGACCCGCACCCAGACCGAGGCGGCCGCCATGTCCAGCTGGATGAAGCAGGTGGCCGACATCAACCTCATCGTCACCTCCATCATGGGCGCCGTGTTCTTCACGCTGCTGCTGCTGGCCGGCAACACCATGATGCAGGCCGTGCGAGAACGCACCGGCGAGATCGCGGTGCTCAAGACGCTGGGCTTCTCGGGCGAGAGCGTGCTGTCCATGGTGCTGGCCGAGTCGGTGCTGCTGCTGCTGATCGGTGGTTCGGTCGGCCTGCTGCTGGCCAGCGTCATCGGCCCCGTCGTCAGCAAGGGCAGCGGTGGTGCGCTGAACCTGCCGGCGGCGGGAGCCGCGAGCTGGATGACGGGCATCGGCCTGGCGCTTTTTTTCGGCCTGGCGGTGGGCGCGCTGCCCGCGGTACGCGCCATGCGCGTGAACATCACCGATGCTCTGGCCGGGAGGGCATGACATGAAATTCCTGAATAACTTAGGGCTCATCCTGCTGCTCGTCGTCGTGCTGGTGGTCTGGGTGATGATGCCGTGGCAGGGCGCACTCGCGGTGGCTGTGCTGCTGGCGCTGTGGATGTTCCTGTTCCGCAGCGGCGCGCAGGCCCGCTCGGTCACCGCAGTGGGCATCAGCACGCTGACGCAGCGCCTGGGCTCCTCGGCTGTCATCGTCGTCGGCATCGCTGGCGTCGTGGGCGTGCTGGTGGCCCTGCTGGCCATGGCGGAGGGCTATGCGCAGACGCTGCGCAACTCCGGCAGCCTGGACACGGCCATCGTCATGCGCGGCGCCTCGGCCAACGAGGTCTCGTCCTCGCTGAGCCGCGAGGACATCGTGCAGATCGAGCAGGCCCCGGGCGTGGCCCGCAACGCCAAGGGCGAGCCGCTGATCTCGGCTGAGACGGTGGTGGCGGCCAACCTGCCCATCAAGGGCGGCAAGGCCGACGAATCGGGCAGCGCCCAGGTGCGCGGCATCAGCGAAGCGGCCTTCGTCGTGCGGCCCAATGCCAAGATCGTCGAGGGCCGGACCTTCCAGCCGGGCCTGCGCGAGATCGTCGTCGGCAAGGGCGCCGTGCGCCAGTTCAACGGCCTGACGGTGGGCAGCACGCTGAAGCTCGGCAATTCGCCCTGGACCATCGTCGGCATCTTCGCCTCGGGTGACGCGATGGAGTCGGAGCTGTGGGCGGACGCCAATGTCGTCAACGACGCCTACAAGCGCGGCAGCGGCCGCAACTCGGCGACGGTCAAGCTGGAGAACCCGGCGGCCATCAAGGCCTTCAGCGAGTCGCTCGAGAACAACCCGCAGCTCAAGGTCAAGGCCAGCACGACGCTGGACTTCTTCGCCAAGCAGAGCGAGCAGATGACCAAGGTGCTGCGCATCATCGGCATCGTGGTCGGCTCCATCATGGCCGTCGGCGCGGTGTTCGGCGCGCTGAACACCATGTTTGCGGCCGTGGCGGCGCGGGCCCGCGAGATCGCCACGCTGCGGGCCATCGGCTTCCGCGGCCTGCCCGTGGTGGTGGCCGTGATGCTGGAGACGACGCTGCTGGCCCTGATCGGCGGCCTCATCGGCGGCGGCATCGCCTGGCTGATCTTCAACGGCTTCGAGGCCTCGACCATGGCGGCCGGCTCGGTCGGCAAGCTCAGCTTCAACCTGGCCGTGTCGCCGGGCTTGCTCTGGGAGGGCATCAAATGGGCCCTGGCCATCGGCTTTGTGGGCGGCCTGTTCCCGGCGGTGCGGGCGGCTTCGCTGCCGGTGACGACGGCGCTGCGGGAGGCGTGAGCCGGCGGCGACCCAGCGACCTCATGCCCTCAACCTTGGGGACGTTCAGGACAGGGCGGCGTCCCCCATCCATGCTGGAATCCCTTCACCGTCGGCTGCACGACGGACGAAGAGGATTCCCCGCATGAAGCATTTCGCCCTGTTCGCCGCATGCCTGGCCTCGCTGGCTGCTGCGGCACCGCCTGCGGCCTTGCCGTTCATGGAGACCGTGAACGGCATCCCGCTGGCGGACGAGTACCGCTGGATGGAGGATCCCGCCAAGGCCGCGGAACTGAACGCCTGGGTGTTGTCGGAATCGTCCGCCGCCCATGTCTCGCTGCGGGCGTTGCCCGAGCGCGGGGCGTTCGCGGCGGCGCTGAGGGAGGTGTCGTCCGATCTCACCAAGGTGCGCGACGTGCAGGTCGCTGGCCAGGTGACCGTGTTTCGCCGCACCGCCGCCGGCGACAAGACAGCCAAGCTCGTCGTTCGGGAGAACGGCAGGGAACGCGTGCTGATCGACCCCAACGCAGTGGAGGGCTCGATCGTGGCGATAGGCAGTGTGTCGCTGTCGCCCGACGGCAAGCGGGTGGCGGTGCACCAGTCCAAGGGCGGCGCCGAGGTGGGAGACATCACTATCTACGACGTCGCCACGGGCCAGGCGGTGGGCGCGCCCATCCCGAACATCTGGAGCGAGTTTGCGCTGCAATGGCTGGGTGACGACTGGGTGACTTACACGCAGATGGCCCCTGCCGGCAGCCGCGCCGACCCCATTACCGGCATGCGCACCTTCCTCAAGCGCGTGTCCGACGCCGCTCCCGGGCAGCCCGTCTTCGGTTTCGATTCGCAGGGGCCTGCGTTCGCCGAGAAAGACTTTCCCGCCGTGCGCGGCGCCCCATGGAGCGAATGGGTGCTGGCCACGGGCGGCGGTGCGCGGGTCGACGTCAACTACTGGATCGCGCGCAAGGCCGACCTGACTGCGGGCAAGCCGGCGTGGACGGTGCTCGCCACGCTGGACGACAAGGCCAATGATGCCGACATATTCGGCAACGCCGCTTTTGTGCTGACCACCAAGATCAACCCCTCGGGTGCCATCGTCAGCCGCGCCATCACCGGTTCTGGCCTGGGCGAACCCGCCACGGTGTTCGAAGGGAGCGCGCGGCTCGTGCTGACCGGGCTCATCGTCGCCAAGGACGGCATTTATGCCGCCGCGCAGACCGACGGCGTCACGCGTCTCTTCTACAGCCCCGACGGGCAGCGCAAGTTCGCCGAGGTCAAGCTGCCGCTGGAGGCCGGCGACATCCTCGATCCGCACGTCAATGTCGACGGTAGCGGCGCCACGCTGGGGCTGATGGGCTGGGTGTCCAACGCGCGCAGCTACGCGCTGGCCAAGGGCAGGATCACCGAGACCGGCATCGGCAGCCAGACGTGGGACGGCGCCCGCGGCATGCAGGTGGACCGCATGCAGGCCAGAAGCGCCGACGGCACGATGGTGCCGCTGGTGGTGCTGCACAGGAAGGGGCCGCTGCCCAAGGGCGGCATGCCCACCATCCTGGAAGCCTACGGCTCCTACGGCGTGTCCTCCACGACGCCCGTCTACTGGCGCGACTTCATGGCATGGCTCTCACGCGGTGGGGCGATGGCCTTTTGCGGCGTGCGCGGCGGCAGCGAGCGCGGCCGGGCCTGGCATGAGGGCGGGCGCAGCGCCAACAAGCCCAATGGCCATGCCGACTTCATCGCTTGCGCGCAGACGCTCAAGGCCAAGGGCATTGCCACGCCCAGGGGCGTCATCGGCATGGGCACCAGCGCGGGCGGCGCGCTCGTCCCGCCCGCGGCGCTGAAGCAGCCCGGCGTCTTTGCGGGCCTGGTGCCGCGCGTGGCCGTGCTCAACACCTCGCGCCTGGCTGCAGCGCCCAACGGCGCCAACCAGTTCGACGAGTTCGGCGACCCGGCGACCCCTGAAGGTTTCAAGGCCCTGCTCGCCATGGACGCCTACCAGGCCCTGGCCACGGCGACAGACATGCCCGACACCTTGCTCACCATCGGCCTCAACGACAGGCGCGTTGCTCCCTGGATGAGCGCCAAGTTCGCCGCGCGGGCGCAAGCCAAGTTTGGCGACAGGCGCAAGATCTGGTTGCGCGCTGAAACCGATGGCGGCCACGGCATCGGTACCGCGGAGGAAGCGAGGGCGGCCGAATACGCCGACATCTTCGCGTTTGCGTGGGACAGGGCGCGCTAGATTGAGCCGGCGGACGGCGTGATCTGGGAGGCCGATCGCGGTGGCGACGGCCTCGGCTTGATGGATGCCTTGTTTCCGAGCCAGCGCATGAGGGCGTGGGTGATGGGTGTCGGCTGCAGGTTGAAGGCTGCACGCGTCAGGACTGACCTGCCAGCTGTCGGGGCCCGCGGCCGCTCACCACAGTTTCACGCGCTGCTCAGGGGGTCGGTACATCTTGTCGCCCGGCTTGATGTCGAAGGCCTCGTAGAAGCCGGCCTGGTTGGCCAGCGTGCCCTTGACGCGGAATTCGCCCGGCGAATGCGGATCGCTCTTGATCTGGACGATGGCCGCCTCTTCGCGCTGCAGCGTGCGGAACTTGACGGCCCAGCCGATGTACAGCCGCTGCTCGCCGGTCAGTCCGTCGATCACGGGCGAAGGCTTGCCGCCCAGGGACTTGCGGTAAGCCTTGTAGGCAATGGTCACGCCGGAGTTGTCGCCGATGTTCTCGCCCAGCGTGAACTGGCCGTTGACGTGGTAGCCCGGCACCGGGCTGAAGGCGCTGTACTGCTCCACGAGGCCGTTGGCGCGCGCGGTGAAGGCGGTGCGGTCCTCGGACGTCCACCAGTTGCGCAGGTTGCCATGGCCGTCGTAGCGGCTGCCCTGGTCGTCGAAGCCATGGCTGATCTCGTGACCGATGCTGGTGCCGACGGTGCCGTAGTTGATGGCGTCTTCGGCCTTCACATCGAAGAAGGGCGGCTGCAGCAGCGCCGCGGGAAAGGTGATGGCGTTCTGCAGCGGGCTGTAGCTGGCGTTCACGGTCTGCGGCGTGAAGCCCCATTCGCCACGGTCCACCGGCCTGCCGAGCTTGGCGACGCCGCGGTCGAAGGCGAAGCGGCGGCCAGCGCGCACGTTGGCGATCAGATCGGTGCTGCTGGTGGTCAGGGTCGAATAGTCGCGCCAGACATCGGGGTAGCCGATCTTGGGCGTGAACAGGGCCAGCTTGGCCTGCGCTTCCTTCTTCGTCGCCGGGCTCATCCACTCCAGTTCGGCGATGCCTTCGCGGAACGTGGCAAGGAAATTGTTCACCATGGCCAGCACGCGTGCCTTGTTCTCGGGCGGGAAGTGCCGGGCCACGTAGAGCTTGCCCACCGCCTCGCCCATGATGGAGTCGACGAACACCTGAGCCTGGCGCCAGGGCGGTTCGTTCTCGGCCACACCGCGCAGCACGGTGCCAGTGAATGCGAAGCGCTCGTCGGCCACGGCGGGCGCGAGGTAGGGTGAGTAGGCTTCCAGCACGTGCCACTTGAAATAGCTGCGCCACTGCTCCAGCGGCACGCCGGCCACCAGCTTCCCCAGGCCCGTGAAGTAGCTGGGCTGGCGCACCACCAGCGACTCGGCCTTGCCCGCGATGCCTGCGGCCCGCAGGTAGGCCGGCCAGTCCAGTCCGGGTGCCTCTTCGGCCAGTTGTGCGACGGTGCGTGGGTTGTAGGTCTTCAGGGCTTCGCGGCTCTCCACGCGGGTCCATTGCAACTGCGCCAACCGGGTCTCCAGCGCCAGCACGCTGGCCGCATGGCGCTCGGCCTGCGCGTCGCCCTGCATCGTGAAGACCTTGGTGATGTGCTGCACATAAGCCTGCCGCACGGTCGCCAGCTTCTTGTCCGTTTCATTGAGGTAGTAGTCACGGTCGGGCAGGCCGAGCCCGGATTGGGAGGCATAGACGACGTAGCGTTCAGCGTTCTGGGCGTCCTGCCCGACGGAAACGCCGATGGGCACGGTGACGCCCTGGCGCTCCAACTCGGCCATCAAGGCGACCAGGTCCTGGTGGCGTGTGACGGCAGCGATGCGCTCGAATTCAGGCGCCAGCGGCGCGAAGCCGCGTGCGTCGCGCGCCTTGTCGTCGGTGAACGTGGTGTACAGGTCGGCGATCTTTCGGGTCTCGCTGCCGACCGCGCCCGGGTTCTTCAGCACGTCTTCCAGGATCGCCCGCACTTGCAAGGCCGCCGTCTCGCGCAGTTCGTCGTAGGTGCCCCAGCGCGCCTTGCTGGCCGGGATCTGCGTGCCACGCGCCCAGCGGCCGTTGATGTAGTCGTAGAAGTCGTCCTGCGGCCGCACGGCCGGATCGAAGGACTTGACGTCGACGCCCGAGATCAAGGGCTTGGCAGCCTGCGCTGGCGCATCGGCTGCGAGCGCAGGCGCGCCCAGGCCTGACGCCGCCATGAGCAGGAAACTGATGCAGATCGACTTCATGACGGTCCTTGATGACGCCTGGGGTTGCGGTCATTCTTGCAGACGTCACGGATCCGCATGGGGCAGACCTGGCTGGCCATCCGAGAGCCGCCGACACGCTGCGCCTAACTGAACGCTGCCAGCAACCTCTCCAACGCCACCGTGAACGGCGTCTGCATCAGCGGCAGCGTGGCCACCATGCCGATCAGGCCGATGCTGACGGTCAGCGGGAAGCCGACCGAGAACACGCCGATCTGGGGCGCGACGCGCGAGATCACGCCGAGCACGAGATTGACGAACATCAGCATGGTGATGAGCGGCAACGCAATCCACAGGCCGATGCTGAAGATCTCGGCTCCCCATTGCTGGGGCATGGCCACGCGCAGGAAGGCGAAGGGTTCGGTGCCGACCGGGAACGCGTGAAAGCTCTGGATCAGCGCGTTGATCAGCAGCAGATGGCCGTTGATGGCGATGAAGAGGAAGGCCACCATGCTGCCGAAGAAGCGTGCGCTGGCCGTGCCCTGGGCGCCGGTGCCGGGATCGAAGAAGCCAGCGAAGTTCAGGCCCATCTGCAGGCCGATGATTTCACCGGCGAACTCCAGCGCCGCGAACACGACGCGCACCGCGAAGCCCATGGCGAGGCCGATCAGCAGCTGCTGGGCGACCAGCAGCGTCAGGCCGGGCAGGGAGTCCAGCGGCGTGACGGGCATCTCCGGCAGCGAGGGCTGGGCCGCGACGGCGATGAACAGGGACAGCCCGATGCGCAGGCGCAGCGGCACATTGCGCTGGCTGAAGGTCGGCATGCCGGCAAACAGGGCCAGCGTGCGGATGAAGGGCCAGAGCAGCGGGTTCAACCACGCCAGCAGCTGGGCCTCGGTGACCGAAAACACGTCAGCCCACGACTGAAGGAATGGTCTGCAACGTGCGCTGGATGTACTCGACCAGCGTCGTCATCATCCACGGGCCGGCGACGGCCAGGGTCAGCACGGTGGCGACGACCTTGGGCACGAAGGACAGCGTCGCCTCGTTGATCTGCGTGGCCGCCTGGATCACGCTGACGACGACGCCGACGAGCAGCACGACGATGAGGATGGGTGCTGCCACCAGCATCATGATGTAGAGGCCTTGCTGGCCGAAGGTGAAGACTTGTTGGGCGTCCATATCACGTCACAAAAGAGGCGGCCAAGGAACCGAGGAGCAGATTCCATCCATCCGCGAGAACGAACAGCATCAGCTTGAAGGGCAGGGCGACGAGCACGGGCGAGAGCATCATCATGCCCAGGCTCATCAGCACGCTCGCCACGATCATGTCGATGACGAGGAAGGGGATGAAGATCAGGAAGGCGATCTGGAAGGCGCTTTTCAGCTCGCTGGTCACGAAGGCCGGCACCAGCACCTTGAAGGGCACTTCCTCGGGCTTCACGCTGGCGTCCAGCTTGGCCAGACGCGAGAACAGGGCCACGTCGGCCTGGCGGGTCTGCTTCAGCATGAAGCCGCGCATCGGCACCTCGGCGCGTTTGAGCGCCTCGTCGAACTGGATGGTGCCGGCGCTGTAGGGCTGCCAGGCGTCGGCATAGACCTTGTCCAGCGTCGGGCTCATGACGAAGAAGGTCAGGAACAGCGAGAGGCCGACGATGACCTGGTTGGGCGGCGCGGACTGCGTGCCCAGCGCCTGGCGCATCAGGCTCAGCACGATGGCGATGCGCGTGAAGGCCGTCATCATCAGGATGACCGCGGGCAGGAAGCCCAGGGCCGTGAAGAACAGCAGGGTCTGGATGGGCACCGAATAGCTGCCGCCCGCGCCCTGGCCGACCAGCAGCGGCAGCGAGGCCGGCGGGGTCTGGCCTTGTTGGGCAAACGCGGTGCCTGCGGCGAGCAGCAGGCCGGCGACCAGGAAGGATTTAAGACGCATCGCCGCGCTCCTTGTTGAGCAGCTTGGCGAACGAGACCGGTGCGACCGGCTCGGCCTGCGGCGGCATCACGTGCAGGGTGGTGATGCTCTGGGCGGTGGCGCCCAGTACCAGCCAGCGGCGGTCATCGCCCTGGCCGACCTCGACGACGAGGAGACGCTGGTTGGGGGCCGTGGGCAACTGGGCCACGACGCGCAGCACGCCGGCCGCCGCTGCGCCGCCCAGCGGTGTGCGCTTGAGCAGCCACAGCGCGACCGGGATCAGCGCGACGATGCCGAGGAACCACAGAAAGGGGAGCAGGCCGGAAGCATTCATGCCTCGGCATTCTGCGGACGGACTTGAGTGGCCGAACCCCCTAAATGGCCCGGCAAACCCTTGGTTGTCCCAAGACCGCGCCAACGGCGCGTGCTTTCGGCTGCGCGCCGCGTGCTGGCGGCGCGGCCTTCAAGCGGCCTTGGAAAGGCGGCGCATGCGCTCTGATGGCGTGACGATGTCCGTCAGGCGGATACCGAACTTGTCGTTGACGACGACCACTTCGCCCTGGGCGATCAGGTAGCCGTTGACCAGCACGTCCATGGGCTCGCCGGCCAGGGCGTCCAGTTCGACGACCGAGCCCTGGGCCAGTTGCAGGATGTTCTTGATCGGGATGCGGGTGCGACCGAGTTCAACCGTGAGCTGGACGGGGATGTCCAGGATCATGTTGATGTCGTTGCCTGGCCCCGCACCGCTGGTCGGCGTGAAGTTGGCGAAGCTGGGCGTGGACACCTGCTCCGGCACCTCGGCGACGACTTCGGTGGCGGGCGACGCAGCAGGCGCGGCCTCGGCCAGCGCCGCGGCCCACTCGGCCGCCATCGCGTCTTGTTCTTCTTGGCTGGGCGAATCAGGACTCATGTTTGGCTCCCAACCAGCCCTCCTGCGGGCCGGTCAGCATCTTGTCGATCTTGAGGGCGTAGCGCCCGTTGGACGTGCCGTAGTGACAGTCGAACACAGGCACACCGTCCACCTTGGTCTGGATCATCGGGTTCAGGTCCAGTTCGATGAAATCGCCCGGCTTGAAGGCCAGCAATTGCTCCACCGTGGCCGGCGCCGTGCCCAGCTCGGCCACCAATTCCACTTCGGCCGATTGGATCTGCGTCTTGAGCAGATTGATCCAGCGGCGGTCGGGTTCGGAGGAGTCGCCGACCGTCGTGGAATACAGCACGTCGCGGATGGGCTCCAGCGTCGAGTAGGGGATGCAGAAGTAGATGGTGCCGCTGGTCTCGCCGATTTCCAGCGTGAAGGACGTCGACACGACGATCTCGCTGGGCGTGGCGATGTTGGCGAACTGGGGCTGCATTTCCGAGCGCTGGTATTCCAGCTCGAGCGGGTAGATGCCCTTCCAGGCCTTGTGGTACTCGGCGAGGATGACCTCGACGATGCGGGTGATGACGCGCTGCTCGGTGGGCGAGAAGTCGCGGCCCTCGATGCGCGCGTGGAACTTGCCGATGCCGCCGAACAGCGAGTCGATGACGGCGAACACCAGCGTCGGGTCGCAGACGATCAGCCCGCTGCCGCGCAGCGGCTTCACCGACACGATGTTGAAGTTGGTCGGGACGACGATCTCGCGCAGGAAGGCGCTGTACTTCTGAACCTTGATGCCGCCGATGGCGACTTCCGGGCTCTTGCGGATGAAGTTGAACAGGCCCACGCGGATGTTGCGCGCGAACCGCTCGTTGATGATTTCCATCGTGGGCATGCGCCCACGAACGATGCGTTCCTGGCTGGCGAGGTTGTACTCGCGTATGCCGCCGACCTGCTCCTCTTCGGCCTCGAGCTTCTGGCTCTCGCCGGTGATGCCCTGGAGCAGTGCATCGACTTCGTCTTGGGAAAGGATCTGCTGATTCATGATCGAACCAGGGCTTACTGGACGATGAAGTTGGAGAACAGGACCTGGCTCACGGGGCTTTCGACATGGGCCTTTTTCTTCTTCTTTTTCTTCTTGGGCGCGTCGGCAGCGGCGTGGTCGTCCTCATCCTCTTCGTCGAGTTCGATGCCCATGGGGCGCACCGACTCGCGCATGATGTCCTTGGCGAGCTTTTCCTTGCCTTCCTTGGTGAGGAGCTCGGCGGCGGTCTTGTGCGCCAGCACCATCAGCACGTTGCTGCGGATGGCGGGCATGTAGGCCTTGATCTGGTCGGCGAACTTGGGGTCTTCGACCTGCAGCGTGACGCCGACCTGGGCAAAACGGTCCACGTCCTTGTCGGCCAGGTTGACCGTGAAGGGGTCCAGCGGCACGAAGGTGGGCGGATGGTCGCTCTTGGCGTGAGCCTTGGGCTTGGCGGGCGCTTCGGTGGCTTCCGCGCCGTCCTCGCCGTCCTCGGCCGGCGGCTTCTTCTTCAGCAGCATGACGGCCGCGCCGCCGCCCACCAGCACCAGCACGAGCACGGCGGCAATGATGATGATGAGCTTCTTGCTGCCGCCGCCCTTGGGCGCGGCGGCTTCGGCAGCCGGCGCAGTCGCCATGTGAACTCCTTGAACGGTCCTGGCCCGGGCCAACCAATGCGGGCCATGGGCATATGCGCTCGATTATTGACCCCGGACCCGCCGGCCAAGCCCCGATTAGCCAGAGCGGGGCGTGGCTATTTCCGCTTCAGCTTCAGGCAAATGTGTCGAGCAGGCCGACGCTGCGGCGCGCCGGGGCTGCGGCGGTGCTGGCGCTCACGCGCCCGCCACCGGTATTTGTGCGCGAACCGCGGCTGTCACCGTTGCTGCCGCTTTCGGTGTCGCTGCCCCGTGATCCTTGCTGGGCCTGCTGGAAGACGCCCCCACCTGACAGCGTCAGACCCTGGTTCTGCAGGGCGGCGGCGAGGTCGGGGAGGCTCTGCTCCAGGGCTTGGCGGGTTTCGGCCTGGGCGGCATGGAAGGAGACCTGGGCCTGGTTGCCGTCGACGACGATCTGCACGGCCACCGGGCCCATGTCGGCCGGGTTGAGCTGGAGTTCGGCCTGCTGCACGCCGTCCACGGCCAGCAGGCTGACGCGCGCGCCCAGTTCGGGGGCGAAGGCATTGCTGTGCATGGCGGCGTTCACCTGGCCGCTGGCTATGACTGGTGTCGTGTCCGAGCCGGTGGCCGTTGTCGGCATGGCCTGGGCCAGCACGGCGGCAAAGTTCGGGGCTGCGACGTCGGTCACGGCGGCCGCGCGCGGCGCAGCGTCACCCGGCGTCGCGGTGGCGGCCTGCAGGGTTTCGCTGCTGGCGCTGCGGGCGGCGGCGGCCTTGTCGGCAGCCAGCTCGATGCCCTTGGCATGCGGGGCGTCGGCCGCACGGGTGTGCGTGTCGGCCGGGCGGCGTTCGGCGCTCGAACCCGTGGCGGACTCGGTGGCGTCTGCGCGAGCGGAGGCGGTGTCGGTGGGCGTCTCGTCGGCCACGCGGCCGGCGCGGGCGTTCCGCACGCCCTTGGCGCCCGTCTCGCCAGCGGCATCGGCGGCGGCGCCCGGCAGGCCCGGCGTCACGGGCTGGGGACCGGCGGCTTGCGGCGGCACGGCCAGGCCGATGAGCTGGGTGAATTCGTCCAGACCCGAGGTCTCGGGATCCTTGTCGCTGTCCTGGGCCGCGTCGGTGGCCTCGGTCTTGTCATCGCTGACCTTGGCGTCCTTGGCAGCCTTGGCCGCCGTGTCGGTGGCCTCGGGCGCGCGAGCCTGGGCTGGCGTGGCGGGCTTGGCGGTGTTGCCTTCCTTGCGGCGGGCCGGTGCAATGTTTGCCGCCGGGGCGGGCGCGGCGGCCGTGGCTTCGCTGGCGCTGTCCGGATCCCTGGGCACGGGGTCGGGGTGGGCCGGCGGCAGCGGGGGCTGGTCGTTCAGGAATTGCGCAAACGTCGGGCCACCGGCCGAGCCCGAACCGGGCAGGGGGGCTTGAGCCGCAGGCGCGGCAGGCGGCATGGCAGCCGGCTTGGGCGTGACGGATGGGGCGCTGCTGAGCATGGTGACGGCCTTCTCAGACGTGGGCCATGCGGCGCAGGTGGGCGCGCGCGGCAAATTCATCGGAGGCGCGCTGTTCAATGCGCTGCGCGGCCTTGTTGGCCTCCGCCTGGCGGCGGGCGATCAGCTGGCGCAGGGCGGCGACGCGCATCTCGGCCTGGCCGAGGGCTTCGCGGGCGCGCTGTTGGCGCACGTCGGCGTGGTTGGCCACGTGGCCCTGGGTGTCCACGGCCTGGTCGATGCGGCGGCCGAAGCTCTGGTAGCAGCCGACGATGTTCATGGTCGTGGACTGGGCGAAGCTCTGGGTCCAGCGCTGCTGGTAGTCCTGGCGGTAGCCGGCCAGCTCGCCATGCTGGGCACGCGCGTGCTGCGCCTGGGTGCTGGCGGCATGCAGGGCCTGGGCAGCGGCGTCGCGCTCGTTCTCGGCGCGTTCCAGCAGCAGGCCCAGGGTGTCTTTGGCGGGTGCACTCATTCAAAACTCCAGCGCAGCGCCCAACCCGCGGTCGGGCGCTAAAGAGGTATCGGCGGCGCCGACCCGGAGGTTTAGGCGCCTTGGACCACAGCCTGCAATTGGCTGACGCTGGCGTGAAGAAGTGCCGGGCTGTGCATGTCCTGCTGCAGCAGCCGCGTCATGTCGGCATGCAGGCGTACGGCCAGGTCCAGCTCGGGGTCGGCGCCCGGGGCGTAGGCACCGAGCTGGATCAGGTCGCGGGCCTTGTTGTATTTCGCCAGAAGCTGGCGGAATCGACGCGCGGAATCGACCTGGTTTTGGGGTGCAACACTGGTCATCACCCGGGAAATGGAGCGCTCGATGTCGATGGCCGGGTAGTGGCCGGCCTCGGCGAGCTCGCGGCTGAGCACGATGTGGCCGTCCAGGATGCCACGCGCCGCGTCGGCGATCGGGTCCTGGGGGTCATCGCCCTCGGTCAGCACGGTATAGAAAGCCGTGATGGATCCCTCGCCCGGCAGGCCGTTGCCGCTGCGTTCCACCAGTTGGGGCAGCTTGGCGAAGCAGCTGGGCGGATAGCCCTTGGTGGCCGGTGGCTCGCCGATGGCCAGCGCAATCTCACGCTGGGCCATGGCATAGCGGGTCAGCGAGTCCATCAGCAGCAGCACGTGGCGGCCCTGGTCGCGGAAATGTTCCGCGATGGCCGTGGCGTAGTGGGCGCCCTGCATGCGCATCAGCGGCGGCGCATCGGCCGGTGCGGCGACGACGACGCTGCGTTTGCGGCCCTCGTCGCCGAGGATGTCCTCGATGAATTCCTTGACCTCACGTCCGCGTTCGCCGATCAGGCCGACGACGATGACGTCGGCCTGGGTGTAGCGGGCCATCATGCCCAGCAGCACCGATTTGCCGACGCCGGTGCCGGCGAACAGCCCGAGGCGCTGGCCGCGGCCGACGGTCAGCATGGCGTTGATGGCGCGCACCCCGGTGTCCAGCGGCGTGCGCACGGGGTCGCGGTCCATCGCATTGATGGGGCGCCGCACCATCGGCTCGTTGTGGATGTTGCTCAGCTCGCCGCCGCGATCCAGCGGGTGGCCATGCGGGTCGACGACGCGGCCGAGCAGCCCGTCGCCCATGGGCAGGTGCAGGCCGCGGTCCTCGCCGCGTCGCCAGGGATGCAGCGGCTGGCCGAGCTGAGGCGCGAGAGGCGGCAGATGCCGCGGCACGACGGTGGCGCCGCTGGACAGGCCTTGCACCTCGTCGGTGGGCATCAGATAGGCGCGGTCGCCGGAGAAGCCGACGACCTCGGCGTTCACCGGGGCCGAGCCGCGACGCGGGCTGTTGCCACTGCTGGGCATCTGGATTCGGCAGACCGAGCCCAGCGGCACCTTGATGCCGGTGGCTTCCAGCACCAGGCCGGCGACGCGCACCAGCTTGCCCTGGGACTCCAGCGGCGCGGCATTGCCGGCCAGGGTTTCGAGGTCGGCGAGATAACGCTGCCAGCGCTCGGAGCGCTCAGACGTCTTCATCCACGCCTCCGCGGCGGTCTTCCCAAATGGAGGTTTGGCCGATGGCCGAGACAGCCTGCTGCCAGCGCGTCGCGATGGTGGCATCGACGCTGGCGATGTCGGCATCGACCTTGACGCCGCCACGCGGCACTTCGGGGTCCGGGATCAGTTGGGCTTCGCGGGCCTGCATTTCTTCGCCGGCGCCATCGCGCACCAGCGGGTAGTCGTCGGGATGCACGCGCACGCGCACGTGGCGAGCCGACAGCTGCAGGGCCTCGACGGCGTCGTGCGCCACGCGGGCGATCAGCTCCGGCCGCAGCTCGAGCTCGCTGCGCACGACCTGGCGGGCCAGCTCGACGGCGATACGGGCAATCGACGCGGCCATCTCGTCTTCCAGCGAGCGCATCTCGTCGTCGAAGTTCTCGACCAGCGTGCCGATCTGCTTGCTCATCTGCTGGGCGAAGCTCTGCTTGAAGGCGTCCAGTGCGGCCATGCCGTCGCGGTAGCCGTCCTGATAGCCGCTCTGGCGGGCGGCGTGCAGCTGCTCCTGAGCGCTGACCTCGGGTGGGGGGGGAGGCTGCACCGGCGCCGCTGCGGCAGCCGGCGGCGGCGGGGGCACGCCCGGACGCATGGGTGCGAAGGGCGAGGGCGCGGGATCGCCCAGATGGTCCATGCTCCAGGCCTTGGCGCCCTGAAGCTCCTCGCCGGGGATGAAGCGGGCGTAGGTATTGCGGCGATCGCCTTCGCGGCGATCGGGGGGCGGGACTTGCCGCGGGGGTGGACGGTTGGCCATATCAGGGGTTCAACCCGTGTATTGTGGGCCGAGCGCCGGGCCGCCCCCTAGCCGGCCCGCTCTGGCGATGTGCTTGCCGATCGATTTGGCAAGCATCGCCGTCCCCGCGGGGGCTGAGGCCGGACACAGTGAGTCCTGTGGACTCGCTGCGCCTGCCGAAGAGCTGCGGGCTTGCCCGCAGCGCGGTCTGCAAGACCGGCCAATTGAGCCTTGGACGAGGGGCGTCATGACTAGACGAACTGGTCGTCGCCGCCACCTGCCAGCACGATCTGGCCTTCGTCGACGAGGCGGCGCACGATCTTGAGCATTTCCTTCTGCTCGGCCTCGACCTCGGACAGGCGCACGGGCCCCCGGGTCTCGAGGTCCTCGCGCAGCGTTTCGGCGGCGCGGGTGGACATGTTGCGGAAGACCTTCTCGCGCAGGTCGGCGCTGGCGCCCTTGAGCGCAACGACGAGGCTTTCGCTCTGCACTTCCTTGAGCACGGCCTGGATGCCCTTGTCGTCGATCTTGTTCACGTCGTCGAACGTGAACATGTTGTCCATGATCTTCTGGGCCAGGTCGGAGTCGGCCTCGCGGATGTAGTCCAGCACCGAGGCCTCGACGCTGCTGCCCATCATGTTGATGATTTCAGCGGCGGTCTTGGCGCCGCCCAGCGAGCTCTTCTTCATGCGCTCGCCGCCGGCCAGGATCTGGCTCATGACCTCGTTGAGGTCCTTCAGCGCCGTCGGCTGGATGCCGTCCAGCGTGGCGATGCGGATCAGCACCTCGTTGCGGCCGCGCTCGGTGAACATCTTCAGCACCGAGCTGGTCTGGTCGAAGTCCAGGTGGGCCAGGATGGCCGCGATGATCTGCGGGTGCTCGTTGCGCAGCAGCTCGGCCACGCTGGCGGCGTCCATCCACTTCAGGCTCTCGATGGACGAGACGTCACTGCCTTGCAGGATGCGGTCCAGCAGCAGGTTGGCCTTGTCCTCGCCGAGGGCCTTGCGCAGCACGGCGCGCACGTATTCGTCGGTGTCGGTGACCAGGGTGCTCTGGGTCTCGGCGACGGCGTCGAACTTGTCGAGCACGGTCTCGACCTGGGCACGCTTGATGACCTTGAGCTTGGCGATGGTCTCGCCCAGCGCCTGCACTTCCTTGGGCGACAGATGCTTGAAGACCTCGCTGGCTTCTTCCTCGCCCAGCGACATCAACAGGATTGCGGCGTTTTCGGTGCCTTTGTCATCCATGATCAAAACTCACGCGTGGCGTCGTGCCTTCCCCAGTGGCTGCCATGGAACTGGCTTTGCCAGGCCATCGGCAGCGCCCCCTTGAGGGGGCTCGCGAAGCGAGTAGGGGGTGGTTCATGTTATGCCGCTTCGCCGGCCATCCAGTCGCGCACGATGTTGGCGACGGCGACCGGATTGTCGCGGGCCAGGGCGCGGGCACGGTCGAGTTTTTCGTTGTGCATGGGCGCCTCCAGGCGCGGCATGCCTTCGGCACCGGGCAGCAGTTCGGCGTCGTCGACGACTTCGTCCACGGTCTCCGGCTTCTCTTCCGGCGGCAGCGGCGCGGCGGCCTTGATGGCGGGGCGGATCATGCCGAAGACGGCGATCAGCGCGATGGCGACGAAAGCCAGCGGCACGATGGCGCTGCGGGCGATGTCCAGCAGCCAGGGCTGCTTCCACACCGGCACGTCGGTCGGCTCGACCTTGTCGACGACGAAGGGTGCGCTGATGACCTTGACGGAGTCGCCACGGTCGGCGCTGAAGCCCATGGCCTCCTTGACGAGATCGGTCAGGCGGGTGATCTCTTCGGCCGACACCGGCTGGCTGGTCGTCTTGCCCTTGGCATCGGTCACCTGCTTCTGGTTGACGACGATCGCGGCGTTCAGGCGCTTCACGTTGCCGACGGAACCGCGCGTGACGCGCACGGTCTTGTCGACCTCGTAGTTGGTGACCTGCTCGCGGCGGTTGTTGCCGGTGCCGCCGCCGGTCTGGGTGGCCTGCAGCGGGGCGCTGGCACCGTTGACGGGCGCCGTCGCCGGCACCGGTGGCTGGTTGGTGGCCGCGCCGGGCACGCCGGTGGGCGTGGCGCTGCTGCTGTTGTTGCTCTCGTTGCTCTGGCTGGAGCGCACCGCGGCCTGGGTGTTGGGGCCCTGGTTGGGGCGGTATTCCTCGGCGGTGGCCTCGGTCTGCGAGAAGTCCACGTCGGCGGTGACCGTGGCGCGCAGGTTGTCGCGGCCGACGACCGGTTCCAGCAGGTCGAAGATGCGCTTGTTGTAGCCGGCCTCGACCTGTTGCTTGTAGAGCAGCTGCTGGCTGTCCAGTCCGGTGGCGCTGTCGGCGCCGGTCTGGGAGATCATGGCACCGGTCTGGTCCATGACGCTGACGGCCTTGGGGCTCAGCTCGGGCACGGCGTTGGAGACGAGGTGGACGATGCCGGCCACCTGGTTGCGGTCCAGCGTGCGGCCACCGCGCAGCGTCAGCACGACGGAGGCGCTGGGCTTCTGCTGTTCGCGGAAGAAGCCGTTCTGCTGCGGGATGGCCAGGTGCACGCGGGCGTCGGCCACGTCGGACATGGCGGTGATGGTGCGTGTCAGCTCGCCTTCCAGCGCACGCTGGAAGTTCAGGCGTTCGTTGAACTGGGTCTGGCCGATGGAGGACTTGTCCATCAGCTCGAAGCCGACGGTGTTGCCATTGCCGCCCTTGGGCAGGCCTTGCGCCGCCAGCTTCATGCGCAGGTCATAGACCTGGCCGGCCGGCACGAGGATGGTGCCGCCCGCCTCGTGCTTGTAGGGCACCTGCATGGCCGACAGCGCGCCGATGACGGCGCCGCCGTCCTTGTCGGCCAGGCCGGTGAAAAGGGGGCGGTAGTCGCCCTGGCTGGACCAGAGCGTGATGGCCAGCACGGCGCCGGCCAGCGCCAGCAGGCCGGCGCCCATGGTCAGCTTGCTGCGCAGCGGCAGGCCGTTGAGGCGCTGCACGAAGTTGGGCTGGCCGTCGACCGGGGTGATCATCACCGGGGCGGCGGCAGCGGGGGCGCTCAGGGCGTTGTCCATCGGATGGGCAGATACAGCGGAGGCCGGGGAATCCGGCGATGGCGCAAATTATTCGCGGCGTCACCCTCAAGAAAGGGCTGAAGTGGCCGACGTGGGTGGCGCATCTCTGCGCTTCGTGGGCGTGACTTGCTGCCAAAGTCCTGCCCCATGGACATGAAGCTGCGCCCCTTCGACTTTGCCCAGGCCGCTGCCCGAGCGGGCCTGGCGGTCAATGGCACGCCCCTGTCCGCCAAGCCCGCGGCCACCGCCGGCGCCAGCTTTGGCGACGCGATGACGCAGGCCCTCAAGGGCGTGAGTGCCCAGCAGAACGAAGCCGTCCGGCTGCAGCGCGAGGTCCAGCTGGACAACCCGACCGTCAGCCTGGAAGAGACCATGGTCTCGATGCAGAAGGCGCAGATCGGCTTCCAGGCGACGCTGCAGGTGCGCAACCGCCTGGTGTCGGCCTATTCCGAGATCATGAACATGCAGATCTGACGGGCTGCTGGTTTGCTTGCGGGCCGAGCGCCGGGCCGCTCCCTAGCCGGCCCGCCTCAGGCGATGTGCTTGGTGGTCGATCCGCCAAGCATCGCCGTCCCCCCGGGGGACCGACCAGGCTTGCCCGCGTCCAGCGTGGCAAGACTGGGCGAGGGGCCTACTCAGCAAGCGCCCTTGCGCGCGTCCGCGCCGCAGATGGCCGGCCGCCCCAGCGGGTTCAGGTCCAGATACAGCTGCTGGTTCTGGTTGTTGGAGATGCCGATGCGCGTCCAGTCCAGCGCGCGGCCCAGGCCGGCCTGGAAGGTGACGGCCTGGCCCGACTGGAGCAGCGTGCCCTTGAAGTCGCGGTAATCGGTGGCCCCCAACTCGCATCGCGGTATGCCGGTGGAGCAACCGCAGGGCGCCGTGCGGCTGACCCCCCAGCACCATTGCGGGCCGCTGTTGAAGCTGACGTAGATGTTGCGACCCTCGTCCACGCTGAGGCCGCGAGCCCGGCGCAGGTCCTGTTCCAGCAGCTCGGCCACGTGGCGCAGGCGCTGGCGCGCGAGGTAACTCGTGTAGTTGGGAATGGCGACCGACAGCACGATGCCGATCACGGCCAGCACGACAACCACTTCGATGAGGGTGAAGCCTTGCGTTCGGCGCGTCATGGATCCAGTTTCAGCAGCCGGCGGCGCTTCTGCGTCTGGTCCACATAGACCTGCAGTGACCGGCCGACGTTGGCGTCGAGGTCGACAAAGGAGCAGCCCAGCTGCTGCAAGCCGCCGCTGTCGCCGGCGACGGGGCTGACATGGTGGGGCAGCAAGGCGACGTTCAGGGCGCTGATGCGGTCGAGTTCCAGCACCAGGCCCTCGCTGACCTGGCCGAGCGGCAGTGGAGCGGAATCCGCCGGCAGGGCCAGGGCCAGGCCGCCGATGCTGATGTCAAGCACGCGCAGCACCCGCCCGAACTCCTCGCCGCCCGGCAGCACGACGCGCGGAAAGGCGCTGCCGGCTGGCTGGACGCGGAAAGACTGGCGGCGCTGGAAGCGGTACAGCCGTGTGGGCAGCTCGCTGCGCAGCACCGTGCCCTGCTCGCCGCTGACGAGGACGGGTGTCTCGAGTTCGAATTGCAGCTTGATGGCGCCGAGGTAGGCGACGGCGGTGATTTCGCCCTCGGCCACGAGGGCCTGGCTGATGCCCTCGGGGTCGGTGGCAATCTCCAGGCCGATGAGGTCGGCGTCGATGTCCAGGGCGACGATGTGGCTGGACAGGCTCTGTCCCTGGGGGCCGCTCAGCAGCACGCCGGCGTTCTCGCGCTGCAGTTGCTGCAGATAGGCCGCGATCTCCGCCGTCGCGGCGACGCGCAGTTCCTCGGAGGTGGCTTCAGGGGCGCTCATGCTGGGATGGTAGCTGGGCTGCTTGTCTTGCGGGCCGAGCGCCGGCCCACTCCCTAGCCGGCCCGCCTTGGGCGATGTGCTTGCCGGTCGATCCGGCACGCATCGCCGTCCCCTCGGGGGATCGATCAGACTTGCCGGCGTTCAGCCTGAGCAAGCTGAGCGAGGGGCCTCAGTGCACCATCCGGCTCTTGCCCTTCATGACGTGATCCAGGTCCTCCAGCCACGGCTCGGCCAGATGGCGGATCTCGGCGTCATTGAGCAGGATGCGCTGCATGATGCGCGTCTTCAGCTGGGATTCGCCTGGCGCCAGCTGAGCCTGGCTGGCGGCGGACTTGAGCTGCGAGATCAGCAGCACGCAGGCGCCTTCGAGCTTGACGACCTCGTCCCAGTTGCCGGTGCGGGCAGCCGACAACATGTCGGCGCTGGCTTGTTCGATGGCCTCGTAGTAGTTGAGCAGTTCGGAATTCATGGGGGCGTACCGGAAAGCGGGGCAGGGCGGGGCGGGAAGAGTCAGGCGGCCTGGGCCGGGCGCACGGCCGGGCTGTCGGCGATGGCTGCCCAGGCATCACGCACGGGCAGCAGCAGGCGCTTGCACTCTTCGATCGCGGCGGTGTCGCTGTGCAGGTTGGCGTAGGTCAGCCGCATGCACAGGTAGGCGTAGAGGTCGCGCAGGTCATGGGCGAGCGGGTTGGACTCCAGGTTGAGGGCGGCCTTGAGGCCCTCGTCCAGGATGCGCACGCAGCGGCACAGGGCGTTGTTCTTGACCGGGGTGTTGCCGGCCTGGATGGCGGCCAGTGCCAGGTTCATGCCCTCGACGACACCATCGAACAGCAGGGCCACGAGGCGATGCGGGCTGGCGCTGAGGACGTCGGTTTCGACGCCGACCTTGCCATAGGCCGAACCGCTGCGGTGGGCGCGGGAGGCAAACGGGGAGGAGGATCCGTACATGAGGGCTCTCTGGGCTGGATACCTTCAAATTTCGGCGCTCCGCCGGGGAACTTGAGGTGGCTGACCCACCCTAGCGGCGTGAAAAAAGGCGCCCTAAGGCGCCTTGTTTACAAAGTTTGCTGAGGCGCTCAGCTCGACGAGCTGCTGAACTGTTTGGTGACGTAGGCCGACAGCTGGTTGAGCGAGGCCATCTTGGTGTCCAGGGCGCTGTACTGGGCGCGCAGGCGCTTTTCCATCAGCGTCAGCGAGTCCTGCATGCGGTCGATCTGGCTGTCGTTGTTGGCGATGCGCTTTTGCAGCGCACTCTGGCCGGCCGTGATGGCGCCATCCGTGCCCAGGATCTGGGTGGCGAAGCTGTTCCACTGCAGGGCAAAGCCCTGGTTTTGCTTGTTGGCGGTGTCCGGCGCGGCGAACAGCTTCTTCAGGTCGGGCAGATTGGTCAGGGCTTTGTCGAGCTTGGTGCTGTTGACCGTCAGCGTGCCGTTCTGGCCCGGCTCCAGTCCGATGTCGGACAGGCGGCCGAAGGCGCCTGCCAGCGTCGTCGTGCCGCCGGTGATGCCGCGCAGCATCTGCTGCACCGACACGGCCTTGGAGTCGCCCTGCAGAACGCCAGCCGTCTTGGTGCCGGCGTCGTACTTGGTCTGGTCGCGCATCAGGTTGAACAGCTTGTTGTACGAGTCCACGAAATCCGTGATCGCCTTCTTGATGCTGGTCGAGTCGTTGCTGGTGCCGATGCTGATGGTGCCGGCGTTGGCGGCGGTGCCGCCTGCGGGCACCGTCGTCTTGAGCAGGTTCACCGTGATGCCGTCAGACAGGCCCGACAGCGTGTTGCTCTCGGAGGTCAGGTCCAGGCCGTCCCAGTTGAACTTGGCATTGCTGGCGGCCTGGGTCTGGCTCATGCCGGTGCCGCTGCCGTCGTAGACGAGGTCAGCCAGGGCAGCGTCGGGGCTGCTGATCTGGAAGGACTGGTTTTCGCCGGTGCTCAGCGAGCGGATGACCAGGCGGGTGCCGGCGGCGTCGTTCACCAGGCTGGCGTTGACGCCGACGTTGGCGGCATTGATCTTGTCGCGGATGCTGGACAGCGTGTCGGTCGCGTTGACCGTGATGGACGCGGGCGAGCTGCTGCCGGGCGTGAACACCGGCGGGTCGCCGTCCCAGCGGCCCAGGGCGATGGTCAGGGTGCCGTCGCCCAGGGTTTGGCTGCCGTTGGTGAAGATGCGGCTGGCCACCGACTGGGCGGAAGCCAGCTGGCTGACCTTGAGGAGGTGGTTCTGGCTGCCGGCGCTGCTGGCGCTGACAGTGGCGACCGAGGTGTCGGACACGCTGGCCGTGGAAGCGTTCCACAAGGCGGCGTCGGACAATTTCTGGGCGGCCGTCTGCATGCTGGACACGGCCGACTGCATCTGGCCGTAGGCAGAGATCTTGGTCTGCAGCTTGGCAGAAGCGGTCTTGATGTCATTGATCGGCGCCTGCTCGATCGACATCAGCTTGCTGACCAGGCTTTCGACATCGAGACCGCTGCCGATACCGAGCGACGAGATGGTGGCCATATCCCTTTCCTGTTAAGACCCGTTCCGTAGGGCCTTCGGCATGCCGGGAGCGAACTTTAGGAAAATTTTCGCGTTGCCGGCGCTGAAACGACGACGCCGGGAATTCCGCCACGCGGATCCCGGCGTTGCTGGGCGTGGGCGCCCTCAGCCCTTCAGCAGTTGCAGCACCTGTTGCGGCAGCTGGTTGGCCTGGGCAACCATGGCGTTGCCCGCCTGCTGCAGGATCTGTGCCCGCGACATGTTGGACGTTTCCTGAGCGTAGTCGGCATCCATGATGCGCGAACGGGCGGCGGTCTGGTTCTCGACGGCGACTTGCAGGTTGCCGATCACGGAGTCGAAGCGGTTCTGCGTCGCACCGTAGGTGGAGCGGGCCAGGTTGACCTGGGCCAGGGCAAAGTCCAGGAACTGGACGGCCACCGACGGGTCGCCCTGGTCGGCATTGGCGCCGGTCAGGGCCGGCGGAGCGCCAGCGGCGGCGAAGTCCACGGCCGCGGTCGGCGGCACACCGCCGGTCCCGCTGCCGGCGGCGCCGAGGATGTTGATCTTGGTGCTGTTGATCGCCGCTTCCAGGGCTCCGTCGTTGCCGTTGGGCGTGCCGGTGGTGCCGACGGTCGTCGTCAGGATGTCGCTCTGGGTGATGACGATCTGGTCATCCGCCGTCGCATTGGCACCCACCTGGAAGGTGAACGAGGTCGAGGCGCCGGTCAGGATCTGCGAACCGTTGAAGTTGGTGTTGCGGATCAGGCGGCCCACTTCAGTCTGCAACTGCGTGAACTCGTTGTTCAGCGCGGCCCGGTCCTGCACGTTGTTGGTGCCGTTGGCGGCTTGCACGGCCAGTTCACGCATGCGTTGCAGCATGTCGCCGACCTTGCCGAGCGAGCCTTCAGCCGTCTGCGCCAGCGAGATGCCGTCATTGGCATTGCGCATGGCGACCGACATGCCACGGACTTGCGTGTTCATGCGCTCGGCAATCGCCAGACCGGCGGCGTCGTCCTTGGCCGAGTTGACGCGCAGCCCGGAGGACAGGCGTTGCATCGACACCGACAGCAGCCCTTGGGAACTGTTCAAGTTCCGCTGGGCATTCATCGATGCAATGTTGGTATTGATGGTCTGGGGCATTTGAGCACTCCTGCAAACAGCCCGGTTGATTCCGGTGTCGCCGCCGCAAACACAGCGACGTCATGGAGTGCATTGTGTTGGCGCCGTCCGTGGGCCAAACCCGCGAACAGCGCCCAAAACCACGGCCATTAAAGGCCTGTGCCGGCGGTGCCCCCACCGCCGTGTTCTTGCCTTGTATTCAACTGCTCCGCTGCGTGCTGGGCCGCGTATTGCGGGCCGAGCGCCGGGCCGCTCCCCAGCCGGCCCGCCTTGGGCGATGTGCTTGCGGCTCGACGCCGCGAGCATCGCCGTCCCCCAGGGGGCCCGGCCAGGTCGGCCCGCGTTCAGCGCGGCCGGCCTGGACGAGGGGCCTCTACGTTCAGCCGCCGCGCAGCAGCGTCAGGACTTGCTGCGGCAGCTGGTTGGCCTGCGAAATCATCGCGGTGCCGGCTTGCTGCAGGATCTGCGCGCGGCTCAGGTTGGCGGTTTCGCTGGCGTAGTCGGCATCCATGATGCGGCTGCGGGCGGCCGACTGGCTTTCCACCGAGACCTGCAGGCTGGAGATGACGGCATCGAAGCGGTTCTGGGCCGCACCGAAGGTGGAGCGGGCCGTGTTCACCTGGGACAGGGCCTGGTCGATCTTGGCGACCGAGTCCAGAGCGCCCTTGGTGCCCGAGCCGGTGTAGACGTCGAAGGTGGCGCCGGTGCCGGCCGCGCCGACATTGGAGATGTCGGTGTTGGCGGAGTTGGCCACCTCGGCCAGGGCGCCCTGGTTGGTGCCGGCGGTCGTGGCGGTATTCAGGATGTCGGCACCGGTGATCGTGATGGTGTCGTTGGCCGTTGCGTTGGCGCCCACCTGGAAGGTGGTGGCGGCGGACCCGGTCAGGATCGAGTTGCCGTTGAAGTTGGTGTTGCTGGACAGGCGCGTGATTTCCGACTGCAGCAGCGTGAACTCATTGTTCAGCGCGGTGCGGTCGTCGGCGTTGTTGGTGCCGTTGGCGGACTGCACGGCCAGCTCACGCATGCGCTGCAGCATGTCGCCGATCTTGCCCAGCGCGCCTTCAGCGGTCTGCGCGAAGGAGATGCCGTCGTTGGCGTTGCGGATGGCGACGCTCATGCCGCGCACCTGGGTGTTCATGCGTTCGGCGATGGCGAGGCCAGCGGCGTCGTCCTTGGCCGAGTTGACACGCAGGCCCGAGGACAGGCGCTGCATGCTGACCATCAGCGAGCCCTGCGAGGCGGAGGTGTTGCGCTGTGCGTTCAGCGAAGCGATGTTGGTGTTGATCGTGGCGGACATGGCGCGTTCCTTTCAGTGCCAATAGGTGGAATCCGAGCCCTGGCAGTCGGCGCCTTGGCCTTGTGGCCTGGTGCGTTGGCTGCGAGCTGGGACCCGTTGAGACCGTTATCGGACTGGGTTGGGAAGCGCTTGAGAGTGATCCTGTGTAAAACGGGCCGCTCAATCTCGCGAATTGCGGGGTGATTGGCGGCCTTTTAGGGTGCTTGAGCTGGCGGGCTTTGCCCTCGGGGGTCAACGACCGTCGTCGCTGCTGTGGAGCTCAGGGCCAGCGTTGAGGCTGGCCCAGGATCATCGAAGAAGCGACAGCACTTGCTGCGGCTGCTGGTTGGCTTGGGCAATCATGGCCGTACCGGCTTGCTGCAGGATCTGGGCGCGGCTCAGGTTGGCCGTTTCCATCGCGTAGTCGGCATCCATGATGCGGCTGCGGGCGGCGGACTGGTTCTCGACCGCGGTACCCAGGCTGGAGATCACGGCGTCAAAGCGGTTCTGGGCGGCGCCGAAGGTCGATCGCGCCACGTTGACCTGGGAGATGGCCTGGTCGATCTTGGCGATCGAGTCCAGAGCGCCCTTGGTGCCGGTGCCGGTGTACACGTCGAAGGTCGTGCCCGTGCCGGCCGCGCCGACGTTGGAGATGTCGGTGTTGGCCGAGTTGGCCACTTCAGCCAGGGCGCCGTCGTTCTTGCCGGCAGCGGTGGTGGTGCCCAGCACGTTCTGGCCGGTGATGGTGATGGTGTCGTTGGTCGTGGCGTTGGCGCCGACCTGGAAGTTGAACGACGTCGTGTTGGTCAGCACCGCCTGGCCGTTGAAGGTCGTGTTGGTGCTCAGACGGGTGATTTCGCTCTGCAGCTGCGTGAACTCGTTGTTCAGCGCGGTGCGGTCATCGGTGTTGTTGGTACCGTTGGCGGACTGGACGGCCAGTTCACGCATGCGTTGCAGCATGTCGTTCACTTTGCCGAGGGCGCCTTCAGCCGTTTGCGACAGCGAAATGCCGTCGTTGGCGTTGCGGATGGCGACATTCATCCCCTTGACCTGGGAATTCATGCGTTCCGCGATGGCCAGGCCGGCGGCGTCGTCACGGGCGGAGTTCACGCGCAGGCCGGAGGACAGGCGCTGCATCGAGGTCGCCAGCGACGCTTGCGCCGAGCTGGCATTGCGCTGCGCGTTCAGCGACAGCAGGTTGGTATTGATAACTGCGGGCATGATGCTTCCTTTTAGCTAGAGATAACCCGGCAAAGGCGCCGGCGAAGACCCAGGTGCCCGGGTGAGGCACCCGTGCTGCCCACGCAGACCCGCCTTATTAAGTTAGTTGGCGAGCCCTTGTGGCTACGCCCGACGCCAGTCAACCGGTGAAGTCTGTCCCATCGCCTGGGCGATGGGACACCCCTCGGCCTTCCAGCCGGACCACGGAACCGTTGCCGGCGCCGTTGGATTGGCTATCGGATGTCTCCACAAGTTTCTTGAGGCGCTTTTGTCAAGGGGTGTGATCTTTTGAACAGAGGCAAGTGCAAGGCCTTGTTCATCGGATGGGCCGGAGGCGATTTTTTTCGCCCGGAATGACCCGGCTTTTCATGGGATCGGCTGAAAAGGGCTTCCCTAAAGTGCGCTCCATCCCGGCCGATACCCCGCGCCGGACTGGAGCCTCAGATGCCCGCCTTGTCCGCCTCGACCCGTCAAAACGTTGTTCAGCTTCCCACCGCCGCCCAGGCGATGCCGGAAGACGCCCTGATGCTGCTTGCCCGTGCCCGCAACGCCGCCTTTGCCGAGGCTGCCAGGGGCAACCTGGGCCAGGGTCTGGGCATCCTGCAGGACGCCCTGGACGACGAACCCATGAGCCATGAACTGCTGGCCGACATGGGCGCCCTGCTGCTGGTGGCCGGCCGCCACGACCAGGCCGCCAACTGCGCCGAGCGTGCCCTCAAGATTCGCCCCGACCACGGCCCCAGCCTCTACACCCTGGGTTTTGCACTGTCGGGCCGTGGCCAGAAGAAGCAGGCCATCGAGGTGCTGAGCGCGCTGAAGTCCGGCCCGGCCGCCGACAGCCTGCGTGCCGAGTCGCCCGAACTGATGCCCGTGGCCATGACGGAACTGCAGCGACTGCTGGGCTGACGAGACGGATTTCACACCTTCGGGGCCCCGCCGGCGCAAGCTGGCGGGGCCCCGATTCTTTGGCCGCCGACGAACCCGACGCGCCTGTAGGAATTTCGCTGACAAGGGCTTCCTGTCAGGGTGACGCCGCGCACCGACGCAGCCTGATATCGAGAAAACAGCGGGGTCAACACAATCCGTTTCACTGATCCGCAACACCCCTCTACCTCTGAAACGGAAGCCCGCCATGAACGCCGACCAAATGCTCGCCGAGATCCGTGAAGCCAACCTGTCCTACCTGATGCTGGCCCAGAGCCTGATCCGCGCCGACCGCGAACAGGCCCTCTACCGCCTGGGCATCAGCGAAGACACCGCCACGCTGATCGGCACGCTGAGCCCGGCCCAGATCATGAAGATCGCTTCCGGCAACACCCTGCTGTGCGCCTTCCGCATGAGCGACGACCTGGTGTGGGGTCTGCTGACCAACCACAGCAAGCCCGGCGCGAACGAGAGCGTGTCCCGCCTGCACGCTTCCATCCTGATGGCCGGCCGCCACGAGCACGCCTGACCTCAGTTCGATTCGCCCAGCAGTCCACAGATTCAGATTCCGGAGCCCACCATGCGCGTCAAGAGCATCCTCACCGAAGCCAAGCAGATCGACCGTGCCGTTCAGCTGATCCACCTCGGTGCCCGCCTGCAGGTGCTGGAATCCGAAACCGATCTGTCCTACGAGCGCCTGCTGCGCCTGTACAAGGAAGTCAGCGGTAAGTCGCCGTCCAAGGGCCAGTTGCCCTTCTCGACCGACTGGTTCATGACCTGGCAGCCCAACATCCACGCCAGCCTCTTCCTGAACATCCACGAGTACCTGAACAAGGCCGCGGAAATGGATGAGATCGACACCGTCATCAAGGCCTACCAGCTCTACCAGGAGCAGACCACGGCCCAGGGCCTGGAAGCCATGCTGTCCGTCACCCGCGCCTGGCGCCTTGTGAAGTTCGTCGACAACGGCATGCTGACGCTGACCAAGTGCTCCAAGTGCAATGGCCATTTCGTCACCCACCCGCATGAAGTGGCGCGCCACTACGTCTGCGGCCTGTGCAACCCGCCCGCACGCGCCGGCAAGGGCCGTGCCCAGGGCTCCATCCAGATGCACTAACTATTAAGCAGGCGACACTGTTCGCCATGTGGATCACCCGTTGGCCGCTGCCGGCTCTGTTGAGCTGGTTGGCGGCCTGGTTCATTTATGCGGCCGCGCTTTGGGCCGGTCTGTCGCCCGGGCCGGCGCTGGCGCTGGGTGCTGCCGTCGCTGCGGCGCTCGCCTGGCTGAATGAAGAGCGCTGGCGCCGCCTCATCGTCGCCCTGGGGTTCCCGGCTTCGGTGCTGGCCTTGGGCTGGCAGGGTGGAGCGTCAGGGCTGCTGTGGCTGGCGCCGCTGGCACTGCTGTGGTGGCTCTACCCGCGCCGGACCTGGTCCGAAGCCCCCCTTTTTCCGACGCCGCGTGGTGCGCTGCAGCAACTGCCCGCGCTTGCACTGCTGCGGCCCGGCGCCCGCGTGCTGGATGCCGGCTGCGGCGTCGGCGATGGCCTGCGTGAACTGATTCACGTCTACCCGCAAGCCCGCGTCGAGGGCGTGGAGTGGAGCCGACCCCTGGCCCTGCTGGCACGCTGGCGGGTGCGCCGGGCCGTGGTGCGCCAGGGCGACCTGTGGGCGGACGACTGGGCGCCGTTCGCTCTCGTCTACGTCTTCCAGCGCCCCGAGTCCATGCCGCGCGTCTGGGCCAAGGCCTGTGGCGAGCTGGCGCCCGATGCCTGGCTGGCCAGCCTGGATTTCGCCGTGCCCGACGTGGAGCCGGTGGCGAGCTGGCAACTGGACAACGGCCAGTTCGTGTGGCTTTACCGCCCGGTGCGGAATGGGGCGGCAAAGCCCGCCAATTGAGCGCATATGGCGGGCTTCATCGCGGCATACTTGGCTCAAGCCCCCCGGCACCGGGCCGATATGGCCTGAACACCCCCAACTCAACCGCGCATGTTCGTCATCATCGGCTGGGCCATCTCCATGGCCTGCATCTTCGGCGTGTTCATCGCCCACGGCGGGAACATCGGCGTCATCCTGCACGCCTTGCCCTTCGAGATGATCACCATCTTCGGCGCGGCCATTGGTGCCTTCCTGGCCAACAACCAGATGAAGGTCGTCAAGGCGACCGCGGCCGGTCTGGGCCTGTGCTTCAAGGGCAGCAAGTACAGCAAGGCCCGCTACATGGAGCTGCTGGCTCTCATGTACGACATCCTGCAGAAGGCGCGCAAGGAAGGCCTGATGTCCATTGAAAAGGATGTCGAGGACCCGCACAGCTCGCCGCTGTTCCAGAAATACACGACGGTGGGCAACGACCACCACGTCACCGAATTCATCACCGACTACCTGCGCATGATGGTCTCGGGCAACCTGAACGCCCACGAGATCGAATCGCTGATGGACAGCGAGATCGAGACCCACCATCAGGAAGAGCATGCGGCCGTTGCGGCCCTGCAGCGCCTGGCGGGCGGCCTGCCGGCCTTCGGCATCGTGGCGGCCGTGCTGGGTGTCGTGAACACCATGGGCTCGGTCGGCCAGCCGCCGGCCGTGCTGGGCGGCATGATCGGCTCCGCCCTGGTCGGTACCTTCCTGGGCATTCTGCTGGCCTACGGCTTCGCCGAGCCGCTGGCCGGCCTGCTCGAGCAGAAGGTCGAGGACGGCGGCAAGGAATTCCAGTGCATCAAGACGACGCTGCTGGCCAGCATGCAGGGCTATGCGCCCCAGGTGGCCATCGAGTTCGGCCGCAAGGTGCTGTTCTCCGGTGACCGTCCGAGCTTCAGCGAGCTCGAAGGTCACGTGAAGAAGAAGTGATGGAGCCCTGAGATGGCCGGCGACGCCAAGAAGCTCCAGCCCATCATCATCAAGAAGGTGAAGAAGGGCGGCCACGCGGCCCATGGCGGCGCGTGGAAGATCGCCTACGCCGACTTCGTCACGGCCATGATGGCCTTCTTCCTGCTGATGTGGCTGCTGGGTTCCACGACCGAAGGCGACAAGAAGGGCATTGCCGACTTCTTCCAGTCGCCGCTGAAGGTGGCCATGACCGGCGGCTCGGGCTCGGGCGACTCGTCCAGCGTCGTCAAGGGCGGTGGCAAGGACCTGACGCGCGAAACCGGCCAGGTCAAGGAAGGCCAGAGCGAAGCCAAGAAGTCCAGCTACACGCTGCGCGCGCTGAAGGAAGAGCAGCGCAAGGCCGAGCGGGCGAGACTGGAGCAGCTCAAGACCAAGGTCGAAGAGGTGCTGGCCGAAAACCCCAAGCTGGCAGCCCTGGGCGGCCAGATCCGCCTGGACATGACGCGCGAGGGCCTGCGCATCCAGATCGTGGACGAGGGCAACCGGCCCATGTTCGACAGCGGCAGCGCCGTCGTGAAACCCTATATGCGCGAGCTGCTGCGCGAGCTCGGCAGCGTGCTGACCGAGGTGCCCAACCGCCTGACCGTCGAAGGCCACACCGACGCCCAGGCCTTTCCGGGCGGCGACAAGGGCTACAGCAACTGGGAGCTGTCGGCCGACCGCGCCAACGCCTCGCGGCGCGAATTGGTGGCCGGTGGCCTGTCGGAGGCGCGCATGTTGCGCGTGCAGGGCCTGGCCGCCAGCAAGCTGCTCGACGCCAAGGATCCCAACGGCGCACTGAACCGCCGCATCAGCATCATCGTCATGAACCGCGATGCCGAAGACGCCGTGTTGAAGAACGTGGTGGAAGAGCCGGAGGCCGAGCCCGGACCTGCCGAATTCGGTAAATTGCCGCAAACTCAAACGCCGGCCTCGTCGCGCTAGAACTAGACTGCGCGCTGACCCTGACATACCGCCTGTACCCGAGAGAGGACCGCCATGAGCACTGACATGAAATTCCTGGTCGTCGACGACTTCTCCACCATGCGCCGCATCGTGCGCGGCCTGCTGAAGGAAATCGGCTACAACAACTGCGAAGAAGCCGAAGACGGCGTCGAAGCGCTGAACATGCTCAAGGGCGCCAAGTTCGACTTCGTCGTCAGCGACATCAACATGCCCAACATGACGGGCTTCGAGTTGCTGAAGGCCATCAAGGAAGATCCCAACCTCAAGCACCTGCCAGTGCTGATGGTCACCGCCGAAGCGCGCAAGGAAGACATCGTGCTGGCCGCTCAGTCCGGCGCCGCGGGTTACATCGTCAAGCCCTTCACCAAGGCGACGCTGGAAGAAAAAGTCCTGAAGATCATGCAGAAGCTGGCCGCGGCCGCCTGACAACAAAAAGGGGACTGCCATGTCGATGGATCAGTTGGATCAGTTGGCCAAGGCTCAAGAGCCGCTGCTCGTCTCGCCCGAGGTCTTCCAGCAGCTCGGCACGATCACGCGCACCTTGCATGACACCATGCAGCGCCTGGGGGTCATGCCCAAGCTGCAGGTGGCCACCGACGGCCTGCCCGATGCGCGCAGCCGACTGAGCTACATCGCCGAGAAGACGGCGGCGGCGGCCGAGAAGGTGCTGAACTCCGTCGACCAGGCCAAGGCCGAGCACGCGGGCATCAGCAAGGCGACGCAGGATCTGGCGGCTGCCATGGTGGCCGACCCGGTGCGCGCGGTGGCCAGTGGCATGGTCATGAACTTCGTCAAGGACGTCGAGACTCGCACCACGAGCATCGACAACCACCTGACCGACATCATGCTGGCGCAAGACTTCCATGACCTGACCGGCCAGGTCGTCGCCAAGGTCGTCAAGCTGGCCAATGACCTGGAAGACAGCCTCGTCAAGCTGCTGGTCCAGGTCGTGCCGCCCGAGCAGCGCGAGAAGGTCGACCCGACCATCCTGCAGGGCCCGGTCGTCAACGCCGAAGGCCGCACCGACGTCGTCACCAACCAGGGCGAGGTCGACGACCTGCTGGCCAGCCTCGGTTTCTGAAGCGCTCCGCGCCTTCACATCAAGCCCGCCTTCGGCGGGCTTTTTTCTTGTCCTCGAATGTTGTGGTGCGGGTCGCCCGGCGAGGTGCCGCGCTTCTGCTAAAAACGCCGCCTCGCCTCACAAGGGCGAGGTCAACAACATCAGGGAGATCATCAAATGATTCGATTCAAGCAGGCGACGCTCGCCTTCGCCGCTGCCTTAGCCTTGGCTGCGCCACAAGCCCAGGCGCAAGCCGGCGAGACGGACTCGCGCATCGGCTGGTACGGCGACCTGGCCGTGGGCGGCACGCGCTACGAGTCCGAGCCCGGCTTCGTCCTGTGCCGCTGCCGCAAGGGCAGCGCCACGGCCCTCAAGGTCGGCGCCGGCTATCGCTTCGGCGTCTCGGCCGTCGAGGCCTGGTACATGGACCTCGGCAAGGCCAATTTTGGCGCCGACTATTGGGGGCCGGCCACCTCGGCCCATATGCGCGCCGCCGTGCTGGGCGGCGCCTGGTCGGCGCGCTGGGGGCGCTATGTCGAGGCCACCTGGCGCGTGGGCGCGGCCTTCGTCAATGCATCCGGCGAGACCGGCAGCCAGCATGACGTGCGGGCCACGGGGGGCTTCTCCCTCGGCTGGCGCACGACCGAGACGTCGACGCTGGAACTGGGCTTCGACATCCTGAGCGCCCGCGACGCCAGCGGCGCCCGCACGGACGCCGTGCCGGTCACGCTGGGCTTTCGCCAGCGCTTCTGAGGCGAGTGCCAGGCCCTAGTCGGCCTGGACCTCGGGCAAGAGTTCGCGGATGGCCTGGTTGAGCTTGTCCAGGGTCTGCGCTGTCACCTGCTGGGAGCAGGCCAGGTAGCGCAGTTCGCCGCGCGGCATGTCGGCGAATTCGATGCGCACCAGCGGCAGCGGCGTGAACTCGGGGTCCTTGCGAAGCCAGTTCAGGTCTTCCTCGTCGATGAGCATGTAGTCGACGCGGCGCACGCCCACCATGCGCGCCAGTTGCAGCGGCGCCAGCTGGGCGCGCACGGGCGGCCTGGCGGCATTGGCGAGGAGCTGGTCGAGCTGCTGGCCGTAGGACACGCCCTCCATCAGGCCGGGCTGCAGGGAACCGTCTGCAAACAGCTGGGCGATGCGCGGGATGACACGGATCTGCGCCGCGACGGCGGCGTTCGCCAGCACCACATGTGGCTTGTCGCGGTGGATGGGCAGACTGAAGCGGGCAAAGGCCTCGCGTTCCGGGTTCTTGTATAGGCCCGGCGAGCACAGGGGCGTCTGGTTGGCCTGCAGATGCTGCAGCGTGCGGCGGATGGGCACCTCGGCGTAACGGGCCTGGATGCCTGCGCGCCTGAGCAGCTTGACAGTGCGCTCCATCAGGAAGCCGGCTGGTTTGCCGTCCATGGTGTGGCTGTAGGGCGGCTTGTCGCGGTACTCGATGGTCAAGGGCTCCTGGGCCAGCGCGGCGCCGGCGCAGCAGGCAGCGATCACGGCAAGCAGTCGGGCAGGGCGGGCCATGAAGGGGAGATTAGCCCCAGCGAGGCGGCCGTCGCCACCGTTGGAGCGGCAATCCTTCACATCCTGGCCCTTGCCGCGCCGCTTGGTGCGGAATAGCCGGCCAAGCCCCCTGCTTTTCTCGCTCAAGTCGGGCGGGGCGCCTCGAACAATGCTGTCCAGCGCTGCAGCACTGCCATGGCCGACCACGACGCACAGGATCGCAACTTACCCGCCTCGCCCAAGAAGATCGAAAGATCGCGGGCCGAGGGGCAGCTGCCGCGTTCGCGTGATCTGCCGCATTTCGCCATGATGGTGGCCGGCGGCGCGATCCTGGCTGCCGGTGGGCCGCAGATCATCGAGAAGATGCGCCAGACCCTGATCACCGGCCTGCACTTCGACGCCAGCCTGCTGGCCCGCCCCGGCTTCATGGGCGAGCGCCTGGTCGAGATGACGCTGGCCTTTGCAGCAGTCGCCGGCCCGATCGCCGCCCTGCTGATGCTGGTCGGCATCGCCAGCAACCTGGCCAGCGGGGGCTGGAACTGGACGATGAAGCCGCTGGCGCCCAAGTTCACGCATCTCAACCCCCTGGCGGGCCTGGGCCGTCTCTTCAGCGGCCAGGGCTTCGGCTCGGCCCTGAAGGCGGTGCTGCTGGCCCTGGTGCTGGGCATCGTCGGCGCCATGGTGCTGAAGGACCGCCTGGCGGCCTACGTGGGCATCATGTCCGTGCCCCTGCCTTCGGCCCTGGCCTATGCCGGCCAGCAGCTGATGGGCGGCCTGGGCCTGCTGGCGGTCGCCCTGGCCGTTTTTGCGGCCATCGACGTGCCGCTGCAGCGCCAGCTCTGGATGCGCCGCATGCGCATGACCCGCGAAGAGGTCAAGCAGGAAATGAAGGAGGTGGAAGGCAACCTCGAGGTCAAGGCCAAGGTGCGCGCCAAGATGCGCGAGATGGCCAAGCGCCGCATGCTGGCCGCCGTGCCCCAGGCCGACCTGGTGGTCATGAACCCGACCCACTATGCCGTCGCCCTCAAGTACGAGGAAGGCAAGATGGCCGCGCCCAAGGTCGTGGCCAAGGGGGCCGACCTGCTGGCCATGAAGATCCGCGACCTGGCCAAGGAGAGCAAGGTGCCGGTGCTGCAGCAGCCCGTGCTGGCCCGCGCCCTCTACGCCCACGCCAAGGTCGACCACGAGATCCCCGCCGCGCTGTTCAGCGCCGTGGCCCAGGTGCTGGCCTATGTCTACCAGCTGCGCGCTGCCTTGGCGTCACGCAACGTGGCCCGCCCGGACGTGCCCAAGCCGCATGTTCCGCCGGAGCTCGATCCGCACAACAAGCCGGGCTGGGCGCCCGACCCCGAGGAAGACTTCACGGAGTGAGCGCCGTGAGGCGCGTTGGGCGAGAACAGCCCCGTTTTCCCGCCGTTTCTCCGGCTCAAGTTTTCAGACCCGCCCAGAACAATCACTTCCCAGGTGACCTGGGCCCATGGCCATTGCGCTTGGTGCGCCAGATCACGAACACATCGATTCACGCCCCCTTACCGCTGGCCCAGGCCGATTCATGAACCCCTTGATCCAGAAGCTGCAAGGCCTGCTCGGCCCGCGTGCCGGCATCATCGCGGCGCTTGGCGCGCCGATCGCGGTGCTGCTGGTGCTGTCGATGATGGTGCTGCCGCTGCCGCCCTTCGCGCTGGACCTGCTGTTCACCTTCAACATCGCCATGGCCGTCATGGTCATGATGGTGGCCGCCCACATGGTCAGGCCGCTGGATTTCGCGGCCTTCCCGACCGTGCTGCTGCTGACGACGCTGATGCGGCTGTCGCTCAACGTCGCGTCCACGCGTGTGGTGCTGCTGCAGGGCCACACCGGCACGGGCGCCGCCGGCAAGGTCATCGAATCCTTCGGCCACTTCCTGATCGGCGGCAATTTCGCTGTCGGCCTGATCGTCTTCGCCATCCTGGTCGTCATCAACTTCATCGTGGTGACCAAGGGTGCCGAGCGGATCGCGGAAGTTGGTGCGCGCTTCACCCTGGATGCCATGCCCGGCAAGCAGATGGCGGTGGACGCCGACCTGAATGCCGGCCTCATCAACGAGGCCGAGGCCAAGCGCCGCCGCGCCGAGTTGTCCGACGAAGCCGACTTCTTCGGCTCCATGGACGGCGCCAGCAAGTTCGTGCGCGGCGACGCGGTCGCCGGCATGCTGATCCTGGCCATCAACATCGTCGGCGGCTTCATCATCGGCGTGGCCCAGCATGGCCTGTCGGCCGGCCAGGCCGCCGACAGCTACATCCTGCTGGCCGTCGGCGACGCGCTGGTGGCCCAGGTGCCGGCCCTGCTGATCTCGGTGGCCGCCGCCATGGTGGTGTCGCGCGTCGGCACCGACAAGGACATCGGCAGCCAGATCGGCAAGCAGGTGTTCGGCTCGGCCAAGTCGCTGGCCATCACGGCCGGCGTCATCGGCGCCCTGGGCCTGATCCCGGGCATGCCGCACGTCGTCTTCCTGCTGATCGCCGCCGGCCTGGGCTATCTGGCCTACTGGCTGCGCAGCAAGGAACAGGCCCAGGAGGCCGCCAAGGCCGTCAAGCCCATCATGCCCAGCAGCGAAGGTTCCGGCGAAGCGAGCTGGGAAGACCTGGTGCCCGTCGACACCCTGGGCCTGGAAGTCGGCTACCGCCTCATCACGCTGGTGGACAAGACCCGCGAGGGCGACCTGCTGAGCCGCATCAAGGGCGTGCGCCGCAAGTTCGCGCAGGAAGTCGGCTTCCTGCCGCCGCCGGTGCACATCCGCGACAACCTCGAGCTGCGCCCCAGCCAATACCGCATCTCCCTGCGCGGCGCCGTCGTTGGCGAGGCCGAGGCCTACCCGGGCATGTGGCTGGCCATCAACCCCGGCCACGCGACGCAGAAGCTCATCGGCACGCCGACCACCGACCCCGCCTTCGGCCTGCCGGCGGTGTGGATCGAGGAGCGCCAGAAGGAGATGGCCCAAATGAGCGGGTTTACGGTCGTTGATTGCTCGACCGTCGTGGCCACCCACCTTTCACACTTGATGCAAGTGCACGCGGCCAAGTTGTTGGGTCGCGTGGAGACGCAAGCCCTGGTGGAACACCTCACCAAGCAGGCGCCCCAATTGATCGAAGACGTGATTCCCAAGATGGTCAGCATCGCCACCCTGCAACGCGTTCTCCAGCTGCTGCTGGAGGAGGGCGTGCACGTCCGCGACATGCGCTCCATCGTCGAATGCCTGGCCGAGAACGCCGCCGCCGTCACAGACCCGGTCGAGCTGGCCCGCCGCATCCGCACCCACATCGCCCCCGCCATCGTGCAGCAGATCTACGGCTCCACCAAGGAGCTGGACGTCATCGCGCTGGAGCCCGAGCTCGAGCGCCTGGTCACGCAAGCCCTCAATTCGCCGCATGGTGCGGCCCTGGACCCCGGTGTCGCCGACACCCTGGCCCGCAGCGCCGCCGAGACGGCCCAGAAACAGGAAGACCGCGGCGTGCCGGCCACGCTGCTGGTGCCCGACCTGATCCGCGCACCCATGGCCCGCCTGCTCAAGCGCGCGGCGCCCCGACTCAAGGTGCTCGGCCACAGCGAGATTCCTGAGACCCACACCATCCGCATCGGCTCCATCATCGGAGGCACAGCATGAACGTCCGTAAATTCACCGCCCGCTCCTCGCGCGAGGCGTTGGCCCTCGTCAAGCAGGCCTTCGGTCCCGACGCGGTCGTGCTGTCCAACAAGAACGTGCCGGAAGGTGTCGAAGTGCTGGCGATGGCGCCCGAAGGCATGGGCCAGATCGAGCAGATCGCCCAGTCCGCACCGCGCACCGTGGCCCGCCCACAGGTGGCACCGCCGCCGACCGTGCCCCAGCAGCCCGCCGCCCGCGGCAGCTTCGCCGACCGCGCCCGGATGGAGCCCAGCTTCGGCGCGCCGGAGGTGAATGGCGACGTCGAGCAACTGGCCATGAGCACGCTGAGCTTCCAGGACTATGTGCGTGAGCGCGTGCTGCGCCGCCGCCAGGCCGAGATGACCGGCCAGCCCGATCCGATTGCCGCCGCCGCGCCGCGCATCGCGCCGCCGCCGACCCAGCCGGCCGCGAGCTCGCTGGACGCAGCCCGCGCCCGCCGTGAGCAGCGTGCCGCTGAAGCCATGGCCGCCCTGGCGCCCAAGCGCGCCGCGCCGCCGCCGACCGTGCCCCAACCGCAGGCCCGCCCCGCGCCGCCGGTGCTGCGCGACGAGATCCGCATCCCGACCGCGGCCACTCAGCGCGCCGTGCCGCAGCTGAGCGACATCGGTGGCGTGGAACCCATGCCGCTGCCGGGCCAGCCCACGGCCAGCCAGCGCAACCAGATGGACATGGCCTCGGAGCTGCGCCAGATGCGCGGCCTGATCGAGGAGCGTTTCTCCTCGCTGGCCTTCATGGAAAAGCTGCAGCGCCAGCCGGTGCAGGCCCGCCTCACCCAGAAGCTGCTGGAGCTGGGCTTCTCGCCCGCGCTGGTGCGCAAGCTGGCCGAGAGCTGCCCCTCAGACTTCCGTGGCACCGAAGTGGCCGACGAGACCGCCTGGGCCGCCCATGTGCTGTCGCGCAATCTGCAGACCGACGAGGCCGCCCCGGCCATCGAGGACCGCGGTGGCGTGTTCGCCCTGATCGGCTCCACCGGCGTCGGCAAGACGACGACGACCGCCAAGCTGGCCGCCCACTTCGCCACCAAGTTCGGCGCCAGCCAGCTCGGCCTGATCACGCTGGACGCCTACCGCATCGGCGCCCACGAACAGCTGCGTGCCTACGGCCGCATCCTCGGCGTGCCCGTGCACACCGCCCACGACCGCGCCTCGCTGGACGACCTGCTGGACCTGCTGTCCAGCAAGAAGCTGGTCCTCATCGACACCGCCGGCATGGCCCAGCGCGACAGCCGCACGCAGGAGCTGCTGGAGATGCTGGCCCATCCCAGCATCAAGAAGCTGCTCGTCATCAATGCGGCCCAGCAGGGCGAGACCATCGAAGACGTCGTCAACGCCTGGAAGGGCGCCGCTTGCGAAGGCGTGGTGCTCAGCAAGATCGACGAAGCCGTCAAGCTGGCCCCGGCGCTGGATACCCTCATCCGCCACAAGCTCAAGGTGCTGGGCGTGGCCAACGGCCAGCGCGTGCCCGAAGACTGGCACCGCCTACCCGGTGCGGCCCTGGTGCAGCGCGCGCTGAAGGGTGCCGCCTCGGGCGCCTGGCGCATGGACAACACCGACGTCAACCTCATCTTCGCCGGCGCGCCGCTGACCGAAGGCATGAGGGCTGTCCACTGATGATGGTCGACCAAGCTCACGGCCTGCGCCGTCTCTTCGCCGCTTCCAAGACCCGCTTCGTGCCGGTCGTCAGCAACCCGCGCGTCATGGGCGCCGGCGCGCTGCTCGAAGGGTTGTGCTCGGCCTTTGCCGAGCTGAACCTGCACACCCTGGTCGTCGATGCCGGCGAGCACTCGCCCAAGCCGTCGGAGCTGGCCAGCGTGGACCTGTCCAACTGCATCGAGCGCCTGTCGCCCAAGGTGTCCTACCTGGCGGCCCGCGGCCTGCCGCTGCGCCACATCAACGCCCATGGTTCGGCGGCTTCGTTCCTGGAGGCGGTGGCGGATGCCGCGCCGGAGGCCGACGTCATCCTGCTTCATGCACCGGCGGCCGAACTGGCCCGCGTCGTGGCCCTGCGCGAGGTGCGCCCGCTGCTGCTGGCCGATACCGAGCCGGCCAGCGTGACGGAAGCCTATGCGGGCATGAAATGGCTCACACAACGGGCCGGCCTGATGGTCTACAGTCTGCTGATGGCCTGCCACCCTCAGTTGCGCGTGGCCACCCGCATCGCGCAACAGCTTCATTCCTGCGCCGACGGCTTCCTCGGCGCGGTGCTGCGCGACTGGGCCTGCCTCGATCCCCGGGCTTCCCAGCACGCACCGCTCACGCCCGAGCTGCGTCATCTCGCCCGCGAGCTGCTGCTTGCGGCCCCCCCGGGAGCGGCCGTTGACGCCGCCTCCGACGCGACCCCGCTGCGCCCGGCGCGCAAGGCGTCTTCCCCCTTCATCGCAGCGCATTGATCTCGCCGGAGACCACGATGTACACGCCCAAAGGCCGCCTCGACAACAGCTCGCTGATCAAGCAGTACAGCCCGTTGGTCCGACGCCTGGCGCACCAGATGATCGCCAAGCTGCCGGCCAATGTGGAGGTGGACGACCTGATCCAGGTCGGCCTCATCGGCCTGACCGACGCGCTTTCGCGCTTCGATGCCGAGCAGGGTGTGCAGTTCGAGACCTTTGCGACCCAGCGCATCCGCGGCGCCATGCTCGACGAGCTGCGCGGTGGCGACTGGATGAGCCGCGGCACGCGCCGCCAGCAGCGCGAGATCGAGGTCGCCGTGCACAAGGTCGAGCAGCGCCTCGGCCGCGCGCCGCGCGAGGACGAGATCGCCGCCGAGATGGGCCTGCCGCTGGCCGAATACCAGGAACTGCTCGGCAAGGTGCGTGGCACCCAGCTGGTCTACCTGGAAGACATGTCGGGCGATGATGGCGACAACGACTACCTCGACCGCCACGTGGCCGACGAGAACGCCAACCCGGTCGCCATGCTGCAGGACCACCGCATGCGCGAGGCCCTGGTCGAGGCCATCAAGAACCTGCCCGAACGCGAGCAGTTCGTCATGAGTATGTACTACGAGCACGACATGAATCTCAAGGAGATTGCGGCCGTGCTCAAGGTCACGGAGTCGCGCGTCTGCCAATTGCACAGTCAGTCGATTGCAAGGTTGCGCGTTAAGCTGCGTGACTGGTAGATAACGGGGCCACTTCTTGGCGTGCCCCGGCCGATAAAGCGGGGACAAACGCATGTTCAAGTGGCCCAAGAGCGGAGGCTCGTCGCCCGCCATGACGCGCGACGAGCCCTATCGTCGCGATGACAGTGCGGCGTTGAACGTCGTCAAGCGGCTGGCCCGCTCTATTTCCACCGTCGGCAAGGACGCCGCCGAAGTGCGCGGCGCGCTGGAAGACACCCAGCGCATCGTGCAGGCCCAGAGCCAGGCCATGCAGGCCCTGGCCCAGCAGCTCAACCAGATCGGCCAGGCCCAGGCGGCCATCGCCACGGCCACGGCGCAAAGCGCCTCGGCCGTGCAGCGCGCCCGTGGGGCGCTGGGCGTTGTCGGCGGTGAGGTCGTCGGCATGGCGACCACGCTGGCCCAGGTGTCCGATGCGGCCGCCGAGATCACCAAGATTTCCCTTCAGACCCGCCTCGTCGCCTTCAATGCGGCGGTCGAAGCCAAGCACGCAGGCGATGCCGGCCGCGGGTTTGCCGTCGTCGCCGAAGCCGTCAAGGCCCTGGCCGGCCAGGTCGAGGGCTCGTCCAAGGCCATCATCAGCGCCATCGCCAGCCTGCAGGAGCGCATCGACCGCTTCAGTGCCGAGCTGACCGAGAACGCCGCCAAGCCCAGCCAGATCCACGCTGCCTTCCACGAGGTCGAACAGGACGTGCAGCGCATCTCGGTGTCGGCCGGCGAGAGCGGCCAGCAGATGAGATTGCTCAACGAGCAGGCCCACGAACTGGAGCGCGAGGTGCTGGAGGCCTCGCATGGCCTCAAGGTCGCCTTCGACGGCAGCGACCGTTTCCTGCGCATGTCGGAGGAGCTGGTCGAGCAGATTGCCGAGAGCGGCGTCGAGGTCGACGACATGCCATTCATCCGCGCGGCTCAGGCTGCGGCGGATGAGATCTCCGGCCTGCTCGAAGACGCGCTGAAGAGCGGCCAGATCAGCGCGGCCGACCTCTTCGACCAGACCTACCGGCCGATCGAGGGCACCAACCCCCAGCAGCACACGACGCGCTTCTGCCAGCTCACGGACCGGCTCTTTCCGGCTGTGCAGGAAAAGACGCTGGGGTTCAGCGACAAGGTCGTCTTCTGCATCGCCGCCGACCGCAACGGCTATATCGCGACGCACAACCGCAAATACTGCCAGCCGCAGCGCCCCGGCGACACGATCTGGAACGCCGCCAACAGCCGCTACCGCCGCATCTTCAACGACCGCACCGGCCTGGCTTCGGCGCGCAACACCCGGCCCTTCCTGCTGCAGACCTACCGCCGCGACATGGGCGGTGGCCGCTTCGTCGTGCTGAAGGAAGCCACGGCACCCATCAACGTCAACGGCAAGCACTGGGGCGGCTTGCGACTCGCATTCAATTTTTGACCGAGGCCCGGATTTCCTGGTTCAGCAGCTCCAGCCAGGCATCGGCCTGGGGGTGGTTCTTGCTGATGGCCATGAAGGTGGTCTTGACCTCCAGCGGCGGCGCCTGCCAGCGCAACAGCTTGCTCAGCCGAGGCTGGCGTTCCAGCAGGTATTCGAGCGAGGCCCGCTCCGAGAACACGGCGTCCACGCGGCCCAGCCGGAGCATCTCGATGCCGGGGCGAAAGTCGGTCAGCTCGTGCAGGCGGTAACTGCCGTTGGCCAGGTCGGGCGGCAGGTAGGAGCCGCGCTGGAAAGCCACCGCGGCATCGGGTGGCAACGCGGTTTTGCGGTCGGTGCGCACGAAGAAGCCCAGCTGCATGCGCGCGACCGGCAGCGAATAGCGGAAGAGGGCGTCGCGCTCCTCATTGCGCCACAGCGTCAGCAGGACGCAGTCGCCGTTCTTGGCCAACAGGAAGGCGCGCGCCCAGGGCACCTGCAAGACTTGCACGCCCAGTCCGCCCGCGTTGAAGGCCCGCCGCGCCAGCGCGCCGAGGTTGCCGCCGTCGGGCAACTCGGCGCTCACATAAGGCGGGAATTCGGTCAGGCACAGCGGCACGGTGCGCGGCGCAGGCTCGGCCCGCGCCGCGGCTGCACCCAGCATCATCAAGGCGGGCGTCAACAGGCGGGGGAAGGGGAGGCGCGGCGGCGGCGCGGGGGGCGGATGATTCATGCGGGCGGCTCAACACTGAGCCTAGCCAGACCGCCGTCATTCGGCAATCCGGTTCGTGAGCGCCGCGCGTGTGGTTTGACTCGGCTTCAGCCGGCCAACGCCTGGGCCAGCTCGGCATGGCCGTGCGCCAGGGCATGGGCTGCCGCATCGCGGCCGGTATCGTCCTGACGGCGCGAGTCGGCACCAGCGCGGCGCAGCAGCTCGACCAGGTCGCCCCGCCCGGCGCCGGCCGCACCGTGCAGCGGTGTGACGCCCTGTTGCTGGGGCAGGTCGACCGTGGCGCCGCGCTTCAGCAGCTCCTCGACCATGGCGGCGTTGCCACGGGCGACCGCCGCATGCAGCGCGGCGACGCGCTGCGGGTTGTTCGCCTGCGCGTTCACATCGGCGCCAGCATCCAGCAGCCGTCGGGCCAGGGCGTCGTGATGGAAGAACACCGCCAGGCCCAGCGGGGTGAAGCCGTCGGGCGCCCGCTGGTTGACGTCCTGGCCGGCCGCGAGCGCGCTCTCGACCACGTCGGTCTCACCCAGGATCAGCGCTTCGTGGAAGTCCGGCTTGCCGTGGCGTGCGCGCAGCGCCGTCACGAGGTCGGTCAGCGACATGTAGGACGCCCAGGTCAGGGCCGAGATGCCCGCGGCCGAACGCTGGCCCAGCAGGCTGGGGTCGGCATCGGCCAGGGCCAGGGCGGCTTCAGTGTCGCGCTGGGCAATGGCGTCCAGCAGGGCTTGCAGTGCGGGTTCGGAGTTCATGGGGGCCAAGCCTAGGTCGGATCGGCCCAGGCCGCTTATCCTGGCTTGCCAATTGTCGTGAAGGTCTGGCGGTAGCGCGACGGCGGCTGGCCGTAGGCGGCGCTGAAGCGGCGCGAGAACGTGGGCAGGCTGTCGTAGCCGACGGCGGCGCAGATGGCCGTGATGGACAGGCCGTCCTCCTCGAGCAGCCCGCGAGCCCGTTCCAGCCGCAACCGCGCAACGTGGGCGGCGGGCGGTTCGCCCAGCAGCGCGCGAAAGCTGCGATGAAAATGGTGGGGCGCCATTGCGGCCTCATGGGCGGCGGCAGCGAGATCGAAGGGCTGATCGAAATGCTCGTCCAGCCAAGCCTTGCCGCGCAGCACGCGGCGGTGGATCTCCTGGCGCACGGCGGGCCTGGCGGCGCCTATGCGATCGCGTTCCTCGCGCACCTGGGCGGCGAGGTCGGCCAGCGCGTCCAGGGCCTCGCGCAGCCAGCCGTCCCAGTGACCGGCCGCGTCCGCCGCGCCCTCGGTGGGCAGACGGTCCAGGCCGAGCATGAAGCGACCCAGCGGCGAGCCGCGCTCCCACAGGCGCTGGTTGACGGGCATGGCCTCGGTGTCGCGCGCTTCGGGCGCGTCCAGCAGCCGTACCAGGGCGCTCAATCGAGTCGAGGCGACGTCGCGCACGAGGCTATCGGCAAAGAACAGCACGCGGGTCTGGACTTCTTGCGGCGAAGCAATGTCGAGGTCATAGGCCTCTCCATGCGTGGTGACGAGAAATAACCCGGGCCGCAGCGTGAAGGCCTGGCCGCCGACGGTCCAGCGCGCCTGGCCGCGTACGACCGACTTGATGGACAACGGTCCGGGGTAGGCACGCACATGGTGGGCGCGGCCGCGGGCGCGCAGCAGCACATTGGTGTCGAAGAGCGATTCAGGTGTCGTGCGGATCAACAGCACGACGATCTCACTCGGCGATGCAAGCCCTGTTCTTGCCGGTGTGCTTGGCCTCGTACAGGGCCACGTCGGCGCGGTCCAGGGCCTGTTCCAGCGTCTCGCCGGCGCGGTAAAGCGTCACCCCGGCCGAGAAGGTCACGAAGACATCCTTGCCTTCGTGGTTGAACAGCGCCGAGGACAGCGAGCGCTGCAGCCGCACCAGCACCTGCTGGGCCTCGTCCAGCGGCGTGTTGGGCAGCATCAGCACGAACTCCTCGCCGCCATAGCGCGCCACCATGTCGCCGGGGCGCAGCGAGGCCTGGGTGCGCTCGGCCAGCGACTTCAGCGCGATGTCGCCGGCGTGGTGGCCGAGGCTGTCGTTGAGCTTCTTGAAGTTGTCGATGTCCAGCAGGGCCAGGGCGACGCGGGTGGACTCCCGCTCGGACTTGGCCTGCTCGATGCCGAAGGCCTGGATGAGGCCGCGGCGGTTGGCGACCTGGGTCAGCTGGTCGGTGTGGACCTCGTTGGACAGGCGGCGCAGCTCGCCCTCAAGTTCATCGACGCGCTGGGTCAGTGCGGCCGCACGGTCGTGCTCGAGGGTCAGGCGCTGCTGGGTCTGGGCGACCAGGCCCTGCACGCTGCGGCTCTCCTCGACCATCTCGCGCACGGTGCCGGCCAGGCTTTCGAGCGAGTCGGCCTGCTCGATGGCGTCGGCATAGCGGCCGACGTTGTTCTGGAAGCGATCGGTGTGCTGGCCCAGCTCGCCCAGTTCGTTGAGCATGCGCTGGATCAGGCCTTTGAGGGCATCACGGGCCTTGGAGCGCTCGTCGCGCAGGGCGCGCTGGCGCTCGCGCGTGCCGGCCAGCAGCTCGGACACCGTGCGCACGCCGCGCCCGGACAGGCCCTGCGACAGCGTGCTGTTCATCGCCTCGGCCTGGCCGCGGGCCCACGAGTCGTCCTCGGCCAGTTCGACCAGGCTGCCGCTCAGCTCGCGGCACAGGCCACCGAGTTCGTCGAAGAGATGGCGGCGGTGATCCAGCAGGTGGCGGGCGCGCAGGCACAGCGCGGCCATCTGCGTCGCGCGCTCGGGCGTGGCGCCCTGGGCCTTCAATTCGGCCTGAGCGGCGTCCAGTTCGCGCATCAGCGCGTCGGCCGGCGTTGCCTCGGTCTGCGGCGAGCGCAGCGCATGGCGCACCGTGACGTTGAGTTCGCCGCTGACGTCGGCCCATTGCGGGCTGGTGTCGATGATGGGGGCGGGCGCGGGCATGTCGCGCAGGCCGGTGAGGCTCAGTTCACCAAAGCCGGTGCTCTCACGGAATCCCGTCTCGGCGAAGGCGCTGTCGGCGAACAGCTGGCTGGGCGTGCCACCGTCGTCGTCCGTCTCGACGCCGCTGCCGTCGCCGTCCTTGTCCCAGCTCGCCACGAGCTGAGAGAGTCGCTTGACAAGCTTGCTGCTGTCGTTGCGGCCCAGCTCCAGCACGCGGGTGATGCCGTCCTTCTTGCGCGCCAGCGTCCAGTGCTTGCCGCCGCGTTCCAGCCCGCGCACCAGGCGTTCGATGGCCTGGGCCAGGGCTTCGGCCTGGGCGCTGGGGCCAGCCACGTCCAGCAGCTTGTCGACCTGGCGCTGCAACTCGTCCAGCTTCTGCTCGCGCAGGGCCGTCTGCAGGTCCTGGCGCGTCGAACCCGAGGGCAGGGCGAGGCTGATCAGCTTGGACATCAGCTGCTGGACGCGCTCGGACGCGGCGCCGTTGCCGGCGGGCGGAGGTGTCTCGCCGCCGCCCTCGATGGCGTAGGCGCGGGCGTAGTTCTCGGGCGTGGGTTCCAGCCGGGCCTGGGCCAGGCGCTGCAGCGCCGCCTTGGCGATCTGAGCCGGCGGAAGCGACGAGCGCATCAACGTTGCCCGCGCGAGGCGAGATCGGCGCTGGCGTCGGCCTGGGTGATCCAGGGCGCCTTGCGCGGCAGCACGGTCTGGGCGATCCAGCGCTCCAGTTCCTCCGCCGGCAGCGCCTTGCTGAACAGGAAGCCCTGCATCAGCGAGCAGCCCAGGCGGTGCAGCACTTCCATCTGGCGCAGGGTCTCGACGCCCTCGGCGATGACGCGCAGGCCCAGGGCGCGCGCCAGCGCAATGATGGCGGTGACGACGGCCGAGCTCTGCGGCGTGATGCCGAGGTCGCGCACGAAGGTGCGGTCGACCTTCACTTCCGAAATCGGCAGCGTGGTCAGGTAGGCGAGGGACGAGTAACCGGTGCCGAAGTCGTCGATGGAGATCTCCACCCCCACTTCGTTCAGGCGGTGCAGCGACGGGATGACGTTCTGCAGGTCCTTCATCAGGTTGTTCTCGGTGATCTCGAGCTGGATGGAGCGATGCGGCACGCCATAGGCGCTGACGCACTGGTGGATGTGCTCGACGAGATCGGTGCGCTCGAACAGCCGGCTGGGCAGGTTGACGGCGATGGAGTCGCTGAAGCCGAACTGCAGCGACCACAGCTTGGCCTGGCGAGCGGCTTCTTTCAGCGCCCACTCGGACAGCGGCACGATGAGGCCGGTTTCCTCGGCCAGCGGGATGAAGTCGGCCGGCGGCACCAGCACGTTGCCGCGCTGCCAGCGCATCAGCGCCTCGGCGCCCACCATGCGGGCGGCGCGCACGTCGATCTTGGGCTGGTAGTGCAGCACGATCTCGTTGCGCTCCAGCGCCTTGTGCAGGGCGCTTTCCAGTTCCAGCTTCTGCTTGCCGTGGCCGGCCAGTTGCGGCGAATACACGGCCGAGGCGTTGCGGCCCTGGCTCTTGACGGCGTACATGGCCACGTCGGAATTGCGCAGCAGGTCGGCCATGGTCTGGCCGTCGCGCGGATAGAGGGCAATGCCCACCGAGGCGGTGACGAAGCATTCCTGGCCGCCGACGAAGATGGGCTCGCGCAGGGCGTCCAGCACACGCTGGGCGACGCGCTCGGCATCGCGCTCGTCGGCCACCTCGGGCAGCAGGGCGACGAACTCGTCGCCGCCCAGGCGGCCCACGGCCTCCAGGCCGCGGTGGCTGCGGTTGCCCAGGCCGTCGAGCACGCCTTCCAGGATCTGGTCGGAATGGCGCACGCAGCTGCGCAGGCGCCGGCCCACCTCGACGAGGAGCTCGTCTCCGGCGGCGTGGCCGAGCGTGTCGTTGATGACCTTGAAGCGATCCAGGTCGATCAGCAGCAGGCCGACCTCGTGGCCGCCGCGGCGGGCGCTCTCGATGGCGCGCTCGACGCGGTAGATCAGCTGGCGGCGATTCGGCAGGCCGGTCAGCGCGTCGAAATGGGCCAGCTGGCGAATGCGGTCCTCGGCCTGGCGGCGGTCGGTGACGTCCTGCAGGATGCCGGTGTAGCCGTTGACGCCGCCCTGCTCGTTGAATTCGGGCTCGGCCTCGATGTGGACGACGCGCTGGCGGCCATCGGGCAGGGTCAGCGGCAGGTCGGTGACGAGGACGGAAGTGTGGGCGATGACGTCGCGCAGCAGGCGCAGGAAGACATGGCGGTCGTCGGACGGCACCATGCGCATGACGCCGATGAAGTCCAGTCGGTCCTGCGGGCCGCGGCCGAAGACGCGCAGGCCTTCGGCGGAGATGGCGAAGCTGGCGGCCATGCCGCGCCACCATTCGAAGCTGCCCATGCGCGCCAGGTCCTGGGCGCGGGCCAGCTTGGCCTTGCTGCGCTCCAGCTCCAGCCGCGTGCGCGAGCTGCGCAGCAGGTATCGAAGACGCCCGTCGAGCAGGCTCCATTGCGGCGACTTGACGAAGAAGTCGGTCGCGCCGGCCTGGTAGGCGCGGTTGATGGAGGCCTCGTCGTCCAGGCCGGTCAGCATCAGCACGGGCAGGGATTCGAAGCCGGGCGTGGCGCGCAGCAGGGAGCAGGTCTCGAAGCCATCGAGCTCGGGCATCAGCGCGTCCAGTACGACGACGTCGGGCGTGCGCGTGGACAGCAGGCCCAGGGCCTCGCTGCCGCTGGGGGCCTCGGTGACTTCGAAGCCGCGCTCACGCAGCGCGGCGGCGGTCAACAGCAGGTTGACCTCGTCATCGTCCACCAGCAACACGCGCGGGCGTGGCGGCAGGTCGTCGAGGGCTTGACCGGTGGGCAGCATGAGGCTGGATGTCAAAGCAGCGCGGCCAGGGCCGTGCGTACCTGTTGGATGTCTTGGAGCATAGCGTCCAACTGCTCGGAAAGCCCGTCCGTACGGCCATCGCGGGCCATGGTCTCGATATCGGCGCAACGGGCCGACAGGGCCATGGCACCCAGGCTGGCCGACGAGGACTTCAGCGTGTGGCTGACATGGCGCACGACGTTGAGGTCGGGCGTGTCGCCTTCGCGGGCGCGGGCGAGGTCGGGCAGCAAACGCTCCAGTGAGTTGGAGAAGGCGGCCACGACGCGTTCCAGCAGCTTGTTGCCGCCGCTCGGGTCGAGTTCCCGCAGGCGACGGATCGCCTCGGGGTCGAGCAGGGCTGCGGGAGATGGGGCGGTCATGGCAAGGTCTGCGGGTCAGGGACTCGGCATGCCTCTAAATGTATCTCGGGTGGGAGGGGGGGCAATCGCGAAGAAATGCACAGATTCTGCGGGGCACGCGGTGCTTAATGACATCTGCCACATCGGGCTTGCCCAGGGCCTGTTGCCCGGGAAGCGCTGCCTACAATGAAGCGCATGAACAGCCTCAGCGACGACAGCGCGCTCACGCCGCGCCGCCAGGAGCGACAACTGCCGATGCGGCTGCTGATGCTGGCTCTGGCCACGGTGTCCATCCTCATGTTGGTGCTGGGCGGCCTCGTGGTGCTGGCCCTGATGCGGGTCTGGGGTGGCGAGGTGGGCCTCGTGCACGCTGCCCTGGTGCTGACGGCTTTCTTCACCGGAGTCATGGTGCTGGTCGCGGCTGCATTGGGCTGGCATGCCGGCGTGCGGCTGACGCGTCAGCGCCTGGCCGAGCCGCTGCGCGAGGCGCGCCAGCAGAGCCTGATGCAAAGCCAGCTGCAGCGCGACTGGCAATGGGCCACCGACGCCGAGCACCGCTTGGTGCGCTGGCAAGCGCCTCAGGGCGCGCCGTCGTCAAGCTGGGTGGGGGCCGGCCTCAGCACCCAGCAGCTCTGGGACCGCTTCGAGGCTGCGGAGCCCACCGCCCAACTGCGCGAACGCCTGGCGGCCCACCAGCCCTTCGCCGACCTGCAGCTGACGGCGGCCGACGGCAGCCGGCGCTGGCGGCTGCGCGGCCTTCCCTGCATCGATTCCCATGGCCATTTCGCCGGCTATCTGGGAGCGGCCCGGCCGGATGAACCGGAGGCCACACCGGCCCCGCAGCCCGCCCAGGCCGCCGACCTGACGGCCGAGCACGAGTCCTTCAGCTACACCGTCTCGCACGACCTGCGCGCGCCGCTGCGTGTCGTCGAGGGCTTTGCCCGCATCCTCAAGGAAGACTACGGTGCGCGCCTGGACCGCGTCGGCAACGACCACCTCGACCGCGTCATGAGCGCCGCCGCGCGCATGAACAGCATGATCGACGCGCTGCTGTCGCTGAGCCAGCTGTCCACGCGCCCGCTGGCCTGCCAGCCGGTCAACCTGTCGCAGCAGGCCGGCTATGTGATGGAAGAGATCCGCCGCGGCGCACCTCAGCGCGAGCTGGTGCTGGACATTGAGCCGGGCATGACGGTGCAGGGCGACCCGACGCTGCTGCGCATGGTGCTGGAGAACCTGCTGGGCAATGCCTGGAAGTACAGCGGCAAGGTGCCACAGACCGAGATCAGCTTCGGCAGCGTGCAGCAGGGCGGTCGTCGCGTCTTTGTCGTGTCGGACAACGGCGCCGGCTTCGACATGCGCTTTGCCGAGCGCCTGTTCGGCGTCTTCCAGCGCCTGCACAGTGCCAGCGATTTCCAGGGCACGGGTGTGGGCCTGGCGCTGGTGCGCCGCATCATCCGCCGCCATGGCGGAGACATCTGGGCGGAATCTGCCGTAGGCGAAGGTTCCCGTTTCTACTTCACTCTGGGTTGAATTGGCCCCTCGTCCGGTCTCGCACCGCTGAACGCGGGCGTGCCCAGCCGGTCCCCCGAGGGGACGGCGATGCTTGCCGGATCGACCGGCAAGCACATCGCCAGAGCGGGCCGGCTAGGGAGCGGCCCGTCGCTCGGCCCGCGCAAAGGCACGACGGCCGCGTCGATCATTGACTTAACGGGCGCCGGGCCGCGCGAGCAACTCCAAGGCATCCACGATGCGTCGTGCCTGCTCGGGCAGGCTGTGGCCGTCGGCCGAGGCCAGGCTCATCAGGCGTGCCAGCGCCTCGTCGCGCGGCAGGGAGTAGCGGTGCATCAGCACGCCGACGGCGACGGCCGTCATGTCCAGCTGCGGCAGCTCGGACGGCGCGTCGAAGGCTTCGGCCATGGTGGCCGGAGCCGCAGGTGCGGCGGGAGTAGGAGGCGTCGAGCGCGCGAAGGCGGCTTCGACGGCAGGCACGATCTGCGAGATGTCCAGCGGCTTGACCAGGTAGGCGACGGCGCCCAGCTCCTTGACCTTGGCCACCGTGGCCTCGTCGGCGAAGGCGGACAGGAACATGAAGGGCGTCTGCAGGTATTCGCGCAGATAGGCGGCCACATCGAAGCCCGTCAGGCCTTCCATGCGGATGTCCAGCAGGGCCAGCTCGGGCCGGTGTTCGCGGGCGAGCAGGATGGCGTCGTCGCCGTTGTCGGCGTCGATGACCTCGAAGCCGGCCTGCGTGAGCCCGTAGCTCAGCGTCGCCAATACCAGACGGTCGTCATCGACGACCAGGATCTTGCCCTTGCTCACCGTGCCCCTCTATCCAGAACTTGGTTTTGTGGCCGGATTGTGAACCACGCTGGGTGGAATCAGTTCCAGCCGGCAAACCACGTCCTCGCCTTGCTGCTCCAGACTGAGGATGGCGCTGCGCCGCGGCAGCAGGGCGCGCACCAGGCCCAGGCCCGACACGCCGCTCTTGATGTTCTGCAGCGCGAAGCCCTCGGGCAAGCGGCCCGGGTTGACCATTTCGACCGTCACGCCCGCCATGTCGCAGATGAGCTGGCAGCGCACCTGGGCTTCGTTGCTGTGCTTCAGCGCATTGCCCAGCAGCTCGTTGAGGCTGAGCGCGATGGGGATGGCCTCCGCCTCGGGCAGGCACCAGTCGTTGAGCAGGGCGCCCCCTTCCGCCATCGTCGTGAGGACGCGGCCCTGCATGCGCTGCACCGAGCCGACGATGGCGTCGAAGACGCGCTTGAGCACCAGCGGCCCGGCGGCGCCCACCTGCAGGCCGTAAACCTGGGCGATGGCCTGTACCTGGCCGACAGCTTCCTTCAGCACGCCCGCCACTTCGGGGCGGCGCAGGGCGATCTGCTGCAGCAGGCCGGCGACGCCCTGCAGATTGTTCTTGATGCGGTGGTGCACCTCGCGCACCAGCAGCTCGCGCTGCGAGATGGCGGCCTGCAGCCGTGCCTGCTCGGCGGCACGCTGCTCGGTCACGTCGCTGGCGACGAGCAGCAGCAGCTCGGGCGTGTCGTCGCCACCGACGCCGGCCAGGTGCAGCAGGCGCGCGTCCCAGATGCGCGTCGAACCGCCGGCCGGCACGCGGTACTCACGCTGCACGACGGTCTGCGATTCCAGCGCCTCGCGCATGTCGGCCACCACCTGGGCGCCCTGCTCGTCGCCGAAGAGCTGGGCCGGTGTGCCACCCAGCATGGCGGCCTCCGGCCGGCCGGCCAGCGTGGCCGCGGCATGGTTGAGCTTGACGATGCGCAGGCTCTGGGCCTCATGCAGGGTGATGGCCAGCGGCGCGCCCTCGATGATGCGGGCCAGCGAAGCCTGGGCCAGGCGGCTCTGGGCCTCGGCCTGGCGGCGGCGGTCGATGTCCAGCAGCGCATAGGTCGTCTGGGTGCCACCGTCCTCGCGCGGCGTCTGCACCGCGTTGCCGATGACCCAGAACTCGCGCCCGTCGCGGCCGCGCAGCCGGCACTCGAAGACATCGGCGCCCGGCTCGGCGTGGAAGGCGTGTTCGTCGTCCTCCGGCGCCAGCACGCCCATGGGCTGGCCCAGCACATCCTCCAGCTCGCAGCCGAACATGCGGCGGGCGGAGCGGTTCATCCATTCGATGCCGTCGGGGCCGACCGTGACGATGCCCACCAGCACCGAGTCCAGCACGGCGCGCTCGCTCTCGGCGCGCAGCAGCAGGGCGTTCTCGGCCTGGGCCTGGGCCGTCACATCCAGCGTGACGACGGAGGTGGAGCGCCGGCCGCCGGCCAGCAGGCCGGGCGCGACGCGGGTCAGCAGCCAGCGACGTCCCAGCTCGGGGTGTCGCACGGCATAGCGCACCTCGACGGCATCGCCTTTCTTGAGCGCACGCTGCAGGCGTTCGAATTCCGCCAACGAGGCCGGCTCGACGATCTCGCGGTTGATGCCCTGCAGCGAGCCGACGGCCTGCTTGGCGCCGGGCTTGAAAGGCGAGCCCTTGCGGTGGGCCTTGAGCCAGCCGGCCTCGGGCTGGAAGGTGGCCAGGCCGACGGCGGCCGTGTCCATCAGCGCGTCCAGCTGTTGGTGGGCCAGGTCGCGTTCATGCAGGGTGCTGTGGTCTTCCAGCAGGGCCAGCAGCAGGGTGCGGCCGCCATGGCGCCACAGCCGCAGCCGCGCCTGCAGCCAGCGGTGGCGGCCCTGGGGGTCGACGAACTCGGCTTCGGTGACGAGGGGACCGTCCTGCGGGCGCTGCGCCGTCAGCGCCGGCAGCGGTGCGCCATGGTTCCAGCCCAGCAGGGCCTGCATCAGGTCGGGCAGGTCGTTGAGATGGCGGGGCGAGCCGGCGCAAAGGGCGTCGAAGGCGGCATTGCGGCGCAGCAGGGCGCCACCGGCCGCATCGGCCAGCACGGCGGGCAAGGGCGACAGGGCCAGCCACTCGGCCAGCGGTGGTTCGCCCGGGTCGGCGGCGCTGAGGCGGGCGTGCAGCAGCCAGTTGGGCCGGTCGCGCAGCAGGTGCAGGGTGGCGCGCTGGCCGTCGGCCAGTCTCAGCGGCGGTGCAGGCGGTGGCGCGCGGCCGGCGTCGAGGGCCTGGGTGGCTTCGCGCAGCCAGGTCTCCAGCCGCATGCCCGCGGCATGGCGCAGCAGCCGCCAACCTTCGGCGGCATCGGCCCCCAGCCATTCGCGTGCGGCGGGGTTGGCGCGCAGCGCTGACAGGTCGGCCCGCAGCGTCAGCACCGGGTCGCCGACGAGGTCGAAGAGCGCGGGAGAGGCGGTCGGGCCGAACATGGCTCAGCCGGCGGGCGAATGCACTTCAGCCATCCGACCCGGTGATGTATTCCGGGCCGCGCGCCGGGCCGCTCCCAAGCCGGCCCGTTTGGCGATGTGCGAGGGGCTCAATGCCGCGAGCATCGCCGTCCCCACGGGGGACCGACCAGGCTCGCGCGCGTTCAGCGGCGCGAGATTGGGCGAGGGGCTCCAACGTCATTCGAGCTGGGCCGCCTTGTGCAGGGCCCGCAGCACGCAGGCATTGATCTCGCCGGCACCCAGCATCAGCGCGTCGGCGCGCTCGCGGTAGTCGAACACGCTTTCGGATTCGATGGCCTGCACCAGCTGCAGATAGGGCAGGAAGGGGCCGCTCTCGTCGACCAGGGCCTGGCGCACGCGCTCGGGTACGGGGATGGAGGTCAGCAGCTTCTCGAAGGGCTGCTTGAGCATGTGGTCCAGCAGCGAGAACAGGCCGCAGATGAACATCTCGTCGCGCTGCTCGCGGTCTTCGATGCTGGCGGCCAGCTCTTCCATCAGCAGGCCGCGGCGCACGGCGCCGAACATGATGGGGCGCATGCTGTGGTCCTTGCTGGCCGTCGTCAGCAGCAGGGCCAGCCAGCGCTTCAGCCGGGCATAGCCGAGCAGCATGATGGCGTGGCGGAAGCTGGACACCTCCACCGGCAGGCCGAAGGCGGCCGAGTTCATGTAGCGCAGCAGCTTGAAGGCCAGGCTCGGGTCGCGCTTGAGCGTCTGCTCCAGGCGCTCGATGTCCTCGCCTTCGTCCACGCGGGACATCAGCTCCATGATGACCTGCAGGTCGGCGGCGATCTCGGTCTTGGGCGCGCCGGCGGGGGCCTCGTAGCTGCCGTCCATGGGCCAGCCGATGACGGTCTCGGCACCGGCCTTGAAGCTGGCATCGATGGCGTCGACGCCGCGCACGCCGGCGTGCACCACCGCGACGCCGGCCGGGGCGGCCTGTCCGGCCTCCAGCACCACCTGCTTGAACAGGGCGGCGACGTTGGCCGGCAGCGGTGCATTGGGCAGGCCCTTAAGCAGCCCGGTATGACCCGCCGCCTTCAGCGCGGCAATGGCTTCGGCATGGGCGGGGTCGGCGGCGATGAAGGCCGGCACCTCGATCTGGGTCGGCTCGGCCGGTGGCTGGGCGAGCAGGGCGGCCAGCAGGGCCTCGCCCTGGGCGCTGAGGACTTCGCCGCCCTTGGGCCAGGTGGCGCTCAGGGCGGCCAGCAACTCGGCGTGGTCGGGTCTGGCGTCGGCGCGCAATGGCACCAGCGTCAAGCGTGTGCCGGCGATATTGCGCTGGCGGTCGATGACCGGGGCATAGCCCAGGGCGACACCGGGCAGGACGGCGTGATCGAGGGCGGCAGGTGTGTTGTCAGACATGGCACGGCACGGGGCTGGCGGTGAATGCGGCAGTCTGCCATGAGCGCCGGTCCTCCACCTGATCGATTCGTGACCGAATTCATCCGCAGGGAGGACACTCTGCGCATGGCCGATCCCAGCGTCTGCATCCGCCCACAGGGGAGCGCCCACGGCGTGGAGCGTTTTGACGCCGTCATCGCCGGGCGGGGTTTTGCGCTGCACCGGCACGACTGCTATGCCGTGGGATTGACGCTGAGCGGCGTGCAGCGCTTCCGCTACCGCGGGGCAACCTGGCACGGCCTGCCCGGCCAGGTGCATGTGCTGCACCCGGACGAACTGCACGACGGCGAGCCCGGCACGGCGGCCGGGTTCGCCTACCGCATGGTCTATCTGGATCCGGCCCGGGTCGGCGAGGCCCTGGGTGGGGGCGCGCTGCCCTTTGTCGCCGCCCCCTTGCTGGCGGGCGTCGACCTTTCGCCCTGGCGCTTCGATTCGCCGCTGGATGCCTTGGCCAGCGATGACCTGATGCTGGCCCTGGCCGATCTGCTGGCCACGGCGGCCGGCCGCCGGGTCGCCGTGGCGGGCCTGGACCGCGCGGCACTGGGCCGCGTGCGGGAGCGCATTGCCGCGTTCCCTGAGAAGCCTCCCGTGATGACCGAACTCGAGGGGCTGTCCGGCCTGGACCGCTGGACGCTGGCGCGCCAGTTCCGCCTGGCTTACGGCGTCAGCCCCAGCGGCTACCGCGTGCAGCGCCAGGTGGCGCGGGCCCAGGCCCTGGTGCGCACGGGCCTGGCCCTGGCCGGCGTGGCCGCCGAGGCCGGTTTTGCCGACCAGAGCCATCTGACGCGGCAGTTCCGCCGCGCCGTGGGGCTCACGCCGGACCAGTGGCGGGCCGCGCTGCCTCGAACGCCTGGATGACAGCGGCCATGTCCTCACGGCCCAGGCCCAGGGCCTCGGTGGCGGCGAAGAGCTGCAGGCTGTCGTCCAGCAATGGCGTGCTGGCGCCGGCCTGGCGCGCGGCCGCGGCCACCAGGCGGGCGTTCATCAGCACGTCGCTGATGGCGGCCTGCACGTCGAAGTCGCGCCGCACGAGCTTGTCCAGCTTGATGCGCGAGACGGCGCTGGCCATGGGGCCGGCGTCCAGAACGGCCCTCAGCAGGTCCGGGTCCACCCCCTGCCGGCCGGCGAAATGGACCGCCTCGGCCAGGCCCGCGACCAGGGTGATCAGGTAGAGGTTGACCGCCAGCTTCAGGCGCAGGGCGGCAGGCGGCACGCCGCAGGCGAAGCAGTCCTTGTAGAGCGGCGCCAGCCGCTCGCGCACGCGGGCCACGTCGTCGGCCTCGCCGGCCAGCATGCAGACGAGCTGGCCATTCTCGGCCGGCACGCGGGAGCCTGACACGGGCGCTTCGATATAGCGGCCACCGGCAGCGCACACGTCGGCGGCCAGGTCGGCCGAGTATTCGGGGGCCGTCGTGCCCATCTGCACCAGGGTGCGGTCCAGGACGAGGCGCGGGAACTCCGGCGTGCCGCGGGCCAGCACGGCGTCGCTGGCGGCGGCGTTGGCCAGCATCAGCAGAATGGTGTCGGCCTGGGCAAACACGTCGGCAGCGCTCGCCGCATGGCGCACACCCGGCGTGCCGGCCAGGGCTGAGGTGCCGCTGCGGCTCCAGACGAGCAGCGACCGCCCCGCAGCCGCGAGCCGGCGCGCCATGGGCAGGCCCATGACGCCGAGTCCGATGAATCCGATTTCCATGGGCGTCTCCTTGTGCGGGAGACGCTATCGCTGTGGATCTGACGACGTCTAGAACACTTGTGTCAGCCGCCCTGCAGGTACTGGAACAGCGACATGCGCTGCACCGTCGCGTAGGTCTGCAAGGCGGTCTGGTAGCCGGTCTGCTGGTTCTGGAACTCGGAGATGCCCTGCACCATGTCCAGGTCCTCGGCGGCGCTTTTCTCCTCGGAGCTGTACTGCTTCAGGGCGGCCAGGCGGCTTTCGGTGCCGTCCAGGTTGTTCAGCCGCTCGCCGACCTGGCTGCGGATGCTCTGCATATTGCCCATCACGGCGTCGATGTCGCGGATGCTGGCGGTGTTGGCCTGGGTAACCTGGGTGGGCGTGCGGTTGGTGGTGTTGAGGTCGGCGATGGCCTTGTCGATGACGTCGAAGACCTTGAGGCTGTTCTTGCTGCCCGCAATGGCGAAGGCATCGCCGTCGACCGGCGCGCCGGAGATGGTGACGGCCATGCCGTCGCCGGTGATGGCCTGGCCGGGCTTGAAGGCGCCACTGGAGACGACGCTGCCGAGGTCGGTGTCGGTCAGCGTGTAGGTCTGGCTGGGCGTGGTGCCGGCAATGTCGATGCGGTAGTTGTGGCCGGTCAGCAGCTTGGGATCGGTGGTGCGGCCGCTGTCGATCCAGCCCGAGGCGGTCTGGCCGGTGAGGCCGTTGACCAGGGGACCGCCAGTGGCGGGGTCGATGAGCTGCACGACCGGCTTGCCGGTGCTGGGGTCGGTGGTGAGGATGCGCGGCGCGGTCTCGAAGCTGCCGTTGCCGCTGGCAGCCTCTTCCCAGGAAGCGCGGCCGTCGATGGTGAGCTGGAAGTTGTCCAGGTTGCCGGTCTGGATGCTGCCCGGCACGCCGATGTAGGCGACGCCGCCGGCCTGGTCCAGGAAGGGCGGAGTGGAGGCGCCCTGGCCCGAGAAGATGTAGCCGCCCGAGCCGTCGGGGCGGTTGGCGATGGCCAGCAGCTGGTCGCGGATGCCCTTGAGCTTGGTGGCCAGGCCGGCGCGTTCGGAGTCGGAATAGCTGGCATTGCCGGCCGAGACCATGGTCTCGCGGGCCTGCTGCAGCAGCTCGTTGGCGTCGCCGAGGGCCGATTCGCCCAGGGTCATGCTGTTGCGGCTGGCTTCCAGCGCGCGCTGGTTGGCCTCGACGCGGCCGATGGAGGCCAGGGCCCGCTCGGCACGCGCGGCGCCGGTCGGGTCGTCGCTGGCCAGGGCGATGCGCTTGCCCGAGGTCAGCTGCTCCTGCTGGTTCTGCAGCGTGTTCTGGCGACGCTGCAGGTTGGCGATGGAGGCGTCGAAGAGGTTGGCGGTGGAGAGTCTCATGGCTTACCTCTGGCCTAGCGCTGGGCGATGCGCATCAGTTCGTCGAAAAGGGTCTGGGCCGTCTGCAGCACCTTGGCGGCGGCCTGGTAGCCCTGCTGGAACTGCATCAGCCGCGAGGCTTCCTCGTCGAGGTTGACGCCGGCCTGGCCGGCGCGGTTGGTCTCGGCGTCGCTGGCGACGCTGGTGGACACGTCCGACAGGTAGTTGGCGCTCTGCACGCGGGCACCGACATCGCTCATCGCGGCGGCATAGGCGTCGTTGATGGTGGAACCCTGGGTGGTGCCGCCGCCGGCCAGCTGCTGGCGGCCGACGAAGGTCTCGGCCTGGATGTTCAGGAAGGCCTTGGCGTTGCCGTTGTTGGTGGCCGTGTAGACGGTCGGGTCGATGGAGATCTTGTCGCCATTGCGCGGCACGCCGTTGGTGCGCAGCTCGAAGCCCAGGTCGATGCCGGCCGCGGGCTGGTTGCCGATGGCCTGGCCGGCGCTCCAGATGCCGTTCAGCACGGTGCCGTTGGCCAGCGTCAGCGTGTACTGCACGTTGTTGGCGTTGGCCGGGTCGGGGGCGCCGAACTGCAGCGTCATCGGCGCCGTGGTCGGGTCGAAGTTCTGGTTGACGGCATAGAGGCTGTCGACCGACAGCGTGCCGGTGTTGGTGACGGCCGTGGAGGCGGTCAGCGGCGACGCGGCGGCGATGCCGTTGGGGTTGTCCAGCACGCGCTTCATGTTGACGGCGGCGCTGCCCACGGGCTCGATGAGGAAGCTCTCGCCGGCGGTGGGCGCGGCGGGCGTGAACTGGATCTTGAAGCCGTCGACGGTGTCGCCGTCGTTGACCGTGCGCACCAGGCCGTCGGACAGCCGCGTCAGCTCGTAGGTGCCGGCCGTGGGCGAGGTCAGCTTGTAGCTGCTGGCCTGCAGCTGGCTGGCGTCGACGATGGTGGCGGCCACGCCGTTGGTGAAGCCGCCGCCGGGATTGCGCTGGTTGGTGGCCGCCGGCAGCACATTGGGCGACGCCACCTTGAAGATGTCCGCGCCCTTGCCGGGCGGATTGGACAGGTCCAGGCCGAGGGCGTTCTGCTCGTTGACGCGCGTGCCGATGGCGGCCGCGAGCTGGCCGAGCCGGTTCTTGGCGTCCTGCAGATCCTTGTTCTGGAAGCTCAGCAGGGCGGTGATGGAGCCGCCGGTCAGCACGCTTTCGTCCAGCGGCCGGGTGATGCCGCCCTCGCTGAGGGAGACCACGGCGCGCGATGGGTCGTAGGCGTCGGCGGACACCTGCAGCGTCGAGGCCTGGTTGCCGAGCACCAGGCGCTGGCCGCCGCCGATGAAGACACCGACGGTGTCGTCGTCGGCCGGCAGCGTCGTGACGGCGACATGCTCGCCGAGCTGGGAGATCAGCTTCTCGCGCTGGTCCAGCAGGTCGTTGGGCGTGTGGCCGCTGCCGCGGGTCTTGGAGATCTGGTCGTTGATGTTGGCGATCTGCTGCGCCAGCTGGTTGACGACGACGACATTCGCCTTGAGGTCGCTGACGATGCCGGATTGCAGGTCGGTGACCTGCTGGCCCGCGTTGGAAAAGCGCACGGCCAGCTCGTTCGCGCGGCCCAGGGCCACCTGACGGGCCGACGGGTCGTTGGGGCGGCTGGTCACGTCGACCATGGAGTTCAGGAACTGGCTGGCCGCATAGCCCAGGCCGTCGGTGCCGGGCGGGAAGATCTTTTCCATGCGCGCCAGCTGCTCGGCGCGCGTGGCGTCGGCCGTGGCCGTGGCCTTGGAGCTGGCGGCCTCCTTGGTCAGGAACTCGTTGTGCGAGCGGACGACGGTCTGCACGTCGACGCCCTTGCCGAAGAAGCCGGCGCCGGTGTACTGACCAGGCGACGTCGTCAGCACGACCGACTGGCGCGAATAGCCCGGCGTGTTGGCGTTGGCGATGTTCTGGCCGATGGTCTGCAATGCCGCCTGGTTGGCGAACATCGCGCGGGCGCCGAGAGTGAGCAAGCCAGCCATGTCTAGGTCCTCAAGCCATCATCGTGCTTTGCACGCGCTGGGTGGTCTGGATGGTCTTGGCCAGCTTCTCGGCATAGGCCGGATCGGTGGCGTAGCCCGCCTGCTGCAGGCCGCGGGCAAAGCCGGCGGCGTTGCCGTTTTGCGCTTGCGCCACGACCTTGGCATAGCGCTCGTTGCCACTGATCAGCTTGGCGTAGTCCTTGAAGGCCTCGTCGTAACTGCCGTAGGCGCGGAACCTGGCTGTGACCTTGTGGGCCTGGCCATTGATGACCTCGGTGGTCTGCACGTCCACCGTCTTGCCCGTCCAGCCCGGCGTGGCCTTGATGCCGAAGACGTTGTGCGAAGTCTTGCCATCAGGGCCGGTGATCTCACGCTTGCCCCAGCCGCTCTCGTGGGCGGCCTGGGCGACCATGAAGCTGGCCGGGATGCCGGTGGCGGCCGAGGCTGCACGAGCGGCGGCGTCGTGCTTCTGGATGAAGCCCTGCACGTGGTTGGGAATGCCTTTGGTGGCCAGTGCCGGCAAGGCCTGGGCCAGCGTGGTCTGGCTGTTCTTCTTGATGTTCTCGGGCGACAGGTCCTGGATGCCCATCTGGCGCTGCAACTGCTTCTGAATGGCGTCGGACAGGCCCCCAGGCAGGCCGCTGAGCTTGCCGGCGAACTGGGTGTCCAGCATCTCGGTGCCGAGCTGGGTCGCGTTGTTGTCCAGCATGCCGCTGGACAGCGTGGAAGCGCGCATGCTCTTCATGACTTCCTGCATGAAGAGCGATTCGAATTGCTTGGCCGTCTCGCGGATGGTGGCCTTGGGGTCGCGCGCGGCCTGGGCCTTGAGCCCGTTCAGCGCGTCGACGCTGCCGAGGCTCTGGCCGGAAATGGATTGGAAGCTGTTGGCCATTCAAATCACCTCGAGCTCCGCATTCAAGGCGCCCGCGCTCTTCATGGCCTGCAGGATGGCGAGCAGATCCTGGGGTGTGGCGCCGAGGGAATTCAGCGCCTTGACGACGTCCGACAGGCGGGCACCGGCGGCCAGCTGGATCAGGCTGCCGGGTTCCTGGCGGATGGAGATGTCGGCCTTCTCGGCCACCACGGTCTGTCCGTTGGACAGAGCATTGGGCTGGCTGATGACGGGGGTCGAATTGATGGTCACGGACAGGCTGCCGTGGGCGACGGCGCAGGCCGACAGCGTGACCGCCTGATTCATGACGACGGAGCCGGTGCGGGCGTTGATCACGATGCGGGCGGCCGGCGTGGCCATGCTGACGTCCAGGTTCTCGACGTCGGCCAGGAAGGCGACGCGGTCGTCCGGCGTCGTGGGCGCCTTCACGCGCACGACGCGGCCGTCCAGGGCCTGGGCGGTGCCGGGGCCCTTGGCCTTGTTGATGGCCTGGGCGACGGCGCGGGCGGTGGCGAAGTCGCTGCTGTTGAGGTCGAACTGCAGCGTGTCGCTCTGCACACCCTGCGAAAGGGGCGTGGGCACCGAGCGCTCGACGAGGGCGCCAGCGGGGATGCGGCCGGCGCTGAGGTGGTTGATCTGGACCTTGGAGCCGCCGGCCGAGGCACCGGCGCCGCCGACCACCAGATTGCCCTGGGCGATGGCGTAGATCTGGCCGTCGGCACCGCGCAGGGGCGTGGCGATCAGCGTGCCGCCACGCAGGCTCTTGGCATTGCCGATCGAGGAGACATTGATGTCCAGCTGCTGGCCGGGCTGGGCGAAGGGCGGCAGCGAGGCCGTCACCATGACAGCGGCGATGTTGCGCGGCTGCATGGTCACGCCCTGGGGCAGCAGCACGCCGAACTGCTGCAGCATGGCCGTCAGGCTCTGGCCGGTGAAGGGGGCCTGGGTGGTTTGGTCACCGGTCCCGTCCAGGCCGACCACCAGGCCATAGCCCGTCAGCGGGTTGGAGCGCACCCCGGCCACCGACGCCACTTCCTTGATGCGCGTGGCATGGGAGAAGGGCGCCAGCACGACGGCCAAGCAGAGGAGGAGGACTTTCAGGTACTTCACTCGACAGATTCTGCGGATGCTTGAGCCCGCGAAGCCATCGAAAAGGACGCCGACCGCCCCGCTTTTCCAAACCACCGGTCGCGGCTGGCGGGCAGGTCGGGGATTTTTCACACCCCATCCGGGCTGTAAGGCCCGCGGGCCTCGCCCGACCACTGAGCACCTGTGAAGACTGAGGCGCCCAGGCAGCACAGCGATCTTTCCCCCCCATTCCATTTTTGGAGACCGAAATGAAGAACCGCCTTTCCCTGCTGCCTCTGCTGCTGGCCGCCTCCCTCGCCGCCTTCTCCGCCCCTGGCCAGGCCCAGGGCCTGACCCGTGAACAGGTCAAGATGGAGCGCGACGCCTTCCTGGCGCTGATGCGCTGGGACGAACTGACCGGCATGTGGGTGCTGAAGTCCGGCATGGAGCCGCCCAAGGGCGTGATGTCGCGCGCCGAGGTTCTTGCCATGCGCGACCAGTTCCTGCGCATGAATGTCTACGACGACACCGTCGCTACCTGGGTGCCGGTCAAGGCGGCGCGCGACATGAGCACGCTGACCCGGGAGCAGGTCAATATGGAGACCTTGCGCTTCCTGATGATGTACCGCTATGACGAGCAGCGGAACGAGTGGATCAGCAAGATGCGCTGACCGGCCGCAGCGGTCGACGCGACGAGCTGCTGAATGCCCGACCCGGCGGTCGGGCATTTTTTTGTGGGTTGGCTGCAAGCTCGCACTCAGCTTGCGCGAACGCCGCGTGACATGCTGTCAATCCCGATGGCAGCTTGCCCGCGAGAGCGCGCAGATCGTGTAGATCGCGCGCAGTGAACGGAATTAGTTCACGTATCTGCGAGTTTCCCGCTTGTTACAAGCGTTTAAGGGAAATTCCGCCCCAACCCGACCCCGATTCGCAGGGGTTGATGACAGGTTTCTGAATGTGTATCTCGGTAAAGTTTTAAGTACCGATCCGAGCTGCATTCGTTTGCAAGACCTGCCATGCCCCCGCCCTTCGAGCCGTTGACCTTGGTTCATGTCGTGTTTTCGTCCCGCCTCGCGGGTGGTGAGCGGCATTGTGTTGACCTTGCCAACGCCCAGGCCGCTCTCGGCCACAGCGTCCATGTGATCGGTACCGCCGGCTCCGCCGTCGCCGGTGCGCTGGCGCCGGGCGTGCGCTTCCATGGTCTGAAGCTGCCGCTGATGCGCGGCTGGCGCGTGGCCGCCCTGGTCCGCCGCCTGGGCGCCGACATCTGCCACGGCCACCTCGGCCCGGCCTGCAAGGCGGTGGCGCATGCCCGCTCTGCGACGCGCATCGGCACCCTGCACGTGGGCTACAAGGCCCACCACCATGCCCGCCTCGATGGCCTGGTGTGCGTGAACCGTGCCCAGCATGAAGGCCTGCCGGCGGGCAACCCCCTGGCCAGCGTCATCTACAACTGGGCGCCGGAGCGCGATGCCGTCAGCGCCGCCCGCCACACCGACCTGCGCGCCGAACTGGGCTTGGCGCCCCACCAACTGCTGGTGGGCAGCGTCGGCCGCCTGCACCCCACCAAGGGCATGGACCTGCTGATCGCCGGCTTCAAGACCCATGCACCGGCGGACGCCGTGCTGGCCATCCTGGGCGAAGGCTCGCATGAGGCAGCGTTGAGGGAGATGTCGGCCGGCGACCCGCGCGTGCGCCTGCTGGGCTTCCGCGGCGACGTTGACCAGTGCCTGAAGTCCTTCGACCTCTTCGTGTCGCCGTCGCGCGAGGAAGCCTTCCCCCTGGCCATCCTCGAGGCCATGCGTGCCGGCCGTCCGGTGCTGTCCACTGCCACCCAGGGCCCCTTGGAGATGCTGGCCGGCCAGCCGGCGCGGCTGGTGCCGATCGGCAACGCCGCCGTCCTAGGTCAGGCCATCGCCGAGGAACTTCTGCGGCTGCGCCCGCTGGCGCCGCAGGATCGCAGCGTGCGCTACGCCACCGCAGCCTATGACCGCTCCAACGCGGTCGCCCGCACGGTCGGCTTCTATCGCGACGTGATGCTGCACCGGGCCGCCCAGGCCAAGGGCTTCGACGGCGAGGAAGAGGCCTACGCCGCATGGCACGTGTGATGTTCAAGCCGCCGCGCACCGACTTCTGGCAGGTCGGCATCGTTCCCGTGCCCGTCGAAGACATCGACGCGCGCCGTTTGAGCGCCGTGCGTGAACGCATCACGTGGCTGCCCGACGCCGGCCGCTGGCGCTACCTGGCCGACCCCTTCGGCCTCGTGCGCGGCGACGCCCTGCACGTCTTTGTCGAAGCCTTCGACTACCGCGTCAAGCGCGCCACCATCGAGCGCCACGAGTTCGACCTCGCCGACATGCGCTGGCGCCGCCGCGCCACCGTGCTGGACAAGCCTTTTCACCTGTCCTACCCCCAGGTCTTCGAGCACGACGGCGACACCTGGATGGTGCCGGAGAGCTACCAGGCCGGTGAGATCGCCCTCTACCGGGCGACCGACAGCACGCTGAACCACTGGGAGCGCGAGTGCGCCCTGCTGGGCGGCCTGCCGGGCGCGGACGCCTCCGTCATCGAGCACCAGGGCCGCTGGTGGATGTTCTACACGCTGGTCGGGCCGGGCGCCCGCGACCAGCGCGAGCTGCACATCGCCCATGCGCCGGCCCTGGTCGGCCCCTGGACGCCGCTGGCCACCAACCCGGTGCGCGTGAACCGCGAGGGCGCACGCCCGGCCGGCCGGCCCTTTGTCGGCCGTGACGGCGTGCTGACGCTGCCCGTGCAGGACAGCTCCACCAGCTATGGCGGCGCGACGCGGCTGCTGCGCTTCCCGGTGCTGACGCCGGAGCACGTGGTGATCGAAGCCGGTGCCGAGCGCCTGACCGGCGACCTGGCAAGCGACAGCCACACGGCCGGCCTGCACACGCTGACGGGCTGCGGCGACTACACGCTGATCGACGTCAAGCGCATCGACCGTTCGCGGGCCAAGCAGTGGCTGGACTGGAAACGTCGGTTACGTCGCATGTGGGGCGGCTGACACGGCGTGGCACACAGCGGGCCCGCCGCGGCCTACGATGGCTGCATGAGCCCCCAGCCCTCATTGAGTGATCGCATCGCCGCGCTGACGGCGGCTCTCGAATCGCAGGTCATCGCCTGGCGGCGCGATCTGCACCAGCATCCCGAACTCGGCAACCGCGAGTTCCGCACGGCCTCCGTCGTTGCCGAGCACCTGCGCAGCCTGGGTTTTGACGAGGTCAAGACCGGCGTGGCCCACACCGGCGTCATCGGTCTGCTCAAGGGCGGCCTGCCCGGCGGTGTCGTGGCGCTGCGGGCCGACATGGACGGCCTGCCCGTCACCGAGGAGGTGGAGCTGCCCTTCGCGTCCAAGGTCCGCGCGGTCTGGAACGGCGAGGAGGTCGGCGTCATGCATGCCTGCGGGCACGACTGCCACGTGGCCATCCTGATGGGTGTCGCCAGCATCCTGGCCAGCCTGCGCGCCGACATCCCCGGCAGCATCAAGTTCATCTTCCAGCCCGCCGAGGAAATGCCGCCCGAAGGCGAGGAGGGCGGTGCGGCGCTGATGATCAAGGAGGGCGCGCTGGAGAACCCGACGCCCGCTGCGATCTTCGGTCTGCACGTCACCTCGCGCCAGCCGGCCGGCGTCATCGGCTACCGGCCTGGGCCGACGATGGCGAGTTCCGACAAGCTCAAGATCACCGTGCAGGGCAAGCAGACCCATGGCGCGGCCCCCTGGCTGGGCGTCGATCCCATCGTCACGTCGGCGCAGATCGTGCTGGGCCTGCAGACCATTGTCAGCCGCACCCTGGACCTGAACCGCGAGCCGGCCGTCGTCACCATCGGCGCCATCAAGGGCGGCGTGCGCGAGAACATCATTCCGGACACGGTCGAGATGCGCGGCACCATCCGCAGCTTCGACGAAGGCATGCGCGAGGCCATCCACGAGCGAGTCACCCAGCTGGCCGAGGGCATCTCGGCGGCCTCGCGTGCCAGCTGCAAGGTCTGCATCACGCGCAACTACCCGGTGACGCGCAACGATCCCGTGCTGACCGAGCAGATGGTGCCCACGCTGACCCGCGTGGCCAGCACCGGCCCGCGGCCCATGGGCATCGAGGTCGTGCCCAAGGCAACGGGGGCCGAGGACTTCTCCTTCTTCCAGCGCCTGATCCCCGGGCTGTTCTTCTTTGTCGGCGTGACGCCGCCGGAGATCGAGCCGAGCAAGGCCTACTCCAACCATTCGCCGCGCTTCGTCGTCGACGAGCGCGGGCTGGAGGTGGGCGTGCGCGCCCTGGCCAACCTGGCCGTCGACTACCTGGCTTCGATCAAGGGCTGAGGGCGTTGTTCCAGGCGATGCGGCGCAGCCGCTCGGACTCGCCGCTGTCTTCCATCTGCTGCAGCGTGCCGGTCAGCCGCGGCAGCAGCTCGCGGTGGCGCTCGTGCAGCAGCGGGTGCAAGGCGGTGGTGCTGAGCGGCGTCGGCATGTTGGCCAGGCCGGCCATCTGCTCGGCATCCGGCTCGGGCTCGCCGGCGGCCAGCGTCAGAAGGGCGACGTCGATCGCGTCGGAGCGCAGCATCCGCAGCAGGTCGACGTGCGTCGTCGCCTCGACCTTGCGCGGCACGCCGGCCAGCAGGTTCTCGATCAGCACGATGCCGCGCGGGTAGCCGACCCGCAGGTGCGGCAGAGCCGACCAGTCACCCGGACCCGCGCGTTGGCGCACCCAGCCGACGACCTTGACGGTGGCGATGGCCACAGGCACCAGCAGCAGGCTGGGATGACCTTCCACAATGCTGCGGATGCGCAGCGTCTCGCCGTCCAGCTGGCCCTGCTCGGTCATGCGCAGGGAGCGGCGCAGCGGCAGGGCGTCGAAGCGAACCGTCAGCCCGAGGCGTTGCAGGGCGCGGCTCAGGACGGCACGGCCGGCGGGCGCGAGGCCGCTCTGATCGTTCGCGTCGGTGGCAAACCGCAGCGACGGCGATGCTTGTGCCATCGCGGCCAGCGGCAGGGCCCCGGCGATGGCCGAAACGGCCTCACGGCGCCGCCACAGCTTCATGACCCCTCATCCTCAGCGCTTTCTGGATGGCGCCGATGTTATGCGGGTGAAGCGCTAACGATCAGCTCGGTGCGATGTTCAGGAAGAAGCGCGACAGCCAGCCCACGGCGTGGGCATCGGCGGTGGCACCGCGGCCGCGCTGCTCGATGCGCACATTGGCCACCGAGGTCGATGCCACGGCATTGCCCTGGCCGATCATGCGCGGGTCCACCTGGCCGGAGAAGCGCAGCACGTCGACGTTGTGGTTGACGCCGATCTGCTTCTCGCCGCTGATCATCAGGTGGCCATTGGGCAGCACGCCGGTCACGACGGCAGTGATGGCGCCGGTGAACTCGTTGGTGTTCTGGTTGCTGCCCTTGCCCTTGTTGTCGTTGGCCGAGGTGGCGCCGGCTTCGGCGCGCGCAAAGGCCTTGGGCGAGATGGCGGGCAGGGCGGTGATGCCGGCCGACAGGCTGCCGGTCTTGCTCAGCTCGCTGGTGCTGGTCTGAGAGGCCGAGACCTTCTCGGTGATGTTGATGGTCAGCGTGTCGCCGACCAGGCGGGCGCGGTGGTCCTCGAACAGTGGACGGTAGCTGGCGGCCTGGTAGATGGAGCCGTTGGTCGCGGCCATGGGCTGCACCGGCGGCAGGTTGACCACCGGTGTGGCGGCCATCTCCACATGCGGCTCGGGATAGGGCGTGGAGCAGCCGGCGAGCAGGGCGGGCAGGGCGATGAGGGCGAGGCAGTACTTCATGTCGCTTCTCGTTAGATCTGGGCGAGCTTCTGCAGCATCTGGTCTGACGTTTGCACGGCCTTGGAGTTCAGCTCGTAGGCGCGCTGGGTCTGGATCATCTGCACCAGTTCCTCGACGACGTTGACGTTGGAGGTTTCGACGAAACCCTGCTGCAGCGCGCCCATGCCGTTGGCGCTGGGGGCGCCGGTGTTGGGCGTGCCGCTGGCAGCGGTCTCGGCGAACAGGTTCTGGCCGCGCGGATCCAGGCCGGCCGGGTTCACGAAGTTGGCCATCTGGAGCTGTCCGACCGTCTGTGCCGCCGTCTGGCCGGGGAGGGTGACGCTGACGGTGCCGTCGTTGCCGATGGTCAGCGTCTGCGCGTTCTGCGGGATCGTGATGCCGGGCAGCACGGTGTAGCCGTTGCTGGTCACGATCTGGCCCGTGGCGCTGAGCTGGAAACTGCCGTCGCGGGTGTAGTTGGTCGTGCCGTCGGGCATCTGCACCTGGAAAAAGCCGTCGCCCTTGATGGCGAGGTCCAGGTTGTTGCTGGTCTGCTGCAGGTTGCCCTGCGTGTAGATGCGGGCCGTGGCCACCGGGCGCACGCCCAGGCCGACCTGCAGCCCGGTGGGCAGCGTGGTCTGGTCGGTGCTGTTGGCGCCGGCCTGGCGCATGTTCTGGTAGATCAGATCCTCGAACACCGCGTGCGAACGCTTGTAGCCGTTGGTGGCGACGTTGGCGAGGTTGTGCGAGATGTTGTCCAGCTGGGTCTGCTGGGCTTCCATGCCGGTCTTGGCGATCCAGAGCGAGCGCATCATGGTCAGGTACTCCCGAGGAGCTTGGCCGATTGCTGGCCTTGGGTCTGTGCAATCTGCAGCAGCTTCATCTGCTGCTCGAACTGGCGGCCGGCCGCGATCATGGCGACCATGGTCTCGACCGGGCTGACGTTGCTGCCTTCCAGCGCGCCGTCCTGCAGGCGGGCGGCCTGGTTGGCCGGCAGGTCACCGTCGGCGGCGCGGAACAGGCCGTCGTCGCCACGGGTGAGCTGGTTCGCCGCTTCGGGCGTGACCAGCTTGAGCCGGCCCACCGTCGTCGGTTTCTGGTTGGGTGCCTTGGCGCTGACGGTGCCGTCGCTGCCGATGGCCACTTCGCTGTTCTGCGGCACGTTGATGGGGCCGCCATCGCCCAGTACCGGCATGCCGTTGCGCATGACGAGGATGCCCTCGGCATTCACGTCCAGCGAGCCGGCGCGGGTGTAGGCCTCGGTGCCGTCGTTGGCCTGCACGGCCAGCCAGGCATTGCCCTGCATGGCCACGTCGAGGTTGCGGCCGGTCGGTGTCAGCGGGCCCTGGCTGTCGTTGTAGCCGATGGTGGTTTCCAGCGAGTAGGCGCGCGTGGACGCGCCATCGCCGCGCACGGGCACGGCGCGAAAGGCCTGCAGCTCGGCGCGGAAGCCGTTGGTCGTGACGTTGGCGAGGTTGTGCGAAAGCACGTCCTGCCGCTGCATGGCCGCCTTGGCGCCGGCCATCGACAGGTAGATCATCCGATCCATGCTTGCTCCTTAACCCGCCAGTTGCGGTGCGCGCGCCAGCGCCGCACCCCTTCGAGCGGCCACCGTGGAACTGGCTTTGCCAGGCCACTGGTGGCGCCCCTTGAGGGGAGCGCGCGAAGCGCGTTCGGGGTGGTCCATTACCGCAGGTTGACGATGGTCTGCAGGACCTGGTCCTGCGTCTTGATCGTCTGCGCATTGGCCTGGTAGGCGCGCTGGGCCGTCACCATGTTGACGAGCTCGGCGGTCAGGTCGACGTTGCTTTCTTCCAGCGCGCCGGACTGCAGCGCACCCATGTTGCCGTCGCCCGGCACGCCGACCACCGCGTCACCCGACGCGACCGTGCGGATCCAGACGTTGCCGCCCATGGTCTGCAGGCCTTGCGGGTTGCGGAAACTGGCCAATTCGACCTGACCGGCGGGCTTGCTCTGGCCGTTGGAATAGCGGGCCTGGACGATGCCGTCGTTGGCGACCTGGATGCCGGTCAGCTGGCCCGGGGCGTAGCCGTCCTGGGTCAGGTTGGTCACGGCGAAGCTGCTGCCGTTTTCGGTGGCCTTGGTCAGGTCCAGCTGGATGCCCGCGATGGCCAGCGTCGGGTTGCCGCGCGAGCTGGTGCCGGCCGGCACGGGCATGGTGATGGTCCCGGGCGGCGTCGTCGCGCTGCCGGCGATGCCGGAGGGCGCGCCGCCGGTGGGCGGGAAGGTGATGGTGGTGTAGGGCGTCGTCGGGTTGCCGTTGGCGTCCAGCGGGATGGCGTTGCCGGAGGCGTCGGTGTCGAAGGGCGTGCCGTTGGCCGTCGCGTAGACGTTCCAGACGTCGTTGGGCGGCGTGGCGCCGCTCGGGTCTGCGGCGCGCTGGAAGTAGAAGGTCACGGCGACGTCCTGGCCCTTGGCGTCATAGACGGTCATGGACGTGGCGTTGTTGTAGGTCGTGCTGTCCTTCAGGTCCATGCCAGTGCCGGTACCGGCGCTGGGGGCCGTCATCTTCAGCCGGGAGTCGAGGTTGAACTCCATGTCGACCTTGGTCGTCACCGCGGGCGGGATGCCGCCGGTGGGCAGGGACAGCGGCTGGGCCGTGCCGGGCTGGATGACGCCGGCACCGTTGGCCGGGTAGCCCATCAGCTTGAGGCCGTCGTTGTTGACGATGAAGCCGTCCTTGCTGACCTTGAACTGGCCGTTGCGGGTGTAGCGCGTCGGGTTGACGCCGTCGCTGACCTGGAAGAAGCCGCCGCCGTTGATGGCGAGGTCCATCGGGTTCTCGGTCGTCGTGATGTTGCCCTGCGTGAACTGCTGGGCGACCGACTGCAGCGAGGTGCCGATGCCGACCTGGTTCTGGCCGGCGCCGTTCAGCGCGGCGGCGTAGACGTCGGAAAACTCGGCCCGCGAGCCCTTGGCGCCATAGGTGCCGGAGTTGGCGATGTTGTTGCCGATGACGTCCAGGTTCTTGGAAGCGGCATTGAGCCCGGAGAGGCCTTGCTGGAAGCTCATGGGGAGTCCTTGCTGTCGTGCGGGTGGTGATCAGTTGACCGAGGAGACGGCCGTGTAGTCCACGGGGCCGAGATGTTCGAGATTGAGCTTGAGGCTGCCGTTCTCGCTGTAGACGGCGTCCACCTTGTCGTGGGTGTAGAGGGTGGACGTGACGGCCTTGGCGCCGTTGGTGGCGGTGATGCGGTACTTCAGTTCGGCGCCGTTGGTCGCCTTGTTGGTGGCATCCCAGGAGAAGGTCTGGCGGCCGGAGCCCTGGGCGCCCAGCTGCTGGGTGTCGATGACGTTGCCGGCCGGGCCGAGGATCTCCAGCTTGACGGCCTGGGCCGCGCCGTCGAGTTCGTAGCTGGCCTCGGCGGCACCGTTTTCCACCATCAGCTTGTCGCTGGGCACGCTGACTTCGCGGCCCACCAGCGAGATGGACTGCAGGGCCTGCATCTGGCCGAGCTGGGTGCCCAGGCCCTTGATGCTGGTGTCCAGCGTCGACAGGCTCGTGACTTGCTGGATCTGCGCCATCTGGCTCGTCACCTGGGCGTTGTCCATGGGGTTGAGCGGGTCCTGGTTGTTCATCTGTGCGACGAGCAGCTTCAGGAAGCGGTCCTGGGTCTCGGCCGCGTTCTTGGACGAGGTGGTGGGCGTGCTCGTCGAGCTGCCGTTGAGTGCGGTGACGTCCATGGGGTGCCTTCAGCGGTCAGGACTGGCCGAGTTGCAGGGTCTTGAGCAGCAGGCTCTTGGCCGTGCTCATGACTTCGATGTTGTTCTGGTAGGAGCGCGAGGCCGAGATCATGTTGACCATCTCTTCCACCGGGTTCACGTTGGAATAGGTCACATAGCCATCGGCGTCGGCCTGGGGATGCTTGGGGTCGTGCACGCGGCGGCCGGGAGTCTGCTCCTCGGTCACATTGGTCACGCGCACACCGGCGTTGCCGCTGTCGTTGCCCGCGCCCATCAGCTGGGTCTGGAAGACGACCTGGCGCGCCTTGTAGGCCTGGCCGTCCGGGCCGGCCACGGTGTCGGCGTTGGCCAGGTTGCTGGCCACGACGTTGAGGCGCTGGCTCTGCGCGCTGACCGCGCTGCCCGACACGTTGAAGATCTGGAACATCGACATGGCTCAGCCCTCCATCAGCTCTGGTTGTAGGACTTCATGGCGTCCAGCGTGGTGCGCACCGAGCCGTTGATGAAACGCAGCGTGGCTTCGTACTTCACCGAGTTGTCGGCGAAGCTGGCGCGCTCGCGGTCCATGTCGACGCCGTTGCTGTCCAGACTGGTCTGGGACTGCAGCGCATATTCCTTGCCGCTTTCGCCGCGCGCACCGGCCAGCGGGGCGATGTGGCCGCGCTGGGTGGTCTGCAGGGCGCCGTTGGTGGCGACCTCGCCGGTGGCCTCGCGCAGGGCCTTGGCGAAATTGATGTCGCGGGCCTGGTAGCCGGGCGTGTCGGCATTGGCGATGTTGCTGGCGAGCAGGCGCTGGCGCTCCGCCCGCAGCGTGAGCGCCTGGGTCTGGAAGTTCAGCGTGTCGGTGAGTCGGTTCAACATCGGGTGCCTCTTTCGAGGAGCTTTCGGGAGCAAGGGCCGGGATGGCTCTTGCGCAAATTGTCTGAAGCAGGCCCGAAAACATGAGCGGGATTAGCGGGGCCAAAGCCGTTCAATTCCGACCTAGAGCGGGCGACTCCCTTCTCTAGAGTGGCGTCCATGCTCCGTGCCACCCTGCTCCTTGTCTGCCTGCTCGCTGCCCTGCCCGGGCAGGCGCAGACCGTGCTCGATCCAGCCCTGCTGGAGCGGGTTCGCGTGCTGGCCGAGACCGCCGCGCGTGCTGCGGCGCCCCCGAACACTCGCGTCGCCGTCGAGATTGGCGCCCTCGACGCCCGGCTGCGCCTGGCGCCTTGCCAGCAGATCCAGCCCTATCTGCCGCCCGGCATGGCCGTCTGGGGCAAGAGCCGCATCGGCCTGCGCTGCACCGACGGCGCAGCGCGCTGGAATGTGACCTTGCCGGTACGGGTGGCGGTCTTCGGCCGTGCCGTCGTTGCCAACGGCCCTTTGCCGGCCGGCGTGAATTTGTCTCAAGAACATCTGGCGGTGGCCGATATCGACATCGCTGCCGAACCCGGCGCAGTCTTCACCGACCCGACCCAGCTGATCGGGCGCACGCTCGCTCGACCGCTCGCCGCGTCGGATGCCGTGCGGGCGCCGGCGCTGAAGTCGCGCCAGTGGTTTGCCGCCGGAGAGACCGTCCAGGTCCGGGTGGCGGGTGAGGGATTTGCCATTGCCTCCGAGGCCCAGGCCTTGTCGGCCGGCATCGAAGGTCAGGAAGTCAGGGTGAAGTTCGAAAGTGGCCGCATCGCCAGCGGCCGGGCCGTCGGCGAACGCCGGGTGGATGTGCTGTTGTGAGCAAACTGCCACGAATCGCTACAACTGGCCGGAAAAACAGGCCAGTTCCCGCTCAAGTTCCTAGGCTGGGGGCCGATACAGGGGGAAACTCCCCTGCAATGCCCTCTGCGGGGCCCGCCCCGCACCCTGGAGAAGCTCATGAAGATCGGTAACAGCCCTGACGGCACCGCCAGCCCGCCCAAGGCCGAGCGTCCCGCTGCGCGCAAGCCCGAGGCTGCGTCCACCACCGATATCGTCCGCCAGACCGCTCAAGCCGCGACATCGTCGCCCAGCGCCCAGGTCGAGATTTCCAACACCGCCAAGATCGCCGCCGCCCAGGGCAACGACGACGGCAGCTTCGACGCCGCCAAGGTCGCTCGCATCTCCAAGGCCATCAGTGAGGGTAAGTTCACGGTCAACGCGAACGCCATCGCAGACAAGCTGGTCTCTAATGCGCAAGAATTGCTGGACAGCCGCGTCAACAAGCAGCACTGAGCAAGACTGAAAACATGACCGCCACCGCTTCGTCCCCTCTCAGCGCCGAACTCGAACAGCCCCTGCTGGCTGTCGAAGCCGCGCTGAACCAGCTCGGTGATGCGCTGGCCCGTCGTGATGCCGCGGCCATCGAGCAGCACGCGGCCGAACTGCATCAGCATCTGGCCCGCGCCGTGCAGAGCTTCACCGAAGCCGCCCGCACCGGCAGCGTGCCCAGCGCTCTGCGCAATCGCCTCGTGCGCGCCGGTGGTCTGCTGGCCGCCCAGCGCGAAGCCCTGGCCCGCGGCAATGCGTCGCTGGACCGCGCGCTGGACGTACTGATTCCCAGCGAACCCACCGGCCTGTATGGCGCGGGCGGCAAGGCCGAGCGCCGCAGCGTCGGCGGCGGCAGCTACCAGGCCTGATAGCGCCCCGATTCGAGAAAGCCACCCGCAGGGTGGCTTTTTTATGCTCAGTTGCGGCCGGCCATGACGCCGCCGTCCACATCCCACACTACGCCGGTCACCCAGCTCGCCTGCTCCGACAGCAGGAAGCCGATGACGCCGGCGACATCCTGGGGCTGGCCCACACGGCCCAGCGGGTGGAAGGCGTCAAAGCTGCGCAGCGTCGGCTCGATCTGGTCCTTGGCAATGAAGCCCTCGTAGATCGGCGTGGCCACGACGGCCGGTGCCACCGCGTTGACGCGGATGCGGTGCGGTGCCAGCTCCATCGCCAGATGCTGGGTCAGTGCGTGCAGACCGGCCTTGGCCATGGAATAGGCCGACGACGGTGTCGCCGCGATGGCCTGCCTGGCCCACATCGAGCCGATGTTGACGATGGCGCCCGGACGTTGCGCCTCCACCCACAGCCGGGCGACGGCCTGGGTCAGAAAGAAACTGGCGCGGTTGAGGTCGTGGTAGGCGTCGTAGTCGACCGGCTCGTGCGCCAAGAAAGGTTTGGGCACGAACACGCCGGCCGCATTGACCAACAGGTCGACGTCCCGGTGCGGCCCCTGCAATGCGGCGGTGACGGCGGCGAAGCCGGCGGACGTCGTGATGTCCGCCGCAATCGTCGCCAGCCGGTCGGGTCCGTTCACCGAGTCCGCCAGAGCCTGCAGCTTGGCCGCGCTGCGGCCGACCGCCACGACGGCGGCGCCCTGGTTCAACAGATCGCCCGCAACCTGAGCACCGATGCCGCCGCCACCGCCGATGACGAGTACCTTGTGGCCGTTGAAGTTCTGGGTCATGAAATCTCCTTTGACTACCTATCAATTGGTAGGTTTTGTGAGCGGAGCTTGCCCGTGCTCGCACCCCCGCTCACGCGGGTGCCGGGTGGAATCCTTCAGTGAAGCCGGTGGCCCCCGCCGGTGTCAGTTCAGCGCCAGCAGAGACCCAGCATGGCCATGCCGACAGCGGTCGGCCCCTGGCCGTCGGCCAGGCCGCGGCCGACGACCATGGCGCCTTCCAGCGCGCACAGATAGGCGCGGGCCAGCGCCTCCGGCTGGGCTTGCGGGTTCAGCGCACCTTCACGGTGGCCCAGGTCGAAGCTGTCGCGCAGCCAGCGCAGGTTGATGTCGAAGAAGCGCGTCACCTCGTCCCGCACCGACTCGGGCAGATCGTGCGCCTCGGCCCCCAGCATGCCGCAGACACACAGGCGCCGCTCGCGGGCGAAAGTGCGGTCGAACAACTCGGCATAGGCCGCCAGCCGCTCACGGGCGTGCGCGTGGCGACCGTCGATGCGCAGCAATTCCTCGCGGAAGCGGTGCGTGTACCGCTGCACGACCATGGCGGCCAGATCGCCCTTCGTGGGAAAGTGGTGGTGGACGCTGGGCTTCTTGATGCCGACCTGCTGGGCCACGTCGTCATAGGAAAAGCCGTTGTAGCCCTGCAGTTGCAGCAGGCTTTCGGCGACGTCGACAATGCGTTCCGCGGTGGGGCTGAGTTCGGAGAAGTGCTTCATGGCACGGGAGGCTGAGTCGATGGCGCCAATTTACCTACCAATTGGTAGGTTTGTCAATCGATAAAAGAAAAGCGACCCCCAGGGTCGCTCGTATTGGCGCTAGGCGCAGCTTACTTGGCAGCCAGGGCCGTGGCGCGGCGGGCGACCGGAGCCGGGAAGTCGCCCAGTTCGCGGGCGGCGTTCTCACCGTGGTCGGCAGCCAGGGCGGCGGCGGTTTCGGTGCGCAGTTCCGTCGGCTTGACGGTCAGGATGGCCTGGCGGGGCAGCTTGACCGTCGCGACTGAAGCAGCCTTGGCGGCGGCCGGCTGGGCAGCTTCGACGCCCTTCTCGCCTTGCAAGGCGGCCAGTTCACCGCTGTTGCGGGCGGCAACCAGGTCGGCGATGACCGCTTCGCGGGTGGTTTGGGCAGAGGCAGCGCCAGCAACGATCAGCAGGGCGGCGGCAACAACGGTAGACAGCTTGCTCATGATGATTTCCTTCAAGTTCCTTGGCGGGTTGTGCCGCCTGGTTTGCTTGGGCATCGCGACCGCGGTGTCCATGGGTTGAACTGTAGGCATCACCCCTCAGTAGAAACACCAGTGCCGCAGCAATGCGTCGTTCGGAAATTGAAAACAATCATCGACGACCAATTGCCGTCGTGCTGAAAACAGGTTGAATTCGCTGGCTCAGCGGGTAGCGGCCTGGCGCACCTTGTCCAGATAGACATGGCCGTCGGGCGGCATCCCGCTGCGCTGCGAGGCCCAGATCATCTCGCCCAGCGCCTCCATGGCCACGTGGTGAGCCTCGTGCCGGGAGTTGCGCTTGGCGGACAGCAGGTCGACGGCCTGGCGGATGCCCGAGGGCTGGTCGATGGCGTGCTGCTCGGTGATCGTCAGATGCATGGACAGATGCAGGAAGGGGTTGGTGCGGCCTTCCTCGACCGTGTAGACCTTCTCCAGCGCCGCTGCCTCGTCGGCCAGGTCTTCGTGGTACTCGGGGTGTTCGGCAATCCAGTCCGCGGCGATCGCTTCCATCGGGATCAGCGGCGCGCCGTCGCGCCATTTGCGGTAGGTGGCGCAGAAGAAGCGCCGGACTTCGAGCTGGGAGGGAGCAAACATGGGACGATTGTCGCCGCCGCCCTCAATCCAGCCGTCTCGCCAGGGCTTGCAAGGCGTCCAGCGCGCCCAGGTCCAAGCCGATGCCGAAGGCTGCTGCGACCTTGGGCTCTCGCACATTGATGCGCAGGATCTGCCCGCCATGAGCGGCGACGACGAGCTCGCTGAAATTGCGCACCGAGGGCACGGCGGTGCCGGCGCCGATCTCGACGACGACGGCGCGTTCCACGCCCGCCAGCCAGGTCGACAGGCGCCGCGCCTGCTCCTTGTAGCGGTTGCCCACCCAACCCCAATCGCCAAACATCAGCAGGTTGGGCCGCGCCAGTCCGCCGCAGCCGGGGCACGCCGGCAAATCGCCCATCCATCGGCATTCGACTTCATCGATGTCGGGCACGAAACCGTAGGCCGGCCACGGCGCCTGGCCGCAACCGCGCAGGCATTGCAGCCAATGCAGAGAGCCATGGCATTCGTGCAGGGGCAGGCTCTCGTCGAAGCCTGCGCGCTGGAACTGCCCATCGACATTGCTGGTGAACACGGCCAGGCCTCGCGGCATGCGTTCGCCCCACCGCTTCAGCAGCGCAAAGCCGGCATGCGGCACGGTGCGGCGGTAGAGGGCCAGGCGATGGCCGTAGACGCCCCAAGCCAGACGCGGATCGCGCTCGAAAGTCTGGGGTGAGGCCACGCTCGTGAAGTCCAGCCCGGCCCGTCCCAGGGCGGGATAGGCGCGCCAGAAGCCCTCGCGGCCGCGGAAGTCGGGCAGGCCCGAGTCCACGCCCATGCCGGCGCCGGCCGCGACGATGAGCGCATCGGCCTGGGCGATCAGCCCGGCGGCGTGGTCCAGCGCTGCTTCGTTCATGCGTCCTGTTCGACGTCGTGCTTGTCCCAGCCGCCGCGCTGCGCCTTGCGGTGGGCGTCCTCGGCCTCGCGTTCGGCGGCCATCAACTGCTCGAACTGCTGACGGCCCAATCGAGCGGCGGCGATCAAGGCGTTCTCGTCGCGTTGCAGCGGCACCATCTGGTTCAGCACCTCGATGTTGTGACGGCGGAAGCGCATGGCCTGGCGGCGGGCCGCATGCGGCTCCATGCCGGTCAGTTCCAGCACGCTGCGGGCGCTCATCAGCGCGGCGTCGAAGGTCTCGCGCTCGACATGCTCGACGCCGGCCTCGCGCAGCTGGTAGTAGTGCTGCACATTGCGGGCGCGGGCCACGACTGTGGCCTGCGGGAAATGCTCGCGCGCCAGCTCGGCAATCTCGAGGCTTTGCGCAATGTCGTCGATGGCGATGACGAGGATGCGGGCGGTGGCGGCGCCGGCAGTCTTGAGCATGTCCAGCCGCGTGGCGTCACCGTAGTAGACCGTCCAGTCGAAGCGGCGCAGGCTCTCGATGGCTTCGGAGTCGTGGTCCAGCACGGTGGCTTCCAGGCCATTGGCGCGCAGCATGCGGGCAATGACCTGGCCGTAACGGCCGCTGCCGGCAATGATGATGGGCGAGGGCACAGGGGGAGCCTCGTTGCGCTGCTTCTTGATGCCGCGGCGCGCCAGCTTCTGCGACATCAGCCGGTCGCCGCCGGTCAGCAGCAGCGGCGTCAGCGCCAGCGACAGCGCCACCGCCGCCACCAGCGCCGAGTTCTGCGCCGCATTGATCATGCCCTCGCTCTGGGCGAGCTGAAAGACGACGAAGCCGAATTCGCCGCCCTGGGCCAGCAGGATGACGAAGGCCGGCCGCTCCACCAGCGGGATCTTCATGGCCTTGGACATCAGCACCAGCACGCAGATCTTGCAGACCAGCAAGGCGGCCAGCACGGCCAGCACGAAGAGGGGCTGGGCCGCCACGGATTTCAAATCCAAGCCCATGCCGACGGCGATGAAGAAGAGGCCGAGCAGCAGGCCCTTGAAGGGCTCGAGGTCGGTCTCCAGCTCGCGGCGGTATTCGCTTTCGGCCAGCAGCACGCCGGCCAGGAAGGCGCCCAGGGCCATCGAGAGGCCCACCAGCTGCATCAGCGCCGCCGTGCCCAGCACCAGCAGCAGGGCGGCGGCGGTGAAGATCTCGGGTGTCTTGCTGTGCGCGATCCAGCGCAGGGCCGGGCGCAGGGCCAGACGGCCGCCGAAGATGATGACGACGATGGCCCCCACCGCCTTGGCGCCGGCCAGCCAGGTGCGGCCCTCGCCGTCATCGGCTGCGCCGCTCAGGGCCAGCACCGGCACCAGGGCCAGCACGGGGATGGCGGCGATGTCCTGCAGCAGGGCGACCGACAGGATGCTCTCGCCCGCCGTCGTGCGGCCGAGGTTGCGCTCGGCCAGCACGGCGAGCGCCACGGCCGTGGACGACATCGCCAGGCCCAGGCTGACGACGACGGACAAGCGCCACGGGTAGCCCAGCGCGATGCCGACGCCCGTCAGCACCGCCGCGCAGCCCAGCAACTGCACGCTGCCCCAGCCGAAGATGGGCCGGCGCATGGCCCACAGCCGCTTGGGCTCCAGCTCCAGGCCGACGAGAAAGAGCATCAGCACGACGCCCAGTTCCGCGACCTCGGGGATGGCTGTCGTCTCGGGGATCAGCGCCAGCACGGCGGGGCCGATCAGCACGCCGGCAACGAGATAGCCGAGGATGGAGCCCAGGCGCAGCCAGCGCGCCAGCGGCACCGCCACAACGGCGGCGGCCAGGAAAACCAGCGGAAGCTGAAGCCAGTTGCCGTGGCTCATTGCTCACCTCCGCCCAGCGTCGAGAACATGGCCGGCCTCTCGTCCAGCCCGACGGCCTCTTCATCGCCGACCTCAGGCGCGGCGAGGTGGTGGCACCACTCGGGGTAGTGCGCCAGCCGCTTCACGAACAGCTCGGCGTGGGCCGTGATCTCCTCGTCGGTGGCGCGGTGGGCTGCGTGCAGGATCTGCGGCGGCAGGTAATGCATGCCGCAGGTCTTGGCGGACTGCTGGTAGGGCAGCAGGAACTCCTCGATGGCATGGTGGTTGTGGCCGCCCGGCGCATAGGCCTCGGCGCCGCCACCGGTGGAGGCCACCAGCCAGAAGTCCTTGCCATGCAGGGCCGTGCCACCGGGACCATAGGCCCAGCCCAGGCGCGCCACCTCGTCCAGCCACAGCTTCTGCAGGGCCGGCATGCTGTACCAGTAGATGGGATGCAGCATGACGACCAGCCTGGCTCGGGTCAGCGCCTCCTGCTCGGCGTCAATGTGGATATGGAAGTCCGGGTAGAGGCGGTAGAGGTCGCGCAGTTCCACACGCGCGGCCGCGGGCGAGGCGCGCAGCGTGTCGAGCACGGTGCGCGTCGCATGCGAGCGGGCCAGGTCGGGGTGGGCGGCGAGGACAAGGATGTCGCGGGCGGTACTGTCAGGCATGGCCCGCGAGGTTAACTTGCTCCTAGAACTTGAGGGCCAGGCCGACCTCCGCCTTCTGCTGCGTGAAAAGGTCGCCCTCACTGCGGCGCGAGCCGTAGCGGTTGTATTCGACGGTGGCGGACAGTTGAGGCGTGAGCTTCCACGCCAGGCCGCCGCCGAACATGGGGCGCACGAAGGACTCGTGATCGGTGTGGCCCAGAGAGTCGCTGGCCTTCAGCCGGTTCACGGCCAGCCCGAGCTTGCCGAAAAGCGCGAAGGAATCGCCGAGCGATGTGGTGGCCCGTGCGGCGACGTAGGTGACGTTCGCGGACATCTTCAACTGGTAGTGAGACCCCGGCGTCGGGTCGGCGGCGTGGTAGCTGCCGAACGCGCCGTAGCCCAGTTCGGCCGCCCAGAGGGGGGTGAACTGCAGGCCGGCATACAACTTCATTGCATGCGGCTTGTTGTCGTTGGCCACGTCATGCCCGTTGAGGTTGAAGTTCGCCTCGCCAGGGGTGGTGAGGTTGACGCCGACATAGGGGTCAACGGCATGCGCGGGCAAGGCGGTGAGAGCGGCCAGCGCGGCAACGGAGAAGAACAACACAGCTTTCAAACAAGGCTCCGGGTCGTTGAGGAAGTGACGGGGCCATTGTTGAAAGCCGCGCCTTAAGAAACGCCCAAGACGGTGGCGGGTAGCTGCAGTTCGAAGCGTGCGCCGCAACCACCGGCGCGCGGCAGACCATCGCTGACGCTGACCCGGCCACCCAGCCGTTCAGCAGCCCGCGCCACGATGGCCAGCCCCAGGCCGCTGCCCGTCACGTCGTGGCCGGCGCCACGCCAGAAGCGCTCGAACACCAGGGGGCGATCGGCCGCGGCGATGCCCGGACCGTCGTCGGCCACGGCCAGCCGCAGCCCCTCGGGCGCGACGGCCAGCTGCACTTCGACGCGTGAACCACGGCCGGCATAGCGCAGCGCGTTGTCGAGCAGGTTCTGCAGCACCGAGTGCAGTGCGATGGCATCGACAAGGGCGGGCAGATGTTCGGGCGCCTCCAGCGCAAGCGCGACGCCTCGCTCGCGCGCCACGCGCGCCTGCTCGGTCAGGCGCTCGGCGCAGAAGTGCGCCAGGTCGAGCGCGGCCGGCTCCGCGGCCTGTTCGTTGTCCAGGCTGGCCAGATCCAGCAGCTGACGCGACAGGTGGGCGCTGCGGGCGATGGCCTGTTGCAGCGCTGCCGCGGCTGTGGCGCGGGCGGCGTCATCACTCGCCTGCACGAGGGCGTGGGCCTGCGTGGCGACCACGGCCAGGGGCGTGCGCAGCTCGTGCGCGGCCTCGTGCACGAAGGCGCGTTCGCGGGCGCGGCGCTGGCGCAGGCGCTGCAGCAGCGCGTCGAAGGCCTGGCCGACCGGGCGCAGCTCGCCGTAGCGCAGGTCGGCGCCCAGCGGCGCGAGGTCGTCCCGCGGGTCCAGCACCTGCAGCCGGTGTGCGAAGCGGCGCAGCGGCGAGAGGCCTGTGCGCACCGCCACCCACAGCGGCAGCAGCATCAGCGGAAAGCCCCACAGCAGCACCTTGGCGAGCTCCCAGCTCGCGAACCCCAGCAACGCGGTGCTGGCGATGACGGGTTCGCCGATGCGCACCGACCAGCGCCCCTGGTCGTGTCGGTAGGTCCAGTGGTTGCGCCCGAGCAGTGACTGCTCGCCGAGGCCGACGGCTTCGATGGCCGGCGCCGCCTCGGTCGACGAGAACACGCGCCGGCCTTCGGCGTCGTAGAGCTGGAAAAGCAGGTCTCCGGGCAGCAGTGGCGTGCGGTGGCGGCCAGTGTTGGCAAAGCTCGCCAGCCCCGCCACCACGTGCGCGGCCTGGCGTTCGTCGTCCACGTCGCGCAACGCGGCGGCCACCTGCCAGGCCACCGGCCGCACGCCAGGCTCCTCCTTCATCTGCCGCTGGATGTCGAGCTGGTCCTGCACCAGCGCCGCGATGCCGAACAGCGTGAACGCCACCAGCAAAGCACCGATCACGCGGCGCGTCAGCGTCGGCTGCAGCCACTTGAACTTCATGTGCATTCCAGCCAGTAGCCCACGCCGCGCAGCGTGCCGATGCGCGTGGTGCCGATCTTGCGGCGCAGATTGGCCAGGTGGACCTCCAGGGTGCCGAACTCCAGCGGCTCGCCCAGCGGAGCCAGGCGCTGCGCCAGCGCGTGCTTGGCCACCACGCCGCCGCGTTCGCGCGCCAGCTCCAGCAGCAACTGGTACTCGCGCGGCGACAGCGCCAATTCGGCGCCACTCAGCTGCACGCGCTGGCGGCGCGGCTCGATGGTGAGGTCGCCCAGCGTCCAGCAATCGCTGGCCTGCTGGGCGCTGCGCCGCAGCACCGAGCGCAGCCGCGCAATCAGTTCGGGCATTTCGAAGGGTTTGACCACGTAATCGTCGGCGCCGCCGTCGAAGCCGGCGAGGCGGTCCTCCAGCGCGGCACGGGCGGTGATGACGAGCACGGGCACCAGGCTGCCCTTGCGGCGCCAACGGGTCAGCAGCTGGCGGCCGTCACCATCGGGCAGGGTCTGGTCGAGCAGCACGGCGTCCTGGGCGGCGGGGTCCAGCTGCGGCGGCGCATCGCCGGCACGGCGCAGCCAGGTGCTGCTGTGGCCTTCGGTCTGCAGCGCGGCCTGCAGGGCGCGGCCCAGGTCGAGGTCGTCCTCGATCAAAAGAATGTGCATGGAACGGGAGCGGCGGTGTCGCCTGGGCTACGGTCGGGCAGGGCGCGCGAGGGTAACGTAGTGCACCGCCGTTTCCTCGGGTCATGCGCATGCGCCATTTCGACACCCTCGCCGAGCTCCAGGCCCTGACGGGCCAGCTCCTGGGCCACAGCGACTGGATCAGCGTCGACCAGGCCCGCGTCAATGCCTTTGCCGAGGCGACCGAAGACCGGCAGTGGATCCATGTCGACCCCGAGCGGGCCAAGACCGGACCCTTCGGCGGGCCGATAGCCCATGGCTTTCTGACGCTGTCGCTGATTCCGTATTTCTTCGAGACCGGCTTTGCGGTGCGCGAGTCGCGCATGGTGCTGAACTACGGTCTCAACAAGGTGCGCTTCACGGCGCCGGTGCCGGTGGGAAGCCGGCTGCGCGCGGCTTTCAAGCTGCTGGCCATGGAGGATGTCGCTGGCGGCGCCGTTCAGCTGACGGTGGAGGTCGCCATCGAGGCCGAGGGGGCTTCCAAGCCGGTCTGCGTGGCGGAGAGCCTCGCCCGGCATTTCCGCTGAACGGGGGCGATAGCATGGCGGCCGTTTCCACGATCGCCTGATTCCGCCATGGCTTCCAGCCTGCTCGTCCTGCTCGACGACATCACCACCGTTCTCGACGACGTGGCGACCATGACCAAGGTCGCCGCCAAGAAGACAGCCGGCGTGCTGGGCGACGACCTGGCGCTCAACGCCCAGCAGGTCACCGGCGTCAACGCCGACCGCGAACTGCCCGTGGTCTGGGCCGTGGCCAAGGGCTCACTGCTGAACAAGGCCATCCTGGTGCCGGCGGCGCTGGCCATCTCGGCCTTCCTGCCCTGGGCCATCACACCGCTGCTGATGGTGGGCGGCGCCTATCTGTGCTTCGAGGGCTTCGAGAAGCTGGCCCACAAATTCCTGCACAGCGAGGAAGAGGACCAGGCGCATCACGAGGAACGGGTCCAGGCGATTGCCGACCCGCAGATCGACATGCCCACCTTCGAGCGCGACAAGGTCAAGGGTGCCATCCGCACCGACTTCATCCTGTCGGCCGAGATCATCGTCATCGCCCTGGGGACGGTGGCCGGCGCGCCGCTGCAGACCCAGCTGGCCGTGCTGGTGGCGGTGTCCATCGCGATGACGGTGGGCGTCTACGGTTTCGTGGCCGGCATCGTGAAGATGGACGATGCGGGCCTGTGGCTGTCGCGCAAGGCGGGGGCCGCGGCGCAGGCTCTGGGCCGCTTCCTGCTGGCCGCCGCGCCCTTGTTGATGAAAACGCTGACCGTGCTGGGCACGGCGGCGATGTTCCTGGTCGGCGGCGGCATCCTGGTGCACGGCATCGCGCCGCTGCATCACGCCATTGCGCACCTGGCGGAGGGGCAGGCCTGGGCCGTGTCGGCGCTGATCGAGAACGGCGCCAATGCACTGGTGGGTGTGGTGGCCGGTGCCCTGGTGCTGGCCGCCGTGATGGCGGTGCAGAAAGTGCGCGGCAAATGATCCGTCGGGATCAGTTGGCCGAGTAGGCCAACCTGACGTAGATCGGCGCAAAAGCCTCGGCCTGCGTGATCTCGAGCAGGCGTTCGCGCGCCAGCTCCAGCATCGCGATGAAGGTGACGACGAGGACGGCCTGGCCGCGCGTCACGTCGAAGAGGTGCTCGAACTCGACGAAGCGCTGGCCCTGCAGGCGGCGCAGCACGATGCTCATGTGCTCGCGCACCGACAACTGCTCGCGGCTGATCTTGTGGTGCTGGTTGAGCTTGGCGCGCTTCAGGATGTCCAGCCAAGCCTCGCGCAGATCGTCGCTGTTGACGTCGGGGAAGCGCGGCGTCAGTGACTGCTCGATGTGGATCTGGGCGCGCAGGAAGTCGCGGCCCAGCACGGGCAGGCGATCCAGCCGTGCGGCGGCCAGCTTCATCTGCTCGTACTCCAGCAGGCGGCGCACCAGTTCGGCCCGCGGGTCCTCGGCTTCCTTGCCGTCCTCGCTCTTCTTGGGCGGCAGCAGCATGCGTGACTTGATCTCGATCAGCATCGCGGCCATCAGCAGGTACTCGCTGGCCAGCTCGAGGTTGTGCTTGCGCAGCTGCTCGACATAGCTCAGGTACTGGCGCGTCACGTCGGCCAGCGGGATGTCGAGGATGTTGAAGTTCTGCTTGCGGATCAGGTAGAGCAGCAGGTCCAGCGGGCCCTGGAAGGCCTCCAGGAAGACCTCCAGCGCATCCGGCGGGATGTAGAGGTCCAGCGGCATCTGGAACAGCGGCTCGCCATACAGGCGAGCGACGGCGACCGTGTCGACCGTCTCGGGCAGGTCAGACTCGGCGTGGCTGGCTTCGTCAGCCACCGACACGGTCAGGACTTGGTTTGATAGACGTAGGGCTGCTGGGCGACGCGGGCATCATTGAAGCCGGCCTGGGCGCTGCGGTCCTGTTCCTTGTCCCACAGCAGGGCGCGGCCGGCGCGCTGTTCGGCTTCCAGCGTCGGGCGCTGGGCCTTGAGTTGCTCGATGAAGTTCGTGACTTCGGACTTGTAGGGCTTCCAGAACAGCGGCATGGTGGGGTCTTTTCGGTGAAGGGCGGGATTATCGGACACGCATGCCGGGCTGGGCGCCCGTGTGCGGCTCCAGCACGAAGATGCCGGGGTGGGCCTTCTCGTCGGCGTGGCCGGCGGCCAGCACCATGCCCTCGCTGATGCCGAACTTCATCTTGCGCGGCGCAAGGTTGGCGACCAGCACGGTCAGCTTGCCTTCCAGATCCTCGGGCTTGTAGGCCGCGCGGATGCCGCTGAAGACATTGCGCGTGCGGCCTTCGCCGGCATCCAGCGTCAGGCGCAGCAGCTTGTCCGAGCCTTCCACCAGCTCGGCCTTGACGATCCTGGCGATGCGCAGGTCGACCTTGGCGAAGTCGTCGATCTTGATCTCGGCGGCGATGTCCTCGCCGCCGGGCACGACCTTGGGTGCCGGCGGGGCTTCGAAGAGCTGCTCGACCTTGGCCAGGTCCACGCGCTGCATCAGATGCTGGTAGACGCCGATCTGGTGGGCGCCCAGGGCGCGGGCGCTGTCCTTCCACTGCAGGGGGGCAATCTTCAGGAAGCTCTCGACCTGGGCGGCCAGGGCCGGCAGCACGGGCTTCAGGTAGAGGGTCAGCAGGCGGAAAGCCTCGATGCAGACGCTGCAGACGTCGTGCAGGGCGGCGTCCATGCCCTCCTGCTTGGCCAGCTCCCAGGGCTTGTGCTGGTCGACGAACTCGTTGACCTTGTCGGCCAGCAGCATGATCTCGCGGATGGCCTTGCCGAACTCGCGGGTTTCGTAGAGCTCGGCGATGTTGGCGCTCTGGGCGCGCAGCGCGTCCAGCAGGGTGCGGCCTTCGACACCCAGGTCACCGCTCAGGTGGCCGTCGAAGCGCTTGGTCAGGAAGCCGGCGGCGCGCGAGGCGATGTTGATGAACTTGCCGACCAGGTCGCTGTTGACGCGGGCCGCAAAGTCCTCGGGGTTGAAGTCGATGTCCTCGACCTTGGCGTTGAGCTTGGCGGCGATGTAGTAGCGCAGCCATTCGGCGTTCAGGCCGAGGCTGAGGTACTTCAGCGGGTCCAGGCCGGTGCCGCGGCTCTTGCTCATCTTCTCGCCGCCGTTCACGGTCATGAAGCCGTGCACGAAGACGTGATTGGGTGTCTTGCGACCGCTGAAGTGCAGCATGGCCGGCCAGAACAGCGTGTGGAAATAGGTGATGTCCTTGCCGATGAAGTGGATCTGCTCCACGTCAGGGTTGGCCATGAAGGCGTCGTAGTCCTTGTCGATCTTGCCGAAGTAGTTCTTCAGCGAGGCCAGGTAGCCGATGGGCGCGTCCAGCCAGACGTAGAAATACTTGCCCGGCGCATCGGGAATCTCGATGCCGAAATAGGGCGCGTCGCGGCTGATGTCCCAGTCGCTGAGCTTGTTGTTGCCGTCCTCGTCGGTCTCGAACCACTCGCGGATCTTGTTCAGCACCTCGGGCTGCAGGCGGCCGGGCTCCTGGGTCCACTGCGTCAGGAAGTCGACGCAGCGCGGGTCGCTCAGCTTGAAGAAATAGTGTTCGCTGGTCTTGAGCACCGGCGTCGCGCCGGACAGCACCGAGTAGGGGTTCTTCAGCTCGGTAGGCGCATAGACGGCGCCGCAGACCTCGCAGGAGTCGCCGTACTGGTCCTTGGCGCCGCACTTGGGGCATTCGCCCTTGATGAAGCGGTCCGGCAGGAACATGGACTTGGCCGGATCGAAGAACTGCTCGATGGTCTTGGTCGAGATCAGCTCGTTGTGGCGCAGGGCGAGGTAGACGGCCTTGGACAGCTCATGGTTCTCCGGCCCGTCGGTCGAATGCCAGTTGTCGAAGCTGATGTGGAAGCCGTCCAGGTATTGCTTGCGGCCGGCGGCGATGCCGGCGACGAAATCCTGCGGCGACTTTCCGGCCTTCTCGGCCGAGATCATGATGGGCGCGCCGTGGGCGTCGTCCGCGCAGACGAAGTGCACCTCGTGGCCCGCCATGCGCTGGAAGCGCACCCAGGTGTCGGCCTGGGTGTACTCCATGATGTGGCCGATGTGGAAACCGGCGTTCGCATAGGGCAGGGCGGTGGTGACGAAGAGCTGGCGGGGCATGGGCGCGAGTGACGGGGCTGGCGGGCGGAACTGCGGATTCTAGGTTTGCGGGTCGGTCGGCGTGGCCGGGTCGGCTGCAGCCTCGCCATCGGCTTGGGGTTCGTCCGGCGCATTGGCGTCGTCAGGCTTGCCGCTGAGCTTGCGCTGGCGCTTCTCTTCGGCCTTGCGCTTCTTGGCCAGCTCACGCTGGCGTTTTTCATAGCTGTAGTTCGGGGTAGCCAAAATGGACTCTCCTTGAGGTGGCCGGCCCAATGTAGCTTGCGCCGGGCCCGGCAGCGCTCCCAAGTTGCAGCCGAAAGCTCCACGCCGCATCAAGGAACGCGCTTAAGTCACTGATTTGTAACGCTTCTGAAAGCTATCCACCGAGTCTGTGGAAAACTTTGTGGAGAACCCCACTCCATCGCAGCCAAGCCCTTATGGAATGCGGGTTGTCTTAGCTTGCCTCATTTCTAGGCAGCCGCGGAGCGGCTATATGAATCAATAACTTAGCCTCATGCGCCGATGGACCCATGTCTGAGGCGGCGGCCGGGGCTGCAGGGCTTGACGCGTTCCAGATTTGGGGATAAGTCAAGCGGCCAAGTGCAGATGTCACGGGTTGGGATGACATTTCGGTGCGCTTTGTCCCCGCCAACTGTGGACAAGTCTGTGGGCCGGCTGACGACAGCGGCGCTAAGTGCTTGATCGGCCACTGCTCCGAGTGGTCTGCCTGCTTTTGAGGCGGTCTCGAACTGGGCTCTGGGGGCAGTCCCCAAGAAGTGGGCCTGAGGCCGGCGGCTAAACTCGCGGCCTTTTGAGCGGGGCGACAGCGGGGCAATGGCGGATTTGCAGAAGGAAAGTGGCGGGCGCGGCAAGAGCGCATCGCGTGCCGGCACTTTCGAATTGAAGTCGCGCCGCTTCAGCCTGCTGGGCCTGATGCTGCACAGCGCCGACCTGGCCGAGCTGGCCGCCGACTGGGCCCAGCGCGCCGGTGCCGGCGGCTTCGAGCATGAGCCCGTCGTCATCGACCTCAGCCAGCTCGAGCGCCTGCCCGTCACCACGACCGAGGCCGTCGAAGGCCAGGCACCGCTGGCCCTGGACGGCCCGGCGCCGGTCGACCTCCGATCCATCGTCGAACTGCTGCGCAAGAGCCAGCTGCAGCCGGTGGCCGTGGCCGGTGCGACGGCCGAGGAACTGGCCCTGGCCCATGAGCTGGGCCTGGCGGACGCCGCCGACGAGCCGGCTGTCGAACGTGCCGCTGCGGCGGCACCGGCAGAGGTGGTGCGCGAGATCACCGTCGAGAAGATCATCGAGAAGCCTGTTCCGGTTGCAACGCCGGCGCCCACGATGGTGGTCGACAAGCCCCTGCGCTCCGGCCAGCGCATCTACGCCAAGGGCGGCGACCTCGTCGTGCTGGCCCTCGTCAACCATGGCGCCGAGGTCATCGCCGACGGCAGCGTGCACGTCTATGCACCGCTGCGCGGCAAGGCCATCGCCGGCGCCCGCGGCGACACGTCTGCGCGCATCTATGCCCACAGCCTGGAAGCGGAGCTGCTGTCGATTGCCGGCATCTACCGCACGACCGAGAACCCGCTGCCGGCCGACGTGGCCGGCAAGCCGGCCCAGGTCCTGCTGGATGGCGAAAAGCTGCTGATGCAGCCGCTGGCCTTCTGAACCCCGATTGAACTGAACAAACAGGAAAGCTCCAGATGACCAAGATCGTCGTCGTCACCTCCGGCAAGGGCGGGGTCGGCAAGACCACCACCAGCGCGAGCTTCGCCACCGGCCTCGCCATGCGCGGCCTCAAGACCTGCGTCATCGACTTCGACGTCGGCCTGCGCAACCTCGACCTCATCATGGGTGTCGAGCGCCGTGTCGTGTACGACCTCATCAACGTCGTCAACGAAGAGATCAAGCTCACGCAAGCCCTGATCAAGGACAAGCAGCTCGACAAGCTCTACATCCTGGCCGCTTCGCAGACGCGCGACAAGGATGCGCTGAAGCAGGAAGGCGTTGAGCGCGTGCTGGAGGAGCTGAAGGCGATGGAGTTCGACTACATCGTCTGCGACTCGCCGGCCGGCATCGAGACCGGCGCGCTGATGGCCATGCACTACGCTGACGAGGCGCTGGTGGTGACCAACCCCGAGGTCTCCTCGGTGCGGGACAGCGACCGCATCCTCGGCATGCTGAGCAGCAAGACCAAGCGCGCCATCGAAGGCGGCGAGCCGGTCAAGGAGCATCTGCTCATCACGCGCTACAACCCCAACCGCGTCGAGGGCGGCCAGATGCTGAGCCTGGACGACATCCATGAGATCCTGCGCACGCCGCTGATCGGCGTCATCCCCGAGAGCGAGAGCGTGCTGCAGGCCTCCAACCAGGGCACGCCGGCCATCCATCTGCAGGGCACCGACGTGGCCGAGGCCTACAAGGACGTGGTCGCCCGCTTCCTCGGCGAGGACAAGCCCATGCGCTTCACCGAAGCCGTGAAGCCCAGCTGGTTCAAGCGCGTCTTCGGCGCCAAGTGATGGGAGCCGCGCAATGGGATTCCTGAACTTTTTCCTCGGCGAGAAGAAGAGCTCGGCCAGCGTCGCCAAGGAGCGGCTGCAGCTCATCCTGGCGCACGAGCGCAATGGCCGCAGCGCCAGCCCCGACTATCTGCCCCAGCTGCAGAAGGAGCTGGTCGCCGTCATCAGCAAATACGTGTCGATCAACCCCGACGACATCAAGGTCCACATGGAGCGCCAGGGCGACCTGGAAGTGCTCGAAGTGAAGATCGAACTGCCGGAACCCGGCGGCCGCTAAGCCCTGGGCGCGTTGCGCGCCTGCTGGCGCCGCATGAAGAGGTAGAGGCCCTCCACCTTGGCGCGCGCCCACGGCGTCTTGCGCAGGAACTTCAGGCTGGACGCCACGCTGGGGTCGATGCGAAAGCATTTGATCTCGATGCGCTGGCCGAGTTCGCGCCATCCGAAGTAGGCGACCAGCTCGGTCACGATGGCCTCTAGCGTCATGCCATGCAGCGGGTCTTTGGACAGGTTGGTTGGCATTGGCTGCACTGTGCGGCGTAGGTGGTTTCAGTATTCGGGCCGAGCGCTGGGCCGCTCCCGAGCCGGCCCGCGTCGGTGATGTGCTCGCGGCCCAATGCCGCGAGCATCACCGTCCCCTCGGGGGACCGGCTGGGCTTGCCCGCGTTCAGCGCGGCGAGACCAGACGAGGGGCACATTATTCGTGCGTGAATTGACTCGCGTTCTTGCCCTTGAACTGGGCGTAGTAGCGCTTGATCTCGACCATGTCGGCCTCGACATCGCCGGTCGGGTGGAACAGCGGCCCCAGGCCCACCAGCTTGCGCGGGTAGTCCATGTGGGCCATGACGATGGGCAGTTTGGCCGTGACGGCGATCCAGTAGAAGCCCGTCTTCCAGTAGATGGTCTTGCTGCGCGTGCCCTCGGGCGGCACGATGAGTTGCACGGGGCCATCGGCGGCCTGCAGGGCCTCGGCCGATGCAGCCACCATGTTGTTGGACTGGCTGCGGTCCACCGGAATGCCGCCCAGCCAGCGCATCAGCCCGCCAAACGGGAACTTGAAGATCGACGCCTTGCCCATCCAGTAGGGCGTCAGGCGCAGCGCGAAGGAGGCAAACAGCGTGTAGGGCAGGTCCCAGTTGCTGGTGTGAGGGGCGGCAATGAAGACACTCTTGCGCGCCGCGGGTGGCAGGCTGCCCTGGACGGTCCAGCCCGCCAATCGGAGCCAGGCGACGGACAGGCCTCGCAGCAGCGTGCTGAGTCCGGGCGTCGTGAAGATGGTGCGATGCATGGGCGCGATTGTCCTGTCCGACACCCCTGCCCGAAACTGAGGCAGCTTAAGAAAAGTCCTGAACGACCAAGGACTTGCGACATTCGCCCGCAGCCTGTGCACGGTGTTGTCCACAGATGCTGTGGACGGCTGCTGCAGCTCATGCCTTCGTTTGTACCGTTCGTCGCACGCCGGTTTGCCGCGGCGCAGGCGGCCCGCGATGCTGCGCCGCTTCGAAACCATCCCGTCAACCTATGCGCCCCACCCAACTCAGCGTCGCCGCCCTGTCCCTCCTGCTCGCCTTCTCGGCCCATGCCGGTCAGCCGGCCACGCCCGCGGCCGTGGCAGCCTATGCCGACAAGCTGCTCGACGAGCAGAAGCTGGACCGCGGCGGCCCCGGGGTCACCGTGCTGGTCGCGCGCGGCAACCAGCTGCTCTACAAGGGCGCGCGCGGCATGGCCAGCATCGAGCTGGGCGTGCCCATGCAGCCCGACCAGCTGATGCGCATCGGTTCCGTCACCAAGCAGTTCGCGGCCGCGACCCTGCTCAAGCAGATCGACGAAGGCAAGGCCAAGCTGGACGACCCGCTGTCCAAATTCCTGCCCGACTACCCCAACGGCAGCAAGATCACCGTCGTGCAGCTGCTCAACCACACCTCGGGCGTGAAGAGCTACACCGGCATCGCCGGCTATATGGGCAACCCGATCCGGCGCGACCTGAGCACGGTCGAGCTGGTCAAGGAGTTCAAGGACCAGCCGGTCGACTTCGCGCCCGGCGAGCAGTGGGCCTACAACAACTCCGGCTATGTGCTCGTCGGCGCCGTCATCGAAGCCATCGCCGGCAAGCCCTGGTACCAGCAGCTCGATGCTGCGTTGCTCCAGCCCGCCCACATCGGTGCCGTGCACTTCCCGGAGGGGGACAAGCTCTTCAAGGGCATGGCCCAGGGCTACACCCTCAATGCCCAGGGCGAGGTCGCCCCGGCCGGCTTCCTCAGCATGACCCAGCCGCACGCGGCCGGCGCGCTGATCGCCAGCACGGAGGGCCTGTGGCGCTGGAACCAGGCCCTGCACGGCGGCAAGCTCATCAGCGCCGCCAGCTATGCGCGCATGACGACGCCGGAAGGCCCCGCCAAGCCGCGCAACTACGGCTTCGGCATCGCCACCGGCACGCTGCGCGGCCAGCCCATGCTTTCGCACGGCGGGGGCATCAACGGCTTCGTGTCGGCGCTGAACTACCTGCCGCAGAGCCAGACCACGGTGGTCATCCTGCGCAACAGCGACGGCCCCGGCTTCTCGACGGATGGCGTGGCGCGCAAGCTGGCCGCATTCGCCATCGGCGAGCCTTTCGTCGACCGCAAGGCAGTGGCGGTGGCGGCCGAGCAGCTGAAATCGGCCGAAGGCGTCTACGCCATCGATGAGAGGCAGGTGCGCACGCTGAGCGTGCAGGACGGTGTGCTGGTGAGCCAGCGCGCCGGCGGCATGACCAGCCCGCTGACGCCGCTGGGCAACGACCGCTACACCTTCCCCGACCAGATGACCGATCTGCAGATCGAACGCGGCGCTGACGGCAAGGCCGTGGCCGTCAACCTCTTCAGCGATGGCGGCAACACGGCCGAGCGCTGGGCCCGCAAGGGCGACGCACCGGCGGCCAAGACCTTCATCAAGCTCAACGCTGCGCAGCAGCAGGTCCTGCTCGGCAACTACAGCGCGCCGGAGTTCTCGATCAAGATCTTCATGGATGAGAAGGGCGGCCGGCTGATGGGCCAGGCGCCGGGCCAGCCGGCCTTCGAGCTCAAGGCCAGCACGCCGCGGCGCGTGCATGTCACCGAGGTCGACGCCCAGCTCGACTTCAGCCCTGAGGACGGCAAGGCCACGTCCGTCACCCTGACCCAGGGCGGCGGCAAGCTCGTCATGCCCAGGAAAGAGTAAGCCCCTCGTCCAAGGAGTACCTTGGCCGGTCCCCCGAGGGGACGGCGATGCATGCGGCATTGAGCCGCATGCACATCGCCTGAGCGGGCCGGCTAGGGAGCGGCCCGGCGCTCGGCCCGCGGGAATTCAGACCCACTGCAGCGTCACGTCGCTGCGTGGGCAGGCCACGCAGGGCAGCACCCATCCCTCGGCCTTCTCCTCGGCGGAGAGGCCGGGCCAGGGGATGTTGTGCTCGATGCGGCCGGCCACCAGCCTGGAGATGCAGGTGCGGCAAGTGCCGTTGCGGCAGGACCAGGGCAGGGTGACGCCCGCGGCCAGGCCGGCCAGCATCAGCGGCTGGTCGGCGGCGCAGGCGAATCTCTCGCCGCCGGGTTGCAGAGTCACCAGGAATGTCTCGGACATGACCGCCATCATGCCGTCCCCGCTCTAACATGCGCCCGCCGGCCCGCAAGGCCGGCAGCGTTCTCAGGGCGGGGCGGAATTCCCCACCGGCGGTATGCGTTCGAAAGAGCGCGAGCCCGCGAGCGCCTTCACCGCTGCGCGGCGAAGGGTCAGCAGACCTGGTGCGATGCCAGGGCCGACGGTCACAGTCCGGATGAAAGAGATCGCGTGGTGGAAACGCCGAACGAGTCCCTTGCGGGCAGCGCATCCCTGCTTTGGGCGACCTGCAGCGTTGCAAATCCTCGCCATGGCTGGCCATGGCTCCGGTTTGCGCCTTGCAGTTCATCCCAAACCAGGGCACGCCGCCTCGCACGGGACCCGTCCGGCGTTTCCCGGCGCTTTCCGTGTGAGCGGAGAGGGCCGCTGCTGCGTGCGCTTGCCCTGATTCTGGAAAAACCGTCTTTCAAGAGGACACCATGAATCAGACCCTCAACCCCACCTTCAATCTGTCCCGCCTGCCGCGCGTGGCCATCCTGGCCGCCAGCTGGCACAAGGACATCGTCGGCGTGGCCGTGTCGGCCATTCGCAGCGAATTCGGCCGATGTCGGATCCCCGCCGAACAGGTCAGCGTCATCGAGGTGCCCGGCGCCTTCGAGATCCCGCTGCATGCCCAGCGCCTGGCGCGCAGCGGCCGTTTCGACGCCGTGATCGCCTGCGGCCTGGTCGTGGACGGTGGCATCTACCGGCATGACTTCGTCGCCCAGACCGTCATCCAGGCACTGATGGATGTGCAGCTGGCGACCGACGTGCCGGTGTTCTCCTGCGTGCTGACGCCCCACCACTTCCACGAGCATGGCGAGCACAAGCGCTTCTTCGCTGAGCACTTCTCCACCAAGGGCCTGGAGGTGGCGCGCGCCTGCCTCGCGACAATAGCGAGCCTGGACCAGCTCGAAGCGCTGGCCGCCTGACCCCGCTCCCGGCGCGGTGCCTCCCCGGTGCCGCGCCTTTTGACCCCACCGCATGCTCGCCGCCCGCTACCTCGCCGGCTATCCGCCGGAACTGATCGCTCAAGCTGAAGCGCTGCGCCTGGATGGCCGTCTCGCCGACCACCTGGCCCGCCGGCTGCCCGAAGCCCACGAGGTTCGCAGCGACACGGCCCTGTTCGACTATGTGCAGCGGCTGAAGAACCGCCACATGCGCAACGCCGGCCCGCTGCAATACGTGGGCTTCGACGCCAAGCTGCGCGTGCTGCAGCAGGCCCTGGGCACCCACACCCGCCGCACCCAGGTGCAGGGTGCCAAGCTCAAGACCCGCCGCGAGATCCGCGTCGCCACGCTGTTCAAGGAGGCGCCCGCGGCGCTGCTGAACATGATCGTCGTGCACGAGCTGGCCCATCTGCGCGAGCTGGACCACAACAAGGCCTTCTACCAGCTCTGCCAGCACATGGAGCCGGACTACTTCCAGCTCGAGTTCGACCTGCGCCTGTACCTGATGAACATGGAGAACCCGGCGGGCGGGCCGAGCGACGGGCCGTCCCTAGCCGGCCCGCGCCCCCTCGGGGGGCCTGCCGACGTACTCGGCGGGCGGGGGGCTCCATGATCCTGTTGGCGCCCATGGAGGGGCTGCTGGATCACATCCTGCGCGACGTGCTGACCCGCGTCGGCGGCGTGGACCGCTGCGTGTCCGAGTTCATCCGCGTGACCGACCAACTGCTGCCCAAGCGCGTCTTCACGCGCATCGTGCCGGAGCTGCACAACGGCGGCCGCACGCTGGCCGGCGTGCCTGTGCATCCGCAATTGCTGGGCTCCGACGTGCAATGCCTGGCGGAGAACGCAGCACGCTTGGCCGAACTGAAGCCCGAAGGCATCGACCTGAACTTCGGCTGCCCCGCCAAATGCGTGAACCGCCACCGCGGCGGCGCCGTGCTGCTGGACGAGCCCGAGCTCATCCACGAGATCGTCTCCGCCGTGCGCCGCGCCGTGCCGGCCGACGTCATGGTGTCGGCCAAGATGCGGCTGGGCTATATGGACAGCAGCAAGACGCTCGACGTCGCCCGCGCCATCCATGCCGCGGGCGCCAGCGAGATCGTCGTGCACGCCCGCACCAAGGCCGATGGCTACAAGCCGCCGGCCTACTGGGAGCGCATCGCCGAAGTGCGCGAGGCCGTGCCGCTGACGATCATTGCCAATGGCGAGATCTGGAACGTCGAGCACGCCCAACTGGCGCGCGAGCGCAGCGGCTGCGAGCACCTGATGCTGGGCCGCGGCATGGTGGCCGACCCCGGGCTGGCGTTGCGCGTCGCCGGAGCGCGAGCCACCGCCTTGCCCTGGGCCGAGTTGCTGCCGCTGATGCAGGTCTTCTTTGCCCAGGTGCGCGCGACGGTCGCGGCGCGCCACCAGGGCGGCCGGCTCAAGCAGTGGCTGCACTATCTGAAGCGCGCCTATCCCGAGGCGGATCAGGCCTATGCCGAGCTGCGCACCGTCAACGATGCCGATGAACTGGCCAGGCGGCTGTTCGCCTGAAAGGGAAAGACCATGAAGCGATGGCTGCTGGGGCTTGGCTTCACGTTGATGGGGGCTGCGCAGGCGCAGTCGGTGCACCCCAGCATTCCCGACCCCGAGCTGCCTGCGCTGATCGCCAAGCTGGACCAGCGCCACTTCGACGCCTTCAACCAATGCGACATCCCGACGCTGCAGGCCCTGTACGCGCCCGATGTGGAGTTCTTCCACGACCTCAGCGGTCGCATCCTGAACCACGAACAGTTCATCCAGGCTGTGCAGAAGAACATCTGCGGCAAGGTGCAGCGTCGGGTGATCGAAGGGACGATGGAGGTCTATCCGATGGCCAAGGTAGGCGCGCTGCAGATCGGACGCCACTGCTTTGCTGAGACGGGCAAGCCGGACTGCATCCAGCAAGGCCGCTACACCATCCTGTGGCGCTTCGACGGCAAGGCCTGGCAGATCGCCAGGGTGTTCAGCTACGACCACCGGCCCATGACGCCGCCCTAGTACTGCAGCTTGGGATACCAGTCCTTGGCCCGCCCCTCGGGTGTCAGATCCAGGATGGACCACAGCGACGCGATATCGGGCGCGTCACGCGGGTCCTGGTCGGGGTCGGCCATCTCGCGGGTCATCGCGCTGGACCAGAACAGCCTCACCTGGTCGCCGTCGCGCTTGAACACGACCAGGGCCGGGTTCTCGCTGCCGTCGGCGTTCAGCAGACCCAGGTCCTGGGCGTAGTCGTCGCCGACGGTCTGCACGAAGTTCAGGTCGCGCCAGCCGCGCTGCTGGGCAAAGGCGTACTGGCGTTCGACGGGCGAGCGGCCCAGGATCTTCAGCGCCACGCGCTGCTTGATGTCGGCCGCATTGCCGTTGACGGCGCCCAGCCAGTTGGTGCACATGGGGCAGGGGCGTTCGCGCTGCGGGCCGTACATCCAGAAATAGGTAACCAGGGCGTCCTTGGTGCCGAAGAGCTCGAGCAGGCTGACCTCGAAGCCCTGCTCGTCCTTGAAGCGGTAGTCCTTGGCGATGACCGGCCCGGGCGGCAGGGCGCGGCGCTGCTCGGCCAGCCGCGTCATGTGGCGGCGGAACTCGATCTCCTCGGCCAGCAGGGCCTTGCGGGCCTGGATGTACTCGGAGGAAGCGCCGGGGAAGGGCAGGTTGGCCTTCTCGGCGAGCTGGGTGGCGGACGTGAGCGGGGCCATGCGCAATCTCCTGTCGGCGCGAAGCGATCGTCCATGCTGGACCGCCACGCCTAACGACAAAGTCGGCCGGTGCCACGGTCGAGCGCAGGACGAGGCCTACGCCGCGCCCAGCTCGAAGGCCGCCCGCATCGCGTCGGGCAGGCTCATGCGCCGGCCTTCCTGCGCCAGCTTCTGGACGTCTGCCGCGCTCAAACGGGCCGCCAGGCCCTCGGCCAGCAGCGCGCGGTCGACGGCCTCGTTGGGCTGGCGCTGCATCTGGCCATGGGCCTCGAACTCGCGGTCTGCCACGCCGGCGAGTTGGGCGGCCAGCGCCGTCCTGCCGTCGTGCAGATGCAGCAGGGCCAGGGCATCCAGGCTGACCCAGAGCTGCTCGCCCAGCTCCAGCCGGCCCAGACGGGGTGGGCACTGCAAGGCCACCTCGCGGGCGCGGTCGAAGCGTCCCTGGGCAACGAGGGCGCCGATCAGATTGCCGATGATGGAGGCCAGGCAGGTCAGGTCGCCGGCATCGCCAGGCGCGGCCAGCAGGGTTTCGCCCAGCTCGACGGCCAGGTCCAGTTCGCCGGCCGCTCGGGCCTGGTCGGCCAGATTCAGGCGCGCGCGCAGCACGCCGGCATCGAAACCGCCGCGCTCGCAGAGTTCCAGCGCAGCCTGGTAGCAGCGCCGCGCTTCGTCGTGCCGGCCCGAGGTCAGGTGCAGCACAGCCTCGGTGGTCAGCCCGCGCTCCAGCACGGCCGCCGGCCAGGCAGGGTTCTCCAGCATCCGCGCGGCGGCCAGCGTCGCCCGCGCCTCGGGGCCGTCGACGCGCCAGTTGAAGGCCAGCTCGACCAGGGCCAGGTATTCGCCGCGCTCGTCGCCCAGCTGACGGTACAGCCGCGCCGCACGCTCCGCCGCCTCGCGGGCCAGGCCGGGGTGGATGACGCTGTGGCAGCGTGCGCAGGCCCACCAGAAGCGCGCCAGCACCGGTGTCGGGATGGCGGTGCCGTCCACCACCTGCTCGGTCAATGCCAGGGCATGGGGCCGGGCCTGGGTGGCTCGCGGCATCCACAGCGGCGCGGCGGCGCCGAACAGGGCGACGGCGCCAGCCAGGTCATGCTCGCGGCTCCAGCCCAGGGCGGCCCACAGGCCGGGCAGTTCGGGCTCATAGCGTGCCTTCCAAGCGGCATGCGGCAGGCGCCAGGATTCTTCGTAGGCATCGTCCAGCAGCCAGCCCAGGCCGGCGGCATGGCGGGCCTGGGCGAGGGCGGTCTCGCCTGCCGCCGCGAGCTTGTCCAGCGCAAACAGGCGCATGGTCTCGAGCAGCCGAAAGCGCCGCTGCGTCGTGCCACGGTCGATGCTGACCAGGGAGCGCTCGACCAGGCCGAGCACGGCGGCCACCGCGGCGGCCCCCGGCAGTTCGTCATCGGCCAGCACCAGGGCCGCGCCTTCCAGCGAGAAGCTGCCGGGAAAGACAGCCAGCCGCCTCAACACACGGCGCTCGCGCTCGGCCAGCAGTTCATGCGACCAGCTCAGCGCCTCGGCCAGCGCATTGCGGCGCGAGGGGCTGCGCGCGTCGGCCGGCGCCAGCAGCGTCAGCCTCTCGTGCAGGCGGGCGGCCAGGCCGTCCAGGCCGAGCACGTCCAGGCGCGAGGCCGCGAGCTCGATGGCCAGCGGATTGCAGTCCAGGGCTGCGCAGATCTCCTCGGCCCGGGCCGCGCTGCCGGCCTCGCCCGTGCGTTCGGCCAGCAGGCGCACCGCATCGGGCAGGGGCAGGGGCGCCAGGCGATGGACGCGCTCGCCCTGGGCCTGCAGCGGCAACTGGCTGGTGACGAGCAGGCGGACGCTCTCGGTGTTCTGTACCAGGGCGGTGACGAGCCCGGCGACGTCGGCGGCGCGGTGCTCGGCGTTGTCCAGCACCAGCAGCAGTTGCAGCGTCGCCAGCCGTGATGCCAACGTGGCGGGTGTCGCCTGAGCCGGCGGCAAGCCGAGGGCGCGCGCCACGGCGGCGGCCACGGGCTCGTCCTCGCGCAGCAGCGTCAGGTCCACCCACCAGGCGCCGTCGGCCTGGTCGTGCGCCAGGCGCAGCGCGATCTCCTGCGCCAGCCGCGTCTTGCCAACACCGGGGCCGCCGCACAGGGTGACGATGGGGTGGCTGCGCAGCAGGGCCTGCAGCCGGCCCAGTTCGTCCTCGCGGCCGATCAACGGTGGCAGGCGCAGCGGCAACCGGCCCTGCGGGCTGGATTGCGTGGGCGCGGCCTCGGCCACGTCCAGCACCGGCAGCGCGAAGCGATAGCCAAAGCCGGGGATGGTGGTGATGGCCTCCGCGCCCAGCAGCTTGCGCAGGGCGCCCACCTGCACGGCAAGGTTGTTCTCCTCGACCACGACGCCGGCCCAGACGCGCTTCAGCAGCTCGTCCTTGCCCAGCAACTGGCCGGCGCGCTCGACAAAGGCCACCAGCAGTTCGAAGGCGCGCGCCGTCAGCGCGACCTCGCTGCCGCGGCGGAACAGCAGTCGCTCGGCTGGCAGCAGCTTGAACTCGCCGAAGCGGTAGTGGGAGTTGGCGCTCATGTCTGAACGCGAATTTATCCAGATTTCAGGCCGGCTAAAGGACGCGCCCACCCCCAGGACAAGAGGATGGCGCCAGGCCGTTCGATCCCCGAGCGGCTTTCAACTCAGGAGGCCTTCATGCCCAAGTTCGTCATTGAAAGAAACATCCCCGGCGCCGGCCAGCTCAGCGGCGAGCAGCTGCAGGCCATCTCCGCCACGTCCTGCGGCGTGCTGCGCGACCTCGGGCCCAGCATCCAGTGGGTGCACAGCTATGTGACCGACGACAAGATCTACTGCGTCTACAACGCCCCCGATGAAGCCAAGGTGCGCGAGCATGCGCGCCTGGGCGGCTTCCCGGCCGACTCGGTGGCCCAGGTGCGGCGCATCATCGACCCGGTGACGGCTGAGGCCTGAGGCTCAGGCGCAGGCCGCCGCGGTGGCCGGTTGAGCCACCGCCTCGCTGCGGTCCAGCCGCACGCTGACCCAGGCCACGCCCAAGCCTCCCACCGTCAACACGGCGGCGGCCCAGGGCAGGGTGGCCAAGCCGGGGCCGTGGGCGATGACCGCGCCGCCCAGCCAGGCGCCCAGCGCATTGCCGAGGTTGAAGGCGGCGATGTTGAGGCTGGAGGCCATGCTCTGACCGGCGCCCTGGGCCTTGTTCAGCACGCGCAACTGCAGCGGCGCCACGGTGGCGAAGCCGGCGGTGCCGAGCAGGCCGATGAAGAGCACAGCCAGCACCTGGCTTTGCATCACGAAGCCCATCAGCACCAGCACGACGGCCAGCACGGCCAGCGTCCCCCGCAGCGCCCGCACCGGCGCCCGGTCGGCCCAGCGGCCGCCCACGATGTTGCCGACGATCATGCCGACGCCGAACACCAGCAGGATGGCCGACACGCCGGCTTCGCTGAAGCCGCTGACGCGCGTCAGCAATGGCTGCACAAAGGTGAACACGACGAACACGCCGGCGAAGCCCAGCACGGTGGCGGCCAGGCCCAGCAACACGTGGACTCGCTTCAACACCTTGAACTCCTCGCGCAGCGACACGGCACTGCCGCTGCCGGCCTCCTTGGCGGACACGAAGGCGGCGATGACGACCATCGCGACCAGGCCGATGGCGCTGACCGCCCAGAAGGTCGAGCGCCAGCCATGGTGCAGGCCCAGCCAGGCACCGGCGGGCACGCCCAGCAGCGTGGCGACGGTCAGGCCGGTGAACATCGTCGAGATGGCCGAGGCCTTGCGGTCGGCCGGCACGACGCTGGTGGCGACGACGGCGCCCACGCCGAAGAAGGTGCCGTGGGCCAGCGAGGTGACGACGCGCGCGGCCATCAGCACCCCATAGTCGGGCGCCAGCGCACAGGCGATATTGCCCAGGGTGAAGATGGCCATCAGCGCCAGCAGCGCGGTCTTGCGCGGCACTCGGCTGGTGGCGGCGGTCAGCAAGGGCGCGCCGACGAAGACGCCCAGCGCATAGCCCGAGATCAGCAGGCCGGCCGTGGCCAGGCTGACATGCAGGTCGCCGGCCAGCTGCAGCAGCAGGCCCATGATGACGAACTCGGTCGTGCCGATGCCGAAGGCGCCGACGGTCAGCGCATAGAGCGCCCAAGGCCGGCGGGGTGCGCCGGCTGCGGTGGGAAGGGAGGCGGTGGCCATGCAAGTCTTTCGATGACGGGAATGACTGCCAGTCTGGGGTTTTGGATTCGATGTAAAAACCACCAGAACGCTCAATCACCTTCAACGAATCCTTCATAAACATGAGCCGCATCGACGATCTCCAGCTGTTCCTGCGCGTGTTCGACGCCGGCTCCATCAGCGCGGCGGCGCGGCGGCTGGACCTGTCGGTGGCCGTGGCCAGCCAGCGGCTGCGGGCGTTGGAGCAGTCGCTGGGCGTGCGGCTGTTCCATCGCACGACGCGCAGCCTGACGCCCACGCCCGAAGGCTTGGCGCTGGCCGAGCAGGGGCGGCCGCTGGTGGACGACCTGCAGACGCTGATCTCGGGGCTGGGCCAGGTCGGCACGGCCGTGACGGGCACGCTGCGGCTGACGACGTCGGCCACCTTCGCGCGGCAGTACGTGTCGCCGCTGCTGCCGGAATTCATGCGCCGCCATCCTCAGCTCAGACTCAGCGTGGATCTGTCCGACCGGATGCACGACCTCGTGACGGCCGGCTTCGACCTGGCGCTGCGCATCGGCGCGATGGAGGATTCCAGCCTGGTCGCGCGGCGGCTCGCGGCCAACCGGCGTGTGCTGTGCGCGTCGGCCGACTACCTGCGCCGGCGCGGCGCTCCGGGCAAGCCCGAAGAGCTGGCCCAGCACGACTGCCTCATCCTGGTCGGCAGCCAGGGCCGGGCGGATGTGTGGCGCATGAAGGACCGGCGGGGCCGCGAGGTGGCGGTGAAGGTGGATGGCCCGCTGGACAGCAGCCAGGGCGAGGTGCTGCGTGACGCGGCCGTGGCGGGGATGGGCATCGCCATCCACTCGACCTGGCATGTGGCGGACGACCTGCGCGCGGGCCGACTGCAGGTCGTCATGCCGGACTGCAAGCTGCCCGAGACCGGCATCCACGCCGTGATGCCGCAGCGCCGGCTGGTGCCGGCGCGGGTGACGGCCTTCGTCGACTTCATGGCCGAGCAACTCGGCGGCGTGCCGCCCTGGGAGCGCGGCACGGCCATGAAGCCGCGCCGTTCAAGCTGAGATCAGCCGGGCTGCTTGGTGATGCGCAGATAGGGCTTGGGCGCCTTCCAGCCCTGCGGGAACAGCGTCTTGGCATCTTCATCAGACACCGAGCCGGCAATGATGACGTCGTCACCCTGCTTCCAGTTCACGGGCGTGGCCACCTTGTGCTTGGCGGTCAGCTGCATGCTGTCCAGCACGCGCAGGATCTCGTCGAAGTTGCGGCCCGTCGTCATCGGGTAGGTCAGCATCAGCTTGATGCGCTTGTCCGGGCCGACGATGAAGACCGAGCGCACGGTGGCGTTGGTGGCGGCGGTGCGGCCTTCGGACGTGCCCTCGATGTCGGCCGGCAGCATGTTGTAGAGCTTGGCGACGTTCAGGTCATGGTCGCCGATCATGGGGTACTTGGGCAGATGGCCCTGGGTCTCCTCGATGTCGGCGGCCCAGCGGTGGTGGTTGTCCACGGGGTCGACCGACAGGCCGATCAGCTTGGCATTGCGCTTCGTGAACTCGGGCTCGATCTTGGCCATATAGCCCAGCTCGGTCGTGCACACCGGCGTGAAGTCCTTGGGGTGGGAGAACAGCACGGCCCACTTGTCGCCGATCCAGTCATGGAACTTGATCTCGCCCTGCGTGGTCTGGGCGGTGAAGTCGGGGGCGATGTCGTTGATGCGCAGTGACATGGAAGTCTCCAGGGTTGGCCGGGGGTAGGGGCGGATCATAGGAAGTAAGCAAGCTCTTGTTGCGCATGAGCTTGTTCGAAAACCGGCTATGCCTGCTGCGCCACGCCGAACGATGCGCGGTAGGCCCGCGGCGCCAGGCCCAGCCGGGCCTGGAAGTGATGGCGCAGGGCCTGCACGCTGCCAAAGCCGGCTTCCGCGGCAACCCGTTCGATCGACAGCGAGCTGGCTTCCAGCAGGCGCTGCGCCTCGGCGACGCGCTCGGCGATCAGCCAGTCGCCGGGCGATTGGCTGGTGGCTTCGGTGAAGCGACGCAGAAAGGTGCGCGGGCTCATCAAGGCCGCCTCGGCCATGCGCTCCACCGTCCAGGGCGCGCGCAGGTCGGCGCGCACCTGCTCCATCACGCCGGCCAGGCGGTGGCCGCGGTCGGGCGGTACGGGGCGTTCGATGAACTGGGCCTGGCCGCCGCTGCGGTGGGCCGGCATGACGAGGCGGCGCGCCACGCTGTTGGCCGCCTCCACGCCAAAGTCGCTGCGCACGATGTGCAGCATCAGGTCGATGCCGGCGGCGCTGCCGGCCGAGGTCAGCACGCGGTCTTCCTCCACGTAGAGGACGCCGGCGTCGACATCGATCGCCGGGTGGCGCTTGCCGAGCTTGTCGGCATAGCGCCAATGCGTGGCGGCGCGGCGGCCGTCCAGCAGGCCGGTGGCCGCCAGCACGAAGGCGCCCGAGCAGATGGACGCCAGCCGCGCGCCGCGCTGCCAGGCCTGGCGCAATCGTGTGGCGAAGGCCTCGGGCACCGGCACATCGGCACCCTTCCAGCCGGCCATGACGATGAGGTCGGCCTGCTCCAGCAGGGCCGGGTCGCCGCTGGCCGTTACCGTCAGGCCGCCCTGGGCGCGCAGCGGGCCGGGGTCGATGGGCACGCTGGCGAAGCGGTACCAGCCCGGCCCCATCTCCGGTCGTGCCAGGCCGAAGACCTCGGCCACGATGGCGAACTCAAAGATGGCCATGCCGTCGTAGACCGGCGCCACCACGAGGGGGCCGGTGGTGTTTGGCGCGATCTTGTCGATACTCGTCATGAGCGCCAATTGTGGGCCCAGACGAGCGCCGCGACCATGGCGGCACCTTTTCAACGGAGCCCTTCATGCCCTCCCATGTGACCGCCATCCCCGCCGCACCGTCTGCCCAGGCCGAAGCCCACTTCGCCGCGGAATTCAGTTTTGAGACCGACTGCTGGGATGTGCACGACGCCGTCAGCCGCGGCGAGGTCGACTTCGTGGTGCTGGACGTGCGCTCGGCCGAGGCCTATGCCCGCGGCCATGTGCCCGGCGCCATTCACTTCCCGCACGGCAAGCTCGTCGAGAGCAAGCTCGCCGCCTGGCCCATGAACACCCTCTTCGTCACCTACTGTGCCGGCCCGCACTGCAATGGCGCCGCTCGTGGCGCCTTGCGCCTGGCGCGCCTGGGTCGCCCGGTCAAGGTGATGCCGGGCGGCATCACCGGCTGGCTGGACGAGGGCTTCGAGCTGGCCAAGGAGCCCGCGCTTGCCTGATGCCGCAAGCCTCTCGGTCGCGCTGGTCACCCACGCGGCCCTGCCCGGTGGTGCGCCGGACGACCGGTTGCTCGCCGCGGCGCTGGCGCGCGAGGGCGTGGCGGTGCGATTCGCCGTCTGGAGCGATGACAGGTTGGACTGGAGCGCCAGCGCGCTGACCCTGGTGCGCTCCACCTGGGACTACCACCGCCAGCCCCAGGCCTGGCGGCGCTGGCTGGCGGGCACCGCAGCGGCCACGCGCCTGCTCAACCCGCCCGAGCTGCTGGCCTGGAACACCGACAAGCGCTATCTGCGCGAACTCGGCCGGGCCCGCATCCCTTGCGTGCCGACCTGCTTCGTGGACGCGGCTGACGTGCCCGCTGCGTTGGCACTGCCCTGGGACGATCTGATCGTGAAGCCCGCGGTGGCCGCCAGCGCCTCGGGCGTGCGGCGCTTCACCGGCACCTTGCAGAGGGAGGCTGCCGCAAGTTATGCAGGCCAGCTTGCGGCCCGCGGTGGCGTGCTCGTGCAGCCCTATCTGCCTGCTGTGGAAACGGCGCGCGAGCGCTCGCTGGTGTTCATCGACGGCCAGTTCTCGCACGCCTTCAGCAAGCCGGCGTTCAACACGAATGCGGATGGCTCGACCGCGGTGCAGCCGCATCGACCCAGCGCCGCGGAGCTCGCCGTGGCGCGGCGGGTCATGGCGGCCCTGCCGGTGCCAGCGTTTTATGCCCGGGTCGACCTGGTGCCCGGCGACGACGGCCCGCTGCTGATGGAAGCCGAGCTGATCGAGCCCGACCTGGGCTTGCGCCTGAACGACGCTGCGGCTGTCCGACTGGCGCAGGCCTGCATGCGCCGTCTGCGAGGTCTGGCCTAGCATGTCGGTATGCACAGAACGCTTCGCCTGCTTTCCTCCTTGGCCCTCCTGCTGGCCGCCACCACGGCGACCGCCGGCACCGAGTTGACCCTCGAACGGATCACCGCCGATCCCCCGCTGGCCGGCCGCCTGCCGCGCCAAGCCGAAATCTCGCCCGGCGGTCAATGGGTCAGCTTCCTGCGCCCGTCCGCGGCTGACAGCGAGGTGCTGGAACTCTGGGCCCAGCCCACGGACCCGAAACAGGGCGGCGAGCCGCGCAAGCTCGTCAGCGCGGCGGACTTGCTCGGCGGTGCGGCCCAGAAGCTCAGCGAGGCCGAGAAGATGGCGCTGGAGCGCCAGCGCATCAGCCAGCGCGGCATCATCGGCTATCAATGGTGCGGCGCTGACGACAGCGCGTTGCTCTTCCCGCTGTCGGGCGACCTCTATCTGGTGCGCCTGACGGCCGGTGGTCCGCAGGCCCAGCGCCTGACCAGCACGCCCGACGCGCCCAAGCAGGACCCGCGCTGCGCCCCCGACGGCAAGACCCTGGCCTATGTGCAGGGCGGCGAGCTGATGGTGCTGCCCCTGCAGGCCGGCGCCCAGCCGCGCCCGCTGTTCGGCGCGCGCATGAATCGTCAGGTCAACTGGGGCCTGGCGGAGTTCATTGCCGGCGAGGAGCTGGGGCGGCACCGCGGCTACTGGTGGAGCCCCGATGGCCGCCAGCTGCTGGCCCTGCGCGTCGACGAATCCAAGGTCGGCCTGAAGACGCGGGCGCAGATCTTTGCGGACCGCACCGAGATGACGGAGCAGCGCTACCCGGCGGCCGGCGAAGCGAATGCCTCGGTCAGCGCCTTTGTCATCGGCGTTGCCACCGCCGAGGCGCGTCCGCTGCCGCTGCCGGCTGGCGCCGAGTACATCGCCCGTGCCGGTTGGTTCAAGGACGGCACGCCCTGGCTGCAATGGTTCAACCGCGACCAGACGCGGCTGACGCTGACCGAGTTCAAGACTGCGCCACGCGACATCACCGTCGAGACCGACGCCGCCTGGGTCGAGGTACACGACGACCTGATGGAGACGCCGCGCGGCCTGCTGTGGTCCAGCGAGGCCTCGGGCCGCCGCCAGTTGCTGCTGATCGACCGTGTCACGGGCCAGCGCACGCCGCTGACCCAGCAGGCCGAGGCCGTGGCCCATGCGGTCTGCGTGGGCGAGCGGGGCGTCGTCTTCGCCGCCGCGGGCGACCGCGGCAAGGCGCGCGACCTCTATCTGCAGCCCTTGCCCGGCGGCAAGGCCCTGACCCTGCCGGGCACGGCGGAACGCCAGTGGCGCGATGCCAAGGCCGACGGCTCCTGCAGCCGCCTGCTTGTCACGCGCTCGGCCTGGGGCCAGCCGCCACGGCTGGAACTGCGCAGCCTGGGCCGCGACGGCGTCATCGCCCTGGCCGGCGACGCGCCTGACCCGGCCCTGGCCGCCTTCAGCAACACGCCGCAGCCTCTGGACCTGATGGCCGCCGACGGCAAGACGCCGCTGAACGCCTTCTTCTTCGCGGCCAGGCGGGCCGGGGGCAAGCACCCCGCCATCGTGCTCGCCTACGGTGGCCCGGGTTCCGCCACCGTCAACTGGGGCTGGGGCCGCGACATGCCGCTGATTGCCTACTGGCAGCAACGCGGCTACGGCGTGCTGATGGTGGATGGGCGCGGCATGGAGAACCGCGACCGCGACTTCACGCGGGCCCATTACCGCAGCTTCGGCAAGCACGAGATTGCCGACCTTTTCGCCGCCGTGCGCCAGCTGCCGAACGTCGTGAACAGCGTGGACGCGACGCGCATCGGTTTCTTCGGCTGGAGCTATGGCGGCTTCCTGGGTGCGCGCTCCATGCTGGATGCCGACACACCGTTTGCCGCCGCCGTGGCCGTCGCGCCGGTGACCGACTGGACCCTGTACGACACGGCCTATACCGAGCGCTATCTCGGCATGCCGGACGGCGGCAAGGCCGCCACCTACGCGAGCGCCAACCTGCCGGCGCGCGCGTCGTTGCTGTCCAAGCCTTTGCTGCTGGTCCATGGCACGGCCGACGACAACGTGTTGTTCGAACACACGCTGCGCCTGGTGGAAGCGCTGCAGACCGCGGGCAAGACCTTCGACCTGCAGATCTACCCCGGCAAGGCCCATGGCATCGCCGGCCGCGCGGCGCGACTGCATCTCTACCGCACGATGGATGCCTTCTTCGAGCGGCATCTGAGGCCTGCCCAATGACACTGGTCTATTCGACGGACGTCGGCCGCGTCTGCCCCGGCTGCAGCCAGCCCGTCGCGCAATGCACCTGCAAAGCCAAGGCGCGCCCGGCCGGCGACGGCATCGTGCGCGTCAGCCGCGAGACGGCCGGCCGCAAGGGCAAGGGCGTCACCGTCATCAAGGGACTGCCGCTGGACGACGCGGCGCTGACCGCCCTGGCCAAGCAGCTCAAGGCCGCCTGCGGCAGCGGCGGCACGGTCAAGGACGGTGTCGTCGAGATCCAGGGCGACCACCTAGAGAAGGTCATGGCCTGGCTGAAGGCGCGCCCCGAGGGTTGGACGATCAAACGATCCGGTGGCTGAGTCGGGATGATCCGCTTCGGCCCCTGGAGCACCACACTGGGCCTGGGCGCGCTGTTCGCGCTGGCCGTGGCCGCAGCCCTGGTGGCCGTGCCAGCCCAGCGCCGCGCCAACCGCTGGGTGGCGGCGCTGCTGGCCGTCATGGCGCTGAAGCTGACGCCCTATGTCATCGGCTATGCCGGCTTCTACGACGCCTGGCCCTGGCTGAGCTTTGCGCCCCTGGACCATGGGCTGGCCTTCGGGCCGCTGCTGTGGCTGCATGTGCAGCAGCGCACGCGGGCGACGCTGCCGCGAGGTTGGGCCTGGCATCTGCTGCCGGCGGCGCTGGTGGCGCTGTATTACTGCGCATGCTTCGTGCAGCCGCTGGCCTGGAAGGAGGACTGGAACGACACGGTCCACGCCCGTTTCGTCGCCCCGGTTCTGACCTGGGCCGGCTTGCTGTCCCTGGCCCTCTATCTGGCCCTGGCCTGGCGACGGCATCGCGACTTCCAGGCCTGGCTGGGCCAGCACGTCAGCAATGCCGACGAGCACCGCTACAGCGGCCTGGCCGGTACCCTGGTCGCCCTGGGGCTGCTATTGGCCATCAGCCTGCCGTATGAGGCGGCAACGGCGTTCTGGCGGCTCAACTACTTTGATCGCTTCGGCCTCTATCTGGCGCTGACGGTGATCGTTTTCGCCCTGGGCCTGGAGGCCTGGCGACACGCCGGCCAGCGCCACCCGCTGCAGCCGGACGACGTGCGCGTCGAACCGCCAACGCCTCGTCCGCCGCCCGACTGGCCCGCCCTGGGTGCGGCCTGGCGCGAGCGCACGCAAGCCGAAGCCTGGTTCCGCGACCCCGAGCTGAGCCTGGACAGCCTGGCCCGCAAGCTCGGCACCAACACCAGCTATCTGTCGCGGGCTTTCAACGACGGCCTGGGCCAGGGCTTCGCCGACGTCATCGGCGGCCTGCGTGTGGCCTGGTTGCAGCAGCGTCTCGCAGACGGCGCGAAGGAAGAACTGCTCGACCTGGCCCTGCAGGCCGGCTTCAGCTCCAAGACCAGCTTCAACCGCGTCTTCAAGGCCCAGACCGGCATGACGCCATCGGCCTGGCGGCGTGCCAGATCCTGAAAAACTGAAGCAGGGCGAGGGTTTGCGGTGATTCGGGTCGCGCGGCGCAGCGCCCGCGGCGACGCTGGCGTGCATGAAAAACCTCTTCCTCGCCCTCTGCCTGGCCCTCGGTTTCAGCCTCGCCCCGGCGGCCCCCGAACTGAGCGCCGAACAGGCCCGGCGCGACCTGCGCATCCTGCAGCGGGCGTTCGTCGACCTGCATCCCGGCCTCTACCGTTACGCCACGCCGGCGCAGATCGAGGCCGGCTTTGCGGCCGCCCAGGCCGAGGTGGCGAACGGCGCCAGCCGCGCCCAGCTCTATCTGCTGGCCACCCGGCTGGCCGCCTCGGTGCGCTGTGGCCACACCTGGACCAACCCGTCCAACCAGCCGCCGGCCGTGCAGCAGATGCTGGGCCGCCAGACCCTGCCGCTGGTGCTGCGCTTTGTCGAAGGCCGCCTCCGCGTGGTCGCCAGCGCCACACCGGCGGTGCCGGCCGGCAGCGAGTTGCTGGCCATCGAGGGCCTGACGCCAGCCGAAATCGCCGCGGCCCTGCTGCCCTATCTGCGCGCCGACGGCAGCAGCGACGGCAAGCGCCTGATCCAGCTGGACGACGATGCCAACGGCGGTGTGATGCAGCGCCTGTTCCCGCTGCTGTTCCCGCCCGCGCCAGAGGGTTGGCGGCTGCGACTGGCCGACGGGCGTGAGGTGAGGGTGCCAGTGCTATCCGCCGCCGAAAGGGAGCAGGCCCTGCACGCCGCGGGCTGGCGTGCGCCCGACCCCGCTTGGCGCCTGCGTATCGACGCGGGTGTGGCCGTGCTGACCCTGCCCACCTTCGCCTTCTGGGATCGCAAGTTCGACGGCGCCGCCTTTCTCGACCGGACCTTCGATGAGCTGGCCGCGCGTGGCATCGACGGTCTCGTCATCGATCTGCGCGACAACGAAGGCGGCGACGACGCGGTCGGCCGCGCCCTGCTGGCCCATCTGATCCGCGCACCCTTCACGCAGCCCGGCAGCCGCCGCGAGTCGGCCTATGAGCGCGTGCCCTATGGGCTGGCGCGCTACCTCGACACCTGGGATTTCGGCTTCTTCGACCGCACCGGGCAGGTGACGCGCATTGAGGAGAGCCGCAACTGGCGCCTGGCCGACAGCCCGCCGCAGGTCACCGAGCCCGTCGTGCAGCCCTTCCAGGGGCGGGTGGTGGCCCTCGTCGGGCCGCAGAACAGCTCGGCCGGCTACCTCATCGCCCGCGACCTCAAGGCCAGCGGCGCGGCCACGCTGCTGGGCCAGCCCACCGGCGGCAATCTGCGCGGCTTGAACGGTGGGCAACTGGCTTGGATCACGCTGCCGGCCTCGGGCGTGGCGGTGGACATCCCGCTCGTGGCCCACTTCGCGCCCGGCGATCCGCCGGATGCGGGTGTGCAGCCAGATGTCGTCTTGCGGCCGCGCTGGACCGACGTGGCCGCGGGGGTGGACACCGAGCTGGATGCCGCGCTGCGGTTGCTGGCCGGCTACTGGAGGGCCCGTGGGGCACTTTCGGCGGCGGCCGAAGCAGCGGAATGGTTCACGCTGAAACGTAGCGGGCGATGACGGCCAGCGTCTGCGTCGCCTGGCCCGGAGCTTGGCTCCCTTCATCTTTCGATAGGGTGGCGCGTACCGGCCAGTAACGGTCGTCCGCGAGCGGCTGCCTTACCGCACTCCAAACGGCTAACCAAGAGTGTTCGCAAGTACGATCGCCCGATGAAAAGTCAGGTTGTCACCGTCGGTGAACGCGTTGTCGTTGCGTGTTCGACTGGTGCGTTTGCGACTCTGCTGTTCGCGCTCAAATTCGCGTGGTCAGCGTTCGCGATGTACGTTGGTGCCGCCGTTTCTGGGTTGCTTGGTGCGCTGGCTGTGATCGGTATCTTTGTCGTCAAGTTGGCCAGCAGAAGCTCCATCCCAAATCCTTGAGTGGGGCGTGAAGGATGCAGTCGGCCAGGTGCCTTTGCTTGGTCAGATGCAATGACGGTCGTCAACGATCTACCGGAGTTAAGTTAGGCCAAAGATGGCGCGCAGTTTGCCCCGCGAGTGGACTCGGTATGAATATAAGGACGCAAGGAAGGTCCTGGTAGGCCTGCGACAACTTCAACAATCCCTTCCCCTGGCGGAGATGGACTACAAGGTGGCTTCCCTTCGGACACGCCAGTTGCGCCCGTACCTGGAAGGCAGGCAGGCAGCGCTGTTCTGTTATGGGATTGGACAGATCCTCGGGACAGATGTTTCATTTGCCCAAGTTGAGCGCGAGGACTACGACATCGTTACCCGCCGAGTCGTTGGCGATGAGCTCGTCTACACCGCAGTGCAGCTAAAAGAGTGGGTGCCGAACCGCGTCAGAGAAGACTCCTCACTTCAGGATGAGCTCGACAAGCTTCACAAGTACGTCGATGCGAAGGAGTTGGTTGTGGCCTTTTGCCTCAATCGAGGAGCTCGGATCGAACCGAGAGAACTGCGTTTTCCTGTCGGAGCAATAGGGGAGCTTTGGTTCTTTGGCGCGGCCAGCCCGGACCAAAACAACTGGCATCTTCTCGGCAACTTGCTCAGCTCGGACGCACGTGCACATGAGTTCGCTTACCCCGCGGCGGCGTAGTTCAAACGTTGAGTGTCAGCCTTTCGGCCATCTCCTCGGGCGCGCGTCGTTTTCGCTACGAGCCGCCTGCAGTTTCTCGTCAAACACCTCATCCCACCCTCAGCCGCTTCACCCGACTCCGCCCCCATGCCCGCCCTCGACCTCCCCTTCATCCGCGCCCAGTTCCCCTCCCTCGCCGGCGACTTCGTCTACCTCGACAACGCCGGGGGCTCGCAGTGCCTGGGCCGGGTGGCGGATCGCATCCGCGACTACCTGGTGACGACGCCGGTGCAGCTCGGCGCGAGCTATGCGGTGTCGCAGGCCGCGGGCGAGAAGGTGCTGGCGGCGCGGCGGGCGGTGGCCGGACTGATCAACGCGCCGCATGACGAAGAGGTGGTGATGGGCGGCGCCACGACGCTGCTGATGTTCCAGGTGACGCAGGCCATCCGCGCCGGCATCCGGCCAGGCGACGAGATCATCGTGACCGACACCGACCACGAGGCCAACATCGGCGCCTGGGGCCGGCTGGCCGAGGCCGGCGCGGTGATCCGCTGCTGGCGCATGCGGCCCGAGACGATGCGGCTGGAACTGGACGACCTGCAAGCCCTGTTGAACGAGCGTACGCGTTGGGTGGCCATGACGCAGGCCTCCAATGTGCTGGGCGCGGTGAACCCGGTGGCCGAGGTGGCGACCCGGGTGCATGCCGCCGGCGCACGGCTGTGCGTGGACGCGGTGGCCTATGCCCCGCACCGGCTGGTGGACGTGCAGGCCAGCGGCGCCGATCTCTACGTGTTCAGCTTCTACAAGGTGTTCGGCCCGCATTACGCGGTGCTGTGGGGCCGGCGCGAGCTGCTGCTGTCGCTGGCGAGCCTGAACCACGACTTCATCCCGCCGACCACGCTGCCCTACAAGCTGCAGCCCGGCAATGTGAACTACGAGCTGAGCTGGGGCTGCGCCGGCATTGCCGACTATCTCGTCGAGGTGGGCGAGCGCCTTGGGGCGGCGGGCAGCGGGCGGGCGCGCATGCAGGCCGCCTTCGATGCCTTCGAGCGGCATGAGGACGCGCTGGCCGAGCGGTTGCTGGGCTTTCTGGCCAGCAAGCCCGGCGTGAGGCTGATCGGCCCCGCCGGCACCCGGGGCGGGCGGCGTGTGCCGACCATCAGCTTCGTGGCCGCCGGCCAGCACAGCGAAGCCGTCGTGCGCCAGGTCGACCCTCACCGCATCGGCATCCGCTTCGGCGACTTCTACGCCCGCCGCCTCATCGACAACCTGGGTCTTCGCCAGCAGGGCGGCGTGGTGCGCGTGTCCATCGCCCACTACAACACGGCCGAGGAGATCGACCGCCTGATCGCGGTGCTCGATCCCATCCTCTGAGCGGGCGCGGACAATCGCGGTATGACCGATACCGCTTTTGACCGCCTGCCCCTCAGCCCCGCCATGCTGGCCAACCTCGGCCAACTCGGCTATTTGCAGATGACCCCCATCCAGGCCGCCAGCCTGCCACTGGCCCTGGCCGGCAAGGACGTCATCGGCGAGGCGCAGACCGGCTCGGGCAAGACGGCGGCCTTCGCCGTCGCGCTGCTGCACCGCCTCAAGGCCGACCTGCCGCGCGTGCAGTCCCTCGTGCTCTGCCCCACGCGCGAGCTGGCCGATCAGGTCACGCAGGAAATCCGCCGCCTGGCCCGCGCTGCCGACAACATCAAGGTGCTCAGCCTGTGCGGCGGCAACCCCATGAAGCCGCAGATGGAGAGCCTGTCCTTCGGCGCCCACATCGTCGTCGGCACGCCGGGCCGCCTCATCGACCACCTGGACCGCGGCTCGCTCGACCTGTCGGCCCTCAACACCCTGGTGCTGGACGAGGCCGACCGCATGCTGGACATGGGCTTCCTCGACGACATCAAGGCGATCGCCAAGCGCGCGCCCGGCAACCGCCAGACCCTGCTGTTCTCGGCCACCTTCCCCGAGGGCGTCAACGACATTGCGGCCAAGTTCATGCGCGAGCCGCAGACGGTCAAGGTCGCCGGCTCGACCAGCGCCGCGGCGTCGACCATCCGTCAGATCGCCTACGAAGTGAGCGAGGCCGAACGCCTGGATGCCGTGCCGCGCCTGCTGCGCGCCTTCCGGTCCGAGTCGACCATCGCCTTCTGCAACACCAAGCAGCAATGCCGCGACCTGGAAGCGGTGCTGGCGGCCCAGGGTTTTGTCGCCCTGGCCCTGCATGGCGACCTGGAGCAGCGCGACCGCGACCAGGTGCTGATCCAGTTCTCCAACCGCAGCGCCTCGGTGCTGGTGGCCACTGACGTGGCCGCGCGCGGCCTGGACATCGCCAATCTGGCCTGCGTCATCAATGTCGACATCAGTGCCGACGTCGAACAGCATGTGCACCGCATCGGCCGCACCGGCCGCGCCGGCGCCGAAGGCCTGGCCCTCAGCCTGGCGAGTCTTGACGAGATGGGCCGCATCGGCCGCATCGAGCAGTTGCAGGGCGAAGCCTTCGAGTGGGAGCCGCTGGACGGGCTGAAGGACGCTCCTGGCGGCCCGCTGCTGCCGGCCATGGACACGCTGCAGATCCTCGGCGGTCGCAAGGAAAAGATCCGCCCCGGCGACATCCTCGGCGCGTTGACCGGTGAGGCCGGTTTTGCGGGCACACAGATCGGCAAGATCAATGTGACCGATTTCCACAGCTATGTGGCCGTGGAGCGCAGCATTGCGAAAGAAGCGGTGCGCCGGCTGTCGCTGGGCAAGCTGAAGGGCCGCAAGGTCAAGGTCCGCCGGATGGCCGACCTCGAATAAGCCCGTGGCGCTAACAGACCCTTATTGCAGGCCCTGCTTGGCCCGCTCGCGCGCCATGTAGTTGGCCTGGTCGCGATCGCGATCGCGCTGCACGCGGGCCTCGCGGGTTTCCCAGTCGCCGCAGCTGAAATAGGAGCCGCCGAACAGCCAGCCCATCAGGCTGGAGTCATCGAGCGCCTTGCCTTCGCCGGCCGTGCAGACCATGGCCGCCTTGGAACCGCTCTGCTCGGCCAGGGCCTCCTGCACGATCATGGACCGCGACATCAGCACCGACAGCGGCATGGCGATGGCCAGCAGCACGCCGCCGATGACAAAGCCCATGGCCCAGCGGGGCAGGGCGTTCGACGGCGCGGGGGCCGGCGCAGCGGCCGGGCGCCGGGTGGCCTGATCGGGCCGTTTGTAGGGCAGGGTCGCGGTGAAGGTGGTCGACTCGGTCCCGGTGCGGGTGTCGCCGCCAGACCGGCCGCCAGCGCCACTCAGCAGCCGAGGCTGGGCGGGGCGGTTGGGCGGGGTGTTGGTGGGGGTCGGCATGTCGATTCCTGGGCGAACGAGATGCTAGGGAGGGGGCCTGGCGCCGAATGTGAGCAATTGCAAGCGCAGCGCGCAGCCTGCCCGAAAGCGTGGAAGAAGTCACGACCGTCTGTCGCCGCCATAACGTCGATATTCAGGGGTGTTGGCGATTCCCGACCCGGTCGGGCGGGGCTACATTCGGCCGGTGTCCCGCCTGCACCGACGCCTGCTGCTGAAGGGCCTGCCCGCCGCGTTGGCGGTGGCGGCCGGTGTGGCCCATGCCCAGGAGTTCGTGCTGACGTTGCGTGCGCCGGACAGCGAGACCGATCTGCGCAACGCCTACATCCGCGACGCGGTGGAGCTCGCTCTGAACAAGACGCGTGCCACCGACGGGCCCTACCGCTTGCAGCTGTCGGCACCCATGAACAAGCGGCGTGCGCTGCTCGAGGCCGCGCAACAGGCCGCGCCCAATTTCCTGGTCGTGACCGGTCCCGACGCCGGCCGGGCCGCCGGCCTGGTGCCGGTGCTCTTCCCCATCCACCTGGGCGTGAACCGCTACCGCGTCTGCTTCGTGCATGCGGCGCACCGCGCCCTGGTGCGCGAGGCCGATACGCTGAGCGCCGTCGCGCGGCTGCGCCATGTGCAAGGCCGCGGCTGGGCCGATGCCGACATCCTGCGCGCCAACGGCTTCACGGTCGCCGAGATCGGCACCTACGAGGCCCTGTTCCAGATGGTGGCCCTGGGCCGGGCCGACCTGTTCTGCCGCAGCGTGCTGGAGGTTGGCGAGGAGGCCAAGGCCCACGCCGGGCTCAAGGGTCTGGCTCTGGACGACAGCCTGCTGCTGGCCTATGACCTGCCGCAATACCTCTACACCCACCCGGGCAACCAGGCGGCTATCGACCGCCTGGGCCGGGGCCTGCGCCAGGCCTATGCCGATGGCTCGCTGCAGGCCCTGCTGCGCCAGCATCTGCAGCCTTCGCTGGCCCTGCTCAACCTGCCGCAGCGCCGGTTGATGACGCTGAACGTGCCTAGCCCGGCCATCGTCGAGATGAACGACCGGCCTTTCCAGGTCGACGTGCTGCGGGCGGTGCCGCGTTAGGACCTGCAACCGGCGTGACATCTTGGCGCGCGGGCAGGCAACTGCGGGGGCCGCGACCCCGCTCTGCGACCTTTTCACGCGCAAAGGGGGGAGGTGGCGCCTAGTCTGCAATCAAGACGAGGTGCCCCATGAACTCACGCCCCATGCCCTTGATGTCCGACGACTATGAACTCCGCTTCGAGTCGCTGTTCCATGCCGGTCGCGCGCTGGCCTTTCCGTGCGACGCGCGCGGTGGCGTGCGGCTGGACTCGCTGAGCGAGAAGGCGCTGCAGAACTATCTGTTCGCCCGCGCCGTCGTCGGGCGGGACTACGCCAGCCCGACGATCCGCCGCGTCTGAGGACGCATCGGCCTTACTTGGCGAAGCTGTCCTTCAGCCCGGTGATCTTGTTGAACACGGGCTGGTCCGCGCGGTGGTCCACGCGGTCGGTCACGAAATAGCCGTGACGTTCGAACTGCCAACGCTGGTCCGCCGCCGCGCCGGCCAGTGAAGGTTCCACAAAACCCTGCACGATGCGCAGGGAGTTCGGATTGACGAACTCGAGAAAGTCGCGGCCGCCGGCGTCCGGCTGGGGCTCGGCGAACAGGCGCTCATACAAACGCACTTCGGCCTGCACGGCCTCATGCGCCCCCACCCAGCCGATGGTGCCCTTGACCTTGACGGCGTCCGCGCCCGGCGTGCCGCTCTTGGTGTCAGGGATGACGGTGGCGAGAGCCGCGGTGATCTTGCCGTCGGCATCCTTCTCGGCACCGGTGCACTCGATGATGTAGCCGGCCTTCAGGCGCACCTTGTTGCCCGGGAAGAGGCGGAAATAGCCCTTGGGCGGCGTCTCGACGAAGTCTTCCGCCTCGATCCACAGCTCGGGGCCCAGTGAGAACTTGCGCAGGCCCAGCTCGGGCTTGTGCGGATGGGCGGCGGTCTCGCAGGGCTCGCGATGCTCGGCGGAGCCAAACACCTCGGCGTAGTTGGTCAGCTTGAGCTTGAGCGGCTGCAGCACGGCAAAGGCGCGCGGCGCCTGGGGCTCGAGGTCGGCACGCAGGGCCTGGTCCAGCACCGTGTCGTCGATCCAGGCGTTTTGCTTGCTGGCACCGGTGGACTCGACCATGGCGCGCAGGCTGGCCGGCGTGAAGCCGCGGCGGCGCAGGCCCACCAGGGTCGGCATGCGCGGGTCGTCCCAGCCGTTGACGTGCTTCTCCTCGACCAGCTGGCGCAGCTTGCGCTTGCTGGTGACGACGTAGTTCAGGTTCAGGCGTCCGAATTCGATCTGCTGCGGCAGCGGGCGGGCCAGCATGCCGAGGTCGGCCAGGTGCTCCAGCAGCCAGTCGTAGAAGGGGCGCTGGTCTTCGAACTCCAGCGTGCAGATGCTGTGGGTGATGCGCTCCAGCGCGTCCTCGATGGGATGGGCGAAGGTGTACATCGGGTAGATGCACCACTTGTTGCCGGTCGCGTGGTGCTCCGCATGCTTGATGCGGTACAGCGTCGGGTCGCGCAGATTGATGTTGGGCGAGGCCATGTCGATCTTGGCGCGCAGCACCATGGTGCCGTCGGCATGCTGGCCGTCGCGCATCTCGCGCAGGCGGGTCAGGTTCTCGGCCGGCGTGCGGTCACGGAAGGGGCTGTTGACGCCCGGGCGGCCGAAGTCGCCGCGGTTGGCCTTCATGTCCTCGGCGCTCTGCTCGTCCACATAGGCGTGGCCGGCGTTGACGAGCGCCTCGGCGGCCGCGTACATGAAGTCGAAATAGCTGCTGGCTTCAAACAGGTTGTCGCCCCAGCTCCAGCCCAGCCACTGCACCATCTCCTTGATGGCGTTGACGTACTCCAGCTCCTCCTTCTCGGGGTTGGTGTCGTCGAAGCGCAGATGGCAGGCGCCGCCGAAGTCGCGCGCCAGGCCGAAGTTCAGGCAGATGCTCTTGGCGTGGCCAATGTGCAGATAGCCGTTGGGCTCGGGCGGGAAGCGGGTGCGGATGCGCGCCTCGTCCAGCGGGCCGGCGCTGTGGTGAGCGGCGTCACCGGGCGTGCCGGCGAAATGGCGGCCGCTGAAGGTGCCGGCTTCGAGGTCGTTCTCGATGCGCTGGCGCAGGAAATTCGTCGCCGGGGCGGCGGGGGCGGCAGGGTGGCTCATCGTCGGCTCAGGAAAATGGAAGCGGGCCGTATCTCAGGCCCGCGATAGCGCCGATTCTAAGGAAGCCGCTGCTCCGCCCTCAGTGGCAGCCTCACATGGGCCAGGCCGATGCTGATCCAGACGGCAACGCTGAAGTAGAGCGTCATCCACACCACCTCGCTGTGCCAAAGCGCCCAGTCGTGGGAGACGGTCCAGCGGCTCGATGCATCCGCGATGCCGGCCGCCACCGTCGCGTAGCTGCGGCCGGCCGCTTCGTCGGCCAGCCAGCGGGCCCAGTACATGGGCACGTCGACCGCGAACATATAGGCCGCATAGAGGCTGCCGGCCACGATGGCGAGGGTCAGCCAGCGCCTGCCGCGCGCATTCGCCTGCGGCCACATGGCCAGCATCGCGACCACGCTGAGCACGGCGGCCGTGCCCCACAGCGACTCCTCGACGACGTGGCCGATATTGCGCGTGGTCAGCACGGCATACCAGGAGTTGATCTCGGCAATGGCGATCAGCGGCACGATGGCGTGGGCCACCCGGAGGCTGAAGCGATGCCCGGTCGTCAGCGCCCCGCCGCGCAGCAGCAGGGCCCACTGGGCGGCAAAGCTCAGCTCGGCGATGGTGGCGACGGTGCGGCCGACGAGGACGCTGGAGGCCCAGGAGTCGACCATGACGACGCGCGGCACGTCGAAGACCGGCAGGAAGGAGCGGTAGCCGCAGCCCAGCACGTACAGGGCCGACAGCAGCAATTGCAGGCGCTGATGCGGCCAGGTTGTGCCGTCGGGGCGGTTGCGATGCAGCCAGGCGGTCGAGGCCGTCCAGGCGATCAGGTTCAGGCCGGCAATGGCGCAGAGCAGATGCCACCAATAGGTTGCGTCGGTCATGTCGTACTCCTCAGTCCGGCTTGCGCGGTCGCCCCGTTTTCACCGGCGTCAGCCGATCCAGGGCCGCAGCCAGGTCTTGCGCGTTGAGCAAGGCGAGTGCCTGCAATCCGGCGCGCAGCAGCTCGCTCTTCTTGGCCTCGCGCTTGACCTCGTGGAGCCGGTTCTTCAGCTCCTTGAGCAGGGCGTAGTCGGCCTCGGGCATGGTGAAGCCGTCGCGCACGAGCTTGGCGCGCTCGGAAGGGGGCGGGGGTTTGCGGTGTTGGCTCATAAAGATGAAAACCGTTTATACGGTTTTCATCGTTTTCCCGCTACCGTGCGGCGATCCGCGCCGTGCTTCAGCGATACCAGTAGGGGGCCTTGGCCGTCCAGGCCGAGCGCGGGAAGCGCTGGTGCAGCAGCTCGTGCAGGGCCTTGGACCGGGCGCCGTTGTCGGCGTCCACGCAGCCGCCGCGCGTGGATTGCACACCGACGTAGAGCAGCCAGTCCAGCTCGGCCGGCGGCGCCGGGTGCTTGACGCCCTCCTGCACCCAGCGCGCATAGGCGCCGGTGGACGTGCCGACGGCCTTCAGCGCGGCGCGCTCAGCGGTCAGTTGCGGGCTGGCGTCGGCCTCGGGCAGGGGCGGCGTGCGTTCCACGGTCGGGTCGCCCACCCCTTCGTGGTCGGTCTCGGTGAAGGAACACCAGAAATTGGCCTGCGCGTCCTCGGGCTTGACCTGGCCGGGGAGGGGGCGGCCTTCCTCGTCGGCGCCGACGCCGCTGTAGACCTTGGCCGACAAGCCATGGCGCAGGCCGGCACGCCACAGCGCAGCGCGGCGTGCTTCGGCGGTCTGGGCGGCGAGATAGGGTTGCACGACGGGGGCGTAGCGGTGGTCCAGGGTCTGCATCAGCCGGGCCGCGGCGCGGGCGCGCTCGGTCTGGGCTATGAACTCGGCGCGCCACCAAAGCGCCTCGGCCAGGCGCCGCCGCAGCATCAGCGGCAGGGTGTCGCGCTCGACGAGGCTTTGCCACTGCGCCAGCGTCAGCCGCGTGGTGACGTAGGCCGCGCTGTCGGCCGCGAGCGCGAAGCGTGTCGTCCCGGTGGCACCGCCCTTGGCGCCGGTGTCGGCATCGCGCCAGCCGCTCCAGGCGCGCGCCAGCCAGGGCGCGGCCTCCGCGGGATTGCGGGCCAGGGCCAGGCCTTGCTGGGCGACCAGGTTGTGGGCGCCCATGGACGTCTTGGCGAGCGCCGCCGCGCGCGGCAGCAGGGCCCGGGCCGCATCGGCCTGGCCGCTTTCGCGCAGCAGGCGCAGTTGCTGCCAGCGCAGCGTCAGCGCCGCGGGCTGGGTGTCGGGCACGGCGCCGGCGGCCTGCAGCAGGGCGTCGACGTCGGCACGCGCCGCGGCCTTGCCGTCGGCGCAGGCGAGGGCGGGCACCAGCCAAAGCGTGGCCTTGGGCGCACGGCGCCAGGCGGCGAATGCGTGCGTGAAGGCCGCGCTGCGCGGCTTGGCTTCTTCCTCGCAGGCCTGCAGCGTGCTCATCCAGTCCAGCATCGGGTCGGCCGCGCGGTCCTGCTGACGCTGGTCGGCGTGATCGTCGTAACGGGCATTGGCCAGGCGCACCCAGTCCGCCAGCGCCTGGCGGCCGGGCTCGCGGTCGAGCTGGCGCAGCTCGGCGCCGAGCTCGGCCAGGCGCTGGGCGGGCTGCAGCCGCGCGCGGGCCATGGCGATCAGTTCCTGGGCGCTGCGCGAGGCCGCGGCGGCATCGGCGCTGCGCGAGGCGCTGGCGGCCAGCTGGTCGGCGCTGGCCTGCAGGCGGCGCAGCAAGGCCTGGGCGGCTGCATCCTGGCCCATGCGATCGCCGAGCGCCGCCTCGCGCCAGTCGTTGCGCAGCCCGCCGAGGGCGGCCCAGGGCTGCCAGGGGTTGGCGTCGTCGCGGGCGATGGCCTCGAAGCCGCTGCGGGCCGCGGCCCAGTCGCCGGCGTAGAAGGCCGCCGTGGCGCGCTGGTAGTCGCGGGCCTGGCGCCAGAACAGCGCCTCGTGGCCGGGCAGGGGTGCGGGCCGCTGCAGCACGCTGCCGTCGGGGCGGCAGTGCTCGAAGACGCGGTCCTGGGCCTGCACCCAGGCTCGCAGGCGGTCGGGCGTGACGTCGCTGCGCCGGCGCAGGCTGGCCAGGGTTTCGGTGGCGAAGGCGAAGGCCGGGTCGGGGCAGTTCAGGAAGCTGTCCTGGTTGGCCAGGGGCTTCAGCGGCTGGGGGCTGGTGCGCAGGGCCGGCTGTCCGGCCTGGGCGCGGGCGTCCAGCCAGGCCTTGATGGCGGGCGTGGCCGGCCCGTCCATGGCGGCCTGCAGGGCGCCGCCGTCGCAGCAGGCGCGCTGCCAGGCTTCTTCGGAGATGGGCTGCAGCGGCCGGCCGGCGTCTGCACTGGCCAGGGCGCGCCAGGCCGGCACCAGGTGCACGCGCGGGAAGCTGGGCAGCAGCACGCCGAGCTGGCCGCGCAGATAGGCCGCCGCCGGCACGTCGGGCATGTCGCGCTGCACGAAGAGGTCTTCGGCGCCAACGCCGCTGGCCTGGGCGTTGGAGGCGATGGCCGCGGCGAGGGCGGCGGCGAGAAGGCGAGGGCTCATGGCGAGGTGGTGGGCCAGATACGTTGCTGGGTTTCGTTCGTCCAGGCGGTGGCGGCGCCGCGCTGGAGGTTGAACCAGTAACGCCGCGACCAGGTGGCGGGCAGACGCTCGGGCGGCATCAAACTGGGGGAGAAGCCAGCCGCCTGGCGGCAGCGCGGCTGCAGCTGGGGGCCGCCGGCCTGGGCCTGGGCCAGCCAGGCCTCGGCGTCGCGGCCGAGGTCGAAGAACATGGGCACGATCTCGTCGGCGGCCAGCGGCTGGATCCAGGCGGCGCTGCGGCACTGCCAGGCCAGCACGGTGACCGACAGCCGCGTCGACGCGGGCAGGGCGGCGCGGATCTCGCGCACCAGGGCGTGGTAGCTGTCGCGCTGCGAGGGCCGAGCCTCGAAGTCGAGCTGCACCCAGCCGCTGCGGCTGCCCGCCGCGGCGCCGACGACGCGTTGGGTGATGGCCTTGCGCTGCACGTCGTTCAGCGGCTCGGGCGCGCGGTGCGGGGCCGGCTCCACGTGCACGACGGGAATGAGGGGGCGCGCGCCGGCGGGCGGCAGGGCGCGACCGCGCGGCCTCTCGGTCAGCGTGGCGCCATCGAGTTGGATCTGCGTGACCGTGACGGCCCAGGCGCTGGCCTGCAGCGGCGGGGCCTGGTGATCCCAGACCCAGGCGATGTCCATGCGCGAATCAGCGCCGGCGGCTGCTGCTGCCGCCCAGGATGCTGCCCAGCACGCCGCGGATGATCTCGCGGCCCACGGCCGAGCCGATGCTGCGCACGGCCGACTTGGCGGCCGTCTCGGCGAGGCCGGCATGGTGGGCGCCGCGCGGGCCGGTGGTGCCGAAGAGCACGTCCTTGAGGCTGTCCATCATGCCGCCGCCGGCCTGGGCCGGTGCCGGCGCGGCAGTGCCGCCCTGTGGAACCGGCGCAGCTGCGCCGCCACCGCCCGCGGGCGCCGCCGCGGCCTTGCCGGTCAGCTTCTCGTAGGCCGATTCGCGGTCGAGCTGCTTCTCGTAGACGCCGGCGACCAGGGAGTTGGCGACGATCTGCTGGCGCTGCGCCAGCGTGATCGGGCCGATCTGGCTGCCCGGCGGCAGCACGAAGACGCGCTCGGTGATGCTGGGGCGGCCGTGGTCATCCAGCAGGCTGACCAGGGCCTCGCCGACGGCCAGCTCCATGATGGCGGTGGCGATGTCCAGGCCCGGCTTGGCGCGCATGGTGTCGGCCGCGCTCTTGACGGCCTTCTGGTCGCGCGGCGTGAAGGCGCGCAGCGCGTGCTGCACGCGGTTGCCGAGCTGGCCCAGCACGGCGTCGGGGATGTCCAGCGGGTTCTGGGTGACGAAGTAGACGCCCACGCCCTTGGAGCGCACCAGGCGCACGACCAGCTCGATGCGCTCGACCAGCGCGTCGGGCGCGTCCTTGAACAGCAGGTGGGCCTCGTCGAAGAAGAACACCAGCTTGGGTTTGTCCAGGTCACCGACCTCGGGCAGGGTCTCGAACAGCTCGGACAGCATCCACAGCAGGAAGGTCGCGTACAGCCGCGGCGAGTTCATCAGCTTGTCGGCGGCCAGCACATTGATGACGCCCAGGCCGCCTTCGGTCTGCATGAAGTCGGCGATGTTGAGCATGGGCTCGCCGAAGAACTTGTCGCCGCCCTGGGCCTCGATCTGCAGCAGGCCGCGCTGGATGGCGCCGACGCTGGCGGCCGAGACATTGCCGTATTGCGTGGTGAACTGACTCGCGTTGTCGCCCACGTGCTGCAGCATGGCGCGCAGGTCCTTCAGGTCCAGCAGCAAGAGGCCGTTGTCGTCGGCGATCTTGAACACCATCTGCAGCACGCCGGCCTGGGTCTCGTTCAGGGCCAGCATGCGGGCCAGCAGCAGCGGGCCCATGTCGGACACGGTGGCGCGCACCGGGTGGCCCTGCTCGCCGAAGACGTCCCACAGCGTGGTCGGGCAGGCGATCTTCTCCGGCGCCTCCAGGCCGCGGTCCTTCAGCACGCCCAGCAGCTTCTCACTGGGGGCGCCCTGCTGGCTGATGCCGGTCAGGTCGCCCTTCACGTCGGCCATGAAGACCGGCACGCCCAGCCTGGAGAAACTCTCGGCGAGCTTCTGCAGGCTGATGGTCTTGCCGGTGCCGGTGGCGCCGGTGACGAGACCGTGGCGGTTGGCCAGCGCGGGCAGCAGCAGGCACTCGGTCTCTTTGTTGCGGGCCAGCAGGATGGGATCGACGGGCATGGGCGCTCTCCGGAGCAAAGGCAGGTGTCGCGGCGAGTCTAGCGGCCCACCGCGACGCTCCGGAGCGCTGGCTCAGGGCTTGCTGCGGCGCCTGAGCAGGCCCATCAGTCCCAGGCCACCGAGCAGCAGCAGCACAGAAGCCGGCTCCGGCACGGGGGCCAACTGCACGGCGGTGACGGCCAGCGCCGAGGCGCCAAGGGTGTCCAGGCTGTCGTACACGCCGAAGCTCACGCTGTGCGCCCCGGCGGACAGCGGTGCGCTGGTGAAAGTCAGGTAGGCCGTCTCGTCGAACAGCGGCGAGGCCGAGCCGCCCACAAAGCTCGCACTGTTGACGCTGGTGAGCTTGATGAAGGTCGTCTTGTCGAGCACCACATAGGCGGTGTCGTCGGCCGGGCTGCCCTGGGGGTCGTTGCTCATGAACTTCCACTGGAAGCTCAGCCGCTCGCCGGCCGCGGCCACGAAGTCGGTGCTGAGGCCCGAGCCCACGGTGGCGCTCATGCCGCTGAGGCTGCCGGCGCTCAGGCCCCCGAAGGATTCCAGCGTCGCCGCGGCCACGGCGCTGCCGCCAAACAGGAAACCCGAGCTGTCGGCCGTGCCGAGCACGGCCTGGGCCGAGAAGCCCGCCGGCGGGGCGCCGAACTGGTTGGTGGTGTCCACGGCGACATTGCCGGCCTTGTTCCAGCCGGTCAAGCCGCCGGAGAAGTCGCCGTTGGCCACGCCCGCGGCCCCGGCCGTCGACGCCGCCAGGCTCAGGCCCAGGACGGCCAGGGTGAATTTGAATTGCTTCATCGTGATCTCCAAAGGGAGTGGGGGAAGGAGGGCTGTCAGCGCACGGTGCCGACCTGGATGACCTGCAGCGTGCTCTGCTGCTCGACGCCCAGGCCCGCCTTCACGCAGTCCAGGGCATTGGTGCTGACCTCGGGCTTGAAGGACACGGACTGGCGCGAGCGCAGGTTGGTGCAGGTGACCTTGGCGATGTCCAGGCCGCCGACCTGCACCGCAGGCTTGGGCGTGTTGACCAGACCGACCTGCGAGACCTGCACGCGCTCGCCGTGCAGCGAGACCAGGCCGGCCTTCTCGCAGTCAAAGCTGCCGTCGGCGTCCGCCTGGACGCTGACCGACTGCCGCGTGTTCAGGTTGGAGCAGACCACCTTGCCGCGCAGCAGGCCGATGAGGCTGCCGTCCACGGGCTTGGCGCGCTTGCCGGCCACCTGCAGGAAGACGTGGGTGACGAGGTCCTTGTTGACGAAGGTCTTCTTGTCGGCGTCCCACTGCAGCGCATTGGGTTCGACGAGGTCGCCTTCGAGGAAGACGGATGCGCCGGGGAAGGGATCGGTGGCCAGCGCCCCCTTCACGTCCGGGTTGACCTCCTGGGCGCCGACGGTGGCGTCCTGCGGCCCGGCGGTCAGGCTGCCACGGAACTTGATGCGCACGTTGTGGCCGTCCTTCAGCAGATTGCCCAGCGCCAGGCGGGCCTCGCCCGGCTTCTCGGACGAGCCGCCGGGGAATTCGAGGGCGGTCGGCAACTGCACCTGGCGCCACGGCGTGATCGGCTCCTGCTGGTTGTCGAACAGCTTGAGCTCACCGGTCGCGCTGCGCAGCATGCTGTCGATGTGGGCGGGCCGCGGCAGCACGAAGCCGCGCCAGTTGCGCAGCACCAGGTTGGCCGCCTGCAGGTTGGCCAGGCCCAGCGTGAAGGTGCCGTCGGATGCCAGCGTGCCGTTGTTGAAGCTCGGCACGCGCGGATGCAGCGGCAGGGCAGCGCCGCCGGCGTCCAGCAGCGTGGCGTCGAGGATGACGACCTGGTCGGAGGTGTTGAGGATGTCTTCCTGCGCGAAATGCGTGCCGATGTGGAACTGTTCGGCGCCGCGCACCTGGCCGGCGATGCTGCCGGGCTGGTTGGGGCTGGCCCAGGCCTTGCCGGCCTGCCAGGTGACGGTGAACTTGTTGTAGCTGATGCCCTTGAAGATCTGCGTGCCGGAAGGCCCGGTCACGGTCGGCGGGTTCCAGGGGCTCAGCGAGCCGACGTAGGTGGACACCGGCGTCAGGCTGGAGCTGCGGCTCAGCACCTGCATGCGCAGCCGCGAGGCGGTGGCGGAGTTGGGGTTGACGAAGTCCCAGTTGGCCAGCGACTGCAGCGTCAGGCCGACGTTGTTGGCCAGGATGCCGAAGTCCTGGTCGCTGAAGTGGCGCCGCTCGCCGACGCGGTTGGTGCAGGGCATGGAGGGGCCGGCGGGCATGATGTGGTGGACGAAGGCGTCCTCGCCGCCGTGCACCACGGCGCTGTGCGACAGGCCGTAGTTGTGGCCGGCCTCGTGTGCGGCCGTGCCGCCGATCCCCAGGGCCCAGCGGTCCAGCGTGTTGTTGGCACCGGAGAGTTCGGCGCTGCAGAACACGCCATAGGAACCGCCGAAGACGCGGGCGTGGTCGACGACGTCGGCGTCGCCCGTGTCCACCGCTTCGGCGACGCCGAACAGCGAGGGATCGGTGTCGGCGCCGATGGCGACCATGTTGCGCCGCGCCGGCGGCAGGGCCAGCGAGTCGGGATTGGTCGTGGTGGGTGGCAGCACCTGCACGTTGAACTCGCAGTAGTCGGTGGCCACCACGTCAAAGATGCGATCGCGCAGCTGGGCCGTCGTGCCGGCAGGGCCGCCGGGCAGGGAGCCGATGGCGAAGGTGCGCGCCGGCGAGACGTTGGTGGCGTAGGCCGGGAAGGTGGCGTCGTTGGCCGTCGGGTAGTAGAGGAAGAGCTTGTTCGGCTTCATCGCATCGATGGCGCCGTAGTTGTGATAGCAGGTCGGGGCGGCCTGGGCGGAGGTGGCGAGCAGGGCGGTGCCCAGGCAGCCAAGCAAGCGCAGGTGGGTGGGCAGGTGGGTGGGCAGGTGGGTGAGAAAGCGGGTCATGAAAGTCTCCTGAGAACGAACCCTGGCTGGCAGGGACGATCAAAGTTAGACGCCGGTTTTTTGCCCTTCATCCCCCCTGCGCCCTTCAACGGTGGGACGACTGCCTCTCCTAGGGGGAGCTTCCTAGGGGGAGGTTTCTAGGGTGATGCATCCGCGCAGCCCCGCAGTTAGGCCGGTGCCGGGCTACGCATGCGTGATGCAGCGCCGGCGCTTTCACCGACCCAGGCCGTCACTCGGTGTCCTGCAGTCGAGGGGCAGGGCGAGGGTTGCCGCCTCGTAGAATCGAGGGTTGCACGGCACCAGCGCCGTGCTGCCAAAGGAGCTAGAGCCACATGGCCGGACATTCCAAATGGGCCAACATCCAGCATCGCAAAGGTCGCCAGGACGAGAAGCGCGGCAAGATCTGGACCCGCATCATTCGTGAGATCACTGTTGCCGCGCGCCAGGGCGGCCCCGACATCAAGGACAACCCGCGTCTGCGGCTGGCCGTCGACAAAGCCAAGGCCGCCAACATGCCGGCCGACCGCATCAAGTACAACATCGACAAGGCCAGCGGCAATATCGATGGCCTGACCTATGAGGAAATCCGCTACGAAGGCTATGGCATCGGCGGTGCGGCCATCATGATCGACACGATGACGGACAACCGCGTCCGCACCGTGGCTGAAGTGCGCCACGCCTTCAGCAAGTACGGCGGCAACATGGGCACGGATGGTTCCGTGGCCTTCCAGTTCAAGCATTGCGGCCAGCTGCTGTTCGCGCCGGGCACGTCGGAAGACAAGGTCATGGAAGTGGCCCTGGACGCCGGCGCCGAGGATGTCGTCACTGGCGACGATGGTGCCATCGAGGTGCTGACCGCGCCGGCCGACTACGAAGCCGTCAAGGCCGCGCTGGAAGCCGCCGGCCTGGTGCCGGAGCTGTCCGAAGTGACCATGCGCGCCGAAAACACGATCGAGCTGAGCGGCGAAGACGCCGAACGCATGCAGAAGCTGCTGGATGTCATCGAAGACCTGGACGATACGCAAGCCGTCTATCACAACGCTGAGCTGAACTGATGCGAGTCCTTGTCATTGGCAATGGTGGCCGCGAGCATGCGCTGGCCTGGAAGCTGGCCCAGGGCGAGCGCGTCAGCCAGGTCTATGTGGCGCCCGGCAACGGCGGCACCGCGCGTGACGAGCGCCTGGAGACCGTCGACATCGGCGTGACCGATGCGAAGGCGCTGGCCGATTTCGCCGTCGAACACAAGATCACGCTGACCGTGGTCGGCCCCGAGGCGGCCCTGGCAGCCGGCGTCGTCGACGAGTTCCGCGCCCGCGGCCTGCGCATCTTCGGCCCCACCAAGGCGGCCGCCCAGCTCGAGAGCTCCAAGGCCTTTGCCAAGGACTTCATGAAGCGTCACGGCATCCCGACGGCGGCCTACGAGACCTTCTCCGACCCTGCCGCTGCCCACGCCTATGTGGACGGCCGCGGCGCGCCCATCGTCATCAAGGCCGACGGCCTGGCGGCGGGCAAGGGTGTCGTCGTCGCGATGACGCTGGAAGAGGCGCACGAGGCCATCACCTGGATCCTGGAAGACAACAAGCTCGGCGTGACCCACAACGCCGGTGGCGCGCGCGTCGTCATCGAGGACTTCCTGGCCGGCGAGGAAGCCAGCTTCATCGTCGTCTGCGACGGCAAGCACGTCGTGTCCCTGGCCACCAGCCAGGACCACAAGCGCCTGCTGGACGGCGATGCCGGTCCCAACACCGGCGGCATGGGCGCCTACTCGCCCGCGCCGGTCGTGACGCCCAATGTGCATGCCAAGGTCATGCACGAGATCATCCAGCCGACCATCGCCGGCATGGCCAAGGACGGCCATCCCTTCACCGGCTTCCTCTATGCCGGCCTGATGATCGACGACCACGGCCAGCCGCGCACCGTCGAGTTCAACACCCGCATGGGCGACCCCGAGACCCAGCCCATCATGATGCGCATGAAGAGCGACCTCTTCGAGCTGATGATGCATGCGACGGACGGCACGCTGGACCAGGTCGAGCTGCAGTGGGACCGCCGAGTCGCGCTCGGCGTCGTGCTGGCGGCCGAGGGCTATCCGCTCAATCCGCGCAAGGGCGACGCCATCACCGGCCTGCCCGATGACGAGGATGAAGCCATGGTCTTCCACGCCGGCACGGCGATGGTGGACGGCAACCTGGTCACCAGCGGCGGCCGCGTGCTCTGCGTGACGGCCCTGGGCGAGTCCGTGCGCACGGCGGCGCAGCGCGCCTACGACCTGGCCTCGGGCATCCAGTTCTCTGGCCGCCAGTACCGGTCCGACATCGGCCACCGGGCCATCAAGCGTTGAGCCAGGCACCCGCCGTCCTGTCCGGGCCGCTGCACCCGCACGGCCACCAGAGCCGGCTGGCGCGCGCCGTGCTGCGCCTGTTCGGCTGGACGGTGGAGTCGCCCGGACTGCCGGCGGAGCAGGGCGTCATCCTGGTCTATCCGCACACGTCCAACTGGGACTTCGTCGTCGGCATTCTGGCCAAATGGGCCCTGGGCCTGGAGCTGCGCTTCTGGGGCAAGGACAGCCTCTTCAAGGTGCCGCTGCTGGGCCGCTGGGTGCGCTGGATCGGCGGCGTGGCCGTGGACCGCAGCAGCCGCCACGGCATCGTCGACGACACCGCCCGGCAGATGCGCGAGGCCGCTGTGCGCGGCGAGCGCTTCTGGCTGGCGGTGGCGCCCGAGGGCACGCGTTCGCTGTCCACCGGCTGGCGCACCGGTGCCTACCAGGTGGCCGTGCAGGCCGGCGTGCCCGTCGGACTTTGTTACTTTGACTTCCAGACCCGGACGGTTTCCCTGACGCGCTTCGTTCAGTTGACCGGTAACGTCGAGACCGATTTCGCCGCCTTTGCCGACTACTTCGGCCACCGCGTGGGCAAGCGCCCCGAGCTGGCCAGCCCGATCCGCCCGCGCACCTGATGAACACGCAAGCCGTCCGCGACTATCTGCTTGAGCTGCAACAGCGCATCGTCAGTGCGCTCGAGGCGGCCGACGGCAATGCCTTCATGAGCGACGGCTGGACGCGCGAGCCCGGCGGCAGGCTCGAGGGCGACGGCCTGTCCCGCC